>Ga0307281_10000437_pt1 | contig 10932 bp, 9 predicted proteins | sample ER_DNA_120_FD_194486 | JGI IMG/M metagenome (GOLD analysis project Ga0307281, IMG submission 194486) | Bulk soil microbial communities from the East River watershed near Crested Butte, Colorado, United States - ER_DNA_120 | ecosystem: Environmental > Terrestrial > Soil > Floodplain | place: USA...
GCATCGGCTTGCCTGCGTGTGGCACGATCGGGCCGATGCCGATCCCGAGGCCGCCGATCCCGTTGCCCATCATCGCCAGCCCGATCATCCGCCGGGTTGCGTGGCACATCCGGCGCGTCGGTGGTCAGCTCGATCGCCGCTTCTTCCTCTCGCTGACCGAGGGCATCGTCATCGTCGTCGTCATCGCGGCGATCCTCATCACCGTCTTCGAGAAGCCGCTCAAGATCGAATCGCTGTTCGACTCGTTCAACTGGGGGATCGCCACCGTCCTGGGCGCGGGCGACTCGGCTTTCGTGACCTCACCCGGTGGGCGGGTGGTCAGCTGGTTGCTTATCCTCTTCGGCGTCGCCATGCTCGGCATGATCACCGGCGCCCTGGTTGCGATGGTCATCGATTTCCTGCTCAAGGAGGGCCAGGGTTTGGGTTCAGCGGGCCACAAGGATCACATCATCGTGTGCGGCTGGAACAGCACCGCCCGCGACCTGATCGACGAGCTGAAGGGCGACGACTACCCGCAGAAGGTGGTGGTCCTCGCCGACCTGGAGAAGAACCCAGCCGGGTCGGGCGTCTATTTCGTCCGCGGTGACGCGACCAATGCCGAGGACCTCGAGCGTGCCGGCATCCAGGACGCCTCGGCGGCCCTGGTGTTCCCGGTCGACGGCTCGGACGAGGCCGACATGCATTCGATCCTGTCGCTGATGGCCATCGAGTCGATCGCGCCGCAGGTCCGGACCGTCGCCGAGGTCAACAACCCCAAGCACGAACCGCACTTCATCCGCGCGGACGTCGACGAGCTGCTCGTCACCTCCAAGGTCGCCTCGCGGCTGCTCGCCCGGTCCGCTCTCTATCCCGGTCTGTCCGGGATCATCACCGACATCGTGTCGGGTGGCGAAGGGTCGGAGCTCTACCGGATCACGCTCCCGGACGAATACATCGGGCAGTCCATCGACACCGTGGCCACGCTTCTGCGCCGGGACCACAAGGCGACGCTTCTGTCGGTCAATCGCGGCGGCCGAGCCTTCGTCAACCCGGGCACGGATTTCGTCCTGCAGGCCGGCGACGACGCGATCGTCGTCGCCGAGGGCCTCGGCTCGCTGGCCCCGCTCAAGATGCACGACATCACGACGACGCCACGGACCGCCTCGGTGGTGCCGAGCGCCTGACGGCGGTCTGACCGAAGCGAACCCGGGCGAGGTTATCCTGCCGCCATGCGAGTGGTGGCGATCCCGACGGACCAAATCCTGGATTGGCCGTCGTTCCACGATGTCTTTGCCAAAGCGATGGGGTTCCCGCGCTTCTACGGGCGGAACCTGGACGCCTTTGTTGATTGCATGCGGTCCCTGGACACACCGAACGATGGGTTGTCCTCGGTCAAGGTCGAGTCCGGCGGGCTGGTGACCTTGGACCTCGGCGCCGGTCAAGCGTTTCGCGAGCGCTGCCCTGATCAGTACGCAGCGGTGGTCGAAATATCTGCGTGGATAAACGCTGAGCGCCTCGATCGGTTTGGCGAGCCGCCGCTGATCGCCCTGGCCTTCCACTAGATCTCAGCTGCGGACAACAAGCTGGCCGATCGATCGTGACCAGGACGGGGCCCCTTCACCTGGTCGCGACTTCGCCAAATGTGCACGGGTGGGCTGCTAAGGCCGATATCAGGCCTTCTTGTGCCCGAAAAGTGGTAGCCGGCCACTGATTTGTGCTCCACCGCAGCGTGGGCGAGCGCACATCCCCTCGTTGCCGCCCCGCCGACCGGCCATAAGGATCCTTGAGTGCAAGATCGGCCAGGTTGGGTGGCTCGGCGACGTCGGCGGCGAACGGCCCGGCCCGGCGCCCGCCACTGGCGGCCCGGCGGCGAACGGCCCGGCCTGGCGCCCGGCGCCGGCGGCCCGGCGGCTCGGCCGGCGGCACGGCCCGGCGCCCGGCTCGGTCGCCGGCTAGAGCGCCTTGACCGCGGCGGTCAGTGCGGCCAGCCCGTCCTTGGCGTCGGCGAACAGCATCCCGGTCTTCGGATCCGAGTAGAGCTCGTTGTCGATGCCGGCATACCCCTTGCCCATCGAGCGTTTGATGACGACGATCGACTTGGCGTGGTCGACGTCGAGGATCGGCATTCCCGAGACAGGTGAGCCGGGTCGCCGTGCGGCCGGGTTCGTGACGTCGTTCGCGCCGATGACCAGGGCAACATCGGCCCGATCGAACTCGGGGTTGATCTCGTCCATCTCCTTGAGCTGCGGATATGGCACGTTGGCCTCGGCGAGGAGCACGTTCATGTGCCCCGGCATCCGGCCGGCGACCGGATGGATGGCGTACTTGACATCGACGCCCTTGGATTCGAGCAACTCGGCCAGCTCGCGGACGGCGTGCTGGGCCTGGGCGACGGCGAGACCGTAGCCCGGGACGATGATGACGTGCTGGGCATACGCGAGCTGGATGGCAACGTCGTCGGCGCCGATCTCGCGGACGGTACCGCCGGCACCGGCGGCCGCCCCAGCGGCCTCGTCGCCGCCACCGAAGCCGCCGACCATGATGTTCACGATCGAGCGGTTCATGGCGTCTGCCATCAGCTTGGTCAGGATCGCACCCGACGCACCGACGAGTGCCCCGGCGATGATGAGGACCGGGTTGCCGAGCACGAAACCGGCCATCGCTGCGGCGGTGCCGGTGAACGAGTTGAGGAGACTGATGACGACCGGCATGTCCGCGCCGCCGATCGGCAGCACCATCGTGATCCCGAAGATGAGGCCGGCGAGCACGACCAGGCCGAGCACGGCGAGCGTCATGCTGCTGCCGAGAGCGAAGGCCCCGGCCGCGCCCAGGATGAGCACCACGGTCCCGAGCACGGCCACGACCGCGAGCGCGATCGTGACGAGCTGGCCGCCCGGGACATAGATCGGCTTGCCCGGGATGAGGCCCTGGAGCTTGCCACCGGCGATGAGCGAGCCGCTGAATGTGACCGAGCCGATGAGCGCGCCCAGGACCACGAAGATCGTGGTGTCCACCTGGGCGCCCGAATTGAGCCGGATGAAGTCGTCGATGGCGACCAGGGCGGCCGCGCCGCCGCCGACCGCGTTGAACAGCGACACCAGTTGCGGCATCGCGGTCATCTTCACGGTCCGGGCGGCATACAGGCCCGCCCCGCCGCCGATGAGGAAGCCGGCCACGATGATGACCATCGCGGTCGTACTCAGGCCACCTTCACGGGTCAGCAGGTACACGAAGGTGGCGCTGACGGCGATGACCATGCCGGCGGCGCTCAGCTGGTTGCCGCTCCGACCGGTGGCCGGGGAATTCATCCGGTGGAGGCCCAGCACGAAGCAGGCGGCCCCCGCCAGCCAGGCGAGGTAGACGATGGTGTAGATCCACTGCTGTGACATCGACGTGCTCCTCGGCTAGGCGCCGGGAGCGCCGTCGGCGCCCTCGGTGGTGGCCTTGGAGGCCGTCGGCTTCTTGCGGAACATCTGGAGCATCCGGTCGGTGACGACATAGCCGCCGACCACGTTCATCGCCCCGAACACCATCGCCACGAAGGCGAGGATGTAGCTGACCGGGTTGTCCGCCTCTGCCGCGATGATCATCGCCCCGACCAGGACGATGCCGTGGATCGAGTTGGCGCCCGACATCAACGGCGTGTGAAGGGTCGCCGGGACCTTGCTGATGACCTCGAAGCCGACGAGGATCGCCAGCGTGAAGATGGCCAGCGAGGTGAGGAGTTCGTTGCTCACGCGGGACCTCCGCCGGCGGGAGCCGGCTCGAGCAGCTTCTTGACGGCTTCCGACACGACCTCGCCGTCCTTGGTGATGACCGTCGCCTTGGTGACCTCGTTCTCGAAGTCGAGGTTGAGCGCCCCGTCCTTGACCATCTCGAGCAGCAAGGACGATATGTTGCGGGCGTAGAACGAGGATGCGCCGGCGGGCATCGAGGCGGGCAGGTTGTCGGGCGCGATGACAGTCACGCCGTTGGGGGATTCGATGGTCTTGCCGGCCTTCGACAGCTCGACGTTGCCACCGAGATCGGAAGCCGCCATGTCGACGATCACCGAACCCGGCTTCATCAGCCCGACGGCCTCGGCGGTGACCAGCAGCGGTGGCTTGCGTCCCGGCACCTGGGCGGTCGTGATGACGATGTCCATCCCGCCGATGACCTCGTTGAGCTCGGCCTGCTGCGAGGCACGCTCCTCGGCCGTCAGCTCACGTGCGTAGCCGCCGGCGCCGGTCGCATCGATGGTGGTCTTGAGCTTGACGAACTGGGCGCCGAGGCTCTCGGCCTGCTCGCGGGTCTCGGGCCGGACGTCGTAGGCCTTGACCACCGCGCCGAGTCGTCGCGCGGTCCCGATCGCCTGGAGTCCGGCGACGCCGATGCCCAGGATCAGGACGTTGGCCGGCTTGGCGGTCCCGGCCGCGGTCGTCAGGAGCGGGAAGTAGCGGCCGTAGGCGTTGGCGGCGATCAGCACCGCCTTGTACCCCCCGACATTGGCCTGCGAGGACAGCGCATCCATCGACTGCGCCCGCGACAGCGTCCGCGGGATCGCGTCGAGGCTGATCGCGGTCACGCCACGCTCGGCCAGTGACTTCGCCGTCTTGGGGTCGATGAGCGGGCTCAGCAAGCCGAGCAGGGCCTGGCCCTTGCGCAACTTCTTGACCTCGCCGTCGGAGGGCTTGGCCACGCGCAGGATCGCATCGGCGTTGCGGTACAGGTCGTCGGTCGACACGACCGTCGCGCCGGCCTCCTGGTAGGCGGCATCGGGAATGGACGAGCCGGCGCCGGCGCCGCGCTCGACGAGGATCTCGAGCCCGGCTGCCGTGAGCTTGCCGAGCACTTCGGGTACCAGGGCGACACGCCGTTCACCGGGCGCCGTCTCCTTGGCGACACCGACCTTCATGGGCACCACCTGATTCTTGGACTGCTGGGCCGCGGACGGGGTGGGTCCGCGGTGGACACGTGGGGTCGGGCGAAGGATACCCGCTGGGCGGCCACGGCGCGACCGACCACAGGGTTGCGGATGAGGGTCGATGCCAGCGAGCGCAGGACGCGGGCCATTCGGCGACTCGATTCGGGTCCCTCGGCATGGACGGGCCTGGTGATCTCGTCGCATCCTTGCCGGGATGCGACGACTGCGTTGGCTCAGCGTTTTGGCAACGGTCGCCGTTGTGGCCATCATCGAGCTGGTCAGCGACGGGTTGCTGGACGCGAGCCTGCCATTCCCGCTGGACACGCTCGTGGTCGTGGTCGTGGTCGCCGCCCTGGCGTGGGGCTTCTCGGCGCTGGCGGTTCGGCGGATCGACAAGCTGGCTGCGGAACTCCGGGCCCGCAACGCCGACCTCGAGCGACGCGAGGCCTCCGCACGCGCACTCCACCGCGTGAGCGTCGCGATCGCGGCCCTGGCCGATCTCGATGAGATCCTCCGGGTGATCGTCGGCGAGGCCCGCGACCGACTCGTCGGGAACGTGGCGATCCTCGTCACGCAGGGCCCCGATGGCGAGGGCTACGTCGCCGCCGCGAGTGGGCCCGAAGCGGGGATCGACCGCGCAGGTGGATACCCCGGCGCCGACGCCGTTCGATTCGTCCGCCCCGACCTGGCGATCGCCCGGCTGGAGGCGCCCCTCCAGCGGGCCGGCGAGACGATCGGCGTCCTGATGGTCGGTTCGACGGTCGAACGTGCCTTCGAGATCGACGAAGTCGAGACCCTCTCGTCGCTCGCAAACCAGGCCGCGATCGCGATCGAGAATGCCCGCCTCCAGGCCCGCCTGCGCGAGCTTGCGGTCGTGGCGGAACGGGAACGGATCGCCCGTGAGATGCACGATGGCCTTGCCCAGGTGCTCGGCTACGTCAACACCAAGTCGCAGGCCATCGAGGAGCTCCTGCTCCTCGGCCGAACAGATGAGGCGCGCGGCCTGTTGGCGGAGCTAGCCGCCGCGGCGCGGTCGATCTACGTCGATGTCCGCGAGGCCATCCTCGGGCTCCGCAGTCCCGTCGTTCCGGGCGTCGGGCTCGTCGAGTCGGTGGAGGAGTACGCCGCTCGCTTCGCGGAGGCCTCAAAGGTCGTGGTCGGAGTCGAGGCGTCCGCCGACGCGCGACGACTGGACCTCGGGCCGGAGGTCGAGGCCCAGGTCTTCCGGATCGTCCAGGAGGCGCTGACCAACGTCCGCAAGCACTCTGGTGCGCGCCGGGCCGACATCGTCTTCACCGTCGGGGACGGGCGGCTCGGCGTCGTCATCGCAGATGACGGCCATGGGCTCGGGCCGGCACGATCCGAGGCCGATCGCCTTCGCTATGGTCAACGCGCGATGCGGGAGCGAGCGGACAGCATCGGGGCGACGATCGATTGGACGAATCCGACGAGCGGCGGCTGCCGGGTCACGCTCAACGTCGCGGCGAGGAGCCCGGTCCCGGTCGCGGCCGGCATCGTCTGATGCGGATCGTGCTGGCAGATGACCATGCCTTGTTCCGTGATGGGGTGTCGTCGCTGTTGCGGGCGTGGGGGCACGACGTCGTCGGCCTCGCTGTCGATGGACGCGAAGCCGTCGATCTCGTCGCCCGCCTCGAGCCGGACCTCGTCCTGATGGATGTCCGGATGCCGGGCATGTCCGGTGTCGAGGCGACCAGGGAGATCGCCCTCGTCCGACCCGAAACGCCGATCGTCATGCTCACCGTGAGCGAGGACGAGGAGGATCTTTTCGCGGCCATCCGAGCCGGAGCGCGCGGTTATCTCCTCAAGGATCTTGAGGCGGCGCAGTTCCGGACGATGATCGAGGCGGTCGCTCGCGGCGAGGCCGCCATCACGCCGGCGACCGCGGCCAGGATCATCCGCCATCTGGCCAGCCTCGGGGCGGTGGCTGATGAGGCGATCTCGGACCGCTTGACGGTGCGCGAGCTGGAGGTCCTCCGGCTGGTGACCGCAGGGCGACGCAACAAGGAGATCGCGCTGGAACTCGGGATCTCCGAGAACACGGTGAAATATCACCTGCGCAACATCCTCGAGAAGCTCCATGCGCAGAGCCGGACCGAGGTAGCGACGCGCGCTCTTCGCGAGGGCCTCGTCGCCCCGGATTGACGCGCGGCCCGGGCCGCTCGGCCCGGTCGGCCCTACCCATCTGGGTGTCCCGACCCCGTCCGGCAGGGCGTGGTGCCCCGGCGTGGTGCGGGCGATGCTCGGTCTGCCACGCGACGGAGGCGGACCCATGGGTTATCGCATCGACATCGATCACACCGGCTGCATCAACTGCGGCATCTGCATGGACACGTGTCCTGTCGAAGCGCTCGACATGTCTCGGCCGCAGACGGCCGGAATCGAGAGCGGAGGGCTCGGTCAGCCGCAGGACTGGATGATGGAACACCCGATCCAGGTCGGTGAATGCATCGGTTGTGGCATCTGCATCGGTGAATGCCCGGTCGTCGTGATGACCCTCGTTGCGGAACCGGGTGACACGGCCTTGGCGCCCCGACAGGGGCCGATCGACCGTCCGCCGGCGGGCGGCGACGGCCCGCAGCCATGGCTCCCGCTGGCGACCGTGACGCGCGAAGCGCTCAAGCGCGACCACCCGTCGCCGTGGGGCGGCCTGCTCCAGTGGCAGACGGCGCGCCGCGATGAGGCCTGGCAGGTGTGGCGGTCGATGAAGGAGAACGGACCGACGGTCCCCAAGGCGCCCTGCCAGATCGCCTGCCCGGCCGGAACGGATGCCGGACGGTACATCGGGCTGATCGGTGCCGGGCGCTATGACGACGCCTATGCGGTCGCCGCCGAAGTCAATCCTTTCCCGTCGGTGTGCGGCTGGATCTGCACGGCGCCATGCGAAGGCGCCTGCCGCCGCGGCGTGCTCGACGAACCGATCGCGATCCGCACCCTGAAGCGCTTCGCCGCGGAGCACGGCCAGCTCCCACCCGTCAGTCCGCCCGCGACCCTCCGAGCCGAGAAGGTCGGCATCGTCGGCGGCGGGCCGGCCGGCATGTCGGCCGCGTACTACCTCGCGCGGCTCGGCTATCCGGTCACGGTCTTCGAGGCCATGCCGGTCCCGGGCGGGATGATGGCCATCGGCATCCCGGCCTACCGCCTGCCACGCGACGTCCTGCAGGCCGAGATCGCCCGGATCGTTGGTCTGGGCGTGGATCTTCGGCTGGATGCGGCGATGGGTCGCGACTTCACGCTCAGCGATCTCGAGACCGAGGGCTATCGAGCGGTCTTCCTGGCCACCGGCGCCTCGAAGAGTCGAAGGTTGGGGGTCCGCGGGGATGACGCACCCGGGGTCGTGCCGGCCACGCTCTTCCTCAAGCAGGTCAATCTCGGCGAAGAGCCGCGCTTGAACGGTCCGGCCATCGTCGTCGGTGGCGGGAGCACCGCGATGGACGCGGCGAGATCGGCCTGGCGAAGCGGCGCATCTCCGGTCACCGTCGTCTATCGACGCGGTCGAGCGGAGATGCCGGCGCAGGTCGAGGAGATCGAGGCAGCCGAGCGCGAGGGGATCGTCGTCGAGACCGGCCTTGCGCCCGTGGAGGTCTTGAGTCGCGATGGCGCGGTCGTCGCCATGCGCTGCGTCGAGACCCGGGCGACCGCCGGCACGACCGCTGATCCGGCTGCCCCGTGGGAGGCGGTCCCCGGCACCGAGCGCGACCTGCCGACGGCAACCATCCTCGTCGCGGTCGGCGAAGAACCCGATCCATCGATCCTGCCCGTCGGCGCCGGGATCGAGGTGAGCGGCTGGGCCGGCATCGTTGCCGACTCGCGGACGCTCGCGACCGGCCGCGCCGGGATCTTCGCCGGCGGCGACGTGGTGTCCGGGCCCAAGACCATCATCGATGCGGTCGCGTCGGGTCGTCGGGCCGCCGCATCGATCCATGAATATCTTGCGGGCGTCGCCGATGGCGAACACGCCATCCTCGAGACCGTCCGCTACCCGACGGCGCCGGACGGCCTGCTCACACTCGACCTGTCCCGGAGGCCACGGGCGCACGCGCCGCTGCCGATGATCGAACCGGGCTCGTTCGCCGCCAATCAGGTCGGCTTCGATGAGCCGACCGCGCAAGCGGAGGCCGCCCGATGTTTCCGCTGCGACGCCGTCTACGACGGCCCGATCGTCGACGTCCGGGCCGGACGTGGACCTGCCGGCATCCCGGCGGCCGGTGACGCTGCCCCGGTCGGCCACGACAACGCTGGAGGCACGCTATGACCCCAGATCAGGTTTCCGGGTTCTTCGATGCCGGCGAGGGCTTCATCGAAGGGACCATCGCCGCGGCACTGGTCGTGCTGTGGTTGCTCGCGCTGGCGCTCCACCTGGGTCGCTCGTACATGGTCCGCACCACAGGGAAGTTCACGCTCCGGCTCGGCGCCGACCTGTGGTGGATCATCTACATCGGACTGCGCGACCTCATCCTCGTGCAGGTCTTCATCGGCAGCTTCATCTTCTTCTACCCGGATGTGGTGGCCGGTCAGGCCTTACCGATCACCGGCGGCCTCGCCGCCGTGTGCGCGTTCGCCGCCCTCCTGATCAAGCTCTTCCGGCACAGCGACGAGGCGTCCGCGTTCCGCTGGCAGGTCCTGCTCCTTGGGCTGGGCGCGACGCTCTACATCGTCCCCTATCTCCTGGGCGTGCAGATGACCGAGCTCCACGGCAAGAACGTCGAGCGGCTCGTGCCGCTGCTCGTGAGCAATCAGAACCTCGATGTCGCCTTGCCGCTGTGCTACCTGTCGGGTTGGCTCGTCGGCGCGATGGGCCTGATCGCCGTCGCCTACAACCTGCGCTCGACCGGTCGTCGACCGGCCGCTCCTGAGCCGGAGGCCGCCCGATGAATGCCGACGATCTTGCCGAAGCCCTGGTCAATGGCGCATCCGGCTGGATGGTCCTGTCGGTCGCTGCGGTCCTGCCGATGATCTGGACCTTCACCCTCATCCTGCACTTCGCCCGACCGACGGTCATCCGGTTCCTGCAGTCCCTCACCCTCCGCTTTGGCGGCGACGTGTGGTGGCTGTCCTACGTGCTGTTCCGCGACGCGCTGCTCGTCATCACGCTGGGCCTCGGCATGCTGTTCTTCATGCCCAACCTGTACTTCGTCCAGGGGCTGCCGATCACCGCTCCGCTGTCGATCCTCGTCCTGTTCTGGGCCCTGTGCGTGAAGATCGTCCGCGACCCTGACGAGGATCCTGGGGCATTCCGCCTGTTCAGCATCCTGCTCGTCGTGGCTTCTGTCCTCTACATCGTCCCGCAGATCTACGGGCTCGAGGCGGCCGACCAGGCCTACCTGGGCGACCTCCCCAGTGCGCTCATCAGCAGCGAGAACCTGGCCGTCGCCCGGCCGCTGTTCTGGCTGAGCCTCGGGCTGTTCGCGCTGACGGCCGGGATCATGTTCGTGCGGGCCGTCATGCAGATCCGCGATCCGAAGGCCGCGGACGTCCCTGGCGGAGCCGCCTGAGCTGCCGCGCCCTCGACCGGATGAGGGTCAGTCCTTGGGGCGGATCCGGATGATGAGCATCGCCGCCCCGTCGTCGTCGCCGATGACCTCGCCATCGTGCGGGATGGTGCCGTCCCAGCGGACGTAATCGCCGGGCCCGACCTCGACCATGTGGTCGCCCTGGCGGAGCCGGAACCGGCCGCGCAGCACGATGTGGTGCTCGTCGCCGGCATGGCTGTGCGCGCCGATGCGGTCGCCAGCACCCGTGGCAGTCACCTCGACGATCGACACGTCACGCGAGCCGCGTCCGTTGACGTGCTCGACGCGGCCAAGCTCGGTGACGGTCACCGGCCGCTCCGACGCCCGGACGACGACGGGCTCCGGCACCTCGTCGATGAGGAACCAGGCGATCGGGACGTCCAATGCGTCACCGATCGAGGCCAGGCAGGCCAGCGACGGAGAGGCCTTGTCGTTCTCGATCTGGGAGAGGTAGCCGATGTTGAGATCGGCCCGCTCGGCGACCTTGGCGAGGGTCATTCCGCGCTCGGTTCGCCAGCG
>Ga0307281_10000438_pt1 | contig 10928 bp, 11 predicted proteins | sample ER_DNA_120_FD_194486 | JGI IMG/M metagenome (GOLD analysis project Ga0307281, IMG submission 194486) | Bulk soil microbial communities from the East River watershed near Crested Butte, Colorado, United States - ER_DNA_120 | ecosystem: Environmental > Terrestrial > Soil > Floodplain | place...
GCGACTAGGACCGAAATGACCGCTCTCGTCGCTCTGACCGTCGCCAACATCAAGAGTTACGCACGCGATCGCGCCGCTCTGTTCTGGACGCTGGCCTTCCCGCTGATCTTCATCTTCCTGTTCGGGTTCATCTTCCAGGGTGGCGGCCAGGGCACCCTGTCGCTAGCCTGGGTCGATCAAGACGGGTCGAGTCAGGCGGGCCTGCTGCGTAGTGCGTTCGAAGGGCAGGCAGGCACCGAGCTGACCGTCACCGACGAATCCGATGCGTTCGAACAGATGCGCCAGGGCACCGTCGACGCGATCATCGAGGTGCCGGCGGGATATGGCTCGGCGGTTGACGCTGCAGCCGGCGGTTCAGCCGGGCCGACGAGCGTAGTCGTCTACACGGACCCCTCGCGCCAGAACCTGGTGGCCTCGGTCTACCAGGCGGTCGGTGCCGTGCTCGGCGTGGTCAACCTGGGTGGCCGGCCGCCGCTCGTCATTCCGCAATCCGAGACGATCCAGACCGAGAACCTCAACTTCATCAGCTATTTCGTGCCGAGCATGCTCGGCCTGTCGGTCATGCAGGTCGGCATCTTCGCGGCGATCCCGCTCGTGGGCGATCGCGAGAAGCTGATCCTCAAGCGCCTGGCGGCCACGCCGTTGCGACGCTGGCAGCTGGTCGGCTCGAACGTCCTGATGCGACTCCTGATCGCGCTGATCCAGGCGGTGATCATCGTCGCGGTCGGGGCCGCCGTCTTCGGTGTGTCGATCACCGGTTCGCTCCCGCTGACGCTCGTATTTGTCGTGCTCGGCGCCGTCTCGTTCCTGGCCCTCGGCTATGTCGTCGCATCGTTCGCTTCGACCGAAGACGCCGCCAACGGCATGACCAGTGTCATCCAGTTCCCGATGATGTTCCTGTCGGGCACGTTCTTCCCGATCGACCAGATGCCGGATCCGCTCCAGGCGGTCGCCCGGGCCATTCCACTGACCTACCTCTCGGACGCGCTACGCCAGGTGATGGTCGACGGAGCGCCATTCGCGCCGCTGTGGGTATGCTTCGCCGTCCTTGCGGCGTGGCTGGTGGTCTGCTTCGGAATCGCTGCTCGCAAGTTCCGCTGGCAGTAAGGCGCAGAGGCGCCTACCAGCGCTCCTCGCGGACCACCTCGCCCAGCGGTCGGCGACCACCCAGGCGCGGCGGCCGGGTGAGATCGCCCGGGTCGGCCGGATAGCCGAAGGACAGTAGGTACTCACACGACTGGTCCTCGGGATAGCCAAGGAGGCGTCTCGCCAGGTCGGGCTCGTAGACCGTCGCCGGAACGCTGCCGACGCCGAGCTCCCAGGCCGCGAGCATCATGTTCTCGGCGGCCAGGCCCAGATCGAACAGGATGGATCGTCCGCTCGCGGTCGAGCTCGGATCGGGCGTCACCAGGGCGATCGCGACGGCCGCATCGGCGATGTGGCCGGCATACGGCCCGACCGCGGATAATTCGCGGAGGTGCTCGCGGTCGCGGCAGACGACGAACGTCCAGCGCTGGCGGTTCTTGCTGCTCCCCGCATGCCGGCCGGCCTGCAGGATCCGGTCGAGGTCACCACGGGCAAGGGGCTCGGCGGTGAACCGCCGGATGGCGCGCTTTCCGCGGACCGCGTCCCAGACCGGGGACGCACGGCCGCTCACGGCTCGACCGCCAGTCCGGCGGCCGCCGCGGGCTGGCCGGTGTCGGCCGAGCTCGGCCCTGGCTGGGTCTGAGGGTCATCGTCCACGCGTCGCCGCGTGCCACCCGGAAGCGCCACCTGGGCCAGGGTGCGCAGGCCGCCATATCGCTCTTCCATGGCGGCAAACCTCGTCTCGGCATCCGGGATTCGTCGGGCGGGTGTCGCTGCCGCGATCCGACCGGCTTCGTCAGGGTCGAGCGGGCCTCCGCACGCGACCGTGAGCATCCGCGCGACCGCTCGGCGATAGTCGGCGATCTCGTACAGCCACGAGTGTTCGCCGCCGGCGATGACCATCGTCTCGACGGACGCGGCGTCGGGGTCGCCGAGGCGGGCATTTCGCACGGCCTCCGCCAGGCGCTGCAGGTGCGACACGGGCACGACCGGGTCAAGGTCCCCGTGGACGAGAAGCACCGGCCCCGCATAGCGCGCGATGGCCGCCGACGCGCTGACGTCCCTGACCGAGTGTCCGCGCGGCCGGAGGTAGACGCGCGTTGTCAGCCACGCCAGCGGATAGGCGATTGCGTCCGGAATCGGCAGGTGCGCGAGGCGGAAAGTCTGGCGGGTCAACCGGTACGGATCAGCTGGTGCCGAGGTCGCCACGAGACCCGCGACGCGCGGGTCCGCCGCCGCCGCCAGGATCGCCCCGATCGCGCCCATCGAATGACCGGAGATCGCCCCGGCGGTGACCTCCGGGCGACGCATCAACGTGGCAAAGGCAGCTTCGGCATCGCGACCGAACTCCCCGCCGGTCAACGGGAGCGCTTCGGGCGGGTTTGACCCGTGGGCGCGGACGTCGAAGGTCAGGCAATGGAAGCCGGCGGCATGCAGGAAGACGGCCATGGGCAGGGTCCGGTCCCGCGCCGACTCCCAGCCATGGACGAGAACGACGCCCGGTCCGGGCAGGCCATCGCGAGCCGGGATGAACCAGGCCGGGAGACGCATTCCGTCGCTCTCGACCACGGTCGTCTCGTACGGGAGGCCGAGGTCTGTCGGCGTGATCAGCGGCGGGTTCCGTCTCGGGTACCCGGCACGAACGCGGTAGGCGAGGGCAAATCGATAGGCAAGGCCAAGCGGCCCCGCGGTTGCGGCCACGGCGAATCCGGCCCGGCGAACGATTCCCACCTTGATAGGGGACGGCACCGCGGCCCGCCTGTCAAGCGCTGTCCGGCGGCCGGCCCCGCCTACCGCCTGCCGGCGTGCGGCCCCGCCACCGCCTGCCGGCGTGTGGCGCCTGAGTGATCGGCCCGGTGCCCTACACTCAGGGTGATGACCAGGCGAGACCCTCGTGACGTGCTCGGCGTGCAGGCGGATGCGTCGCCGACCCAGATCAAGGCGGCCTGGCGGCGACTCGCCCGGACCAACCACCCCGACCTGACCGGTGACGACCCGGCCGCCTCACGTGCCGCCACCCGTCGCATGGCCGAGATCAACGACGCCTATGCGGCCCTGACCCGAGACTCCGGTCGCCGCGGGGAACGAACGGGCGAGGCGACCAACGGCGTCTCCTTCGAGGAAGGCGCACGGCCGCGCCGAGGTGGTCCACCGCCACCGAAACCGACGCGTCCGGTCACCGGTCGCGTCGACACCAGCGGCACCTACCGGCCGCACAACCAGGCGGTCGGCAACAGCGCCCGACGGACGACGCTGCCCGGGCAGCCGCCGCTGCGCAACGGGCCGGTCCGCCGCGAACCGCCACGCGCGTCGACACCCACGGGTCCGCTCGTCCGTGACCGCCTGCGCCACTTCCGGCGGCCGCCGATGCCCACCCTCGATGCGGCCGAGGCGACGGTCATCGCCTTCGGCAAGTTCCACGACCACACGCTGGGTCAGATCGCCGCGTTCGAACCGTCGTATATCGACTGGGTGGCCGGGACCGTCAGCCACGATCCCGACCTCGTCGCGGCCGCGCGGGTCATCCAGGCCGAGCTGGACCGTCGCGGCGTGATGCGACGAGTCCATTCGAGTGGGGAGCGGCGGGGCCGGACGGCCTGACCCATCCTCTGGCGCCTCAGCGAGTCGACGCGCGAACGCCAACGGCGCCCGGCGAGTGGCACCCGGACCCGGAAACGCGCAATCGCCCCCCGATACCGGAGGGCGATCATGACGCGGATGAAACGCGAGCGATGAGCGCTGCCGTCCCGACGATCCACCAGGCCTGTTGGCCGATGTCCAGTTACTCGGCTCGTGAACCAGATCCGGATCTTCGGCCCCGTACGTGCACCGGGAACGAATTGTCCGTCTCGGGTTCCGTGACCGACGCCCCAGGTACTTCCCGGTTCGATCGCGGGTCGGCGTAATCGGAACGGTACGCCGGGTTCCCGTTGTGGGGCAATGGCAGCATCGTCCCGGTTCGGCGGGCGCGATGGTCGGGCGCACCGGCGCACCGCACCCGGACGCACGTACCAGGTGCCGGGTCGCACCACCCGCATCGACGGCAGATTCGCGTGCCAGCCGCTACGCTGCGCCCGTGCTTCGACGCCCGGTCCGTCTCGTGTTGCTGGCGGGCCTCATCGCCGTTTCCGCCGCGTGCGGCGGTGGCACCCCATCGTCCTTCGATCCGACCGGCGCCTGCACCACGGACGGATCCGCACCCGGCGCCTACCCGGAGCTGGAGGCCAGGGTCCCGACCACGTATCGAGACACGGCACCGCAGACACTCGACTCGGGGCGGAACTGCAGCCGCGAGGCGCTCGGATTGCTGGCGGATCTTGGCTACAACGAGGTTCGTTTCGCGGGCGGGACCTGGAGCTTTGGCGCCGAGCGGGCGCTGGCGATGGCCGTCCAGAGCGCGCCGGGTCTCGAGGCCGACCAGATCGCCGACTTCTACGCGGCCAGCGCCCGGTCCAACGGTCGCACGGAGATCCTCGCCGAGTCCGAGTTGACGATCGGCGGCCGCCCCGGGCGGCGGCTCGATACGAAGCGGAGCGAGCGGCTCCAGACCGTGGTCAGCTGGCCAGCGGCGGACCCGGACGTGGTCAATGTGGTCATCACCAATGACCTGCCCGACGCGCGGATCGCCGACGCGATCGACGCCTTCGGCGATCGATGAACCGGCGGGGCGCTGCTACAGTCGTCCCATGATCGAAGTCGTCCCATGAGCGACCGCCCGGACGAGTGGTCCGCTCGCCGACGCGCCTGGGAGGCGGAGCGCCTCGATCCGGCCCTGCGCCGCGCGCCTGAGCGACGGCCCCGGTTCTCGACGATCGGCGACACCACGATCGAGCGCCTGTATGGACCCTGGTCCGCGCCGGGTTCGGACCCGCTCCGCGACATCGGCTTCCCGGGGGAACCGCCGTTCACTCGCGGGATTCACCCCACCGGCTATCGCAGCCGGCTCTGGACGATGCGCATGTTCGCAGGCTTCGGTGCCGCCGAGGACACCAACGCCCGATTCCGCCAGCTGCTCGCCGCCGGGCAGACCGGCCTGTCGATCGCCTACGACATGCCGACGCTCTACGGCTACGACACCGACGACCCGGAGGCGGAAGTGGAGTTCGGGACATGTGGCGTGGCGGTCAGCTCGCTCGCCGACATGGAGGTCCTGCTCGACGGCCTGCCGCTCGAGAAGGTCTCCACGTCGATGACGATCAACTCCCCGGCCGCCCCGATCTGGGCGATGTACATCGTCGCCGCCGAGAAGGCCGGAGTTCCGCGCGATCGGCTCGAAGGGACCACCCAGAACGACATCCTCAAGGAATTCGTGGCCCAGAAGGAGTACCTCTTCCCGCCCGCGCCCTCGATGCGCCTCGTGACGGACACGATCGAATTCGGGACGCGCGAGCTCCCGCGCTGGAACACGATCTCGATCAGCGGCTATCACATCCGCGAGGCGGGTTCCACGGCGGTCCAGGAGCTGGCGTTCACCATCGCCGACGGGATGGCCTATGTCGAGGCGGCGCTGGCGCGCGGCCTGCGCGTCGACGACTTCGCCCCACGGCTGTCCTTCTTCTTCAACAGCCACAGCGACTTCTTTGAGGAGATCGCGAAGTTCCGGGCGTCGCGCCGGATCTGGCATCGGCTGATGACCGAGCGCTACCACGCCGAGAACGAGCGCTCGGCCTGGATGCGCTTCCATACCCAGACCGCCGGCGTGTCGCTGACCCCGCAGCAGCCTCTCAACAACCTGACCCGGGTGGCGCTCCAGGCGCTCGCCGCGGTCCTGGGCGGGACCCAGTCGCTGCATACCGATGCCTACGACGAGGCGCTCGCGGTGCCGACTGCGGCGGCCGCGCTGCTCGCCCTTCGCCAGCAGCAGATCATCGCCGAGGAGACCGGCGTGGACGCCACGGTCGATCCGCTCGGCGGATCATGGTTCGTAGAGGCGACGACCAACGAGATGGAGGCTGCGGTGCTCCGCTATCTCGATGAGATCGATCGGCGCGGCGGGATGGTCGCCGCCATTACCGAGGGCTACCCGCAGCGCGAGATCGCGGACGCGGCGTATCGCTACCAGCGCGAGTTCGATGCCGGCGACCGGCGCGTGGTCGGGATCAACGCGTACGCCGATGAGGCGGAGCAGACCGCGGTGCCGGTGCTCGCCGTCCCACCCGGATCGCTCGAGCGGCACCTGGAACGCCTGGAGCGAACCCGCCGCGACCGTGACGCCGACGCGGTCTCGAGCGCGCTTGGCGGTCTGCGTGATGCCGCGTCCCGCTCCGAATCGAGCGAGACCAACCTGATGCCGCATTTCGTGCGCTGCGCCGCCGCCTACGCCACGCTCGGCGAGCAATGCGGGGTACTCCGTGAGGTCTTCGGGGAGTATCGGGAGCCAGTCGGCGTCTGAGGGCAGAAGCGCCGGGCAGACGCGCCGCGCTCGAGCGGTGCCGGATGGTCAGGTCGAACCGCGGGCCGACTCGACCGCGCCGGGCGTCCCGGTCGGATCGCCGTAGCGGCGCCAGGCGCGGGCACCGAGCGCCATCCCGATCAGGATGAGGACGATCGCGGCGACGATCCCGGCGACGACCCACGTGCTCGCACCGACGAGCACCCAGGCGGCCAACACCAGGCCGACGACCAGGAAGCCCGCTGCCGCGGCCAGCACCGGACGCCGATCGACCGGGACGTCCGCGGTGAGGCCGTACGCAACCTGGCGCTCGGCATGGTCCCAGACCGACCAGCGGCCGCGGCCCACGTTGAGGACGACGTACGCGCCGACCCAGACGGCGATGTAGGCGAGCTCGACCTGCTCGAGGTCCGGGGTTCGGAAGATGACGACGACGGACGACGCGAGAGCGACGGTGAAGACGATCGACGCCACGGCCCCGAAGGCGCCCGAGGCGGCGGGTGCCCGGATCCGCCGGGCGACCATCGTGCCGACCCAGGCGAGGACGCCCGTCCCCAGCGTCACGCCGATCCCCGGAATCCAGGCAGCGAACCCCGCGCCCAGGAGCGTGGCGTGGTCTGTGGCCAGGGCGAGCGGGCCCACCACGGCCACCGCCATGCCGACGATCAGGATCGTCTCGACGGCCAGGATCCAGCCCCGAATCGCGGCCCGCCTCGGCCACGCGAGAAACGCCTGGACCGGAGCCGCGGCCAGCTGCATCGCCGAGATGAACACGATCCCCTGCAGGACCCCCGTGCCCAGAACCGCGGACGCGTCGGCGATGACTCCAGGAGGGACCTGCCCGAGGAAGGGGAGGCTGAACGTCACGGCGTCGAGCGTGGTTGTGCTGAACGTGCGGACCAGGTCGATGAGGTCGGCGGCGCCGACAACCCGTGGCAGCAGCGCCGCGACCTCGTTGCCGATGGTGATCAGTCGGGTCGGGTAGAGCTGGAGCGCCAGGGCGATGGTCGCTACCGGGATCGCCAGTGCGGCCTGCCGCCACAGGGCGATCGTCGCCACACGTTGCCGATGGCGGATCACCCGTGGGTCGACGATCCCGATCGGGTCCTCGTCCGGGTCGACGATCGGTCCTTCACCGACGATCGGGGGCTCACCGACACCCGGATCGGGCGGATAGAACCGCGATGTCTCGCCCCAGCCGTCGGCGACGTCGATCTCGCGCAGGAGCGGCACGACGAACTCCTCGTCGTTGTCGAAATAGCCGCCGTGGTCGTCGACCAGGCTGCGCCGGTTCCAGACGCGATACGAGCGGACATGCGAGGCGTCGACGATCGGTGGCCGGATCTGGTCCAGCTGCAGCTTGCCGGCGGGCGCCGGGTCGTGGCTGCCCCAGAAGTCCCGCCAGCGAAGGTCCGGCCGGCGTCGTGTGATGTCGCGCCGAAGCCGATCGGCCATCCCGACGCCTTCCGGGGTCAGCCGCAACGCGAGGTTCCAGCCGGAGCCAAACGTCACGAGCTTGTCGACGCGGACCAGGTCCGGATCGATCGCCGGGTCGGCCAGGGCGAGGAAGCTGACCATCGCGCCGCCGGAATGGGCGACGACCACGATCCGGTCGCAGCCAGCATCGTGAAGCCGAGTCACGGCCTCCGCCAACCCGTCCCGGATGTTGGCCGACTGTGCGGGATCGAACAGCAGGATCCGGACGTCACCGAACCAGCCGGTCAGGAAGTTGTCGAACTCGCGCAGGATTGCGGCGTCCTTGACGGCCTGGATCGGGATGATGCCGGTCACGCCGCGGACCAGCCCGTAGACGGTGAGGATGATTCCGGACAAGACGGAGACGAACGGCACCAGTGCGCCACGGGCGAGCGTCAGGAGACGGCCCTCGGAGCGATTGCCCAGGATCCCGTCCACGATCTGGCCTGCTCCGCCGCGCGGACCGAGCCAGTTCGCGATCGTGGCCAGGCTCGGTGGCGTGACCTTGGATGCCCACCAGGCCTCGGTGAGCAGCCACTCCCGGGCGGGATGGACGGTTCCATCGGGCGCGGTGGTGGCCGGGATCCCCAGGGCGATCGTCGGAAACGAGCTTGAGAAGTCGATGGCGGCGCGCAGGACCGGATCGGCGGGGCTCGTGTCGCCCGGCGCCGCAGCCCGGTGGCGATGCCAGGCCGTCAGGACCTCGATGAGCGGCGCCGACCACTGGAGCAGCGTTTCCGCCGGCTGCTGCGATCCGATGCCATGCACGAACACGACCCCGGTCCGTCCGCCGCCCGGCCCGGCGGGCGCAGCGACGCCAGCGGCAAGCGGAGCAGGCTTCGCAAGCTCGGACTGGAACACGCCCTGGGACCTGGTCGCGACCATGTCGCGGGCGATGATACCGGCTGGTCATGGTTGCTATCTCGGCCGGCTACCATGTGGCCATGTATCTGGACGCGCTGGAGTTCCTCGAGGAAGAGCGTGAGACCTGGGCGCCGTTCGAGGAGCTGGCGACACTCTCGGACGAACAGCTGGCCATTTCCCTCGAGGCTGCCCATGGCTGGTCTGGTCGCGCCTTGATGGGCCACCTGACTGCCTACCAGGAAATCGCTACGCAGGTCGCGACCGAGCTTGCGGTGAACGAGACCAGCCCGACGATGGCGAAGGTGGAAGCCGACTGGGAGGCTCGGGGCGGCGATGTCGTCAACGCCGAGGTCGACGCCGACTGGGCGGCGCTTCCGATCGACGAGGTTCGTGAGCGCTTTCGGACCGTGCCGGGGCAGTTGCGTGGCTACCTGACGGTCGTGCCGGAAACCCGCTGGCTCAAGCACCCGGCACATCAGCGTTTCTTCTCCGAGGAGACGACCGAACACTACGAGGAGCATCGGGCCGACCTCGAGGCCGTCCTCGCCGCGGCCCGGGGATGACGTTGCTCGCGCTGCTCGAGGATGCTGCGGCGGGACTGAGCGACGTCGAGGTCAGGACAGCGCCGATCGGCGAGGTGGCCTGGTCGCGCGGCGGCCGTCCGTTCGCGGTGGTCAGCGGCGACGGAGCCGCCGCCGAGTTCGCGCTCGACCCCGCCGTCGCCGCCGCGGCCTCACGCACCCCCGATGTGGTTCCGTCCGGGCTCGGCGCCGAGTGGGTCCTGTTCCGTCCGGCGGTCCTCGACGATCACGGCCGCGACCGCGCCAGAGCCTGGTTCGAGTCAGCCTACCGGCGGCTCTCGACCGGCTGACCAGGGGGTTCTTCTGCCGATGAGCCGATCCGCTTAGGAACCTGATTCCTATCAGGGCCTATCTGCAGGGGATAAGGCACCTCGCCGCCGTGCGGACGCGACTGCCACAATCATCCTCGAGCGGCCGGCTGGCCCTTGCGGGTTCCTTGTGAGCCTCGAAAGCCAGATCCCAGGAATCCGGTTCCTATAGAGGCCGCATGAGCGGTCCAAGAGCGCGCAGGCCCGTCTGACCCACGAATCGAAACCAACCCAGCGATGGCAGGGGCCGTCGTTCGAGGCCGACGAATCGAAACGATCCCGGCATTCGCCGGGGTCGTCGTCCGTCTTCGGAATGGTCAGTCGGCGCTGACGACCGCGAACTCCTTGAGCCCGAACGTCTGCTCGAGCTGTTCGAGCGGACGGAATCCGACCACGCCCTGCGGCTGCTGACCGGGCTTGAAGAACGCGATCACCGGGATGCTCAGGATGTTGAACGCCTGCGACAGCCCGGGGTTGGCGTCCACGTCGACCTTCACCACGTCGACTGCGCCGTCGTACTTCGCGGCCAGCTTCTCCATCTCCGGGGCGACCATCTTGCATGGCCCACACCAGGCGGCCCAGAAGTCGACGACGACCGGGCGCTCCGACTTGAGGACCAGCTCCTCGAAATTCGCGTCGGTCGCGACCCTGATCTCCGCCATCGCGTTCGATCCCTTTCCTCTCTGCGCCCTAGCGGGCGATATCCTGGATCAACCGATAGGCCTCGAGGACCCGTGGGTCGGCGAGGCGATAGAAGACGGTGCTGCCGTCGCGCCTGGTCGTCACCAATCCGGCGCTGCGCAGAACCGCGAGATGCTGGCTCATGTTCGGGATCTGGCAGCCAACCAGGGCGCTCAGATCACCGACTGACAACTCGCCCGAAGCGAGCGATTCGAGCACGCACAGCCGTTTCGGATCGGCCAGCGCCCGCCCGACGGCGGCATACCGCTGTCGCTCGGGTTCGGCGGACACCAACACAGGCTGTGCGACGTGATCCAACATCGTGGCGACGATATCACCGCTTGCGCAAACACGCAAGTAGCATGACCGTGTTCGTCGCCGGTGCCCGGACATGGAGAGGCGGCGCCGGGGCCTCGCGGACCTTGCGATCGCCGCCGCAGCAGTTCAGGCACGTGCCATACTCCCGCGCGTGTCCGAGTCCCCCGACCACATCGTCCCGCTGGCTGAGATCCTCGCGGCGCGCGAACGTCTGACCGGACG
>Ga0307281_10000439_pt1 | contig 10927 bp, 14 predicted proteins | sample ER_DNA_120_FD_194486 | JGI IMG/M metagenome (GOLD analysis project Ga0307281, IMG submission 194486) | Bulk soil microbial communities from the East River watershed near Crested Butte, Colorado, United States - ER_DNA_120 | ecosystem: Environmental > Terrestrial > Soil > Floodplain | place...
CACACCGAGCGCGATACCCTGAGCCCGATGAGTCCCCGACGCACCCTCTCGCTTCTGGCCGCCCTTGCCCTGTCGGTCGCCGCCTGCGGCTCGTCGGCACCAAGCGCCAGCCCGTCGGGTGCGATCTGCGGAACCGCCCCGGACTCCGCCGCGGCGGCGACCTGGGGAGGTCCCGCTGACCCGGCTCCGACGCTCACGCCGGTCCTCGTCTCGAACGCGATCACCTGTGGCAAGGCGCGGATCCTGTTCCTCTACCTCGACAGCGCAAACCGCGTGGCGAGCGCCCCGGATCGCAAGGCGACCGTCGCCTTCTACAACCTCGGACGCGACCCGAACAAGGCCGTCGTGACCGCCGATGGCACGTTCGTGTGGACGATCAAGGACGAGCGCGGCATGTACGTCGTCGATGTCGACCTGCCCGAGGCCGGGGTCTGGGGCGCCGAGTTCACAACGTCTGCGAAGGACGCAGCCGGGGTCGAGACGGGCGAGCAGGTTCGCATGACGTTCTCGGTGCTCGACCAGCCGACTGCCATCGCGGTCGGGCAGAAGGCTCCCGCCTCGAAGACCCCGACGGTCGCCGATGTCGGCGGCGACATCAGCAAGATCTCGACGGACGCCACGCCCGACCCGGCCTTCTACCAGACGTCGGTCGCCGGCGCTCTGGCCGCCAAGAGGCCGTTCATGCTCATCTTCGCCACGCCGAAGTTCTGCAAGAGCGCACAGTGCGGCCCGACCCTGGATCTCTTCAAGCCGATCGCCGCGGCCCATCCCGACGTCACCTTCATCAATGTCGAGCCGTACAAGCTCCAGGAAGTCGATGGTCAGCTGCAACCCGTCCTCGACCCGAACAAGCAGAACGCACTCATCGCCACCGACGTGACGAACCAGTGGGGCCTGCTCTCCGAGCCGTGGATCTTCGCCGTCGATCGCGACGGGATCGTGCGAGGGTCGTACGAGCTGACGATCACGGACGCCGAGTTGAACGAGATCATCCCGGTCATCACGATGGGCGGCTGACCGACCTAGCTTGGGGCGTCCTCGAGCCTGACCGCGACCCTGTCGCCGCCCTCGGTCCGGTACCAGACGCGGACGGGCTGGGCGGTCGCCTGGTGCTCGACAAGGTGACCCGGCGGGAACTCGGCACCGTTCTCGAGATCGCCTAGGGTGAACGCGAGCGTGCCCTGGTCGGTCGTCCGCAGGTCGAAGCCGTTGACCCGGTCGAGTCCCTCCGACCGGACGGCGACGATGACACCGTCGACCGCGGTCGCGTTGGGCGGGGCGCCCGGGTCGATCAGCGAACTGCGACCGAGCAGGAAGGCGGCGGCGCCCGTCAGCGCGATGACCGCGACGAGGACGAGGGCGAACAGGTTCCGGGTGCCGCGATCCACGTCTCAGTGGCCCTGGGTGGCGACGGCAGTCAGCTCGTTGCCGCGCCGGCGGCGATCGAGCCCGTCCCGGTGCTCCCCGGCGCATGGATCGGCGTCCCGTCGGCGCAGCGCGGGCAGGTCGCGGGGCCCGGCTCGTAGGTCGGCAGGTCCAGCTCCCACAGCGAGCGGACCGGGTAGACACGTCCGGTGGTCGGCGAGGTGAGGGTCGTCCGGCCGCCGCTCCGATCGACGAGCACGACGCACTCGACGATCTCGCCGCCCATCGCTTCGACAGCGGGGATCATCGCGAGTAGCGAGCCACCGGTGGTCAGGATGTCGTCCACGAGCAGGACCCGCTCGCCCGGTTCGATCCGGAAACCGCGCCGGAACTCCCGGTGGGTCGTGCCGTCGTCGGCCCGCACCTCCTCGGCGAAGATGCTCCGGACCCCGAGCTGCCGCGCTGTCTCGAAGGCCAGGATGATCCCGCCGGTCGTCGGTCCAGCCACGAGGTTAACGAGGGCCTCGCGATCGCGACCCCGGCCGTGCTCGGCGAAGAACCCGCACAGCTCGCTCGTCGCGGCCGGATCCTGGAGGACCTGGAACTTCTCCACGTAGGCATCGCCGTGGCGCCCGCTCTTGAGCAGGAAGTGCCCCTCACGGAACGCCCCGGAACTGCGGAACAGCGCCTCGGTGCGGAGGGCGACGGTGTGCCGCAACGCGGCGTCGAGCGCGGGCCGAACGGTGGTCACGGGCTGAGTCTACGCGGGGTCGACGGCAAACGACATCGGGTCGATCCGCCGGATCTCGGCGACATGGTCGAATCCGCGATCAGGCGTCAGGATCTCGGTGATCCCCTCGTGGATACAGGTCGCGACGTGGACGACATCACGCGCGGACAGGTTCGGATATCGAGCGACCAGGTCCGGCACACGCCGCATGAGGGCATGCGTGATCGGAAGCACGGGTGTGAACGCGTCCATCGTCAGACGGGCCATCTCGATGCCGATCTCCGGACGCCGGATGCTCATGAAGCGATGCAGGATCTCCTGGACGACCTCCGCCGAGGTCACTGCCTCAAGCTGCCCGTCGCCGACCTGGGACATGATCGAGCGACATGCTGCGCGGAGCGGGTGGCTCGCGCCATTGGCGTACATCACCACCGCGGTGTCGATGAAGACGGTCACCAGTCGCCGAGCTGGCTCTTTTCGATCTGGGCCTTCATGACCTCCCAATCATCGACCGGGGCGTTCATCGCAAGCATCGCCTGCACGGCCCGCTGCCGAACGTCTGGCTCGGCGAAGATGAAGCCGTCCACCGCGTCGCGAATGACAGCACCGACGGACTTGCCATCTCGCGCCGCGATCCGCTTGAGGCGTGCGAGTTGTTCCGGCGATAGGAGGACCTGGGTCCGCTCACTGAACATGCACATACCATACCATGTTCATCGCCGGCAACCTCATCGGTGTGGCCAAGGAGCCGGGCGACGACGACCCAGAACCGCGGAGTCGATCGAAGTAGTCCGGGGCCTCAGGGCCGGTATTCGACGCCCTTCGCCGAGGGCGCGCCTGCCTTCTTGGGCAGGGCCGTGCCGATCAGGTCACGGTAGGAGGTCATCCCCCGCCGGCCCGCCTCTGCGGCGAGCTCGTCGACCAGCCGGACCGGCAGCGTCGGGTCGGCGAAGATCGCGGTGCCGACCTGGACCGCGACGGCGCCGACCGCCAGGAAGTCGAGGACGTCGGCCAGCTCAGTCACGCCGCCGATCGCGACGACCGGGATCTTGACGGCCTGGGCCGCCTCGTAGACGACCCGGAGTGCCACCGGTTTGACCGCCGGCCCGCTCAGCCCGCCGTAGATGTTGCCGAGCAACGGCCGCGCGCGGCCGGGCGCGACAGCGATCCCCGACAGCGTGTTGATCGCCGTCAGCGCGTCGGCGCCGGCGTCGGCGATGGCCCGCGCGATCGGGCGGATGTCTGCGACGTTGGGCGACAGCTTGACGAGCAGGGGCAGGTCCGTGGCACGGCGGACGGCTGCGGTGACCTCCCCGGCGGCCCCCGCGTCGATCGCGAACTGGAGCCCACCCGCGCCCACGTTCGGGCACGAGATATTGAGCTCGATGGCGGCCACGCCTGGAACGCCGTCGAGCCGCCGCGCGACCTCGACGTAGTCGTGGACCGACTCCCCGGCGACGTTGACGATCACCGGCGTCGTCCAGGTCGTCCACGTCTCGGCGTATTTCTCGATGACGGCGTCTACGCCAGGGTTCTGGAGCCCGATCGAGTTGAGCATCCCGCCCGGCGTCTCGGTCACGCGCGGTGTCGGATTGCCGATCCGTGCCTTGAGCGTCGTGCCCTTGCAGCAGATCCCGCCAAGCCGGTCGACCTCGACGACGTCTCCGTACTCGACGCCGTAGCCGAATGTGCCGGACGCGACGAGGATCGGGTTCGGCAGCACGAGCCCGCGCCCCAGGTCCACGGACAGGTCGACGGCATCCGCCGCGATCGGCGTCGCCGCGACCGCCCGGCCGTTGGAAAGCGGTCGCACGACGGTCGCCCCACGGCCCGTTGCCGGGGTCGCGGGGCGTTTGGGCGCAGTCGGGTATTTCTGCTCCGCGACCCGCGGCGACGAGGTGACCGCGCGCCGCTTCGCCTTCACCGGGTGTCCGTCATGCGGAGTCCGTCACGCGGCCGTCATGCTGCCGATTCCGCGACCCACAGCCGCGGATCGCCGGCCCCGAGATCGCTGATCCCGGCGTCGATCAGCGCCCCCGCGACGAGCGTCCGGCGATGTGCCGCGAACGTCAGCACGTGGGCGATCATCCCGCCGTAGGTGAACACCTGGGCGGGCTCGCACAGCGCGTCGACGAACGTGTCGTCGAGGCGGCCCTGCGCGGTCACCTCGCGCACGAGGCCCATGTACTGCGGCCCTTCGACCGCCAGCCGGCGCTGCATCGAGTCGACCGGTTCGTGCTTCTCCACGGACCAATCGTATTCGCGGCTGGCCATCGCGGCGTTCCACATCCCCATCTGCCCGACGAGCCGCGACAGCAGCGATCGGAGGGTCGGGTCGTCGTCGACGCCCTCGACCGAGATCTCGATCGGCTTGTCCAGGACAGCGTCGTCGAGGCGCGCCGCCCGGGCGACCATCTCGCCGGTCAGCCAGACGTGGTGTTCGACCATCTTCGTGATGAGGTCCATCGGGGTCTCCTTTGCTCTCGCCGGCAGCCGCAGGCCGCCCGGCGGGTGGAAATGGACGTCGCTCGGTGCTTCGATCTGGGTCTGGGTGGGCTTGGCCCGCCAGCGTTGCGGTCCGCAGCCGTAGGCACGGGTGAAGGCCCGGGCGTACGCCTCGTGCGAGCCGTAGCCGGCCTCCAGCGCGATGTCGAGGATGGTCCGGCCCGTGGTCAGGAGACGGAACGCCGAGCGCTCGAGGAGGATCCGCCGCCTGAACGTCCGGGGCGGTTCTCCCGCGACCGACGCGATCAGCCGATCGAAGTGGTAGCGCGACAGGAACAGACGCGCGGCAAGGTCCTCGCCCGTTGCCTCATGGTCGTCCAGCGCGTCCGCCAGGACGTCCACGAATGCCACGAAGGTGTCGCTTGCTGCGGTCATGGCCCGATGATGCCCCGAGCCCGACCCGGCGCGCTTGATCGCATTTGCTGATTCTTGCGCTCGGCGGGCCAGCCGATCACGACCAGGCGCCGTCCCAGGCGATCTCCTCCGCCGCGAAGACCGGTCCCTCGCGGCAGACCCGCTGCGGGACGCCGGAGGTGCTCATCACGACGCAACCCAGGCAGGCCCCGACCGCGCAACCCATGTTCTGCTCCATCGAGACCTGGAGGAACGCTTTGCGCCTGGCGGCCGGCGAGCCGACAGCGTCGACCTTGCCGGCGCCCCGCTTGCGGCCGAGCTTGGCCACGCCCAGTCGCTCGCGACGGCCGGCCGCCAGGCGCGCGAGTGCCGCGAGCATCGGTGCCGGTCCGCACGCGAACGCCTGGTCCGCCCACGCCTCGTACTCGGCGACCAGGTCGGTGACGTATCCGTGGTGACCCAGGCTGCCGTCGTCGGTCGCGACGATGTACTCGACCTCGTCGGGGAGCAGGCTCGAGGGGTAGACCTCGCGCGCCGACGCCGCCCCGAACAGCAGCGTCACCTGACGCCCGTCGCGGATCGCCTCGTCGGCCAGCATCCTCACCCCCGCCATGCCGAGACCGCCCGCCACCAGCAGCAGGTGGCGGCTGCGCGAGTCCACCTCGAACGGGCGCCCGAGCGGACCCAGGAGGTCGATCTCGTCGCCGGGACGGAGCCGGGTGAACCAGTCGGTCCCCCGCCCGATCACCCGGAAATGGATCGTCACGATGCCCGTGGCGGCATCGGCCGTGTTGATCGAGAACGGGCGGCGCAGGACCATCCCCGAGAAGTCGCCGGGCCGGACGTGGACGAACTGTCCCGCCCGCGAGCCGCTCGCCAGGCCCGGGGCGTGGTACGCCTGGAGCCACTGACCCGGAAGGATCTCCCGACTGTCGACCAGCTCCGCCGCAGCGAGCCGCATGGTCACGCGGTCGGCCGGTCCTCGGCGTCGTCGCCGTCATCGGCGTCGGCGTCGCCCTCGGTCGGCTCGGCGCCACCCTCCGTCGGCTCCGCGTCGGCCTCGGCCGGCTCGTCGGCGTCCCCTTCGGCTCCGGTGCCGTTCGAGGCGCCCTGGAGCTCCGGGGCGACCGCCGGGAACGCCTCGGCCAGCGCGTCCGCCAGGTCGCCGAACACGTCGGTCGGATCGTAGAACTCGACCAATTGGTCGGAACCGCTGAGCGTCCGCCACTCCTCCTCGGAGTCCTCGGGGATGACCTCGGCGCGGAAGCCGTTCGTCGTCAGCGACAGCCGCTCGTCGTCGTCGTCCACGATGATCAGGTCGCCGATGACCGAGACCAGGCCGGCCGAAGCGCCCTCGAACTCGTCGAGCAGGCGTGCCTCGCTGCGCTGGCTGCGTTCCTGGTATTCGAGCGACAGGTCATACAGCCGGCGGGCGGCCGATTCGTCGTCGTCCTCGGACAGCGAGATCGGCTGTCCTGCCGCCCACGAATCGGCGGCCGCGGCGTACGGGTCCTCGGACAGCGAGACGCCTTCGTCGGGCGAGATCCCCGAGACCTCGAGCAGGTCACCCTCGGCGGTCGGCTCGGCGGGCATCCCGGCGGCCTCGCGGGCAGCCTCTGCGAACGCAGCGTAGATGTCGGCCGGGTTGTAGAGCTCGACCAGCTCGGAGGCGGACTCGATGACCTCGGTCTCGCTGACCCATTCGCCGGTGATGTCATCGAGGTAACGGCTCCGGCTGCGGAACGACAGGTCCGGCGCGATCGACAGGTAGTCGGGCTCGTCGTCGATGAGCGTCAGGCCGCCGAGGACCGCGATCCGATCCTTGTGGTGGTCGAGGAAGCGGCGGAGCTGTTCGGTCGCCTGGACGATGAAATCCGAACGTTCGAGGGCGGCATCCGCCGCCAGCTCCCCGAGCAGGTCGTTGTGGCTATCCATGAGGGTGCCTCCGTTTTCTGTCGGGGAGAGTCTACGGGTGGTACTCGAGATCGGGTCCCATCCGTTCGCGCAGGAACATCGAGTGATGGCGTTCGAAGATCCACTCGCCGGCGCGATGGCCGAGCGCGCGGGTTGCCTCGTCGGCCTCGAGCTTGTCGAGAGTGGCGTAGTCGGGGAGGTCGAGCAGGATCACGTTGTCGAAATCCCAGCCGTGGGCGACGTTGAACCAGCCGATGAAGCGGATCCCGAACTTCTCTTCGTAGTCCTTGACCTGCCTCGGAAAGATCGTGCGCATGAAGAACTTGAAGAAAGGGTCACGGCCGCGGCGAACACTGAAGTAGGTCGCGAGCACGGGCACCGGTGCGGTCCTCCTCGGGCGACGGTCGTCCGGGCGCTGGCGCCCCGGCTCTCTATTGTCGCACGGGGCCCTCGGGCGGAGTGTCGTCGTCGGGCGGGGAGGTCAGCGCGTCGTCGGACGGCGGTGCTCCCGCGTCTTCCAGTTCGCCGACCGTCTTCGTGTCACTTGCCAGCGGGCGCCGGCGGCCACGCCGGTCGGCGGCGACGAGCCGCAGCAGGAAGATGATCGTCTGGCCGGTCACCAGCAGCAGGCCGATCACCGCGAAGAGCAGGGCCGCACTGACCGGGAACGGCCAGTTCCAGACCACCGACAGCGGCGTCAGGACGATGAAGAAGACCAAGACCACGAGCTGGATGCGGAAACAGCCGAGCCCCGGGCCGCGTTCCGGGGTGAGGTCGTCGCCGCGGTACTGGACGGGGCCGCTGGCGCGGGGGCGACGCGGCGGGGTCGGATCGGCCGTAGGGTCGCTGGGTTGTTCGGTCACGAGGCGCAACGATACGGGCTGCGGACCTCGAACGCTTTCGGGCACTATTCGAGTCGGAAGATCGCCTCGTGGACGCCGTCGTCAGCAACGGCCTCGCCGACGCGGACAAAGCCGCACTTCTCGACGACGCGCTGCGACCCGACGTTATCGAGGGCGACGTGGGCGGTGATCGGCCGGTCCTTGATCTCGTCGAGGAGGAGCCTGAGGGCCGCCGTCGCGAATCCCTTCCCCCAGTGGCTGCGGCCGATCCAGTAGCCGACGTCGCGCCCGCTTTCGCCTGGCCAGCTGACGATGTCGCCGACGACCTCGCCGTCGGCCACGATCGTCCTGGTCACGTTCGCGGGATCGGCACGGATCTTTGCCCAGTGCTCGAAGAAGGCGTCAGGCGCGCGGGTCGGGAAGGAGGCCATCGCGGCCGCGATCGGGTCGTCCTGGTGGGCGAGGAAGATCGGCAGGTCGTCGTCGTCGACGGGCCGCAGGCGGACCTGGGGCCCGTCATGCGGGAGGCGGCGGGTCATTGGCCAGACCCTCGACGACAGCGACCCCCGGCAACGCCCGCAGGATCGACGGCGACGCGATGACCTTCCACGAGCGTGACCCACCGCCGAGCACGATCCGCTCGCGCTCCATCACCCGCGAATCGACCCAGATCGGGAGCCCGTCCGGCAGACCGAAGACCGTCACGCCACCGATCTGCATCCCGGTGAGAGCCGCGGTCTCCTCGGCCGGAGCGAACGAGGCCTTTCGCGTCCCGAGCCGATCGCGGACTGTCCGGTTCACATCGAGACGGTAGGGCGCCAGCGTCACGCACGCCGCGAACCGCGGCGGGTCGGTCTTGCCGATGACGACGATCGTGTTGGCCGAATCCTCTGGACTGAACCCGTACGCCTCACAGAACGCCGCGGTATCCGCGAGCGCGGGATCGCACGGGAACAGCTCGTACGCCACCCCGAGGCCCTGGAGGTGGCCCTCGAGCCAAGTGCGCATGTCGTCATCGTCCGTCACGCGGAACAGGGTACCTGAGGCAAATCGCGCTCGAACGGACTTGACAATGTGTTGTACTAATACTATATTCCGAATAAGGACAACAACTGAGGGAGCGACCACGATGAACCGACTTCGAACCACCTCCCGCCGTAGCCGTCGCCTGATCGTCCTCGGGACGTTCGTGGCGTATCCCCTGGTCTACGTGGGATACGCGCTCCTGTCTCGAGCCGGCGCATTACCGCCGGTCAGCCTGCTCTGGGCACCGGTCGCGATCATCCTCATGTTCGGCTTCGCCGCCGGCCTCTTCGTCATCTACGCGATCACGCGAAACCGAGCCGAGCCCGAAGCACTGGAACTCGACGAACGCCAGCGCGACCTCGCGGTGCACGCACGTGCCCTGAGCTACGGCGTCCTCCTCGCCGTCATCGTCGCAATCACGGCAGCGTGGGCCGTCTACGTGACGACGTTCGGCCCGGTCGTCCTCGGTGCGGAGCTGCTGCTTCCCGTGGCCATCGTGGTCGGGATCTACCTGCCGGTGCTGCCGTCCGCCGTCCTCGCCTGGATCGAGCCGGATGCGCCACCGGAAGATGTCGCTGGGACGAACGGGACGACCAGCCACGTCGGCGGAGCCGCGGGTTGAGCCCGCGCAAACCCGAACCCCGCCTCTACAACCGGCTCGCCGTCCTTCGCGCGGAACGGGGTCTTTCGCGCCAGGACCTCGCCGATGCGGTGGATGTGAACTATCAGACGATCGGCTATCTCGAACGGGGCGAGTACAACCCGTCGCTCGAGCTCGCATTCAAGATCGCCGAGCTCTTCGGCGTTCCTATCGAAGCCGTCTTCTCACGGGAGCCGCTGCCGCCGATGTCGGCGCGGCTCTACGGACGCCAGGAGGCCGACGCGGAGTCTGCCTGACCCGACGTCACCTCGGCACCGCCCGCTACCATCGGCCTCGATGACCGACCCGACCGAGCGCTTCGCCTGGCACCCCGAGCCCGAGCTGATCGGCTACAGCGACGCGGCGACGTCGCGGGCCGCGATGGAGCGGCTCGGGGCGGATACGTGGGCCACCGCCCTCGATTTCCTGTACGACCACGCCGCGAACCGGGCGATGGGCGATCCCTCGCCGTACGCAACGCTCCGGGCGAAGTTCTTCGGGGCATCCGGTGGACCCGCCCCGGCGCCTGCGACCGCCTCCCCGATCGCAGCCATCCTCGACGAGTTCCGCGATCGCCTTGCCGGTGGCCAGATGAATGCCCAACACCCGCGCCAGTTCGGCTACTTCACGCCGCCGCCGCTGCCGGTTTCGATGATGGGCGAGCTGCTGGCCCAGATGACGAACCAGGGCGTCGACGTCTGGCATGCGGGCCCGCTGGCGACCTTCGTCGAGGAAGAGGTCGTGCGCTGGCTGTGCGACCTCATCGGCTACGGCCCGACGTCGTTCGGGCTGCTGACCTCGGGCGGTGTGATGGCCAACTTCATGGGCATGACGCTGGCCCGCGACATCCACCTCGGACGGCTGCTCGGGGCGGGGCGGGCGCCGCGCGGGGCGCTGCTCGAGGGCGTCCGGGTCTACACCTCGGACCAGACCCATTTTTCGATCGCTCGGGCGCTCGACCTCCTCGGGTTCCCACCGGAGACCCTGGTTGTCATTTCGTCGGACGACCGGTTCCGGCTCCGTGGCGAGCCTGTCGCGGGAGCCGTCGCGCGCGACCGTGCCGACGGCCTGACGCCGTTCGCGATCGCGGCGGTGGCCGGATCGACCAACACCGGATCGGTGGACGCGGTGGGCGAGCTGGCGGACGTCGCGGACGCGGAGGATCTGTGGCTCCACGTCGATGCGGCGTACGGCGGGGCCGCGCGTCTCTCGGCGCGCGATGCCGGTCGCGTGGCGGACTTGGACCGGGCCGATTCAGTCACCGTCGACCCGCACAAGTGGTTCTTCCAGGCCTACGACATCGGCGGGCTGCTGGTCCGCGACGGCGCGCACCTCGCCCAAACGTTCGGCGGGCGGGCGCCCGAGTACTACCGCGGCGGCGAGACGCCCGCAGACGGGCTGGGCTCCGGCTCCGGCTCCGACGAGCACGACCACGGCGAGCAACTCAACTTCTACAAGCTGAGCTTTGAGGGCACCCGACGCTGGCGCGCGCTCAAGCTGTGGATGTCGTGGAAACACCTCGGCACCGAGGGCTTCGCCCGGCTGATCGAG
>Ga0307281_10000440_pt1 | contig 10902 bp, 12 predicted proteins | sample ER_DNA_120_FD_194486 | JGI IMG/M metagenome (GOLD analysis project Ga0307281, IMG submission 194486) | Bulk soil microbial communities from the East River watershed near Crested Butte, Colorado, United States - ER_DNA_120 | ecosystem: Environmental > Terrestrial > Soil > Floodplain | place...
CATCCCTGGTTCATCGGCGTGCAATTCCATCCCGAGCTCAAGTCGCGGCCGTTCGAGCCGCACCCGCTTTTTTCCTCCTTCATCGGCGCGGCGGTGGACCAGAGCCGGCTGGTGTAGCGCCGGGGCGAAAGTATTCTGCGGCTGGCGCCACGCCGATCGCTCGCCACACTCGATGCTATCAACTCCGTATTTTACCTTCGCGGGGAAACGGCTGGGGCCCGTGTGTTTTCGATGACTGATATCGGAGGGGGCCGATGTCGGCATTCTCGGATGGCGCTCAAGCGAAATAGCCCCGTGCGCTGCAGCTGCCGGACTGCAACGGCATGGAGTGCCCGTATTGCGCGCGTAAGTTGGAAAGACGCGTCGCTTCTGAAATGCCTTGGATCGACAGGCAACGCTCGGGAACGGCACGGCCTTTTCCGCTGTGGCGCCTTGGTAGCGGCCCGCTTGCGACGCCCGTCGATCCAATGTTGTGATTACTATATGGGAGGTGGGTTAATGGGATGTGTGTCGGCGGTCACAAAGTTGTCGATTGTTCGCGACCGGTTTACCCCGACGTCGCGGATCGTGACGCTTTGCACGCCATCGGCGCGGCTTTGAAGTTACTTGTGATATAGACGGAACAACCAGTTTAAATTTCGCGCCATTTCCGTCCCCTCCCGTAGCCGAAACGAGGCAACCATGATCTATGAGCTGAGGATTTACCATTGCGTGGTCGGAGGTTGCCCGCGCTGCTCAAGCGGTTCGAAAGCACGACACTCGAACTCTGGCAACGGCACGGCATCCGGCAGGCGGGCTTCTGGACCGTGCTGGTGGGAGAAGGCGGAAATCAAGACCTGCATTATTTGCTGGCCTGGGAATCCCTCGCCGAGCGCGAGACCAAGTGGAACAAATTCGCGACCGATCCGGAATGGCTGTCCAAGCGGTCCGAAAGCGAGCGCGATGGACCGATCGTCGCTTCGATCACGAACATGTTTCTGCAGCCGACGGCGTTCTCGGCGGTGAAGTGAAGGCGGATCGATGCCCCGCGGTCTTGATCATGTGGTCCATGCGGTGAGCGATCTCGAGGGGGCGGCCAGGCTCTATCGTCGGCTCGGCTTCACCGTCGGTGCGCGCAACCGGCATTCGTGGGGCACCCACAATCACGTCGTCCAACTTCCGAGATTTTTCATCGAGTTGCTCACCGTGGCGGAGCCGGAAAAGCTTGGCTCCGACGGGTTTTCTAACCTGTTTGGCCGGTTTAACCAGTCGTTCTTGTCAAACCGGGAAGGATTGTCGTTGCTGCTCCTGGAGAGCGACAACGCTGCCGCCGATGCCGCTGCCTTCAAGTCGGCGGGCATTGGTGCGTCGGAGGTGTTGAAGTTCGAGCGCGAGGGCAAACAGCCGGACGGCGCGGCGGTCAAGCTCGCCTTCTCGTTGGCATTCGCCCGGGACGCCCGGGCCCCCGCCATCGGCTTTGCCGTCTGCCAGCAGCATTTTCCGGAGAATTTCTGGAATCCGGCGTTTCAGCAGCATGCCAACACCGCGAGTGGCGTCGCGGGTGTTGTTCTAGTCGCGGAGAATCCAACCGACCATCACATTTTCCTCTCCGCGTTCACTGGAGTGCGCGACTTGCATGCGACGTCGAGCGGCGTCAGCGTCGCGACCCCGCAAGGGGACATCAAGGTCATGGATCCAGCGGCGTTTCGCAGCCACTTTGGGACCGAACCGCCCGACATCTCGCAGGGTGCGCGCCTTGCCGCGCTGCAATTTCACGTGCGCGACCGCAGTGCGCTGCGAGCGGCACTTAGCGGCGGAGGGATTGCGTTCTCGGTCCGCATGGACTCGACCATTGTCGCCCCGCAGTCCGCCATGGGCGCGACACTCGTGTTCGAGTAGCGCGCTTCGATGCTGGCGGCTGCCGACAAGAGTTCCTTGGGCGCCATACGCGGTACATTAGTTTTTTGCCGCGACGATCCGTTTCTCACCGATCCCCGAACGGCATTCGTTCATGAGCCCGATGGCCTTGTGATCTGCCGCAACGGCATGATCGAGGCGGTCGGCCCCTATGGTGCGCTGAGATCCGAGCTGCCACCCAACGCCAACGTTGCCGACTATTCGGGCTGTCTGATTGCGCCCGGCTTCATCGACACGCACATTCACTACGTTCAAACCGGAATTATCGGCGCGCAGGGCCACCAGTTGCTGGACTGGCTCAACGACTACACCTTCGTCGCCGAGCAAGCCTTTGCTGACCCGGCGGTCGCTCAAGAGACTGCGCGTGTTTTCTGTGACGAACTGGTGCGGCAAGGGACCACGACAGCACTCGTCTTTTGTTCAGTGCATGCGGGCTCGGTCGACGCGCTTTTTGCGGAGGCGGAAAGGCACAACCTCCGGCTCATTGCCGGCAAGGTCCTGATGGACCGCAATGCACCCGCCGCCCTCACCGATACCGCTCGCTCCGGCTACGACCAGTCGAAGGCGCTGATCGACAAGTGGCACGGGCGAGGGCGCTGTCTCTACGCCGTTACGCCACGGTACGCGGGGAGCAGCACCCCGGAACAATTGGAGCTCGCAGGCACTCTCTGGCGCGAGCACCCCGGGATTTTCATGCAGACCCATATCGCTGAACAGCACGATGAGATTGCGTGGGTGATGAAGCTGTTCCCGCAACGGCGCGATTATCTCGACATCTACGCTCATTATGGCCTGATTGGTCGGCGCGCGGTGCTCGCGCACGGCGTGCATCTGGATGAATGGGAATTCGAACGCTGCCACGCCAGCGGCACCGCGCTCGCGCATTGTCCCACCTCGAACCTGTTCCTCGGCAGTGGCCTGTTTCCGCTGCGCGCTGCGCGTGATCCCCGCCGTCCCGTGCATGTTGGCCTGGGAACGGATATCGGCGCCGGCACGAGTTTCTCGCTCCTTGCCACGATGGGCGAAGCTTACAAGGTGGCGCAGCTCCGCAACCGTCCGATCGATGCCGTGGAGGCATTTTTTCTGAGCACGTTGGGCGGTGCGCGCGCGCTCGCACTTGAAGATCGTGTCGGCACACTTGCGCCAAGGCACGAAGCCGACATGGTCGTGCTTGACCCGAACGCTACGCCGCTCTTGGCGTTTCGCAATCGCCGCTCGCGCTCGATCGCGGAGACCCTGGCTGTCCTGATGACGCTTGGAGACGATCGCGCTGTTCGCGCCACGTATGTGGCGGGCAGGCGCGCTTCGGTTGACCCCTCGGTACCGCCGGCGCATGGTCCGGCGCCATGAATGTCGAGCCCGCTCCCAATTCGATCGTCGCAGTCGGTGCCGCGCGCTTTGGCAACGCGTTGCCGCTCGCACTGATCGCGGGTCCGTGCGCGCTCGAGAGCCGCGATCACGCATTCGAAATGGCCGCGGCGCTCAAGGAGATCGCTGGCAAGATCGGGATCGGCTTCGTCTACAAGACCTCGTTCGACAAGGCCAATCGCACGAGCGTCAAGAGCAATCGCGGCATCGGGCTCGATGGCGCGCTGCCGATCTTCGCCGAAATCCGCCGGAGATTTGGGGTGCCTGTTCTGACCGACGTGCACGAAGCGGAGCAATGCGCACGCGTTGCCGAGGTGGCGGACGTGCTGCAGATCCCCGCGTTCCTGTGCCGGCAGACCGATCTGCTGGTCGCCGCTGCCGCGACCGGGCGTGTGGTCAACGTCAAGAAGGGCCAGTTTCTGGCGCCCTGGGACATGGCGAACGTCGTCGGCAAGGTCACTTCAGCGGGCAATCCGAACGTACTGGTGACCGAGCGTGGCGTGTCCTTCGGTTACAACACTCTCGTGTCCGATATGCGCGCGCTCCCCATCCTTGCGCGCACGACCGGCGCGCCGGTCATCTTCGACGCCACTCATTCGGTTCAGCAACCGGGCGGGAAGGGCGCTTCGTCGGGTGGCGAGCGGGAGTTTGTGCCCGTGCTCGCGCGCGCGGCGGTGGCGGTTGGCGTCGCTGGGGTCTTCATCGAGACCCACCAGGATCCTGATCAGGCGCCGTCCGATGGGCCCAATATGATTCCGCTCAAGCAACTGGACCCTTTTTTGCGCCGGTTGGTCGAGTTCGATAAACTCGCTAAGAATAACTGACAAGCATTTGATAAGACAGCGAGTTACCGCATACCGCCAGTCCTGAAAATCGTCGCCCTCGTGGTCTTCGCCCAGACTTTGTTCACTCGGGCGGTCGATCCCGTGATCCCGATGATCGCGGAGAGCCTCGATATCGACGTCGCAACGGCCGCGCTGCTGTCGAGCGCCTACACGTTTCCCTATGCGTTGGTGCAGCCGGCCCTGGGAGTCACCGGAGATTTCTTCGGCAAGACGCGACTGATGAATCTGTGCCTGCTGGTGGTTGCGATGGCGGCGCTGGTCTGCGCGGTGGCCACGAGCTTTTCGCAGCTGGTCGCCATGCGCGTCGCGGCGGGGCTGGTGGCGGGCGGCGTATTTCCAGTCGCGATGGCGCTGGTCGGCGATCTCGTGCCGGTCAATCAACGCCAGGTGGCGATCGGCCGGCTGCTGGCCGTCGGGCTCACCGGCAATCTCATTGGGGCATCGATCGCCGGCGTGATCGGCGACTTCTTGGGCTGGCGAGGCGTATTCGCGATTCTCGGCGCGTTCGGATCGATCGTAACGGTCGCGGCGTTCTTCGCCTTTCGCGGCGTGGTTACGCCGGCGCCCGCGCCGTTCAACCGGGCTGCGGTCATCGCCAATTTTCGCAGCATCTTTGCGGATCCGCGCGCCAAGGTGTGCTTCATATCGGTGTTTTTCGAAGCGATCTTCATCCACGGACTGTTCCCGTATGTGGCGCTCCTCCTCCTGGCGATCGGCGAGACCCGCGCATCAATTGCAGGTCTCTTGATTGCCGCCTTCGCGGTAGGCGGCGTGTTGTATTCGCTCTCGGTGCCTGTTCTCATTGCCCGCGTGCGGGAGCGCCGTTTGATGGTCGCCGGCGGCACGCTCGCCGCGACTGGTCTGGTCCTAATCGCGCTGCACTTCCCCTGGCTTTGGCAGATCGCCGTCTACGCCGTGTTCGGGTTCGGATTCTACCTGCTGCACGGCTGTATCCAGGTCCATGTCACCGAACTCTCGCAGACCGCGCGCGGAGCGGCCGCTTCGCTGCACTCGTGCTTCTTCTATCTCGGCCAGGCTGTCGGGCCGGTGATCTACGGCTACGGCTTTGCCCATGGCGGTGCCGAGCCGACGATTTTTCTGGGCGCGGCGGTAGTGATGACCGTGGGCCTTGTTTGCTCGCGATTGCTGCGTCATCCGGCCGCCAATTGAGCGAAACCGCCGCACGTTCGCGGCATCCGGGCGAGCGGCGAACAGTCTTGTGCAACGGCGCGGGAAACCCCATCATGGGGAGTACGGCCTGGGGTGCCGCGGCGACGCGGCTGAGATCAAACCCAACGAACCTGTCTGGGTCATTCCAGCGAAGGGAGCCGCCGGGTGCCGAATCGCCCAGCACGCAATGTTAGCAAGCCCACCGTCGCCATCATCGGCGCCGGCGTCATCGGCCTGGGGATTGCCTGGCGCCTGGCCGCGCGCGGCGCATCGGTTGCGGTGTTCGACAAGGGGGCGTCCGGTGCTGGCGCGAGCCACGCCGCCGCGGGGATGCTCGCGGCCTGCTCGGAGGCTGAGCCCGGCGAAGAGGCCCTGGTCGCGCTCGGTCGTGCCAGCCAAGCGCGCTGGCCTGCTTTCGCGCTCGAACTGGAACAGGCATCCGGCGTGGATGTGGGACTGCGTCCGGAAGGGACGCTGGTGGTTGCATTGACGGCGGATGACCAGGCGCGGCTGAGCCATCAACTTGTATTCCAGCAAAAGCTGGGCCTGCCGCTGCAATGGATTTCGGCGGCGGAGACGCGACGGCGCGAGCCGCATCTGGCCGGCAAGCTCGCGGGCGCGGTGTTCAGCCCGGAGGACACTCAGGTCGACAATCGCAAGCTGGCAGCCGGCCTGCGCATTGCCGCCGAGGCGGCTGGCGCCATCATCAGGGAGCATCAACCGGTCAAGACGATCTCATCGTCCGCAGGGCGTGTTGACGGCATCGTCCTCGCCGACGGAACCAAGGTCCCTGCTGACGTGGTCGTGCTTGCGGCCGGAGCATGGTCCCGTACCATCGAAGGGCTTGCAACTGAATTTCGTCCGCCCGTGCGCCCGATCAAGGGCCAGATGCTCGCGCTTCGCATGGATCCTGCTGCGCCGCTTCTGACCCACGTGGTCTGGGCGCCGGGAGCCTATCTCGTGCCCAGGCTCGACGGCCGCCTGCTCGTTGGGGCGACGGTGGAGGAAAAAGGATACGATACGTCGCTCACCGCGGGCGGCATCCTCACGCTGCTGGAAGCAGCCTGGCGGGTGGTACCCGCGGTCGAAGAACTGCCGATCGACGAGATGTGGGTCGGTCATCGCCCGGGAAGCCGAGATGATGCGCCGATTCTAGGGGCCGGCTTGATCGACGGGCTGATCTACGCCACCGGCCATCACCGCAATGGAATTCTGCTGACGCCGATCACCGCCGACGCTATCGCGCAGTTCGTGCTCGATGGTGCCGCCGATCCGGCGATCCGGCCCTTCAGCATCGAGCGATTTGGCTCCCTGCGTGCGGCTGCGGAATGAAGGAGACTGCGATGACACAGGCGCTCGCTGAGGCGAACATCCGCGTCAACGGGCAAGATGAGCCGCTCGTTGCGGCGACGCTTGCTGCGCTGTTGGAAGAAAAAGCCGTCGACACCGGCCAGCGCGGGATTGCGGTCGCAGTCAACGGCGCCATCGTGCCACGCGCGGCGTGGACCCAGACGACGCTTCAGCCTGGCGACAGCATCGAGATCGTGCGTGCCCGACAGGGCGGTTGAGGAGAATTCGACATGTCCGACCCCTTGATCATTGCCGGCCGCGAATTCGGCTCGCGTCTGTTCCTCGGGACCGCCGGCTATCCGAACCGCAAGCTCATGATCGACTCGATCGCCGCGAGCGGGACGGAGATGGTGACGGCCTCGATCCGGCGCATCAGTCTCGCCGGCGAGGACGAGAGCCTGGTCGATGTTATTCCGAAACACGTGCATTTTTTGCCCAACACGGCCGGCTGCCAGACCGCGAAGGATGCGGTGCTCACGGCCGAACTCGCGCGCGAGGCGCTCGAGACCAACTGGGTCAAGCTTGAAGTGATCGGGGACCGTGAACTGTTGTATCCGGATACCGAAGAGCTCGTACGCGCCACCGAGACGCTAGTCGGGAAAGGCTTCATCGTGTTGCCTTACTGCACCGACGACCCGGTGGTCTGTCGCAAGCTTGCGGACGCCGGTGCTGCAGCAGTGATGCCGCTTGGCGCTCCGATCGGGTCGGGGCTGGGCATCTGCAATCCGCATCTGATCGAGCTGATCTGCGCGCGTTCGGCGGTACCGGTGGTGCTCGATGCCGGCATCGGCACCGCCTCCGATGCTGCGTTGGCACTTGAGCTCGGTTGCGCCGCAGTGCTGCTCAACACTGCGGTCTCGAAGGCACGCGATCCGGTCGCGATGGCCAAGAGTATGCGCGCTGCCGTCGAGGCCGGCCGGCTGGCACGCCTTGCCGGACGCATACCCAAGCTTGCCCATGCAGAGCCGTCGAGCCCGCAATTCGGCCTCGTCGGCACGTAGCGGTGCTTATCCCTGGCTCGGCGCACCACTCATGAAGCTGCCGGATCCGCCGCTGTTGCTCATCACCGACCGGCATCAGGCGCGACTGCCGCTTGTCGACGTGGTGCGAGCGGCGCTTGCAGCGGGCTGTCGCTGGGTCAGCGTGCGAGAAAAGGACCTTTCAGAGGAAGATCAAATCGCGCTCGCTTTGACGCTATTGCCGATGGCGCGGCGGCACGGTGCATGCCTGACGCTCCACGGTCCCGCCACGTTGGCCAAGGCGTGCGGCAGCGATGGCGTTCACCTGCCGGCGGGTACCAACCCGGCCGCCAGCCGTGCGCTGCTGGGGCCGGAACGCCTCATCGGCGTCTCGCTCCACACCGTGACCGAGGCCGAGGCGATCGACCCCGATGTCGTCGACTATGCCATTGCCGGCCCCGCTTTCGAGACGCCGAGCAAACCGGGCTACGGGCCCGAGATCGGGCGCAAGGGCTTGGCGGAAATCGCGCGCGTCGCGCCGGTACCGGTTCTGGCGATCGGCGGGCTCAACGTCACGCGGGCGGCGGAAGTGCTCGCGGCCGGACCGACCGGCCTCGCCGTGATGGGCGGCGTCATGCGCGCCAGCGACCCGGGCCAGGAGGTGAGGGCGCTCCTTGCTGTCGTTGCGGGATCGCGTCGGCCATGATCACAAAATTGCGCAGAATTTTGAGATGAGGTCATCCGACCAGGAAGGGCTTCTTTCAGCCTCGCCCGCGATAAGGCGCGACACCCTGGTCTGGCAACCATACGCCCGCCGGCAGCTTGCCGGTCTGCCAGAACACGTCGATCGGCATGCCGCCGCGGGGGTACCAATAGCCCCCGATGCGCAAGAATTTCGGATGGAGCAGCGCCGCCAGCTTTTTGCCGATGGCGATCGTGCAGTCCTCGTGGAAGCCGCCGACGTTGCGGAAGCTGCCAAGATAAAGTTTGAACGATTTCGATTCGACGAGCCATCTTCCCGGCACGTAGTCGATCACGAGATGGGCAAAATCGGGCTGGCCCGTGATCGGGCAGAGCGTGGTAAATTCGGGCGCGGTGAAGCGGGCGACGTAGTTCGTGTCGGCATGGGGGTTCGCGACCCGGTCCAACTCTGCAGACGCAGGCGAGGAAGGGGGGCGGCTCGACTTGCCGAGGTGACGAAGCGCCTTGGCCATTTTGTTCATTCCCATCGGGCGATCGGCGGGCCCGTCTCGAGGGCTGGGGATACGTCACTGGATGCCTCGCTTCCACGGGGCATGACAAGGGCGTTCTCGATCCTGTAGAAGCCGTGCGAATGCCATCCATTGGGAATCTCATGACTGCCATAACCGACATCATTGGACGCGAGATCCTGGACAGCCGCGGCAATCCGACCGTCGAGGTCGATGTCGTGCTCGAGGACGGGGCAAGGGGCCGCGCGGCCGTCCCCTCCGGGGCTTCAACTGGCGCACATGAGGCGGTTGAATTGCGCGATGGCGGCAAGCGCTATCTCGGCAAGGGCGTGCGCAAGGCCGTCGATGCCGTCAACGGCGAGATTTTTGATGCCGTCGGCGGTATGGACGCCGAGGCACAGGTCAAGATCGACGAGACGCTTATCGCCCTCGACGGTAGTCCCAACAAGAGCCGCCTCGGCGCCAACGCCATCCTCGGCGTCTCGCTGGCCGCTGCCAAGGCGGCAGCGGCCAGCCATCGGGCGCCGCTCTACCGCTACGTCGGCGGCATTTCGGCACGCCTTTTGCCCGTGCCCATGATGAACATTCTCAACGGGGGCGTGCACGCCGACAATCCGATCGATTTCCAAGAGTTCATGATCATGCCTGTGGGCGCGACCTCCTTCGCCGAAGGATTGCGCACCGGCTCGGAAATTTTTCAAACCCTGCGGTCGGCGCTCAAGGAGGCCGGCCACAACACCAATGTCGGCGACGAGGGTGGCTTCGCTCCCAATCTGCCGTCAGCCGACGCGGCGCTCGATTTCGTCGTGAAGGCGATCGAGAAAGCGGGTTTCGTCCCGGGCAGGGATGTCATGCTCGCACTCGATCCGGCCGCCACGGAGTTTTTCAAGGATGGGGCGTACCACTATGGCGGGGAGGGCAAGATCCGGTCGAAACGGGAGCAGGCAAGCTACCTGGCCGACCTCGTCTCGCGCTACCCAATCGTGTCGATCGAGGACGGCATGGCCGAAGACGACATGGAGGGCTGGAAGATGCTGACCGACCTGATCGGCAACAAGTGCCAGCTCGTGGGTGACGATCTGTTCGTGACCAATGTCACCAGGCTTGCCGAGGGCATCAAGGACGGGATCGCCAATTCGATCCTGGTCAAGGTCAACCAAATCGGCACGCTCACCGAAGCGCTGGCGGCGGTCGAGATGGCCCACAAGGCCGGCTATACCGCCGTCATGTCGCACCGCTCCGGCGAGACCGAGGATGCCACCATCGCCGACCTCGCGGTCGCCACCAATTGCGGGCAGATCAAGACCGGTTCACTCGCACGCTCCGATCGCACGGCGAAATACAACCAGCTGCTTCGCATCGAGGAGGAGTTGGGTGACCAGGCGAAATACGGCGGCCGCGCGGCACTCAAGGCGTTGCGCTGACATTGACCACAACGCGATATCAGTAACCGACTCTGGAGTAGGGGACACCAACGCATTAAAGCGGTCTTAACGCTGGCGGAGTCATGGTCGCGGCATGGTTACCCGCAAGCGGTTCCGCACGGTCCTCAATGCGCTCGCGCTTTATTCCATCGCGGCGCTGGTAATCGGCTATTTCGGCGTCAATGCCTATTCCGGCAATCGCGGGCTGCGGGCGAAGCAGGATCTTGACCAGCAGATTGCGCAGCTGAGCGGTGAACTTGCCGGGCTCAAAGCCGAACGGGGCACCTGGGAACGCCGCGTCTCGCTCCTACGGGCCGACAGCATCGATCCCGACATGCTCGATGAGCGCGCCCGCGTGCTGCTCAACTATGCCGATCCCCGTGAATTGACCCTTCGCGTCAAGCAACCCTGACCGCGTTTCCTTGAGTTTCCGCGCCGGTTTGCCAATCCGGCTCCAGCCCCATATGTCCTGCCGCATAGGGACGCGTCCGCGTCCCCATCGGCTTCCGCCCTGCGGTGATTTCGGCTATTGGGGAGGCGGCCGCCTCACCAGCGCATCGCCCACCCCCGAGGAGAAAAATGGCCGTTGCCAGTAACAAACCAGCGGCCCAGCCCGCCACCCCGCGCCGAGCGTCCGCCGAACATGTGGCGGAAGTACCTGAGTTCAACCAGGAGCAGG
>Ga0307281_10000441_pt1 | contig 10887 bp, 10 predicted proteins | sample ER_DNA_120_FD_194486 | JGI IMG/M metagenome (GOLD analysis project Ga0307281, IMG submission 194486) | Bulk soil microbial communities from the East River watershed near Crested Butte, Colorado, United States - ER_DNA_120 | ecosystem: Environmental > Terrestrial > Soil > Floodplain | place...
GCGACTTGTTGATGGCCGGAATCTTGGGATCGCGGACCTTGTCGAGCGTGAACTTGACGTCGTTGGCGGTGATGGGGACGCCATCCTGCCAGTGCGCGTCAGGGCGCAGCTTCAAGGTGATGCGCAGGTGATCCGCGCTCACGGTCGGGAGCTCGGAGGCGAGCACCGGGATCAGGTTGCCCTGCGCGTCGTAGTCGATGAGCGGATCGTAGATGTAGCGCAGGACGAAATTCTCGTAAGCCGTGGTGTAGAGAACCCAGTTCAGCGTCTTGCACTCGGAATCGAGGCGGCGGATCACGGTGCCGCCATCGCGCGGCGTGCCGGATGTGAGGAGAGAATCGGAGGCCGCGTGCTGTTCGGCCTGCTGGGCTTTCTTGCCGCAGCCCGCGAGGACCACGGACAGGGCAGCAATGACTAGCACGGGACCAACAACCCGGCGCATGGAACCTCCTCAAATGTCCCCCCCCTGGCAGCGCGTGGCTCGCGCGGGCTGGAGTGTAGCACCGCCCGTGCCGGTCGACGAACAACAAACCGGAATCGACGCGGGGCCCGGCCGCGCGTCTAAGCGCTTGTCGTTGCATAGTTAAGGATTTCGAATCACGCCATCGGTGGCGCGGGTCCGGAAGTGGCAACTTTACAGCCACTCGCAGCTTATGATATACTCTCGCAGCGAGTTAGGATTCTGCGGGAGATCGCATTGACCCTCGGGGGTCGTGACCTTCCAACGCTAAAACAACGGCGATTTCGGTTCTGGTTGGCAACACGCTGCGGACTCGGGGGCAAGACGATTTGAGTACCGCGCGGAGGTATCCCATATGTTGAGCACGAATAAGGGCATCGTGCTCGTCCTTTGCCTGGGTCTCGCCCAGGCCGGCGCTGCCATCGCAGAGCCGTCTTATCTCATCTATCCCAGCGTTCCCACGGTCTTCCGTTACGACGTGAACCGCTACGAGGTCGTTGGCAGCGGCCAGGAAAAGTTCAACTCGTCGTACGCGATCGGAAACTTCATGCTGTGGGACCGGGTCGACGGACGGATTCCGTACGAGGTGTATGGTGCGCCGCAGCTGATCGGCTTCGAGCCGACGGCGGGGGGCACCAGCGAGTTCGTCACCTACAACGATGAGTTCGATCTCATCGTGGATGGTTTCGGCTCGCAACCGTACACGATCGGGAATCTTTACCTGCGCTTCTGGCCGTATTCGGCGCAGAATGCGCCCTCGCTCACCATTGACGGCGTCACGTCGGATCGCCTGACCGTCCCGCTGGCTTCCCTGGAAGTCGCGACGATGGTGCAGGACGGATACTACTCGGACACGCGCGTGCACCACGTGTCGTGGGCGGGCGCCAGTGCAATGGAGATCGTGGCGTTCTCGGACAAGGACGGCGACGGCCGTTACACGGGCACGCCGGCGTTCCGCATCGTGGCGCGCTACACGCCGGTTCCGACCCAGCCCACCACGTGGGGGAAGGTCAAATCGCTGTATCGCTGATCGACGACGGCGGGATTTTGAGACCAAGGCGCGCGTGCAACCCACGCGCGCCTTTTTTTATGATGTCGTGCGCACGAGGTCGTGCAGTTCGTCGTCGGAGAGAATGTGGTCGGACTGCTTGGCGCGCTCGAAGATGCGGTCGACGAGGCCGTCGGTGACCGGGATGCCCCGGTGCTCGAGCCAGAAGCGGACGTTGGATTTTCCGCTCATCGGTCCCACTTCGATCACCTGCGACAGCCCGAACTCGTCGGCCGGAACCCCGCTGTAGATGCGGTTCGCAAGCCACGCGTCGCCCTTCTTGTAGGCCTTCACGATCGCGTCCGCGTGCACACCGGTCTGCGTGCGGAAGGCGTCCTTGCCGAGCACGGGATAATTGTCGGGGAGCGGCACGCGGCAGGTTTCCGCCACGCGGTGTGCGTACGCGGGCAGTTTGGTCAGGTCGCGATCGAACAGGCCCATCAGCTTGAAGTTCACCATGAGCATGTCGATGGGCGTGTTGCCGACGCGCTCGCCGATCCCCAGCATGGAGCCGTGAATGCGGTCCGCGCCGGCAAAATGCGCGGCGACGCTGTTGGCGACTCCGAGGTCGCGGTCGCGGTGGCCGTGCCAGTCGACGCCGATGGGCTTCCCCGACTTTTCCACCAGGCCGCGCACGAAACGCACCACCGCTTCGGCGCCGGGCGGGATCGCGTGTCCCACCGTGTCCGAAATGCACAGCCTCTCGACGTCGTGGTCGATCGCCATCTGGTAGAGACGCTCGAGCGTCTCCGGGCGTGAGCGCGTGGTGTCCTCGGTGACGTACATCACCGGCACGTCGTTCTTGTGCGCGAACTCGATGGCCTCTTCGCTCACCTTGAGCATCCTGTCGACGGTCCAGTCCTCCGCGAACTGCCGGATCGGGCTCGAGAAGATGAAGAGCGCCGCCTGCACCTTGATGCCGGAGCGCTGCTGGATCTCGATGATGGGCTTGATGTCGTTGGGATGCGTGCGCGCCGCGCAGTACGGATACAACTTCATCTTGCCGCGCGCGAGTTCCTGGCAGATGGCGAGCACGTCCTCGAAGGCGTGTGGGCCCGCCGCGGGCAACCCGATGGCCGCCGAGTAGAGCCCGAGGTCCTCCATGAAGTGGAGGAGTTCGAGCTTTTCTGGAATGCTCGGATTGAAAACCGATGGCGACTGCAGCCCGTCGCGAAGGGTTTCGTCGTTCAGTTTGAGCGGATAGCGCGGCTCTGGTGGCCGCGGGTTCCAGTCGTAAATCAGCGGATCGATTGCGGGAGTTGACATACCACCACCCCGTTCGACGCTACCACGATGCGGTGGGCCCATCAAGGAGACTTTGCGGCGTGCGCGCGGGACTTGCGCTGCTCTCGTCCGCCGCTTAATGTGGTCGTCATGGCCACTTCGACCGGGAAGTCACGCACGCCGCCGCCCGGTCCCGCCGGGGACTTCACGTCCGCCGTGGCGCACCTTCGCCGCCGCGATGCGGTGCTCAGTGCGCTCATCGATCGCGTCGGGCCGTACCAGATCCGCACGAGCCGGAGCCCCTTCGAGGTGATGCTTCAGACCATCGTGTCGCAGCAGCTCTCCTCGCGCGCCGCGGATACCATCTATGCGCGTCTCGCGGCCGCGATGGGCGGAGGATCGCCGCGACCGGGGCACATTCTCTCGCTCACCGACGAAGAGCTGCGCGCCTGCGGGCTCTCGCGCGCGAAAACGGCGTACGTCCGCAACGTGGCCCGGGACTTCGACGCGCGCGGCTACACGCGTCGTTCCTTCACGAAGCTCGACGACCAGGCGGTCTTGGAGGCGCTCACGACCATCAAGGGCGTGGGCGACTGGTCCGCGCACATCTTCCTGATCTTTGCACTTCAGCGCATGGACGTGTTCCCGATCGGGGACCTGGGCCTGCGCAAGGGTATGATCCAGACCTACGGCCTGCGCGCCAACACGAAGCCGGCGCGCCTCGAGCACATCGCCGAGGCGTGGCGTCCCTATCGAACGGTCGGCAGCCTCTACATGTGGCGCGGCTATGACGAGGGTTGAACTTCAGGTGCGGCGCACGACACATCGAGGCAGCGCCGCACCAGAGCTCAAAGAAAAACACCGCCCGCGGTGACGCGGACGGCGTTCATTCATCAAGATTCGAACGTGTGCTACTGAACGAGCGGCAGCTCGGACGCGATCTGCAGGTCGATCGCCGAATCCACCGCGTGCTCGACCTGGGCCCAGCGCGCGGCACTCTTCACGTCGACGGCCTTCTCCATCTTCGACACGTACTTCTTGAGCAGGCTTGTGCGCGCCTCCTGGAGTTTGAAGCCGCGCTTGATGAGGTCCTTCGCCGTCTGGTCCGTCATCGAATTGTACGATGCACCGTAGTCCTTGATCAGCGTGACGCGCTCGTCGTTGATCTTGGTCAGCTCGGTCTCGTAATCCGAATAGACCGGCCAGAACTTGTCCGCCTGCGCTTCTGAGAGCTGCATGGCCTGCGTGATGATCGCGCGCTTCTCCGTGCGCAGATCCGAGCGCATGAGCTCGATCAGGTCGCGGGACGCCATTGCGGGCGCAGCCATGACGACGAGCATCAGTGCCGCGAGAACCACTTTCTTCCAATTCATTTTCCGGCTCCTTTTGTGTGAGTGTTGTTGATTGACGGCTTGCCCAATTACTTCTTGGGCGGGTAATTCTGGAAGATGCGCGCGACGACATCGTTGATGCGCGCCTCTACTTTCTCAGGCGGGCTGCCGGGCTCGACCACTCCGGTCGCGCTGCCGCGCCACGCCAGCTGCTTGTCCGATGCATTGACGAGGTCCACGATCAGGGTTCCCTCGGTGTACTGGTACACGTCCACGTTGCGTCCCAGTCCGCCGCCCCAGTAGCTGCCCGAGTACGTGTAGCCCCAGTCCGTCACGTCGATCTTGTCCTTGAGGCCGACGTAATACACGGCGAACACGTCGGGGTTGTCCTCCGTCAGAGTAAATCCCTTGGCCGCCATCTGCGTATCCACGGCGCTGTGGATGCGCTTTTCCAGCAGCGTGTTGTTCTGCTGGGCGACCGCCGCGCTACCGTTCGCGTTCGTCACGGTCCGTGGTATCCACTTATAGGTATGAAACGCGGAGAAGTTGCTATCCATGTCGTAGTCGTATTTGATGTCATATGACGAGCATCCGGCCAACAGGATGAGGCCGATGAGGCCCGTAATCAGCTTGGATTTCATGTGTCCTCCAGATCGGGAAGCCGCGGCGAAGCGCCGGTAGGTGAGCACAGGCTAAGGCCCGCTTGCGGTTGTGTCAAGACGGCCGCTGATACGTCATTGCACCAGCTGCGAACGCATGCGCCGCGCGGCGATGGGCATGGCGATCGCGGCCATCAAGAGCAAGGCGGCGATGTTCACGGCCGGGAACGGCGCCGTTGGACCGATGGCCAGCATTTCGCCGATCGCACCCATGGCCTGTCCGGTGGGCAGGCAGTGGGCGACGACGCGCATTGCGGTCGGAACGATCTCGAGCGGCCACCAGCATCCGCCCAGGGCCGCGAGCACCAACGAAATCATGACACCCATCGCACCGGCCTTCTCGCTGGTGCGGAAGAACGACGCCGCCATCATACCGATGGATGCCGCCGCGAGCATGAATGCGAGAATGACGAGCGAGAAATTCAGCCAGTTGACGTTCAATCGCACGTGCAAGAGCAGCGATCCCACGCCGAGGATGACCACCACCTGGAGCCCCGCCCAGATCAGGCGCGCGGCGATTTCTCCGAAAAGAAGATCGCGCGGCGTGGCCGGGCTCATCACGATGCGCTTGATCTTCCCGGTGCGCAGATCGTCCACCCACAGCGAGAGGAAAAATGTCATCACCTGGAACATGATGTACATGACGAGCATCGCGGGCAGCATGCGCTCCTTGCCGGTGGCGATCTTGGGTGCGGCACCGCGGGTTTCGGCTTGCAGTTCGAGCACGCTCTTGTGACCCGGGGACCAGAAGGGGCTGGGCTGTGGCGTGCCACCAGTGACAAAGGGCTCGATTCTTCCATGATGTGGGTCGTGAAAAGCCATCTCGTACGCAAACTCGCGCATGACGGTGCTGACGGCCTGGGCGCGAGTGGCATCCGCGTCACCCTGGATCACGTGAATGCTAACGCCTCGACCACTTGCGAGCTTCACATCCATGCTGTCCGCCAGGACGACGACCATACCATCGTCCGCAACTTCGAAACCCCTGTACTTCAAGTAGTCTTCGGCCAGCGACTGCACTTGCTCCGGATTGAGGCTTCGCTCGATCTTTACGCGCGTCGCCGCGGGCGGTCCATCGCTGCCAAACATCGAGCCGAAGAGCCACGCCATGGCGATCGGGGCCACCAGCGACCAGATCAGCGATTCCCTGTCGCGCGTGGCGAGCGTGAGTTCGAGCTTCGCGATCTTCCACCAGTTGTCGCGCATTAGAGAATCCTCCGGCGGCTCATGAACATCCCCACGATGAAGAACGCCCCGCAGTACGCAAACAAGACCGGCAGCGATATCCCGAGCGGCCGGCCGGTGAGGCAGTGTGTGAGGCCAAGGTTCACCATGCCGGTCGGAATGAATTTCGTTATGGCCTGAAACGCGGGAGGCGTGAACTCGGTTGGGAAGAAACCGCCGCCGAGAATAGCGAGGAACACCATCGAGATCGAGCTGATGGCCGACACCGCGCGCACGGAACTGGAAAGCGAAAACACGATGCCGTTGTAGCCGGAGACGAACAACGCCAGCGCCATAATGATGAGGACGGCTGTGGGAAGCCCGTGGGCCGGAATGTGCCAGATCAGTCCGCCCAGGGTTCCGGCCACGATGCCCACCACGAATGCGAACGAGGCCGTGTAGAGGCGCTGCTGGATGGCGACCGACCACGGAGAAACGGGCGCGGTCACGAATCGGCGCGTGACGTTATTGGTGCGGTCACGTTGGAAGCGGTGCTCGAGGTTCAACGATACCGACAGCAGCCCAAACATGATGAGTCCGGGGAAGAACATGGCGGCGAGATTGAAGCCGCTCGCCTGCGTGTCCTTCTCCTTTTCAATGATCGTGACATCGATATTGCGGATCGAGGAGAGCCCCCGCAGGTTCTTGCCAGCCAGGAAGAACTGCTGCGAGATCTCGCCGATCTGGTCGACAGTCGGCTTGTCCTTCATCGTGCTGATGCGTTGCATCGGCGCAGAGAACTGATTGATCAATCCGTTGCCGATGATGAACAGCGAGTTCACGATCCCTTCGGCAATCTGCGGCCCGATGTAATGCCGGGGATTCTTGTACAGAATGAGCTTCTGCGACTCCATGCGCAGAAGGCGATCTCCGAAGCCGTCGGGAATGAGCAGCGCTGCGCTCGCCTTCTCCTTGCGGAACATCTCGTCGACGGCCGTCGTGTCACGCGCATCGACAAGGTCGATCATGCTCGCGACCGGTCCCTGGCGCAGCGCGCCCTTGACAAGTTGTGACGCCAGCGAGCTGTCCTGGTCGACGATGGCCATCGTGGTCTTCGGCGGCCCCGAGTTGTTGTTGCCGAACACCATCGTGTATATGGTCATGAAGACGAAGGGCACCGCAAGCCAGAGGAACACCGAGCCGGGGCGGCGCAGCGTTCTCTGCCAGTACATGCGGAAAAGATGCATGACCTACGCCTTCTCCACTGACGTGCCGGCAGTGCCGGCCACGATATGCTCGATTTCCTCGAGCGAGCCGATGGCGGCGCGATGTCCGGTCTCTTCGACGAAGGCGATCGCGGCCTCCACCTTCGGTCCCATCGATCCGCCGGCAAAGCGCAGCGCGCGCAGTTCGGCGGGATTGGTGCGGCGGAGGAGCCGGTGTTTCGACGTGCCCCAGTCCGCGAACACACCGGCCACGTCGGTGGCCATCACGAACAGGTCGGCGCCGACTTCGCGCGCCAATACGGCGCTCGCGCGATCCTTGTCGATAACCACATCCGCACCCGACAGGGTGCGGTCTGGTCCATATATGGTAGGAATCCCGCCGCCTCCAGCGCAGATGACGATGGTCTGGTGCTCTAGCAACCAGCGGATAGGACGAATTTCGAAGATTCGTTTCGGCAGGGGAGATGGCACCACGCGCCGCCAGCCGTTTCCATCCGCCGCCACGCTCCACCCGCGTTCCTTCGCCACGCGCCGCGCCTCTTCTTCCGTGTACATGGGACCGATGGGCTTGGTGGGATTCTGGAACGCGGGATCTTTCGGGTCCACTTCCACCATGGTCAGCATGGTGGCGAAGGGACGCTCGAAGGGCACGAGGTTCCCGAGCTCCTGCTCGATCATGTAGCCGAGCATGCCTTCGGTTTCGGCGCCGAGTACGTCCAACGGCATGTTCTGTCCACTCTGCGCGGCCTGCAGAGCGAGCATTCCCACCTGCGGCCCGTTGCCATGCGAAATCACGAGGTCGTTGTCTGCGGCGAGGGGAGCGATGGTACGCGCCGCCGCGCGCACGTTGCGGCGCTGATTCTCCATGGTGGGAGCCTCGCCGCGGCGCAGAATGGCATTCCCACCCAGCGCAATGACGATGCGTCGCCGGCCCATTGTGGTCAGTCGCCGAGCGTGGCGACGAGAATGGCCTTGATGGTGTGCAGACGGTTCTCGGCCTGGTCAAAGACGATCGACTGCGGAGATTCGAACACGTCCTCGGTGACTTCGACCCCGTCGAGGCCGTACTTCGCGAAGATCTCCGCGCCCACCTTGGTGCAGCGGTTGTGGAACGCGGGCAGGCAGTGGAGGAATTTCACGTTTGGATTTCCCGTGAGCTCCATCGCGTGGCGGTTCACCTGGTAAGGTTTCATCACGCGGATGCGTTCCTCCCACTTCGACTCGGGCTCGCCCATGGAGACCCAGACATCGGTGTAGAGATAGTCGGCGCCCTGGACGCCTTCCGCGACATCCTCCGTGATCGTGATACGCGCGCCGCTTTTCTTCGCGATCACGCGGCACTTCTCCACCAGAGTGGCCTCCGGCCAGCACGACTTCGGCGCGGCGAGACGAACATCCATGCCGAGAATGGCGCCGCCGGCCAGGAGCGAGTTGCCCATGTTGTTGCGCGCATCGCCGAGGTAGCAAAAGGCGATCTTTTCGAGCGGCTTGTCCGAGTGCTCGATCATGGTGAGCACGTCGGCCAGGATCTGCGTGGGATGGAACTCGTCGGTGAGGCCGTTATAGACCGGAACGCCGGCGTGCGCCGCCAGTTCCTCCACGATGGCCTGTCCGTAGCCGCGGTACTCGATGGCATCGTACATGCGCCCGAGCACGCGCGCGGTGTCCTTCATGGTCTCCTTGTGGCCGATCTGCGATCCGCCGGGCCCAAGATAGGTGACGTTGGCGCCCTGGTCGAAGGCCGCCACCTCGAACGCGCAGCGCGTGCGTGTGGACGTCTTCTCGAAGATCAGCGCGATGTTGCGGCCCTTCAGGCGTTGTATTTCGCGGCGCGACTTCTTCTCCGCCTTGAGCTTTTTCGAAAGGTCGAGCAGGTACACCATCTCGTCCTTCGAGAAATCGAGATCCTTTAGAAAATGTTTTCCACGCAGGTCAACCATGTGACTTCCTTGTTGCCTCAAATGGGATCGCGCAGGAGCGGGCACGTCATGCAGTGGCCGCCGCCGCGGCCGCGGCCCAGTTCCGAGCCGTCGAGTGTCAGCACCTTGATGCCCGCCTTGCGCAGTTTCTTGTTGGTGTATTCGTTTTTTGCGTAGGCCACCACGACGCCGGGCTCGATGGCGACCAGGTTGTTGCCGTCGTCCCATTGCTCGCGTTCGGCCTGGTACTCGTCGCCGCCGGTGCCGATGACGCGAAGCTTCGGCACGCCGAGCGCGTCGGCCACCGCATCCAGGAAGCTCTTTTCTTCCGTGAGTTCCATCTGCCCGGGCTTGTCCGACGGGCGCAGGCTGTAGGCGCGGACTTGCGACGTGACCTTCGGATACACGGTGCAGGCGTCGCGATCAACCATGGTGAAGATGGTGTCGAGGTGCATGTGCGCGCGGTCCTTGGACATCACGCACGCGATCACGCGGTCCACCGCGCCGTGGCGGAAGAGCGACTGCGCGAGACGCTCCACCATCTGCGCGGTCGTGCGCTCACCGATACCGACCAGGAGCGTGCGGTTTCCGATCGGCATCACGTCGCCGCCTTCCAGCGAAGCGCGGCCCCAGTCTTCCTGCGTGAAGCGGCCCTGCTCGTCCTGGTCGGGGTACCAGAATTCGAAGTCGGCGTCGACGAACATGGGGTGCCAGTTGTAGATGGCGGCCGCGTGCACCACTTCCAGTTCGCGCGCCTCGAAGAACATGGGATTGAGCGAGACGCCCCCGTAGATCCACGACGACGAATCGCGCGTGAAGATGGAGTTGGGAAGCGGTGGCAGCACGAAGTCGGTTGGCTCCATGGTGACGAGTGTCAGCGAGTGCTTCTTGAGCAGATGGTCGTCGATCTCCTGGCGACCCAATCCGCCGATCAGCATGGTGGACAGGCGGCGCGGATCCATTTCCAGGAGATAGGCGCGGAAATCCCGCACCAGCGCCGCGCCCACGGTGAGGCGCGTGACCGTCTTGTCGATCACGAATACGCGTGCTTCCGGAATCTTAAGCACGTCGGTGAGGAGATCGTCGAGGTAAAAGACCTCGACGCCGCGCTTCTCGAGATAGCGCGTGAACTTGTCGTGCTCGCCGCGCGCCTTGCGCACCCACAGCACGTCGTCGAACAAGAGCTCTTCGCGATTGGACGGCGTGAGCCGGCGCAGGCTCAGGTCCGGACGGTGCACGAGGACCTTGCGAAGCTTTCCCACTTCGGAATCGACGCGGAACTCGCTCACGATGTCACTCCCGCAGTCCGCGTCCGGTGAGACGGATGAAAAGACTTTCGAGGGAAGGCGGCTTGATGGTCACTTCGCTCACGTCACCCAGCGCGGCCGCCACCTCGAGCAGGCGCCCGGAGAGGCCCGCCGTCGACGGGGCAGCCACCACCACTTCGTCGGGCGAATCGATGAGGACCTCGGCGCCCGCGATGGCGCGCAGCGCGGCATTGAGCTTCTCGTGGGCGAAACCGCCGCGCAGGCTGAAGAGCTGCACGTCCTCGACTTCGCGGCGCAGCTCGTCCAGCGTGCCTTCCTTGATGATGTGCCCGTGATCGATGATTCCGATGCGGTTGCACAGACGCTCCGCTTCCTCGAGGTGGTGCGTGGTCAGGAGCACAGCCGTACCACCACCGGCGATCTCACGGATCTTGTCGAGCAGGAGGAGGCGCGTCTGCGGATCGAGCCCCGTGGTGGGCTCGTCGAGAATGAGCGCTTTGGGCTGATGGAGAATGCCGAGCACCAGTGTCAGCCGTCTCAGCATGCCGCCGGAGAGTGTGCCGGCCGGCTTGTCGACATGATCGGAGA
>Ga0307281_10000442_pt1 | contig 10881 bp, 12 predicted proteins | sample ER_DNA_120_FD_194486 | JGI IMG/M metagenome (GOLD analysis project Ga0307281, IMG submission 194486) | Bulk soil microbial communities from the East River watershed near Crested Butte, Colorado, United States - ER_DNA_120 | ecosystem: Environmental > Terrestrial > Soil > Floodplain | place...
TTTTGCTTCTCGCGTGGAGGCGGAGACCCGTCCAACCGAGTGCAGGAGCAGATGCCATGACCAGCTTTTCTCGGCGTGACCTCGTGAAGGGCGGGGCGGCGATGGCCGGGGGCTTAGTGCTCCGCGCTCGGCCGGTTCGTGCCGCCACCAAGGTTCGGTTGCTGACCAATTGGTTTGCCGAAGCCGAGCATGGCGGCTTCTATCAGGCCGTGGCCGCCGGCCTCTACGACCAGGCCGGGCTCGATGTGGAGATCCGGCAGGGCAACGCGCAGCTCAACGGCATGCAGGTGCTGCTCGGCGGCGAAGCCGACATCATCATGAGTTACGACATCACGATCCTGAACGGTGTGGAGAAAGGCGCGCCGGTGAAGGCATTTTTCACCTCGTTCCAGTTCGATCTGATCGGGTTGATGACGCGGCCCGAGATAAACTCATTGGCGGAACTGAAGGGACGCAAGGTCTATTTCGGCGCCAATGGCTATTCGTCGTATTGGCCCTGGCTCAAGCAGCGCTTCGGCTTCACCGACGAGATGGCGGCGCCGAAAGGGCCGAACCTGGCAACCTTCTTCAACGACCCGTCCGCGGCGGTGGCGGGCTATCTCACCGCCGAGCCCTTTCTCGCGGTGCAGCGAAACGTGCCGGTCAAATTCTTCCTGTTCGCGGAACAAGGCTATCCGCCCTATGCCAACACCATGGTCACGACCGCCGCTTACATGAAGGACAATTCGGACGTCGTCGCACGTTTCACCCGCGCATCGGTGGAGGGCTGGAAGGATTATCTGCGCGATCCCAGCGCCGGCAACGCGCTCATCAAGAAGCTCAACCCGCAGATGCCGGATGAGCACATCGCTTTCAGCCTGCAGAAGATGCGCGACGTCAAGGCGGTCGAGGGGGGCGACGCCGCGACCATGGGCATCGGCATCATGACCGAGGAGCGTTGGCAGAAGACACGGGATTTTCTGGTGCAGTCGAATCTGTTGAAGGCGGACACGGATTGGAAACAGGCCTTCACCACCGATTACATCAAGGATCTGAAGATCACGATGTGACGGTCTCGCGGCCTTCACCCATGCTCCTGCGGCCGCTCACGCTGCAGGCTCACTGAGCTCCTTGCGATATTTGTAGAACTTGTTGAATTTCGCGAGCAGGAATTCGCCGGCGCTGAATTCCGGCATGGAGTCGAAGCGCGCATCGAAATCGGGATCGTAGAAGAACGGGATCGAGTAGCGCCCAACGCCGGCGCGGTTGATCACGCGGTGGGGAGCGGAGCGGATACGTCCCGCCGTGATTTCCGAGAGCATGTCGCCGGCATTGACGATGAAGTTACTGCGACGAGGCGGAGCGGCGACGAGTTCGCCCGCGGGGGAGCGCACTTCGAGCCCGCCGGTGGAATCCTGCGCCAGGATGGTCAGGAAGCCGTAGTCCTTATGTTCGGCAGCGCCGAACTCGTTCTGCGCCACATTGCTGTTGGGCGGATAGTGGAACAGGCGCATGAACGCCACCGGCTTATGGTACCGCGCGCGCAATGCGGAAGGCGACAGCCCCAGGCACAGCGCGAGCGGTCCGAGGAGCCGGTCGCCCAGCGCCATCATGGCGTCGAAATAGGTCTCCACGGCTGTCCGGAAATCTGAAGACTCTGGCCACTGATTGACCCCATGCAGCGGCTTTCCGGCCTTCACGTCGGGATCGTCGGCGGTGAGCCGGGTGCCGACATTGAAGCTCTCTTTCAAGTCCGGCAGATTGCCGGGATAGACCGTCTGGTGCAGCGGCGCGTAGCCCCGATTGTGCCGGTCGATGCGAACCTTCATCCTCTCCTCGACGGGAAGCCGAAAGAATGTGTTGGCCGCAGCAAAGGCGCCGTCGATCGTCGCGATCGGAACGCCGTGATCGACCAGTTCGAAGGCGCCCCAGCTTCCAAGTGCAGCCTTGAGGTCGGTCGCGACAGTTTCGTCCGCATTCGCCGAAGCGCGGATAATGGGTTCAAGGCTGACAACCGGAATGCTCATCGCTTCATCCCTCGTTTCGCGCGACGACCTCAAGCAAGGCGTGTGCCGCGCGCATAGGCGTGCGGAGGCCGGCGCAGGGTCCAGCCAGCCAACTCCTGCCCATATCTACGGCAGGTCCGGCTCATTCATTGGGCATGGCCGCAACGGCGCATTGGCCCAGAGCGATCGCCGATGAAGCTCGCGGTGCCCGACCTGATCTCGAACTCCTATTTCCCCGCGATTGCGGCCGTTGAGCTTGGCTTCTTCAAACGCGAGGGGCTCGACGTCACCCTGGAACTGATCGTGCCGATCGAGCATGCGCTCGCGGCCATGCGTGACGGCAGCCTGGAGTTCGTCGGTTGTTCGGCTCACCTCCTCGTCGCCGGTTTTCCCGAATGGCGCGACGTCAAGCTCCTGTGCGCACAGGCGCAGGGCATGTACTGGTTCCTGGTGATGCGCTCCGATCTGGGAGCGCAACGCGGCGATTTGGGGGTGGTGAAGGGCCGCAGGATCGGTGCCGCCCACTGGGTTGCCATGGGCCTGCGCCGCCTCCTCGCCGAAGCCGGCATCGACGCGGAGCGGGATGCGGTGACGATCGCGCCGATTCCCGGTGCGCATGGTGCCGGCACCAATTTCGGAGTCAGCGCCGCGCGGGCGTTGGAAGAGGGTAAGGTCGACGGATTCTGGGCCAACGGCATGGGCGCCGAACTTGCCGTGCGGCGCGGCGTCGGAACCGTCGTTCTCGACGCCCGTCGTGGCGACGGACCGACCGGATGCTTCGACTACACTTTTGCCGCCGTGGCGGCGACGGACGCTTTCATCGAACGCTCACCGGCCGCCGCAGCCGCGGCGGTCCGCGCGATCGTCCATACGCAGGCGGCGCTCCGGGACAATGTGGCTTTGGCGTTCGACGTCGGCCGCAGCTTGTATCCCGCGAGCGAAGCCGCGCTCATCGTGGATCTGATCCGACGCGATCTACCTTATTACGATGCCGCGATCTCGCCCCGATCCGTCGCGGCCATGACGCAGTTCTCGCGCGACCTCGGCATCCTCCAGGGACATCCGACCTTCAGGGGGGTTGTCGCCGTCGAGTTCGCGCATTTGTGGCAAGGCCGGCCCGGATAAGCCAGCGCAGCGCTGGTCAATTGCGTTCGTCGGGCAGCACCGGCAAAGGATGGAATTCGATCCCTTCCTCGTGCAACTCCTTGGCCTGATCAGGCGAGGCTTCGCCGAAGATCGAGCGATGCTCGATCTCCCCGTAATGCATCTTGCGCGCTTCTTCGGGAAATTTCTGCCCGACATAGTCGGCGTTCTTGGTCAGGTGGTCGCGCAGCTCCTTCAGCTTCTTGCGGAACTCGCGCTCCTGCGGCGACACCATGGCGACCGGGGCAGGCGCCTCGGGTGTTGCCGCTGGCGAGGGCGGCGGCTCGGTTGACGTCTGCGGTGCGGGTGCATCGCCGCGCTTTTTCGCTCCCGATACCCGCGGCGCCATGATCGTCTTTTCGATCTTGGTGGAGTCGCACATGGGGCAACTCACAAGCCTGCGCTTGACCTGGGTGTCATAGGCCGCCGAGTTCTGAAACCAGCTCTCGAATGCGTGCCCCTTGTCGCAAGTCAGCGCGTAACGAATCATGCCGGGCCTCGCACCGCGTGGAGGTGTGCCGGTTCCGCCATCGGCTCGCTCACTTCGAACCGACGGCCGTGCTGAAGCGAAGGGACCTTTGTGCGCGCCGCCGTGACTTCGGCGGGATCGATCATCGCCAGGACCACACCCGGCTCGGTACCGCCCTCGGCCAGAATGCGACCCCAGGGGTCGACCACGAGCGAATGCCCGAACGTTTCCCTGCCGTTTTCGTGCTTGCCCCCTTGCGCCGCCGCCAGCACGAACGCGCCGTTCTCGATCGCACGGGCGCGATTGAGCACGTGCCAATGGGCTTCGCCGGTCTGTCGCGTGAAGGCGGAAGGGATGGCGAGAAACGAGCTGCCGGCCTCGGCGAGCGCACGGTAAAGCGCGGGGAAGCGCAGGTCGTAGCACACGGTCAGGCCGAGCCGCCCCCAAGGCAGATCGGCGGCGACGCCGATCTCGCCGGGACGGTAATTGCGCGATTCGCGATAGCTCTCGCCGCCGCTGAGGTCCACATCGAACATGTGGATCTTGTCGTAGCGCGCAACGATCTCACCCTTGCGGTCGATCAGGAACGACCGATTGGCCGCTTTTTCCGGCAGAAGCTTGATCGCCAGCGACCCGACGTGAAGGAAGATGCCGAGCTTGCGCGCAAGCTCCCGGAAGGCGGCAAGGCTCGCATCGCTTTCCTCGGGTGCCAGCGCCGCAAACAACCGCTCGCGCTTGACCTCCAGGATATTGGTCATCTCCGGGGTCAGCACATAGTCGGCGCCGCCGTTCTTGGCCTCTTCGATCAGCTTCACAGCGGCATCGAGATTGGCCTTCGGCGAAAGACCCGAGCGCATCTGCACCAGACCGGCGGTGAAGGTGGCAGCCTTGCCGGTGCTCATGATGCCGGTCCGTTCCCGGCGCCCGCGAGCGCGTCGCCGCGGCCGAGCAGGGCGTCGAGCTTGCCGGCGTGCTCGAGCGCATGCAGCTCGTCAGAGCCGCCCACATGGGTTGAGCCGATGAAGATCTGCGGCACGGTCATGCGTCCATTCGCGCGTGCCACCATGTCACTTCGCCCTTTCGGATCGCCGCTCACGTCGATCTCGGTGAACTCGACCCCCTTGCGCGACAACAGCCGCTTGGCGGCGTGGCAATAGGGGCAATAGCGGGTCGTGTAAATCTCGACTTTGGTCATGTGAACCGTGGAACCTACTGACGGTTTATATGGGAGCGCGGCCCCCCGCCACAACCCGGGCGAACACCAGCACATCGACGGACGCGGCGCCGCCCCGCAACAGCGCCCGCGCGCAGCCTTCTGCGGTCGCCCCCGACGTCAGCACGTCATCGATCAGTACGAGTTTTCGGCCTGTCACCTCCGCTTTGCCCTCGGCGGGCACGCGGAAGGCGCCCTGGACGTTCTCCGCCCGTTCGGACTTGCCGAGCCCGACCTGCTGCGGCGTGGCCTTGACGCGCTTGAGCGCGCCGTGGGTCACCACCCGCCCGCTCGCCTTGGCGATGATCTCCGCCAGCAGCGCGGATTGATTGAACCGGCGCATCCACTGCCGCCGCCAGTGCAGCGGAACCGGAACGATGGCGTCGGCGTCCGCGAGCAGCTCGCGCCCGGCATTCGCCATCCACCGTCCCATGGTCGGGGCGAGATCAAGCCGGTCGCCGTATTTCAAGGCATGGACGAGCCTGCTCGAGATGTCGTCGTAGCGCACGGCTGCCCGCGCGCGATGATAGACCGGCGGATCGGCGATCGCCTCCATCGACAGCAGGCCCGGTCCGCCGTCGAACGGGAACGGAATGCCGAGCCGCTCGCAATAGGGCGGCGCGATAAAGGAGAGCTTGGACCAGCATGCCGCGCAGAGACCGGCGCCGTGAACCGGCTCGCGACAGGTGGCGCAAAGTTGCGGCAGCGCGATATCGAGGACGCGCGCGAAGCCGGCGCGCAAGGCGGTCGCAATCCTCCCACGACGCCGGGCCAGCACTTGGCTCGCTTCCATGTCCCCCTGCATCGGATCACGCTACCGCCGCAACGCAGGAAGCTCAATGCGCGCGATCGCAGGGGTGGGATGACGCTGCCCGCGAGCCCCCGCTTGCGTGCTGATAAAGCCTCAGTAGTTGTTCGGGATTTGGCCGAGGGGGTGGCAACCGTGTGTTGTCCAGAGGGCTCCGGCGGATGGCCGATCCAGACCGAAGCCGCACGTGGTATTGAAGAAAATGATCTCGTCGGCGCCCATCATTTTCGACCGCGAACTCGTGCGCGCGCACCAGCGGCGCGCGGCGAGGTTGGCGGCGTCGAACTTTCTGGTGGACCGCGCGGCCGAGGATCTGTCCGATCGCCTGGCGGCGGTGCTCCGCCGCTTCGAATGCGCGGTCGACGTCGGGACGCCCAACGATGCTGTCCATCGTGCGCTCGCCGCCAGCGGAAAGGTCGGCACCATCATCGCTGTCGATCGGTCCCCCGCGGCCCTGCACGGCGGCGCGGCGGCAGCAGGTGCGCGCCTTGTCGTTGCGGCCGACGAGGAAGCGCTGCCTTTTCGTGATGCCTCGCTCGATCTCGTGGTGTCGGTGCTCGCATTCCAATTCGTCAACGATCTGCCCGGCACGCTCATCCAGATTCGCCGCGCGCTCAAACCCGACGGCCTGCTGCTCGCGGCGCTCGTTGGCGGCGATACGCTGATCGAATTGCGTCAGGCCTTCGCGGCCGCCGAGGTGGAGATCGAGGACGGCGTTTCGCCGCGCGTTGCGCCGTTCGCGGATGTGCGCGACACGGGTGCGCTGCTTCAGCGGGCGGGTTTCGCGCTGCCGGTAGCCGACGTCGACCGGATGACCGCACGCTATAGCTCGCCGTTCGAGCTGATGCACGATCTCCGCCGCATGGGCGCGACCAATCCGCTCGTGGAGCGCAGCCGGCGGCCGCTCAAACGCGCCACACTGAGGCGGATGGCGGAAATCTACGCCGAGCGTTTCTCCGATCCGGACGGTCGCATCAGGGCTACGTTCGAGGTCGTCTGGCTCTCCGGGTGGGTACCGCATGACAGCCAGCAAAAGCCGCTCGCGCCGGGCTCGGCGCGGCAGCGTCTTGCGGATGTACTCGGGACCCGCGAGACCAAGCTGCCGCGCGACCGCGATCAGTGATCGACTTTTCATTCAGAAGCGCGTCCAATCGGAAGCGCTTGTCCGATCATCCTTGGGTCCGGATGATTGACGGCTGAGCGCAGCGCTCGAGTTTCACAGCAGCGTCATCAAATGGGACACCAGCGGCTCGTCCGCCGGCGGCATCGGGTAGTCGCGCAAGCGGTTCACGCGGACCCACGCCAGCTGCTGGCCTTCCAGCGCCACGGCCGTCCCCTCCCAACGGCGGCACACATATAGCGGCATCAGCAGATGAAAATCCGGATAGCCGTGGCTGGCGAATGTCAGCGGCGCGAGGCAGGCCTCGTTGACGACGATCCCCAGTTCTTCCTTCAGCTCCCGGATCAACGTCTGCTCTGGCCGTTCGCCGGTCTCGACCTTGCCGCCGGGAAATTCCCACAGGCCGGCCATCGACTTGCCCGCGGGCCGCTGGGCGAGCAGCACGCGGCCGTCCGTGTCCACGAGAGCACAAGCGGCGACCGTCAACAGCTTCACGCTCACGGCTTGCGACCTGAGGTGGACAATGCGAACGCAGATGGTTCGGGGCGCACGCGAACTTCCGGGCTCATGGCGCGGGCCTCGATCCAGCAGCTCCCGCTTCGTCTCACTCGATGGCCCAGGTGATTTCGACCTCGGCACTGGTCTTGATGGTTCCGACCTCGATGGGAACGTCGATTTTGGCCGCCGCGCGCAGCGGCATGTCGGCCGCGCCATCCGTCGCGCTGAACCGGCTGCGCGGAGGATAGGCAATGTCCTGGATCGGCCCGAGCTTCACCTTGGCAGCCTGTGCCAGGCCTTGCGCCTGCCGGACGGCATCCTCGACCGCCTTGGTCCGTGCCTCGTCGGACAGCTTTTCGAGATTCGTCACACCGAAATGCACGCCGGCGATATTGGTCGCGCCCTGATCGAGGATTTGGCGCATGAACGCTCCCAGACGCGAGAGGTCGCCGAGCTTGACCCTGATCATGTTGCTCGCGTTGTAGCCGTCCGGTTCCTGCCGCGTTGTCCCGTTGGGGTCGCGCACGGTCTTGTAGTTCGGCGCCAGATTGACGGAGGAGGTCTGGATGTCGCGCTCGGCCACGCCGAAGCCTTTCGAGAAATCGATGATCTTGCGGGCGACCGCCGAGTTCTGGTCGAGCGCGGCGGTCGGTGACGCGGCCCGGTTCGAGATGCCGACTTGCACCGTCACGTAGTCGGGCACGGCCTCGACCGTGGCCCGGCCGACAATTCGCATCTTCCCTTCGCGAGCCCCTTGGGCGAGCGCCGGCACCGCGAGGACGGCGGACAGCAATACGACGACTGTGACCAGCGGCGCCACCAGTCGAATCATGACCGATAGTCTCCATTGATCGCGACGTACTCTTTGGTGAGGTCGCAGGTGAGCACGCGATCGCGTCCGCGCCCGAGACCGAGCGCGACCTTGAGCGTGATCTCCGGCTTCTTCATCGCCGCCGAGACCTCTGCCTCGTCATAGGCCGGATCGCGCTCACCCTTATGGGCGACGCGGATGCCGCCGAACCAGATCGAAAGCCGGTCGCGGTCCGCGCGTTCACCGGCCTTGCCGACCGCCATGACCACGCGGCCCCAGTTGGCGTCCTCGCCGGCGATCGCCGTCTTGACCAGAGGCGAATTGGCGATCGAAAGCGCGATCTTGCGCGCCGAGGGTTTTGAGACCGCGCCCTCGACGATGATCTCGACCAATTTGCGGGCGCCCTCGCCGTCACGGGCCACCTGCTCCGCCAGGTTGGCAAGGACGGCATCGAACGCTTTACGGTAGGCCGGCAACCGCGGGTCGGAGAGCCGCGCGATTTTTGCCACCCCGCGTGCTCCCGCGGCGCCGGTCGCAAACGCCAGCAGCGTGTCCGAGGTCGACGTATCGCCGTCGATGGTCACCGCATTGAAGGTGTCGGCAACACCCTGCTTGAGCAGGCTTTGCAACACGGCCGGTGCGATCGGGGCGTCGGTGAAGACGAAGGACAGCATGGTCGCCATGTCGGGCGCGATCATGCCGGCGCCCTTGGCGATGCCGCAGATCGTGACCGGCGTCGCTCCCAGCCGGACGATGGCGGCAGCTCCTTTCGGGAACGTGTCCGTGGTCATGATCGCCCTGGCCGCGTCGTCCCAGCCGCCGGGGGAGGCGGTGGCGACCAGCCGATCCATAACCCCGCCGAACTTCGTCGCATCGAGTGGCTCGCCGATCACTCCGGTCGAGGCCAGAAAGACTTGCGACGGTTTGGTCTGGGTGGCGTCCGCGGCAATCTTGGCCGTGAGTTTGGTCGCCGCGCGGCCGGATTTGCCGGTGAAGGCATTGGCATTGCCCGAGTTAACCACCAGCACGCTGGCGGCGCCCTGCTTGAGCTGCGCACGGCACCAGTCGACGGGCGCGGACGGGCATTTCGACCGCGTAAAGACGCCGGCTACGGTCGTGCCCGGGTCGAACAGCGCCAACAGCACGTCGGTACGCCCGGGGTAACGGATGCCGGCGGCGGCGGTCGCCAGCCTGACGCCCGCCACGGGCGGCATGTCGGGAAAGTGCTCGGGTGCGAGCGGCGAGACTGTGGTCGTCATGGGGTTCGAGCATTCCGGGGCCATGCCCGGCCCAGTGCCGGCATGTCTGGGAAGAGACGGAACATAGAGCCCGGCACGCCCGCCGCAACTCGGAACTGACCGCGCCGCCTGGTTCAGCCCGGCTCGCCGGCGAGCCCCGAGGAGCCGCTCGCAGATCGCTCCAATGAGAAGCGATCAATCCTTTTTCTGCTCGGCAGGTTTCGGTTCGGCGGGTTTTTGATCGGCCGGCTTGTCGAGGCGCTCGACCTTCGCCGTCTGGCGCAGTTTGGTGATGAAGTCGGTCTGCGCCTTGCGTGCCAGGAAGGCCTCGATCTGGTCCTTCACCTTCTCGAACTCCGGCGGCTGCTTGGTGCGCTTGTCCTCGACCTTGATAATGTGCCAGCCGAACTGCGTCTTCACCGGGTTCGACAGCTGCCCCGGATACATCTTGAAGGCGACATCGGCGAATTCCGGCACCATCTGATCCTTGGTGAAGAAGCCGAGGTCGCCGCCCTCGGCCGCGCCCGGATCTTTGGATTTCTCCTTGGCGAGCGTCGCGAAATCGGCGCCGCCCTTGAGCTGATCGAGGATGGTCTTCGCCTCGTCCTCGTTCTCGACCAGGATGTGGCGCGCGTGCACCTCCTCCTGGCCGCCCATGGACTTCACGGCGTCATTGTAGGTCTGGTGCAAGGCATCGTCGGTGAGAGCGGCCTTGGCTTCGTCCTGCAGCTCGTACCCCATCAGAAGCTTGTTGCGCAGGAACGCCAGCCGTCGCTTGAACTCGGGAGTGTCGGCGAGCTTCTTCTTGTCGGCGGCCTGCGTGACCATGATGATGTCAGCAAGATAGGAGATCAGGTGCTCGCGCTTGGCCTCCGGCGAGGCTGCCTGCATATCGGCGCCCACGTCCTCCTCCGCGAGCGCGAGATCGCTCTGAGTGATATCCACTCCGTTGACGCGCGCAATGACCGGGTCCGACCCGGCCGCCGGCGCCTCGGAGGAGGAGTTTTTCGAGCATCCCGCGGCAACCGGCAGGACGAACAGCAGAGCCGCAAGGGTGGCGAACGCGATCGGACGCCGGCGCGGCGTCGTTCGAGGCAGCAAATTGGGGGTCATGATGTGGTCCTGATCAGGCGGGCGTCGGAGGCGCGCCGGACAGTTAGGTAAAACAGCCTCGCTTGGCAATCACTTAAGGGCCGATTTTGACGACAACGTGAGCAAGTTCAGGGCCGATTGACAAGGATGTGACCCCCTCCTATCTCTCCACAAACGCGGCCCATCCGGCCGCAAGCCGCCGTCGTTTGCATGAATAACGCTCGAAAAGTGCGGCATTTTCCGCATTCCGCGGCCTTGGACGGACCTGCGCAGGTTGCCGCGCAAGATCGGTTTCTTCCGTGGCGTTCCTCCTCCCTCGGATTTGGTAAGGTGCGGGCTAGGCACCTGAGATGTGAAGGACTTACCGCATGATCGGCGTGATTGCCCGCAAGCTGTTTGGTTCTTCGAACGAGCGGCGGATCAAGGGATATCTGCCGCGCGTTGCGCAGATCAACGCGCTGGAGAAGGAACTGGCGGGTCTGTCGGACGAGGCGCTGCGGGCGC
>Ga0307281_10000443_pt1 | contig 10872 bp, 7 predicted proteins | sample ER_DNA_120_FD_194486 | JGI IMG/M metagenome (GOLD analysis project Ga0307281, IMG submission 194486) | Bulk soil microbial communities from the East River watershed near Crested Butte, Colorado, United States - ER_DNA_120 | ecosystem: Environmental > Terrestrial > Soil > Floodplain | place: USA...
AAGCCAGATGCTATGAGTTGGACTATCGTGAACGCAACCTCAGACAGCAGCAGTTGTGCCAACAGAGGATTATGAGTGGGACCGCCCGGTGCGGTGAGCACCTGCCACGCTCCAGGCTCGAACAGCGGGAGGTAGGCGGCGAGGGTCCTCAGTAGAAGCAGCGGTGAGGCAACTAGCCCAATCGCGACCGGTATGAGCCAGCCGCCTATGCCTTGGGGACCGCCGGGTCCAATAACAGGTTCAGCCGCCTGCGCGATTAGCCGTCTTACGCGTACAGCCACCCCGACACCAACTACGACCACCAGGAAGGTAGCTGCCGGTATTGCCCAATCACCCTCTCGCAACGCGGCCCCTCCGATCTTGCGGCCGGGGCCACCACGGCCACGGCCCTGTGGAGCCTCAATCCTGCGCTTCCCGGCCCCGGGGTGCCAGTCCGGAATGCGCACCAGATATGCCTTCTTCGCCCCTAGAAGCCCCGATCTGAGAGCGGCTGGATGCCGGGACGGGAAATTTCGCGGAGATTGCCGCAGGGAGAGGAGGTAGAGAATTCGCGGCCCCCCTTGGGGGTGCTCCGGGGGGTGTCCCGGAAGGGCAGACTCGGCGAGGCACTGCAGCGCTCCCTGGCTGCTACGGTCCGTGCTACGGTTCGCGGCCCGCATGCGCCGTGCAGCGACGAGAATGAAAAGACCCAGAAGGCCGTAGCCCCCCGGGTCTCTTCGCGCAACACCCTCGGCTATGTCTGTGCCAACCTTGTCGGTAGCTCCTACGTCCCCTTCGCCAGCTCCTCGTAGAGGTAGGCCACACTCTTCGTTCCGCCGTGGAAGGAGGAGAGCGAGAACTTCTCGTTGGGCGAGTGGACCTGATCGTCATCCAACCCGAAGCCCATGAGGATGGACGGCAGGTGGTGCGTCTCCTCGAAGACCGACATGATGGGGATCGAGCCGCCCTCGCGGATCATCACCGGCGGGCGCGGCCACGCGCGCTTGAGCGCGCGGCGCGCGGCCTCGAGCATCGGGTGGTCGGGGTCGGTGCTCCACGGCTGGGCGCCGTGGAGGTCGAGCACCCGCACCTTCACACCCGCGGGCGCCAGCTTCTTCACGTAGGCCTCGAAGCGTCCGAACAGCTCCTTCTGGTCCTGGTCGGGCACCAGCCGCATGCTCACCTTGGCGGCGGCGAAGGCGGGCAGCACGGTCTTGCTGCCCTCGCCGGTGTAGCCGCTCCACATCCCGTTCACGTCGAGGGTGGGCCGCACGGTGGTGCGCTCGAGCGTGGTGTAACCCTTCTCACCCATGGCGGCGGGGGCGCCGCTCTCGCCGATGAACGCCTTCTCGTCGAAGGGGAGTGCCTTCAGCCGCTCGCGATCGGCGGGCGTGAGCGTCCGCACGCGCTCGTAGAAACCGGGCACCGTGATGCGGCCGTCGCCGTCCTTGAGCGCGGCGATGATCGCGCTCAGGGCGTTCGCGGGGTTCATCACCGCGCCGCCGAAGTGGCCGGAGTGGAGGTCCTTCGAGGGCCCGGTGACCTCGATCTGGGTGTAGAGGATGCCGCGCAGCGCGTAGCACAGCGCGGGCTGCTCGGGCGAGAGCATGGCGGTGTCGCTCACCAGGATCACGTCCGCGTCCAGCTCGCGACGCCGCTCGCGCAGGAACACGGGCAGGCTCTCGCTGCCGGCCTCCTCCTCGCCCTCGAGGACGATCTTCAGGTTGATGGGCAGCCGGCCGTGCACCTTCATGTGGCCTTCGATCGCCTTGAGGTGCATGTAGACCTGGCCCTTGTCGTCCACCGCGCCGCGCGCGTAGAGCTTGCCGTCGCGCACCACCGGCTCGAAGGGCTTCGTGGTCCACAGCTCGAGCGGCTCGGGCGGCTGCACGTCGTAGTGGCCGTAGAGGAGCGCGGTGGGCTTGCCGGGAGCCCCCAGCCATTCCGCGTAGACGATGGGGTGGCCCGCGGTCTTCACCACCTCGACGCGCGTCATGCCCAGCTTGCGCAGCTCGGCGGCGAAGTGCTCGGCGCAGCGCAGCATGTCGGCCTTGTGCTCGGGCTGGGCGCTGATGCTCGGAATGCGGAGCGCGGCCTTCAGGTCTTCGACGAAGCGGTCCTGGTTCTGCTCGAGGTACTGGGTCAGGGTGTCCATTCTCGGTCCCCGGTGGAGTGCCGAATCGCCGGATGGCGGTGGCCAATCTAGCACAGCGAGCCCGGCGCGGCCCCGGGCCGACCGCGCGCTTCAGCGGACGACGAGCACCTTGCGCGAACGTTCGAGCCCCTGTTGGCGCAGCCGCGCCAGGTAGACTCCCGCGGGCAGGGATCGCGCGCCCGCCAGCAGCAGCACGTGCTCGCCGGGGCCCATCGCACCGACGTCGCGCAGGAGCACGCGCCGGCCGGTGACGTCCATGAGCTCGATCGTCGCCGGGCTCGCGTTCGCGAGCGAGAACGCGATCACGATGTCGCCCGTCGCAGGATTGGGCCGGGTTCCCGCGAGTGCCACGACCGCCGCGCGCGGCACATCGAGCCAGACCTCGCCGGCGGGGCTCTCACGCTCGCCTTCCGTGAGCACGAGCCGGTAGCCGTACCGCGAGCCGGCCTCGACCTCCCGGTCCTCGAAGCCGACGCGGCCTACTCCATCCACGAAGCGCTCGCCCATCGCCCGCCACGTCGAACGATCCTCCCGACGCTGGACGATCACGTGTGATCCAGTCCGCGCGGCGACCTGCCACGTAATCCGCGCGACGCCCGGCTCGGCGTGCGCGGAAACGAGTGAAGCCAGGGCAGCGGTCGGGATGCTCCACGCAAGTGACCAGGTGTCGTTCAGGAACTTCTGGGCCGTGGCGTCGAAGCCGCCGAACAGCACCAGCCGATCCGCGACCGCGTCGTAAACGCCGCCCGAGCTCGACCGGGCCTCCGGCGGAGTCCCCGAGGGCGTGAGCTGGCTCCACCCCGGGGTCGGGCCCAGCGAGAGCGCCCACACATCGTTGCGAGAGTTCGCGCCGTCGTATCCACCGAAGACCACCATTCGGTCGCGAAGCCTGTCGTAGACCGCGAGGTGGGCGAAGCGCGGAGCGGGATGCGGACCCGTGGGCGTGAGCTGCTGCCAGGTGGGAGTCCCGGACAGCGTCAGCGCCCAGACGTCATTCTGGATCGGATTACTGAATCCGCCGAACAGGATCACGCGATCCCGCCCCGGCTGATAGATGAGTGAGTGCGCGAAGCGGGCTCCCGGGGCGGGACCGGCGAGAGAAAGCGGGGTCCAATTGGGGCTGCCGGTCAGCGCGAGCGACCAGACGTCTCCGAGCGCCTCGGACCCCGAGTATCCGCCAACCAGAAGAGCCCGCCCCCGAATCGGATCCTGGACCATGCCATAGTAGGAGCGCGGGCTCGGAACCAGCGCTCCGTAGCTCAGGAAGTTCCAGTCGTTGGCGGCGACGCGAAACTCCCATGGGTCGTTGAGGTACGTCGCGGTGCCGTATCCCCCGAAGATCACCTGGCGATTTCGAGGCGGATCGAAGATTGCGCGATGGCCCGCGCGGGGAATCGGTATCCCGGAGACGAATGGGAACTTCAGCCAGGCGGCGGATGGACCGAGCTCCAGCCGATAATTGTCGTTCAGAGCGTGCAGGTCGTAGCCCCCGAACAGAATCATCGACGTTCCGGTGTATGCGACGCTGAAGTCCCGACGCGGAGAAGGAGGAAGTCCCGAGACCGACAGAGGGGCCCATGTCCCACTCTCATCCGGCAACGCGCGACAGGGGAGCGCGGCGAACCCCAGCACCGCGAGGGAAACACTCCCGGCAAGCGAGGAGCGCCCGAATCGAAGCATCAGCCGCCTCCGAGGACCGGGGAAAGGCGCCACGCGCGGCCACGCGGGCTCCTGGAAGCCGTCGATGAGTCTACGGCTCGGGCTGCCGAGCGACAACGGAATTGCTCGCGCCACGACCCGCGACGGCTTGTCCGGCGGGGATCGAGGGTTCCTCCCCCAGTCGCCGTCAGTCGCGCCTACTAACCCGCGAAGCGCGAGGCGCGTTGCAAGCGGCGGGATGGCTCACCGCGGGATCACCGGCAGCACCAGGCGCGAGGGATGCGCCGGGCCGTGACGGACGCTCTGCCTGGCCTTCACCACGTGCGTCTCGGTCGCGACCACGCCGCCCATATTGGGATTGCGATCGTAGCGCGGGGAATTGCTGCTGGACACCTCGAGCCTGACGCGATGTCCCTTTAGAAACACCATGCTGGTGGGCCACAGCTCGATCTGGATCTCGATCCCATCGTCCAGACGGTCGGCCGCTGCCGGCACATCGTAGCGGCGCCGAAGGATGCCGTCGCACACGTTGTAGGCCGTGCCGTCCGGGTGGACGTCCACGAGCTTGGCGGTGAAATCGGTGGACGGCGCCGTGGTGGAAACGTAGAGCACGACCCTCGGCTGACCCGTCACCTCCAGATCGCGTTCGAGCACGGGCGTGGAGTAGACGAGCACGTCCGCGCGGGATTCGATGGCGTTCTGGGGGAAGCTCCCTGCGCGCGGACCAAGCATGGCGCCACCGGCGGTGGGCACCGGGTCGAGTGGATCGTAGACAAACGAGCCGATGCGCTCCTGGCCGGCCGGCGCATCGGTCAGCACGCCGTCTCCCGCGGCGGTGTTGGCCCGACCGCCGCCATTCAGGTAATAGGCTGCGGGACGAGTCCTCAGAAGCGGCCATTCATGCTCGTTCCGCCACCGGTTCTCCCCCATCACGTAGATCCGCACCTGAGGAAGGTCCGCGCCGCGCGTGCCCACGGTGGGCTGGGATCCGGTGGCGGGCGAAGGTGAGGAGCTTTCTCCGGAGGGTTTCTGCGGGCGAACCTCCGCACCGCCGAGATGGCGGTCGAACCAGTCGAGGCTGGGCGCCAGCGCCTCGATCCGGTAGTCGCGCTCCTTCTTCCCGCACGGAGGTTTCACGGTGTAGGTGTGGGCCCACGGCCCGATCATCAAGCGCGTCGCGCCGGCCACGACGGGCCGGGCTCCGGCCTGGATCTCGGCATAGTCCGCGAGGAGCCCCGGCAGGAACGCATCGAACCAGCCTCCCTGCAGGAGCACCGGCGACTCCAGGGCGGTCGCACGATGATCTCCGTCGATCTCGCGCCAATAGTCATCGCGCTCGGGGTGACTCGCCCAGTCGTCGAAGAATGGGATCCGGGTGCCGGCGCGATCGTCGGCCTCGACCAGGGGAAAACCGTGGTAGCCGCGCTCGAGCGTCTCGATGGGGGGCGGGGCGTCGGTGCTGGCGAACGACCTCAGCGCCCAATAGAGGGCGCTCTCGAGCGAGAAGGCCCCGCCCGGAAAGAACATCTCGTGGAAGTGGGTGCTCGCGTTCTGGATCATGAGAGCCTCGAGACCCGGATCCGTCTGGTCGGCCAGCACCCACTGCGTGTAGCCGAAGTACGAGCCTCCCCACATTCCGGTGCGGCCCTCGTCCCAGGGCATGGTGGAAAGCCATCGCAGGGTCTCGATCCCGTCCCGCCGTTCGTCCCGCATCGGGTAGTACTCCCCGCCCGACTCGTACCGGCCGCGCGTGCCCTGCATGACCACGGTGTATCCGCGCGCGGCCCACAGTCTTGCAACCAGGTGGGTCGCCCGCACCTGGGCCTTGGCCTTCGTATAGGGCAGGCGCACCAGGAGCGTCGGCGTCTTTCCGGGGCCCTTGGGATGGTAGATGTCGGAGACCAACGCCACGCTGTCCGAGGCGAGGAAGGACACGCTGCGCTCGACCCTGACCCCAAACTCGGCCGGGCGAGCGTGTACCGCCCGGGCGAGGAGGTAGGGCACCGGAGAGCAGCCGCCCGGGAGGAACGCCAGCCCACCGAGCAGCATCACCTCCGTCGCTCGCTTTGCGCCTCGCAGGCCGGGTCTCACGCCATGCCGAACAGCTTCGAGTAGTGCCTCCACCAGTCGCTCTGGAAGCGCGCCCTGGGGTCGTACTTTCGCTTGAGTCTCAGGAACTCCGCGAACTGCGGGTAGCAGGACTCGACGCGCGCCCGGTCGGCCCAGCGGTGATAGGTCAGGTAGTAGCTCCCGTTGCGGCGGGCGGCCATGTCGATCAGCCGGCAGAAGGCATCGGCCGAGCGGCGCAGCCCCTCGTCGGTGTGGCTGGTGTGCAGGTTGAAGATGGTGCACACGTAGGGCTGCTTCGCCCAGGTGAGGAACCCCTCATCGTCCTTCTCGATGAGCCGTACCGTGCCGTAGATCATGTTCACCTGGTGTCTGCGGAAGTCCTCCCGCACCTCGGTGAGGAAGTCGGTGAACCGGTCGCGCGGCACGTCGATCTCGGTGATCATCTCGGTGCCGGGCTCGCGGGCGTGCAGTTGCTGATCGAGCGGCCCGTGATAGTCGTCGAGGTAGTTGGCCATCTGATGGGTGTCGGACCAGTAGAGCTGCCCGCTGGTCGAGAGGTAGTAGCTCGAGTAGCGGCGGAAGCCCTCGGCCTTGTCGGCGTGCGCGAGGTAGAGGAGCTGGCGCCAATCCTCCTCCCTGAGGCGCTTCTGGGTCTCGGGCATGGGGGTCGCCGGATCCACCGCGCGGTAGCACGAGAAGACTCCGCGGCGCAGGAAGTCCTCGGAGCGGTCGTCGGTCGAGAACTGGAAATCGCCCCACTCGAATCCCTCGGCGATCCGGCGCTCGAAGGCCGGCATGAGATCCTCGGCGTTGGCCAGCTCCACCACGCGCTCCACCTTGCGGCGGGGCACCAGGCGGATCGTGGCGGAGGTCACGATGCCGAACATCCCGTAACCGCCGATCACCAATCGGAACAATTCGGCATTCTCGGTGCGGCTGCAGGTCTTGAGCTCGCCGTCGGCGTCCATCAGGACGAACGATTCGACGTCGGCCACGAAGGGCTTGCGCGTCAACACCCGCCCATGCGCGTTGGCGGCCATCGTTCCACCGATCGTCAGGCGGTCCGCGCCGGTCTGCTTCTGGGCGATGCCCCAGGGCCGTGCGCTGTCCTTCTGGACCTCGAGGTAGTGGTCGACGAGCCCGGGCCACTCGATGCCCGCCTCGACTTCCATCCATCCGCGCTCGCCGTCGAAGTTCAGCACACGCGAGAGCCCGCGCATGTCCACGTGGATCGAGTCGGTGGCGAACTGCTGGGTCCCCATGGCATGGCGCCCGCCCGCGATCGAGATCGCGTCGCCCTGCTTTCCGGCCCGGCGCACCAGGTCCCGCAGCGTCCCCACCGACTCGGGCCGGGCGATCTCGCTCACCCGGGTGCGGTTGAGCTGCGAGTGGATGTCGTTGACGTAGACTCCCGTGCGGCGCGTGGGCGCCGGAGCGCAACCATACGCGGAGAGCGCCAGGATCCCGCTGCTCTTGAGGAACTCTCTTCGGTTCACGATGTCGCTCCTCTCAGGTCACCGGCCGGCAGGCAAGGGCGCCTCCCTCCCGCAGTTGATAACGAGCGAAGAGGATGAGGAAAGTCGCCAGGAGCCAGGGAACTCCCGGGAAGGCGACCAGCGCCTGCCCGGCCACGCGCGCGACGAACAGCGCGAGCAGCACCCACAGCACCGGCGCGAGGCGCCGGGCCGAGCGCGCGATCGGAATGGAATCCACCGCGGCCGTTGGCATCTGCTGCGTTCTCGAGTTGGACTGGCGGCTCGGAGCCGCCGTCAGGACGCGCCCGCCCCCACCTCCACGGGCAGGCCCATTCGCTGGTAGGCATCCATCCCGCCGACCGCGTTCGTGATGTGCGTAAACCCCGCGCGCTCGAGCACGCTCGCGGCCATGTTGCTGCGGTACCCGCTCGCGCACACGATCACCCAGTCCGCATCGCGGTCGAGCGTGCCGAGCTTCTCGGGGAGCTGGGCGAGCGGGATGAGCGTCGCGCCCTTGAGATGGAAGCTCTCCCACTCGCCGGGGCGTCGCACGTCGAGCACGCGCCGGCCGGGCCGGAGCGCGCGATCCACCCGCTCCTGCGGAATCGAAGCGACCGGCAGTCCCTCCTGCTTCCAGCCTTCCATCCCACCGTCGAGAACGCCGATCACGTTCTCGTAGCCCACGCGCGCGAGCCGCATGACCGCCTCCTCGGTCCGCTCGGGCTCTGCGACCAGCAGCAGCCGGTCCTCGGGCCGCGCGAGCGTTCCCACCCAGGAGGCGTACTGGCCGTCGAGCCCGACGTGGAGCGCACCGGGCGGGTGCGCCGCGCCGTAGGCCGCGGTGTCGCGCGTGTCCAGGATCAGCGCGCCCTCCTTCGCAGCAGATGCGAAGGCGCGCGGCGGCAGCAGTGGCGGCATCTCGGCTTCGGCCCGCAGCGCGGGCCCTGCCCGGTTCAGGTCGCGCGAGTGGAGGAAGTAGACCGGCGTCTCGGGCACGTCGCGGGTGATGTCGGCGACGAATTCTTCGCGGCTCATCGGGCGCAGCGCCGGGTTCATCGCGCGCTCCTGCCCGATCGTGCTCCACGTCTCCGGCCGGATGCTGCGGCCGCACAGCGAGCCCGCCCCGTGCGCGGGAAAGACGCGCGTCGCGTCGGGGAGCCGGAGCAGCTTGCCGTGCAGGCTGTCGTACATGAGCCCGGCCAGCTCGGTCACCGGCAGGCGCGACGAGAGGATGTCCACGCGCCCCACGTCGCCGACGAACAGCGTGTCGCCGGTGAGCACGCCCCACGGCTCGGCGTCTTCCGCGCGCTCGTACACCAGGAACGAGAGGCTCTCCGGCGTGTGCCCCGGGGTCTCGATGGCACGCAGCCGCACGTTGCCCATGCGGATCTCGTCGCCCTCGCCCAGGCCCTTGTGCGGGTACTGGGCGTCGGCCTTGCGCCCGATCGCGACGGTCGCGCCGGTGCGCGCCGCGAGCTCGCGGTGACCCGAGACGAAGTCGGCGTGCAGGTGGGTCTCGAGCACCCAGCGGATCGTGAGCCCGCGCGCGCGCGCCTCCTCGAGGTAGGGCTCGACGTCGCGCGCGGGGTCCACCACCGCCGCCTCCCCGCCGTCCCCGACGAGATACGAGGCGTGCGCGAGGCAGCCCATGTAGAACTGCTTGAAGTGCATCCCGACCTCCGTGGAAGCACGCCCACTGGAACGCGTCAGAATATAGCCGAGCGCGCGGTCCGGGGCACCGCTTCGCTTCGGATCATGCGGGCGCCGGCTTTGAAACAGTCGTGCGACGCTCCTATGATGCGCCTCCGAACGCGACCGGTGCGCGAGCGCCGGTCCCATGGCGCTTCCGGGCAGAGGAGGGCTGCATCGTGACGTCGCTCCGCAAGGTGATGCGGGGGTTCGAGCTGACGATCATCGGCACGCTGATCGTCCTGTTGTGCGTGATGGTGGTCCTCGGCACGGTTTCCCTCGTCCTGCTGATGGTGCGGAACGGTTTCACGCGCGTCGGCCAGGTCGCCGACGCCGAGGCGCTGCAGCTCGTGATGCAGCGCGGCTTCGGAGGGGCGCTGGTCGTGCTGCTCGGGATGGAGCTCATCGAAACCCTCAAGCAGTACACCGCCGAGCACCACGTCCGGGTGGAGATCGTGTTCCTGGTCGGCCTGATCGCGGTGGGCCGGCACGTGATCCAGGTCGATTACGCCCACGCGCCGATGGGCGAGCTGTTCGGGATGGCGGCGGTGATCCTGGCGCTGGCGTCGGGTTACTTCCTGGTGAGGCGAAGCGGCCTGACGGTGCGGAAACCGGACGGCGACGGCGCGCAGTAGAGGAACCCGGCACCGCGGCGCCGCGGGACCTTCGGGCGGCACGGGGCCGGGTCGCCGCTCGAGCCGGCTAACGCGCCTTTCCCAGCGCGCGCCGCGCGACCTGCACCACGTCGGCGAGCACCGCGTCCGAAGCGAGCGCGCTCTCGGGCACCTGCGCGAGCGCACGCTCGGCGGCCTCCCGCCGGCCGGCGAGGATGTCCACCAGCGCCTCGTGCGCATGCAGTGAAGGCAGCGGAAGGCCCGCGGCCTCCGCCCGCACCAGCGCCGACTCCGCAGCCGCGAGCCTGCCGAGCTGCACCTGAGCGCGGATCAGCGCGCCCCACGCGTCGCTCAGGTTGGGATCCGCCCGCACCGCCTGGTCGAAGAGCACGGCAGCCTCATCGAGCTGGCCCTGCTGCGCCGCTCTCGTGCCTCGCCCCTCGAAGCTCAGCCCCGCGCCTCCGACCTTGCCGGCGAGCGCCGCGTAGAGCGACTCGGCGCGCGCCGCCTGGCCCGCATGCAGGCAGGCCTCGGCCAGCGCGTGGATCGCGGGCGCGCGGTCGGGCGCCACCTCCACCGCGCGCTCGAACCACGCGAGCGCTTCGGTGTCACACGAGAGCGCCCGCAGCGCCAGGCCGTAGTTGTGGTAGAGGTCGGCGCGTTCGGTGGCGTGCGTCGTCCCTCTCGCGAACGCGCCGCCGCGGGGCTCGAGGCGCACCGCGCGCTCGAACGATTGCGCCGCCAGATCGGCCCGCCCGCGCTCGAGCCAGCGCGTGCCGAGGTCGAACGCCAGCCCCCACTCGAACTTCCTGGCGCTCATCGCCGGACCGGGCGCGAACGTCACGGCGAGGCCCACGAGCACGCCGGCGCCGAGCAGCCCCAAGCGCCGCGCGTCGCGCTGCCGCGCGAACGCCCAGGCGCGCTCGACCGTGAGCGCCGCGAGCAGGACCACGCCCGGGATCAGGTGATGCCGGTAGCGGTCCACGACGAAGAACGGCAGCACCGCGATCGTGGTCACGACAACGTAGCCGAGCGTGAAGCGCGCGGCCCGCCCGCGCCTCCACGCGAGCACGAGGCCCGGGAGCGCGAGCGTTCCCAGGAACGCGAAGCTCCCGATCCCGGCGAGCCCCAGCGGGCCCGCCAGCAGCGCGAACTCGTCGGCGCTCTCGATCTGCGCGTACTCGCGCCGGCTCCACATCATGCCGAGCTTGATCCGCCAGAGCCGCGCGAC
>Ga0307281_10000445_pt1 | contig 10861 bp, 8 predicted proteins | sample ER_DNA_120_FD_194486 | JGI IMG/M metagenome (GOLD analysis project Ga0307281, IMG submission 194486) | Bulk soil microbial communities from the East River watershed near Crested Butte, Colorado, United States - ER_DNA_120 | ecosystem: Environmental > Terrestrial > Soil > Floodplain | place: USA...
GTGATCGAGCTCGACATGACGGTGGAAGAGGCGCTCAGGTACATCATTTCGATGGGCGTGGCTTCACCGGATGGCGCCGGCGGCAAGAACGGCCGCGGCGCCCCGCCCATGGTGAAGCAGCCAAGAACCGTCAACGAATAAATAATAAATGGGGACGCACACCTTTTTCCTTACCCGGGAAGACGCGAAAAGGTACGGGAAAAGGTGTGCGTCCCCTTTTGATCATGCGTAGCGAATACTGCGGGCTCATCAACAGCAAGCACCTTGGCCAGACCGTGACGTTGTGCGGCTGGGTGAACCGCCGCCGCGACCACGGCGGGGTGATCTTCATCGATCTCCGGGACCGCGAGGGACTGGTGCAGGTGGTGTGCGATCCGGACTCGCCGGAGACCTTCAAGACCGCGGACCGGCTGCGAGCGGAATACGTGATTCTCGTGGAGGGCAGCGTCCGGGAACGCCCGGCGGGCACCGCCAATCCCGAGCTCGCGAGCGGGGAGGTGGAAGTGCTGGCGCGGAACATCGCCATCCTCAATGCCTCTCTGCCGCCTCCCTTCCAGATTGACGATGAGCACCTGTCGGAGACGGTGCGGCTCGAGAACCGCGTGCTCGACCTGCGGCGCCCCGCCATGCAGAAGAACCTGCAGCTGCGCTACCGGGTGGCGATGGCGGTGCGCCTGTTCCTCGACCGTCACGGCTTCATCGACATCGAGACACCCATGCTGACGCGTTCCACGCCGGAAGGCGCGCGCGACTACCTGGTGCCTTCGCGTGTGCACCCCGGCGAGTTCTACGCCTTGCCGCAGTCGCCGCAACTCTTCAAGCAGCTGTTGATGATCGCGGGCTACGACCGCTACTACCAGATCGTGAAGTGCTTCCGCGACGAGGACCTGCGCTCCGACCGCCAGCCTGAGTTCACGCAAATCGACATCGAAACTTCCTTCCTCGACCAGAATGCGATCACGTCGCTCATGGAGGAACTCGTCCGCCATGTGTTCAAGGAGGTGATCGGGGTGGAATTACCCAACCCGTTTCCGCGCCTGTCCTACGACGAGGCCATCAGCCGCTACGGCAGCGACAAGCCGGACCTGCGCGTGACGCTGGAACTCACCGAGCTGACGGACGTGATGAAGGGCGTCGCTTTCAAGGTGTTTGCCGGCCCCGCCTCCATGCCAGGCGGGCGCGTGGCAGGATTGCTTGTCCCCGGTGGCGGCGAGCTGACGCGCGGTGAGATCGACACCTATACCGAGTTCGTCGGCAATCACGGCGCCAAGGGGCTGGCCTGGATCAAGATCAACGACGTCGCGAAGGGGCGGGAAGGCCTGCAGTCGCCGATCGTGAAGAACCTCTCCGACGAGGCGCTGAAGGCGATCGTCGGGCGCTCCGGCGCGAAGAGTGGCGACCTCATGTTCTTCGGCGCGGATCGCGCCAAAATCGTCAACGACGCGCTCGGTGCGCTGCGCGCGAAGGTCGGCAACGAACGCGGCCACACGCAGCCCGGCTGGCGGCCGCTATGGGTGCTCGACTTCCCGATGTTTGAGTGGGACGAGGAGGCGCGGCGCTGGAACGCGATGCACCATCCCTTCACCGCGCCCGCAGATGGACACGAGGACCGTCTTGGGTCCGATCCGGGCGCCGCACGGGCCAAGGCGCACGACATCGTGCTGAATGGTTGGGAAATAGGTGGCGGCTCGGTGCGGATCCACCGCTCCGATGTGCAGCAGAAAGTGTTCCGGGCGCTCGCGATCGGGCCCGATGAAGCACAGGCCAAGTTCGGGTTCCTGCTCGACGCGCTGCAATACGGCGCGCCCCCGCACGGCGGCATCGCATTCGGGCTCGACCGCATCGTCGCGTTGATGGCGGGCGCTGACTCGATTCGCGACGTGATCGCGTTCCCCAAGACGCAGCGCGCGCAGTGCCTGCTGACGCACGCGCCGAGCCCGGTGGACGAGGGGCAGCTGCGGGAGCTGCATATCCGTTTACGCCAGACAGAACCAAAACAAAGCTGAACCACAAAGGACACAAAGGACACGAAGGTATTTTTGATAAGAGAACTAATGTTCTTGTCTTCCTTTGTGTCCTTCGTGTCCTTAGTGGTTAAAGCTTTTTTCGGGAGTTTTGATGGCCTACAAGATCCCGATCTCAGTGCTGGTGGTGGTGCACACTGCTGCGCTCGAAGTGCTCCTGCTCGAACGCGCCGACCGGCCGGGTTTCTGGCAGTCGGTGACCGGCAGCCAGGACGAAGGGGAGGCGCTGCGCGAGACAGCAGTGCGCGAGCTGAGGGAAGAAACCGGACTCGACGCGGCGCGCTACGGGTTGACCGACTGGCACAGGCAGAATCGCTACGAAATCTACCGCCGCTGGCGCAGCCGCTACGCGCCCGGGGTCACGCACAACACCGAGCACGTATTCGGGTTGCAGGTGCCGCAGCCTCTGGAAGTCGCGTTGCAGCCGCGGGAGCATCTGCGCCACGAGTGGCTCCCTTGGCAGGCGGCGGCGGAGAAGGTCTTTTCATGGAGCAATGCCGAAGCCATACGCGAATTGCCGCGACGCGCCCGGGAATCCGGCTATAAACCCTGACCAGAATGCGGACTTTGAGCACAATCCATCGCACCAACGGTGTGGATTTCTGTCATATGATTAACATCTGCAGGATTACCTGGCGGGGCCAGGAAGGCAATGGAAACCACTACGATCGCATTTGAAGGCTACAGGCCGCTCGCCGAAGAGGTATGCGAGGAGCGCATCCGTGCCGCGCGCGCCGCGCTCGGCAAAAATGCGGTGGTCCTCGCCCACCACTACCAGCGCGCCGACGTTTACAGGCACGCCGATCTCACCGGCGACTCGCTTCAGCTCTCAAAGCTGGCGGCACAGACCGACTCTCAATACATCGTGTTCTGCGGCGTGCATTTCATGGCGGAAGTGGCGGACATACTGTCCAAGCCGGGGCAGATCACGATTCTTCCCGATCTCGGCGCCGGCTGCTCTATGGCCGACATGGCGAACCTGGCCAAGGTCGAGCGCGCCTGGCGCGAGCTGGCGACCGTGCTCGACCCCGATCAGCACGTTACGCCGGCGACCTACATCAACTCCGCGGCGGAGCTGAAGGGGTTTTGCGGCGAGCACGGCGGGATCGTCTGCACGTCCTCCAACGCTCGAGAGATCCTGGCGTGGTCATTCGCGCGGCGCGACAAGGTGCTGTTCTTCCCGGACCAGCACCTCGGCCGCTGGACCGGCTACCTGATGGACATCCCGCTCGCCGAGATGCTGGTGTGGGATCCGGATGAGGAGTTGGGGGGGCTCACGCCGCAACAAATCAAGATGGCGAAGATCCTGCTCTGGAAGGGGCATTGCTCGGTGCACCAGATGTTCCAGCCGCAGCACGTGCTGCGCTGGCGCGAGAGGAACCCCTCCGGCATGGTGATCTCGCACCCGGAATGCCGCTTCGACGTGTGCAAGCTCTCCGACTACGTCGGCTCCACCGACTTCATCATCAAGACCATCGCGGCGAGCCCCCCGGGCTCACGCTGGCTGGTGGGCACCGAGTTGAACCTCGTCAACCGCATCGCCGAGCAATACAAGTCCCAGGGCAAGCTGGTGCAGTTCATGGCGAGCACCGTGTGCATGTGCTCCACCATGGCGCGCATCGACCCCCAGCACTTCGCCTGGGCGCTGGAGAACCTGGTGGCGGGCAAGGTGGTCAACCAGATCAAGGTGCCACGCCACGAGGCCGCGCTCGCGCGCATCGCCCTTGACCGCATGCTTGCGGTCTCCTGAGCCTGCCTTCCTGATCGGCGGCGAGAGCGTTCAGAGGGGCGTGCCGGAGACCGGCGCGACGCGCCAGTAGGGCCGGCGCGCCACCGCCTTCGTCGGGCGCCGCCAATGCAAGATCCCGGCATCCTGGAGCGATACTTCATACTCCAGGATCAGTGACTCGTGACTCGGCCTACAATACCTCTTGTTTTCGTTTCCGCGCCAAGCGCGACGGGACCAATCGACCCGCGACCCGCGGCTCACGTTTCTGAGAATCATGCGCACGCTTCGCGTAGCAACCTACAACATCCATAAGGGCCTCTCGGTCGCGCCTCTGCTCAACCGGCGGCTCACGATACACGAGCTTCGCGACAAGCTGCGTACGCTCGATGCCGATATCGTGTTCTTGCAGGAGGTGCACGGCAAGCACGAGCGCCACGCCCGTCGCTACGAAAACTGGCCGGCCGCGCCGCAATACGAGTTCCTCGCCGACACTGTCTGGCACGATTTTGCCTACGGCCGGAACTCGGTCTACGACGCCGGCCATCACGGCAACGCGATCCTGTCTCGCTTCCCGATTCTCAACTGGGACAACCAGGACGTTTCCGCCCATCGCTTCGAGCGCCGCGGGCTGCTGCATTGCGAGATCCGGATCCCGCGCTGGAAGGAGCCGCTGCATTGCGTATGCGTGCACCTCGGCTTGAGAAGCCACGAGCGCAGCCGCCAGCTGGAGAAGCTGCGCCAGCGCATCGAGCGGCTGGTGCCGCGGCAGGCGCCACTGATCGTCGCGGGCGATTTCAATGACTGGCGCTACCGCGCGACCCATGAACTGGCGCATCCGCTCAACCTCTATGAAGTATTCGAACTGGTAAAGGGCCGGCCGGCGCGTACATTTCCGGCGGTGCTTCCCTTCATGTCGCTCGACCGCATCTACGTGCGCGGCTTTCAAGTGCCCACCGCGCACGTTCATCACGGCCGGGCGTGGGCGCGCATCTCCGACCACGCTGCTTTGACCGCGACGCTGGTGCCGTTGTGACCGAATTTGTCAGCGGCAACCGCATCACGCTGCTCAGGAACGGCGCGGAGTATTTCCCCGCCCTGGCGGCGGAATTCGACGCCGCGCAGCGCGAGATTCATCTCGAGGCCTACATTTACGAAGACGATGTCGCCGGCCGTACCATTGCGGCCGCGCTGGCCCGCGCCGCGCGGCGCGGGGTGGCCACCTACGTGCTGGTTGATGGCTTCGGGTCCAAGGATCTCGGTTCGGAGTTGATCGAAGGGCTGCGGGCGGCCGGAGTCCGCTTTCTCGTCTATCGGCCGAACATCTCACCGTGGACGTTTCGGCGCGCGCGGCTGCGGCGGATGCACCGCAAGGTCGCGGTGATCGACGCACGGGTCGCGTTCGTTGGGGGCATCAATGTCATCGATGACATGGATACCCCGAAACACACTCCCCCGCGCTTCGACTACGCGGTGCGTATCGACGGCCCGCTGGTCGCGCGCATCCATCGGGTGGTGAAGCGGCTGTGGGCGCTGGTGACGGCCACGCAATTCAAGTCAACCTCGGCAGGGTTGCGCGATCTGGGGCCGTTCACGGCGCCACGGGGCGGCCAGCGCGCGGCGTTTTTGGTACGCGACAATGTCGCGCATCGCCGCGATATCGAGCAGGCGTACCTTGCTGCCATCAGGCGTGCGCGCTCGGAGATCGTCATCGCGAGTGCGTATTTCTTTCCCGGCCAGAGCTTCCGGCGCGCGCTGATGGATGCCGCCGCGCGCGGCGTGCGAGTCATTTTACTGCTTCAGGGGCGCGTGGAATACGTGCTGCTGCACTACGCATCGCGTGCGCTGTACGGGGCATTTCTCGATGCCGGGATTGAAATCCACGAATATCGCAAGAGCTTCATGCACGCCAAGGTCGCCGTGATTGACCGGCACTGGGCGACGGTGGGTTCGTCCAATATCGATCCGTTCAGCTTCCTGCTCGCGCGCGAGGCCAATGTGGTGATCGAAGACGATAAGTTTGCCGGGCAACTGCGGGCAAGCCTGCTCGCCGCCATGACCAAGGGGGCGGTCCATGTCAGGCGCGAGAGCTGGGCGGCCCAGCCGCTGGCGGTTCGTGCGCTGACGTGGACGAGCTACGGCCTCGCGCGCTTCCTGACCGGCGTATTTGCTTACGGCAGGGCGGGGGAATTTACCTGAGAGGCGTGAGTCGTGATTCGTGAATCGTGATTCGACCCACTAAGAGCCCGGGTGGGGGAAGGGGGTCAACGTGAGGGGCCGTCACCAATCACGAATCACAAATCACGAATCACGGTTGTTCAGTAGCGATATTGATACCCCCCGGGATTGTTGCCCGGTGCCGGCGCGGCATTGGACGGCGGAGCCGGTGCGGGCCGGCTGACGTCACGCACGTTCGAGCCCATCATGCTGGCGGTCGGTGCGCCAGTCGCGGGCCGACCGTCGACGACACCGATGCCGACGCGGACCGTCGAGCCAGGATCGCGGGGCAGCGTGGTGGTGATGTCACGGTCGTTGTAGCGGTAAACCACGGTGTAGCCCTTTACGACTTCGCGCGTAGTCTGGACGGTGCGGCACTGTTGCGCTGGCGGCGCCGGGGCGGTCGCCTGGGGATTGCCCACTTTGTCGCCGATGATGGTGCCGGCGATCGCGCCTGCGGCGGTAGCAGCAGTGTTGCCGCGCCCGCTGCCGACTTGGTGGCCTATGACTGCGCCTGCGACTCCGCCCACTATCGGGCCGACGATACTGTGCTCCTGCGCGGGTGCCGGCGCGGCGGCGGGCGCCGGGTCGCATTCCTGGCGCGACTCGGTGATGCGCTCGAGGATCGGCGTCGAGGAAATGACCTTTGCCGTGTCAATCAAGTCGGTCCCTGCATGACTCTTGCCAGCAAGGGTCATCAGCATTGCGAGCAGGAGCGTCTGCTTCATAATTCTCTCTCCTCCAGAAAGGTCGTCTCATTCAGTGGCGCGGGTTGAGCGATGGCACCATCCGAATCGAACCCGCGCAGGTAAAGCGGCGGCGTCGCCGTCCGAATTTGGCTAACATTAGACGCCAATCACGCCACGACGTTAGGAACTTTACACCTGGTTACATACGCCGATACCGCTCGTGCCGCGCGTTGTCCGCTGAACGACTCATAATGGTGCATGGAGTCGTCTATTGGCACGGAAAAATGGCGCGGACTGGACACTTACATACCCGCCATAGCCGATAACGTATTGATTGTTATGAGCCACCTGACTGGCATCCAAATTGCATGTCCGACTGATGAAAGCGGGAAGCAGCATTTGTTTCCAAGCTTTCTTTTTCCTCCTTTGAAAGCTTTCGGGCGCGGACCAAATCCGCGCCCGTTTTTTCCCCGCTACCCGTCCGTCCCGCGCTGGAAAAGGCCGGTTGGACCCCCATGTTACGATCATGACCGAGGCCCATGAGTGATGAATTGAATCCACCATCCCTCTCCAGGCCCGCCGCGCTGCATCGCGTCGGGCGTTCGCCGGCTTGAACTCTGGCCCGAATCCCGATAGGGTTGCGGGCGTTCACGGGCTCGGACGCACGCAGGTGCGTCCTTCGAATTCCCCGCTCACTCTTCGAAACCCCGGCTCACCCCTCATCCCTCAACTTATGGCCCTGCATCAAGGCACAGTGCCCGCAGCATTGCCACAATCCGCGCCCGCGCCGCGCCGCCGCGAGTGGCGGCTGGTGCCGATGCTGCTGCCGTACCTGTGGGAATATCGGTGGCGCGTGCTGGTTGCCCTGGCCTGCCTCGTCACGGCCAAGTTCGCAAACGTCGGCGTGCCGCTGGTGCTGAAGGAGGTGGTCGACGCGCTCGAGCCCGGGCGCCAGCTGATCGCCGTGCCCTTCGCGCTGTTGATCGCCTACGGCCTCTTGCGGTTCTCCACCACGCTGTTTGCGGAGCTCCGTGATGCCGTGTTCGTGCGCGTTACCCAGCGCGCGGTCCGGCGCCTCGCGCTCACGGTTTTCCGCCACCTGCATTCGCTGTCCTTGCGCTTTCATCTCGAGCGCCAGACCGGCGGCGTCTCGCGCGACATCGAGCGTGGCACCAACGGCGTTTCCACTCTGCTCTCGTACCTGCTGTTCTCGATCGTGCCGGTAATCCTGGAATTCGGACTGGTGGCGGCAGTGCTGTTCGCCAAGTTCGACTGGCGCTTCGTTGCCGTGACCTTCGCCGCTGTCGCGATTTACCTTGCCTACACGTTCGCCATTTCGGAGTGGCGCATCGGCATCCGGCGGCACGCCAATGAGCTCGATTCGCGCGCCAACACGCGTGCCATCGACAGCCTGCTCAACTACGAGACCGTCAAGTATTTCAACAACGAGGAATACGAGGCGCGGCGCTATGACGAGAACCTGCGCAGCTACGAGCAGGCGGCAGTGACGAGCGAGACTTCGCTCGGGCTGCTCAATATCGGCCAGAGCCTCATCATCGCGGCGGCGGTGACCGTGCTGATGGTGCTGGCGGGGGAGGGTGTTGCCGCCGGGTCGCTCAGCCTCGGCGACCTGGTGCTGATCAACGCGTTGCTCATCCAGCTCTACATCCCGCTCAATTTTCTCGGCATGGTTTATCGCGAGATCAAGCAGGCGTTGATCGACATGGACCGCATGTTTCGCCTCCTCGACGAGAACCGGGAGGTCGAGGACCGGCCGGGTGCGCGGCCACTGCCGCAAGGGGGCGCAACAATCCGCTTCGACCGCGTGAACTTCAGTTATGACGGCAAGCGGCAGATCCTGCGCGACCTGTCATTCGAAGTGCCGACGGGAGGCAAGGTGGCGGTGGTGGGCGCAAGCGGCGCGGGCAAGTCCACGCTCGCGCGGCTGCTCTACCGCTTCTACGACGTGAACGGGGGCGCGGTGACTGTGAATGGCGTCGACATCCGCGACGCGACGCAGTCGAGCCTGCGCGCGGCGATCGGCATCGTGCCGCAGGACACCGTGCTGTTCAACGACACCATCTACTACAACATCCGCTATGGCCGGCCGGATGCCGCGCGCGAGGAGGTTGTCGCCGCCGCGCAGGCCGCGCACATTCACGACTTCATCGAGAGCCTGCCGGACGGCTACGAGGCGAAGGTCGGCGAGCGTGGGCTCAAGCTCTCCGGAGGCGAAAAGCAGCGCGTTGCCATCGCCCGAGCCATTCTCAAGAACCCCCGCATCCTGATCTTCGACGAGGCGACGTCTGCACTGGACTCGAAGTCGGAGAAGTCGATACAGGCCGAGCTCAACCGCGTGGCGCACGGGCACACCACGCTCGTCATCGCCCACCGCCTGTCCACAGTGATGGACGCGGACCAGATCCTCGTCATGGATCACGGCCGCATCGTCGAGCGCGGCACCCACCGCGAGCTGCTCGAGCGCGGCGGCCTCTACTCCCAGATGTGGCTGCTCCAGCAGCAGGAGGAAGCGGAACGCGAAAAGGCCGCAGCGACCAGCACTGCCTTACCGGTCACCAGACCCTAGTACTTCTTTTGAAGACAAGAAATGGACAGGATTTACAAGATTAACAAGATTAAATCCAGGAACGATTGGAAGTTGTTTTGAATTAGTCCTGTAAGTCCTGTTAATCCTGTCTATTCGGTCGTGATCCTCAGGCCGCGCGAGGAAAGGCGACGCGAGCCACGGTCCCGCGGCCGCCCGCGCCAGCCGCGAGCGTGACCTCCGCGTGGTGACTCAAGGCGATTTCCCGCACGATTGCGAGCCCTAGCCCGCAGCCTTCCGTCCCGGTGCCGAGCACGCGGTAGAAGCGCTCGAACACGCGCTCCCGCTCCTGCTCAGGGATTCCCGGCCCGTTGTCCTCCACGCTCAGCACGACGGCGTCCGTACCGGCGGTTACCCGTACCGTAACCTGGCCGCCATGCTGGGTGTAGCGGATCGCATTGTCGAGCAAGTTGCCAAGCATGTCGCGCACCAGGAACGAATCGCCCTCGATCCAGGCGCCGCCGCCCTCGCCGTCGTAGCCGAGGTCGATGCTCCGTGCGAGCGCCCTCGGCACCCATTCCGTCGTGGCGTCGCGCGCGAGCCGCGCAAGATCAAGCCGCTCGACCGCGTGCTCGCGCCTGGCCCCGGGTTCTGCACGCGCGAGCGACAAAAGCTGGTTGACGAGCCGCGTGCTTTGCTCGGTCGCCACTTGCAGCTGCCGGAGGGTGTCACGAACGTTGCCTGATTGCGACTGGCGCAGCGCGAGCTCCGTCTGAGTCTTCAACCCGGCGATGGGTGTGCGCAACTGGTGCGCGGCGTCGGCGATGAACCGCTGCTGGGCCGAGATCGCAGTGCCGAGGCGCGCGAGCAGGTCGTTGATCGCGCGAATCAGCGGCCGAACCTCCTGCGGCGCCTGCTCCTCGGGAAGAGCGGACAGGTCGCGGTGCGAGCGGCTTTCGATTTCGCGGCGCAGCGTCGAGAGCGGCGCCAGGCCGCGGCCCACTCCGTACCAGACCGCAAGCCCCGCAAGCAGGATCAGGATCGCCTGCGGCAGCACCATGCGCAGGATGATCTGGCGCGCGAACTCGTCGCGCGCCGTGATGCGCTCGGCGACCTGGATCAGCACGGCGCCCCTGCCCGTGCCCGGCTCCACGGGCGCGCGCAACTCCACTGCACGGATCTCGAAGCCGCGGAACTCCTCGTCGTAGTAGCGAACCCGGTCGGGCGTTGCCGCGAACGTCTCGTCGGGCGGCCTAGGCAGGTCCCGCTCGCCGGTGATGAATTCATCTTTGGGACCCGTCACGAGGTAATAAAGACTCCCCGATTCGGTCGTTTGCAGGATCTGAAGGGCCACTTCCGGGAGGTCCACGGTGATCCGGTCATTGACGACCTTGATCTGGCGGCCGATATCGAGCGCCGCCTCGAGCAATGCGCGGTCGTAGGCGAGGTTGACGAAGCGCGTGGCGATATCGTACGCGACGAGCGTGCTCACCGACCACAGGACGAACAGTGGCGCGGCGAGCCACGCGATGAGCTGCCGCCGCAGCGTCGTCGCGCCGTTCCGGCGCCACACTTTCAGCGGCCACCATTTGTTCTTCACCACATCGTCCACTCGCATAATTAGCCACGGAATCACACGGACAGGAACCCGACCCGGTTA
>Ga0307281_10000446_pt1 | contig 10858 bp, 8 predicted proteins | sample ER_DNA_120_FD_194486 | JGI IMG/M metagenome (GOLD analysis project Ga0307281, IMG submission 194486) | Bulk soil microbial communities from the East River watershed near Crested Butte, Colorado, United States - ER_DNA_120 | ecosystem: Environmental > Terrestrial > Soil > Floodplain | place: USA...
CGAAATAGTTCATGGTACCGACCCTATCTTCACGGGTTCGCAGGATCAGTGTCCTATGGCCGCTGCGAACCGGCTCGTCGACATGAGCTTTGAGCCGGTGCCCGACGGATTTCGGCGTCGCCACAAAGCCTGCAGGCGCATGGCCGAACAGGAAATCCCGGAGCGTAGCGCTATCGTGGTTCATCTCTCTCAGGGTCTCCACGTCTAGGCTCGAATCGGCGTCGCGCTTGTTGATTAGATCGGCCACATCGTTCGCTTTGAACTCCGTCCACCTTCGCTCCATGACGGCGAGTGCGTCCGCGAGCGACGTGCTGTCTTCGTCGTCCCCCTCCTGCGAAAGAAACAAGTCCTGAAAATCGAGATCCCGACCGGCAAGCCGAGCAGCGTGCTCGACCGCGGACCCGATCAATCGCCACCACACCTTGAAGCGGGTCTTGGCCTCCGCCTCGGGCGGCGATCCAAGCATGGGATTGCCGAGTAAGACCGTATAAAGCGCCCGCAGAATCTTGGCACGGTGGCCTTCGGTCCAGCCGATCGGGTCAGGATGCCTGAAGGCTCGATTTTCCGGGTCGGATCGGTCGACGGCTAGCCGGATCTGAAGGCTACGGGAGGCCAGATCACCACGAGGGCCAATATTGTTGCCCGTGAAGAAATGGATAGTTGACGCTGCGGTTGCAACCATCTCGCTCACCCCAAGCCGGCGGTCGGAATAGTAGGCCGCGGTGCACGACTTTTCGATATGCGGGCACGCGATCTGCGCGCCGCGCGGGATATTGTCCCACAGGATATAGCTCACGCCGGAGAGGAAATAGCTCAGCAGCGCCTTGCGGCGCTCCTCCTCATTTGTTGACCAGGCGGCCGCTGCTGGCCAGATTCCGGTCACCGCCATGATCAACATGGCGAGGGCGGTGGTCTTGCCGCCTCCACGCCGGCCGGCGGTGACGAAGAAGGCCGGTCGGTCCGGCAGCAGCGAGCGCTCCATCACCGTCAGCGCAGCGGCGATCAGAGTGCATTTTCCGGTATAGTCGGTAGCGACGTCGCAAAGCCACTCATCGCACAGGAACCGCATCGCCTCCCGCACGGCCGCCTCGGTGCAGCGGTCGCGCTGGGGGAGAACGGCTCTCAGTTCCTTCTGGATCTTAAATACGATGCCGCGGGGCCGGTCGAGCCCATCGGGCGCCAGCAATGAGGCGTCACCTAGGACAACGGGCAACGTAGCGATGGCGACTACCGTCGGCAACACGCCGTCGTCGCGGTTGATGTAGTGTCGGACAAATTGCAACGGCAGATGCACCGAGCGGCCATCCTTGTCAAAATAGTCGATGTACCGCTCGATCATCTCTCCCACCTCCATCTTGTTCATCCGCTGCAGTAGCCACTGTTCCGGCGCCGGCAACCCGGTTCGGGGCTCGTCGTCTTCGGCGCGCGCGAAGGCATGGAGTCCCGGTAGGGCGAGCTTGCGCGCCCGCGACGCGACGCCGTCGATGTCGCGCGCCGGCGGTTCGGATGCAGTCGAAGGACCGAGCACGTCGTTGATTGTTTGAACCTGCGGCAGCCACGGGGCATCGAAGGGTGGAACCTCGATCAGCGGGCGCGAGTCTTGCCGCTCCGCGAGCCGACAGATCCGCATCTCCTGCTCGTGCTGCGCGGCTTTTTTTTCGAAGGTCGCCTTGAGCATGCCCGTGACGGTGCGCCTATTGATTCCCGATTTTTCCGCCGCCAGGTTGCGTAAGCTCTCGATCTCCTCGTCATCGAGATCGGCGACCACCACCAGCTCGATAAGGAGCTGGACTACCGCTTCTTTGTCGGCGCGCTCCATCGCGGCCCGCACCGCTGCCGCATTGAGCTTGAGCTCGTAGACCGTGCGGCCGTGGGCGAAGCTATGAATCCAGATGGTGCCGTCGCCGCGGCGCATTACCCGCGCCTTGCAAACCCCATAGTCGATGCCTTCGAGCGGATCGGCCAGCGTGGCGCCCTCAAATTTGTCCGGGTCAGCGATGACCTCGGCCACCGTGCATCCGGCGAAATCCGGATCGTCGAACGGCAGCACCAGATCCGGGAGTAGTATGCCCTCGCACTGGCGGGCGATCGTCCGCATCGCCTCCTTCATCGAAATGCGGTGGGTCTCGGCGAGCCGCTTTGCCTGCTTGGCGACAAATGCGGTGCGTACCTTCGCCGATTCCCCTGCGAGACGATGCGCCCACTTTGCTTTCAGCTCGCGCAGCTGAGCGGTCTCGGCAATGGTCAGCGGCGGGCAGGCCCCGACCATGTCCAGCGCATCGCCCTCGATCGCAATCGGTCGCCGGCTTTCCTTGTCTTGGCGCAACGGCGGATCCAGTATGGGGCCGCCCTCGAACACCAGACGCTCGGGCGCGCCGACCATGCGGTCGACGATGGAGCGCTCCAACAGTTGCCCGCCAGCGCCGACCATCATCCATCCGAATCCGGCAAGCCAGCAGCGGGCATGCAGCGTCTTGAGGAAGCGCTCGACGTCGGTGCCGTCTTGCACCGCAACGTAGACGTGCACCCCGTCGGAACCGAGGAGCTGTTTTCCAGTGTCAGACCGGAACAAACCGGCGCTGGTCGAGCGCCGGGTCACTCTGGCGATATTCTGCAGCTCTGGTAGTACGGCGACCAATGCCAGCCAATAGCCACCGTGCTGGCACAGCGCGGCGGCGATGTCCTCGGGCATGCCCTTGGTGTCGAAATCGAGCAGCGCCAGCGCGGGCTGTCCTTTGCGGTAGATGATGTCGGCGCCGGTGCGCGCGATAGCGTTCGGCGCGCCGTTCAGTTTCTGCTTGGTGACGACTTGCACCGGATCCGCGAGGCCGGCCCGGAGCGCGCCGAGGGCAATTGCTTCGTTCGGCCGTAGCCGTTCGATCAAAGCGCCGAGATCAGACGCGCCGGCGATGTGAACCCGACGCGCTGAACCGCACGCCATGACGCAGGCGCTGCCGTCGCTCTTGAGCGAGCCGTCCGCGACCAATGAAATCCGCTTCGTAAGGGGACCGCCGGATTTGGCGAAAACAGTGAATTCGCTGGCGATCACAACGCATCTCCCCCGCTTTCGCGCCCCTGTAATCGATGCCGGACCCGGCCCGGCTTGCATCCGCGGGATCGCCCCCTGGGCTCATCCAGCAACCATGGGCGGCGCTCTCAGCGCGTGCCGTCAAATCTGTATGCAGACGGACCAAGGTCAATTGGCTGCGAGCGGTGACCGCCTCAAACGCGCGGAAATCCTGCTGGAAAGGCCAACTTCGACTTGTGCTTTTCCCATAACGCACTTTCGATTGCGTCGGGCAGGTCTCCAAACAACACCCACACGTCACTTCCGGGAGATCGGGCGAAGTATTCCCGCCCGACCTGCCGGTATTCCTCCGGAAGCTCGGGGTAGACCCCGTATGGGTCGAGCGTCAGAGCATATATCCACTCGACCTCGGCAGTTTCTGGATCGATCTTGAGGCCGGCTTCTTTGCGGCTCGCTAGCCAAGCGTTCCTCTCGTCGTCTGTCATCATGGTTCTTACCTACTCGCTTCCTGTTTATGTTACGTCCGACGCCCAGAACGCTTGGTGCGTCGCACCGGAGTGCAGCCATTTCACAAACGCCCGCCTTGAGAGGCGACGAGAGAGCCTTACGGCCGCTCTAGCCCTCGTCGCCCTCAGAAGGGATTTCGTCATCCATATCGCGCGCGCGTATCGCGACGGCGGCGCTTCCGCTTGCAGGCGGTGGTGCGCTCGCTTCCTGCGGATAATCCGGCAGGTCCGGCGTGATGATGAAATCGATGTTGTTGCCGGCGCGATAGCCGTTGGCGGCGGGACGCTCTTGGACTTGCGCCCAGAACACGATGCCATCGAAGTCAGCGTAGGAAGCGAAGCGGCGCCTAATGGCTTGTGCTGCTTCGCTCTTGTCGTTTGGGTCGAGCTTGTGAGCGGAATCGATGATCGCTCGCAGCTTGTTGCGCCCCAAGCGCACCGAGGTTTGAAGTTTTTGCAACTTGTCCTGGGGCAACGGCGTGATCACGCCCTGCTCGTCGAGCTCGCACGTGATGTAGTCCCAAACTTTTCTACCGCGATGCTCGCGGTTCTGCTCATAGGCGGGATGCTCCTCGAGCACGGTGCACTCGAGAGCGAGCATCAGCTGGACGCCGTTCTTGGCGCGCTTGAGCAGGTGTTCGGTACCCGCAATGCCGGCCATTAATTTAGCGCGCAGGCGATAAATGCCGGGCGGAATCGGCGAGCTCTGTGGTTTGGTGTCGGTTAGATCGATAGGCATTTTAGCCTCCTGGGTTTGTGGCGTCATCCTGGTTTCGACGTTGAGAACCGCGCGCAGAAAGTCGGGCTATTCATGCTGTCCCCCGATCGGCGTATTCGTCGCCGAGCTGGACAACAGCGAGCTGCGCAATCATCCGTCGAGCACCAAGCGCAGGGAGTTATTGCGCCTCGGACGCGAGGCGTTCGTATTCGGAGACCGGAATGCGGCGGGCGCGCCCGAAGCGCGCGTAGCGGAGCTTCCCTGCGCGCATCAGCCTCCACACGGTCGCCCTGCTGATGCTGGCGCGCCGGGCAAACTCATCAGGCGAGTGGTACAAGCGCTCGCCCGCCTGCGACGCGCGCCGGCGGCGTGCGCGGGGGACCTCGACGGCCAGCGCGGCCAATCCATGCATGAACTGCTGCGCCGCCGCGGCGGTGGTGCTTGGCGCAAGCAACAGCGCCACGAGCACTGCGACGGCGGCGACGCTGCGCGCGAACATCATTCGATCCTGAAGTATCTGAACGGCTCTCTGTTACTCGCGTCGTCGCACGCCAGCAATGCGTTTTGTTGCGCGCGCGTACGCTTTTTTACGCGCGCGCGTAATTCGCGTTGCGAGGCTAATGGACAGAGCGGTCGAGCGCGCGCTTGATGGCGTCGCGCTTGGGCGCAGGATAGTCGACGCCATGGCGGCGGCACTCCGCCGACCACTTCTGCGCGACCAACCGCTCAAGATCGGCGATGCCAACACCCGGCGGGATGCCCTTGGGGTAGCGACGTTGCACGACTGCCAGGATCATCCGATGACGCAGCGTCAACTGCGGGGGCGGCTCCTCGGGCCGTTCGACTATGGCCGTCTGGATCGGCCCGGTGTCGTCCACCTCGATCACCCGGACTCGGATCGGCCAGCCCGGTGAGCGCCTCCTAGCCATGACGGCCCCCGCCGATCGGGACAACCTTCGATGTCTCCGTCGCCGGAACGCTCTCGCAGTAGCGCGCCCAGGCTTCCGCCAGTTGGCGACGCTTGGGCAGCAGGTCGCCGCGGCGATAGGCGTGCTCCACGTCGTCGCCAACGCGGTGCGCCAGCGCTAGCTCGGCGACCTCGCGCGGAAAATTGGTCTGCTCGGCCGCCCAGTCGCGGAACGAGGAGCGAAAGCCGTGCACGGTGGCAGTGTCGGTCAGCTCCCGCAGAAACTTCCATATCATATGCCCGCTCACGCCCGGGAAGATACGGCCGTGTCGCTGCTCGCGCGGCGTCCGCTCCAGCACGGCCCGCGCGGCCTTCGATAAGGGGACGCGATGCTCGCGCCTGCCCTTTATCTGCTCCGGCGGCACGACCCAGAGCCAGGCGTCACGGTCCTGCACGACTTGAGACCAGTCGGCGGCGACCACTTCATTGACACGCGCGCAGGTCAAAATAACGAATTCGAGCGCTCGCGCCTCGATCTCCTCGCGCGGGCGCAGCTCTTGCATGAAGGCGGGCACCTCGTGAAAGCGCAGTGCGGCGAGATGCTTGACGCGCTCGCGGTGTTTGCGGGCCGGCAATAGATGATCCAGGTGGCCCTTCCAGCGTGCCGGATTGGCGCCGTCGGGGCGATAGCCACGCACGCGTGCCCAGTCGAGGATTTGCTCGACGCGCGAGCGCAGCCTGCTCGCCGTCTCCGGGATGTCGCACCACGGCGTTTCCAGCGCGCGCACCACCGCGGCGGTGTCGATGTCGGCGACCGGCGTGCTGCCGATCGCGGGGAAGACGTGCGCCTTGAGCGAGGCAAGCCATTCGCGAGCATGCTTACGGTTCGACCAGCTTGCGCAGTGTGCCGCATGGTACAGCTCGGCGCACTCAATGAACGATTTCGCACCGTCGGCGGCGAGCTTGACGGCAGCGCGGCGGGCTTTGCCGGCGGCGATCGGATCGGCGCCTTCGAGGATGAGCTGCCGGCAACGGCGGGCCTGCTCGCGCGCTTCGGCCAGCCCGATTGTGTGCGCCGGCCCCAGGCCATGATAACGTTTGCCGCCGCTGCCGTAGCGATAGACCCACCAGCGGGACTTGCGCTCCTTGCCGTCCCTGTCCTTCTTGGTTTCGACGCGCAGATAGAGGCCGCCGCCGTCGTTGTGCCAGCCACTTTTCGCGCGCATCACATGCAGCTCGGTCAGGCGTCCAATTAGCCTAGCCATGACTTTCGTCCACATTTTCGTCCACACTCGTGCATGAGATTGAGTGAGACGACGCGAGATTTTATGAGACCGCCAGAGATTGCGCAAGTGCCTTCAATTCAGGGGATTTTCGACGTTTGGCCAGCAATGCCAGGGGCTTGCGGAATGGGGTAAGGCGGATCCCCGCTCCGCCTTCAGGATCGTCTCCGGAAGACGCCCCTCCATGAGCGAGGATGAGAATCTTTGTACTATAAATTCGTTACGTAGTCAAGCAATATCTACGTATCGAAGCTAAAAAGAACCGGACAAGCGCCTACCGCTTCGTCCACACGGCCAGCTCGTAGCCGTCGGGGTCGAGGAAATGGAAACGCTGCCCGCCGGGAAAATCGAAGATCGGATTCGCGATCCGGCCGCCCGCGGCTTCGACCCGGGCCTGGGCAGCGACCAGATCGACGGCGTAGAGGATCACAAGCGGGCCACCCGGCCGCGGCGGCGTCATGGTGGTGAAACCGCCGCTCAGCCGGCCGTCGGAGAATTCGCAATAGGCCGGCCCATAATCCGTGAAGGTCCAGTCGAACGCCTTGCCGTAGAACGCCTTGGCACGCTCCACGTCGGCAACCCCCATCTCGATATAGTCGATGCGGCGGTCGTTATCTGCCTGCGCCATCATCTCTGCCCTCACCCGCGCTCTCTCGATGTGATGTCGCGCGAGCGCCTCTCCGCGACATGCTGCGATCACAATTGCCGCCAACCTGCCGCCATTGGCCACGCGCGTCTTGAACAAAACGGCCAACCTTGCGACGCCCGCATGGGGCGCGCCGCCGGGACACCCGGGATGACGATCGGCGCAACGGAGGACCGCATGCTGGCACAAGCGGCCGGAAGCCACCGCGAGCGACCGGTCGAGGGAGCGCTGCAAGATCATTTCACCTGCGTCTGGGTGCATCAATTGCCCAGGCCGGACGTGGCGCCGGTGGTGGTCGTGCCCGATGGCTGTATCGACCTGGAATGGATCGACGGCGCCTTGCGGATCGCCGGCCCGGATCGGGCGCCCAAGATCGAGCGACTGGCGGCCGGCGCGACGGTGGTGGGATTCCGTTTCCGCCCGGCGACCGCCGCCGCGTGGCTGGGACTGCCGGCGTCCGAAACCGTCGACCGCCGCATCCCGCTGGAGGCGTTCTGGGGCGCCGATGCGCGCCGCGTGGCCGCACAAGCGAGCGAGGCGCGCGACATCGGCGCGCGCGTGCGGGCGATCGAGAGCGCGTTGACGCGGCGCGCGCCGTCGATTCCGGCGCGTCTGCCGGATATGCACGCGGCGTTCGAGCTGCTCGCGACCGGCGCGCCGCCCGGCAAAGCGCTGATCCCCTGGCTCGCCGGGGAGCTCGCGCTGAGCGAACGGACCTTGCGCCGGCGCTTCGACGCGGCATTCGGATACGGGCCCAAGACACTCGACCGCATCCTGCGATTTCAGCGCTTCCTCAAACTCCTGCGCGGCGCCCCCAATGGCTCAACGGCTGGTCTCGCAATGGAAGCCGGCTACGCCGACCAGGCCCATCTCGGACGCGAAAGCCGCCGGCTGGCGGTCACGACGCCCCAGCAGATCTCAGCTCTGCTCGCGGACCGTCCGACGCAATAGCGGCATTGCATCCCCTCGCGCTCCCGGCCACGCCTGATCCGCTGCACGTCGCGATCAAGGCGGCGATCTCGATCGTTCCGCCGGCGCTCTTGTTTCGCCTGGCGGCGTTGGATACATAGCGGCCCATCGACCGGGGCTAGTTGCCGTCGCGACCACGGAGAGGTGGCAGAGTGGTCGATCGCGCCGCACTCGAAATGCGGAGTACGGGCAACCGTACCGGGGGTTCGAATCCCTCCCTCTCCGCCACTCTATCGCGTCCAATACTCTCCGCCGGTCGCGGCAGAGCCGGCCGAGTTCACCAGCTCGACAATCCGCGCCGGGCTGATCGGCGTCTCGGCGATCCGAATGCCGAACGCATCGAGGGCATGCTCGATCGCACTCATGATCGCGGCCGCCGCCGGGATCACGCCGCATTCCCCGACCCCCTTGACGCCCAGCGGGTTGAGCGGGGAGGGCGAGACGTGGCTGATCAGCTCGATCCGCGGCAGCTCGGTCGCGGCCGGCAGCAGGTACTCGGCGAAATTGATGCTGACCGGCTGCGCGGTCTCGTCGTAGATCATCCGCTCGAACAGCGCATTCCCGATGCCATGCACGACGCCGCCTATGATCTGGCCGTCGACGATCATCGGGTTGATCTGCCGGCCGCAGTCGCTCACCACCACATAGCGCAGGATCCGCACCGCGCCCGTGACCGGATCAACCTCGACCTCCACCGCATGCGCGGCGTTGCTGTAGGTGAGGCCCGTTGGCATGAAGTGGGCGGTCTGCTCCAGACCCGGCTGCCCCGGCTCGAGCCCCTTGGGCAGGGCGTAGCCTGGGATGCCGGCCGCCTCGCGCGCAATGTCGCCGAGCCTGATCGACATGTTGCGGCCCCTGACACGCACGAATCCGCCGTCGAGTTCGAGATCCTCGACCGGTGTTCCCAGAAGCCCGGCTGCGACCCTGAGTGTCGTCTCGCGCACCCCCTTGGCGGCAATGTGCACGGAGTTGCCGGCGTTGACGGCCTGCCGGCTGGCGAACCCACCGTGTCCCATCGGCACGTGGGCGGTATCGCCGGCGATCACCCGGATGTCGGCGGGCGCGACGTTGAACTGGTCGGCGGCGATCTGGGCCAGCATGGTGACGGTGCCCTGCCCCATCGCGGCGGCGCCGGTCGACACGGTGATTCGTCCCGACCGGCCGACGCGCACGATGCCGGTCTCGAATGGCCCGCGCCCGGTGCCCTTGGTCCCGTTGGCGATGCCGATGCCGATGTGACGCCCCTGCGCCAGCGCGGCGACCTTGCGGGCGGCAAAGCCGTCGTAGTCGATCGCCTCGAGAACCATCGCCTGGCACTTGGGGAAGTCGCCGCTGTCGTACTTCACCGGCGTGCCGGCACGCGTCTTCATCGGCGTCGTGTAGGGCATCGCCGCCGCAGGGATCAGGTTGCGCCGCCGGATCTCGGCCCGGTCGAGACTTATGCGGTCGGCGGCGAGATCGAGCAGCCGCTCGATGGCGAAAGTGCCCTGCGGATAGCCGGCGCCCCGGACCGGCATGGTGGGCACCTTGTTGGTTTCGACCGCGACCACTCTGAGCGAATAGCTCGGCACCTTGTAGGGACCAGGCAAAGCGGTCGCCGAGTTGTAGGAGACGTTGATGCCCTGCGGGGTGTAGGCACCCTGGTCGTTGAGCAGCGTACCGCGCACGCCGAGAATCGCACCTTGGCTGTCGAGCGCGATCTCGAGCTCCCACTGCTGATCGCGCTCCTGGATCGAGGTCAGAAAGTGCTCGCGGCGGTCCTCGACCCATTTGACCGGGCGGCCGAGCAGGCGGGCGGCGAGCGGCACCACGACCTCCTCGGGATAGATCAGATATTTTGCGCCGAAGCCGCCACCGACATCCGGCGTGATGATCCGCAGCTCCTCGTCGTCGAGGCCGAGCAACTGCACCAGCGACATGCGGATCTCATGCGGGCTCTGGGTCGAGGTCCACACCGTGGTCCGCCGCTCCCGCGGATCGTGGCTGGCAAGCACGCCACGGCCTTCCATCGGATGGGCGCAGCCGCGGTGCTGGAACAGCGACAGCGCGAGCCGGTGGGGAGCGGCCGCGAACGCACGCTCGCAGTCGCCGTAGGAAATCGTGTATTCCGCCAGGATGTTGCCCGCCACCCGCCGGTGCACCGGCGGCGCGTCGGGTGCAATCGCGGCGCGCATGTCCGCCACCGCCGGCAGCGGCTCGAACTCGATCTCGACGCATTGCGCCGCGTCCTCGGCGATCGCGCGGCTCTCCGCAATCACTACCGCGATCGGATCGCCGACATAACAGACCTCGTCGCGCACCAGCACGAATGGGGTGATGTTCTCCCTGAGGCTGCGGCTGGCGAGCCCGGCGATCTCCCGCACCGACTGGCCGAGCGGTGTTCGCTCCGAGCTCAGGTGGGGCATCAGATCGTCGAGCGTGAAAACCGCATGCACGCCGGGCATCGCGCGTGCCGCCCGCGTGTCGATGCGATTGACGGCCGCATGAGCATGCGGCGAGCGCACAAACGCCGCCGATAGCGTTCCCTGCAGGGCGATGTCGTCGATGAAGCCGCCTTTGCCCGTCAGCAGCGCCGGGTCCTCGACCCGTGCTGTTCTGGTGCCGAAGCTGATCCTCGCTTTGCTCACCTTGACGCCGCGGCGGCTTCCACGCGATTGCCATCCCAGGCCGCGAGGCTGGCCGCCGCACGCCCGGCGGTCCAGCCGCCGACGAAGCATTCGGCAAGGTTGCCGCCCGAGATATAGAGATGGCCGAATACGCCGCCGAGTTCGCCGGCGGCGAACAGCCGACCGATCGGCTGG
>Ga0307281_10000447_pt1 | contig 10855 bp, 5 predicted proteins | sample ER_DNA_120_FD_194486 | JGI IMG/M metagenome (GOLD analysis project Ga0307281, IMG submission 194486) | Bulk soil microbial communities from the East River watershed near Crested Butte, Colorado, United States - ER_DNA_120 | ecosystem: Environmental > Terrestrial > Soil > Floodplain | place: USA...
GACGTTGAAGTTCCCCTTGAGCGTCGACAGCGTGGCCGACGCCCCGGCCCACCAGGTACGGTAGCGGGCGTCCAGCCGGAGCTGGAGCTGCTCGAAGCGCCGGGTCGCCTCCGGCACCGTTGTGAGGACGTAGTCGGGATTGTAGCGCAGCGCGGCCAGCTCCGCCGCGCTCATCCCGGGGGGAACGCAGATCTCACCCTGACATGTGAGGGAGTCCAGTCGCATCAGGTCTCTGACCCGGAGAATATCCTCGTTGGAGATGGCCAGCCGCTCCAGCACGAGCGGCTGGCCCCCGAAGGAGACCGGTCGTCCGAGGCGATCCAGGATCACGACGTGTTCGACCACCGTGTAGTTCGAGGCCAGGTTCCGGTCTACCAGCGCCACGTGGTTGTGGTTACGCCGGTGCACGTACACCACCCCCGCTTTCCAATGGCTTCCAAAGGACCGCTCCAGCGAGAGCATCGCCTGATCGACGTACGGCTGCCGGTAGTGCTCCACCCGGCCCGCTTGGTCCAGCCGGACCTGCTCCTCGAAGCGGTAGAGACCCAACGCCGCGAGCGAGTCGCGCTCGGCTTCCGAAAAAACCGCCCCGGGGTCCGCGGGGGGCGGCCCCAGGTAGGACCAGATCTCCTCGTTGTTGAATGCCCCGGCACCGCGCACCCGCTCGAAGAGGGCCGCGAACATTGACTGGTGGTAGCGGCCCCAGTGGGCCTTGGCGACGAGCCCGCCGCGCCCATCCAAGTCGGCCACCAGCCCGATGCGCGGGTCCAGCGCTTGATCCCGCACCGCGGTGAATCGCGTTCCCCCCGGCAAGGTCAGTCCTCCAGACCACCACCCCAAACGGAGCCCCGGGTTGAATCGGAGCCGCGGGGTAAGCCGGATGTAGTCCTGCACGAACACGGCGCCATTGCGAACGTCGGAATCGAGCCGTGCCTCACCACCCCAAGCGCTGGCGATTCCGTTGAGGCTCCAGGTTTGCGGGTTGCCGGGATCGAACCCGAGCACGCGGAGCGGTCGCCAGGTCATGCCCGCGTTCCGCACCTGCTCGAATCTCCACGACCCGAGGGTGTATTCGCCGCCCAGCTTCGCCTCGTGCTCCAGTCCGGCGAGACGGCCGCGGAGGGTCCAGATGGCAGTGAGTCCCAGGCTGGCCGGCTCGGCTCGGGTCCGAAACGGCGTGTTCTGGTACCGCGGCGGGTCGACCCTAGTCAGCAGCTCGATCCCCGGGACGCCCGCACCTGCGTAGGGGTCGCGGCGCTCCCGGGAGACATACCCGCCCAGGCGCACCTCGAGCGCGCTGCTCGGCGACCAGCTGCGCTGCCACGTCAGGTTGCCGGTGAGGTTCCAGTGCCGCAGTTGTTCGGTCGCCGCCGCGGTCTCGTATCCGGTCTGTCCCACCTCTTCACCGTTCTCGTGGCGGCCCATGAGGCTGGCCTGGACCAGGTCGCGCCCGCCGGGCTTCCAGCTCAGCTTGGCCAGCCAGCGGCCGTCCCACGAGTAGGGCGGCACCGGCACGAAGCTGTTGCTCGCCCCGGAGAGCTGGTCCAACACGCGGTCCTCTTGCCGCAGGACCTGGCCGAACAGCGCGAAGTGGAGGCGATCGCGCACCAGCGGCCCGCGCACCTGCCCGTCCATCTCCCATCGGCTCGCCAGCTCGCGGCCGATCTCGCCGGGGATCAGGTTCGAGCCGTTGATCCGGTGGGACTCGAACCCCGTGCGGAACCCGCCTTCCATCGTGTTCCCACCCCCCAGCGTCACCACCTCGACCACCCCGCCCTGGAAATTCCCCCACTCGGCGCCGGTGCCGAGACCCCGGACCTGGAGCGACTCGATCCAGCTGGGACTGGGCACGAAGAAGGCTCCACCCAGGCCGGCGTGATTCACCTGGGTGCCGTCCACCACATACGAGTTCGCCTGGTCCGACGCCCCGCCCCAGATCTGATCGGGCCGCGCCCCCGGGGTCAGGGCGATCAACTGACGGGCGTCGACCGTCGTAGGGAGCAGCGAGATCTCAGGCCTGGTGAGCCGAGTACCCAGCTCGGCAGTGGCGGTGGAGATGCTGAGTGTCGGGGCGCTGACCACCAGGGAATCGAGCGTGAAGGGGACCGGCACGAGGACCGCCCTGATCCGTGCGGTGCGTCCCGACTCGATCTGTACCGAATCCACCGACCGGCGATATCCCAACCGCACCACCGTGACGATGTAGGGCCCGGGTTCCAGGCGAGTGATCCGCCACGCACCGTCGGTGCCGGTCATGGCCCGGTTGACCCGGGCGATTCCCGAACGCTCCACCCGCACCTCCGCGGCGACGAGCGGCCGGCCCACCTCGTCCACCACCCATCCTTCCGCCCCGCCGCTCGTCGCCTGCGCCTGCCCCACCGCGGGTCCCAGCACCGCCAGCAACGAGGCCGTGACGATCAGGCGGGTGGTCACCTGTTCCATCTCGTCCAGATCGCTACCACGGCACAACCGTTCCAATGAAAGACCCCTGGGATCTCGCTCGGCCCACGATACACTTCGATCATCTCGATGTCGCTCGGGTCGATCCGCGAAAGGATTTCGATCTCAGGTTCATCCTCACGCGAGGTTGAGCCTGACCTTCGCGGGATCCCAAAAACCCCGGCACTGGGGTTGTCGGATGAGGCGGGGACTTGCCGGACACCATCAATAAACACAGCGAGTCCACCCGGCTCCTGACACCGGACGAACCGGATTCGCTTGGGTGGGCCATTCCATACTCGGACGCCTGGAGTGCCCTGCAGTAGCTCGTAGGAGGCTGCCCCGAATCGATTGTAGATGTCTTCTCGGGTGATAAGGATCCCCAGGCCGATCCTTCGCCGCAGGAACACGTCGTCATACTTGGTTGTCCCGGCATAGCGCAGCGGCTTGCTGGGCGGTGCTGAAACGATCACTTCTGGCAAGGACACCGGGCTGGTCACCAGCTTGACCAGGATGGTGTCGCCGAGCGGCGGCAGGGGATAGATCGTGAGGAGCATCGGCCGGTACCCGATCCGCCGAAAGCCGACTGTACTGTCACCGGGAGACACATCGAGGTTGAAGATCCCGTCACTATCGGTCCTCGCCCGCACCTCGCGGCGGTTCACGATGACCTCCACCCCTTCAACCGGGCGGCGCGTCTGATCGATGGCTCGTCCGACGAGCGGTACGGACGAACGTGGTTGATCCTGGGCCCACATCCTGGTGGTCAACCCGCTGCCGACCAAGCCCAATGCCACCGCGATCGTGAGCACATGCCGCATATGAATCCTCCTCGGTGCGGCCCTGCGAATCATTACGCGACTGCGCAAACAGCGCCAGGCCCTTCAGCGCCGCCGGCGCCGCCGGCGGGGAGCAGCCACCGGTGGAGCGGCCCGGACGGGTGCCGGACCGGCGAGGTGACCGAAGAGATCTTCGCGCACTGCCGGATTGCGCAGCTTCCACACCACCCCGTCGGTGAAGTAGTGGTGGATATTGAAAAACGTGCTGATCGCGAACCCCACGACTTGGCCCGGTCGTGAACCGAGCCAGTCGGTCACCACGGCCATCGCCCCCAACGGCAGCGCGATGGCCGCCACGATCGAGCCGGCGAGTAGCACGACCATGTAGACCATCATGTGCAGCGCAACCAGCTCACGCGGAGTGCCCCCCGGTATCTCCCGCCGGGTGCGATTCACCTCCACCCGCAGCGGGAAGATCAGATACTGCAGCGCATGTGCGATCTGCACGACGAAGAGCGCCGGCAGGCCCACCCGGGCCATGGCCGCGTACCAGACGAAAATGGCGCCCCAGGGAATCCACGCGCGGAGCGGGGCAAAGCGGCCGGTGCGGACCCTGTGCAGAAAGAAACCCGCCAGACCCAGCGCCAGCGCGACGGCCGTGAGGAAGCTCAGCCCCTCGTACACCGGCGTCAGATCGAAGTAATCGTGATACCCGAGATGGAAGAACCACACCACGTGCCACGCCATCAGGATGTACAGCGAGCCGCGCACCAGACGCCGCTCGCGCGGGTTGAACGAAGTCCCCGCGAGATAGGTGAAGGTCGCGATCATCCCCCACGCTTGAGCGGTGTAATGCCAGGCCAGGTAGCTGCTCGAGATGGTGATCAGCGCGGAGATGGGAACCGGGGTCCACTGGCTGGCGACGACCGCGGCGATGCAACAGCTCAACAGGATGCTGGGAACGTAGATCGCGGCCCAGGGATGCGACCGGATACTGGCGCGGGTCCGGTAGACCATGCGATACGACGCGAGAAAATGCGGCATGTTGACCAGCGCGCCCACCCATGCCTGCACTCCGGCACCGAGCAACAGCAGATGGCTCCAGCCGAACAACAGCAACGGACCCAGGACGAGCAGTGACAAGCCGCCCGCGCAGAGGGCGTCCACCAATGGAGAGATGATCGCGGCGCGGGGCGCGGCGGCGACTGTGTTGGCGTGCGCGGTCACGACGGTGGCCTTGGCATCAGGAACGGCACAGAAGAAGGGGCGGGATCGCTCCCGCCCCTCACTGCTGTTCCACCTGCTGCTGCAGCTTTCCCTAGAAGTGCCTGCCGCTCATGGCCCGTCGAACGGCCAGATACTCGTCCCAGATCTGCCCGACCGTCCTACGGGAGTCGCGCGTGGCGGTCGTGCCCCCACCGGTCCTGCTCACCATATCCGGTGCATTCGGCCCGCCGAACGTGTAGGTCGCGCGTTGCAGCACATCCATCTCCTTGGCAGGCACGGGCATCTGCCGCGGCGTCCCGGTCTGATCGAAGAGGCCAGACTTGCTGCTGAACGTAAGTCCTTCGATCCGGCGCCGGTTGAAGAACGGCGTCGGGCCCTGACCCATGAACTCGATCTCCTGCTCGTAGTGCAGCGCGTCGAGCAGCACCGTGTCGGCCTCCCCGCCGGTCAACGCTGTCAGCCCGCCGCGACCGAAGCGGCTGTTGTTGATGAGCTGCGCCGCCAGCGCCTTGTCGCCGCCGCTGCGGATGAGCCCTTCGGCCCACAGCAAGTCGTTCATCTGCCTGGTGTACAACGGGTCCTGCCCGGTGCCGTCGGCGGTCGGCAGATCCTCGCCGCGGTACGCCAGATCCTGATAGCGAATGTGCTGGAGGTTGCTCTGGTGGTATTGGCCACGGGCGGGCGGGAAAATCGCCACGCCGGAGCAGGCGAAGTCGGTGCCCGCGTTGGCCGTCGCGGCCACCGTCGAGTAGCCGTTGAAGTCGTCCGTGGGCCCGTACGATCCATCGCCCACCCGCTTGTCGGGCGATACCGTGGGGCACGGGTTGCCGGCCGGGTCCGGCCACGGGGACACGTGGTTGGTGGTGATCATGGCGGCCACCCGCGTGTCCACGCGCATCGTGCCGATGGAGTTACCCCACGTTTTCACACAGTCCAGATCCCCGCATTCACGGCCGGTGATATCGACGTAGTACTGAAAATCGAACGGAGTACCGGAGCTGACTCCTTGGGACGCGTCGGTGACCACCTGGGCCCAGGCGGCCGCGACGTTCTCCGCCCCGTTGCGCGGCCACATGGCGATCAGCTCGGCCTGCATCGTGCGGATGAGCTGCTGGATCTGCGTGTTGGTGTAGGCTTGCCCGGCGTCCACACCGGCCCACTCGTTCTCCGTCAACCAAGTGGCGACTCCCGCCGCGGTCCACGCCTCGTCGAATTTCTGCAGCGCGGCGTCCCGCACCTCCGCCCGCGTACTGAAGGGGATGCTGGAGATGTTGGTCAAGTCGGTGTTCTCGTCGACCACGAACCCTTGGTCGTACACCAGCGAGACACCGGCGAGCGCCATTCCCTGCAGCATCTTGGCGACGGCTTTGTTGCGCACCGTCAGGGAGCTGTCGGCGGTGCAGTCGTCGTCGAAGCACACCCCGTTCTTGATTCCGGAGAGCACCGCATTGGCCGACACCAGCACCGTGTAGTAACCGTACCACTGGCTCTCGACCGACGGGCCACCCGCGGCCTCGGGGGCCGTGGCGCTGTTGGTCCAGCCGCAGCGGGACGGGCAGTCGGAGCCGACGGAGTTGTAAAACCGGATGGCCGCGTTGTTCCACGAGGCGGTGTAGTTGTCCGCCATCGCGGTCATCGGCAGCGCGCCGTAATAATCGCCGCGCGTTCCGACCCAGGTCCGGAACGCGCCGCTCATCAACTTGGCGAGGCCGGCCGGGTCGGCAAACGCCCGGTTCTTGTCGGGCGCGTTCGGGTTTTCGATGTTCAGGTTACAACCGCCGGTCACCATCAGGGCCACCGCCAGCGCGGTGCCGAGCACGGACGACCGGAGCATGTGAATCTCGCGATATGCGCTCATGATGGCCGCCCCCCTCAGAACGAGATCTCGACCGAGGTCGAGTAGGTTCGGAATTGTGGGTATTGGAACCAGTCCATCCTGACCTGGAACGGATCGCCGTACAGACCCGAGACTTCCGGATCGAGCCCGGAGTAGTTGGTGATCGTGAACAGGTTGCGGGCGATGAACCCGATCCGCACCTCGTGGAACCCGCTCAGCCAGCCGATGCGATGGAGCTGGTCGGCCACGAACGTGTAGCTCACCGACAACTCCTTGAGCTTGGCGTAGGTTCCGTTCTCGACGAAGAAGCTGTTCGGATCGAGGCCGTTGTAGAACCCCACGCCGTAGTACGGCAGCGCCTTCTGGGGGCACGCCGGCATCGGATCGGACACCACACCGCACGTGGCGGCGTTCTGCGGCTTGCCGGCCTGGTCCTGTGCCCGGTCGCGGGTCGCCTGGAACGCCCACTGCCGCGTCCCGTTGTACAGGTCGCCGCCGACCGACATGTCGAGCAGCCCGTTCACCACGAACCGGTGGAAGCTGAACCGGAGACCGAAGCTCACGTTGAAATCGGGGTTGGCGTCCCCGATCTGCGTGATCTGCGAGGTCTCCAAACACCCCGTGGCGTCCGACCGCTTGCAGTAGGTGTACTTGATGGCCCGTTCGTCCACCGTGCCGTAGAGGTTCCGCCGCACCACGTAGCCGTCCTCGTTGATCATGACGCTGTCGCGGCTCCACGCCTGGCCGGGCCCGGACAGCGCCGCCTTGGACGGATCGGCGTACAGATCGTCGATGTTGGTTATCCAACGGTTGCCGTACAGCGCGCCCAGGTCCGAGCCCCGTCCCAGGAAGAACGCGGTGGGCATCTGCTCGAAGCCGTACAGCCGCTCCGGCAGATTCCACTCGGTAATGACCTGGCGGGTCCGGTCGCCCACAATGTTCAGCGTGAGAGACGTGCTCGGCGTGTTGACCACCCGGGCCTGGAAGGTCAACTCATGGGTGGTCGCCCGGAGCGCGCCGGTGTTCTGCCACTGCCCCTGCTGGAATCCTGCCACCGCCGGCAGGTCGACCAGCAGCAGCTGGTCGGTGGTGTTCTTCCGTGAGAAGCTGTACTCGAGACCGAAGCGGCCGCCCCCGAAGTCGAGGTTGGTCCCCACTTCCAGCTCGGCCGAGCGGGCCGGCTTGAGGAGCGGATTGCCCAGGATCAGCGGCGTAAAGCCGCTGGCGTTCACGCTGAGGATTTCGTACTGGTCGTCGTAGTTCGGCCGCAGACCCGCCGTGCCGTACGACCCGCGCAGCCGCCACTCGTCGACGCCCGGGATGTGCATGTCCTGCGTGACCCGCCACGCCCCGGAGACGCGGTAGTAGGTCGCCCAGCGGCTCTCCGGCCCGAACAGGGACGACCCGTCACGCCGTATCAGGCCGTCCACGATGTAGCGATCCTTGATGTCGAACTGGGTGGTGGCGAGGTAATTCACGGTCCGAATCTGTTCATCGCGCGATCCCGCGGAGATTGCATTCTGATCCGCGCCGGCGAACTCCGGCACGCGGTCCACGACCAGCGCGTTGGCTACGGTTCTGAGGCGCCGGTTCCGCTGCGACTCGAGGCTCGAGCCCACCTTGGTCGTATTCGTGATGCTGCCGAAGCGCCGCACCGTGGTGAGCGTGATGCCGGCGTTGTACTGCCAGTTGTTCTTCATTACTTGGACGAGCGATCCGGCCGTCTTGGTGCCTGAGGATGTCCGGAAGCCGAACGGGATCTCGTCCGTGGAATCCGCTGCCTCCTGGTCGTAGGCGAAGCTGCCTTCCGCCGACAGCCAGTCGACCAACCGCCAACGCAGCCGGCCCGAGCCGGTGAACCGGTTCCGGCTCTGATTGATCTTCCGGTTGGCCAGCTCGTACATCGGGTTGAAGTCGTTGGCAACGTCACCACTCAGCGGCACCACGGGGCAATACGGGATTCCCGACGCTCCACCCGCCGTTCCTGCGGGGCACGGTGCCGTGATGTCGACGTCCGGTTGCAGGAACATGGGGCCGAAGAACGGTCCGGTCTGACCTTCCGCCGCCCGGCCGTTGGTCGAGGTGGCATAGAAGGCGCTGAACGATGCGTCGACGTTCGAGCGCATCTGCTGATCGAGGTTGAGCCGGAAGTTTTGCCGGCTGTACCCGCCCAGCCCGAAGATCACGCCTTCGTTCCTCGTGTTTTGGAGCGAGGCGCTGAAGTTGGTGTTACCGCGGCGCTGCCCCACCGAGGTGTACCCGGTCCAGAACTTGCCCTGCTGGACCAGGTCACTCCAGAAGTCGAAGTAGTTGTGGAATGGGTTGTCCGCGATCTGGTTTGGCTCGACGATCCGGCCGCCGGCAGCGTTGAGGATGTAGTTGCCGTTCGCGTCGACCTCCCAGGCGTGCGAATGCGAGAACTGCAACCGCCGCGGCATGGCGTTGACCCCGCCCTCGACCCGGGACGTCACCCGCAGGGTGCCGTCGGGGAGAGAGGATCCTCGTTTCGTGAAGACTTGCACGACCCCGTTGGCCGCGTTGGAGCCGTACAGTGACGACGCCGCGGCGCCCTTGAGCACCTCCAAACGCTCCACGTCCTCCGGTGCCTGGTCCGCGAGACCGAATGCGGTGATCACGCCGTCCACGATGAACAACGGATCCTGCCGCCCGCTGATGCTCGTGGCGCCGCGCAGCCGGATCGACACGTCGCCGCCCGGCTGGTTCGAGCTCGGCACCAGTCGAACTGCGGCCACCTTCCCCTGCAGGGCGACCAGCGCGCTCGAGCCCGGGACCTCCTGCAGCTGACTGTCGCTGACGGTCCCTACCGTGAACGTCAGTTTCTTGCGGGCCGTTGCTTCCCCGACGCCCGTGACGACGACTTCGTCGAGCCGGAGTGGGTCGGACGCCAGCTGGAAGTTCTGCTCTTGTGCGCCCGGCGTGAGCGTGACCGATCGGGTGACGGGCTTCCGGCCGATGTACCGCGCCGTCAGCACCACCTCCTGGCCTCGGGCAGCATCCGCGCCGATCGTGATCGTGTAGGTCCCGTTCGCCGCCGTGACGGCGCCGAGATTGGTGTTGCCCACCACGATGCTGGCACCGCCTAACGGCTCGCCTTGCTCCGTCGAGACGCGGCCCGTGATGACCGCACCCCCTTGCTGTGCTTGGAGCGGCCTGGCGATCAGACACGCGAATGCGGCAGCTACGCTGCCGAACAGCAGCGATCCAAACCGTGGAGCGCTCATCGTCTGCCTCCTACAGTGGAATGGGACACAACTCGGCGGGCCCCTGACGAAATGAACCGTTCAAGGAGGAAGATGCAGCGGGGTTTTGACGGGCCGGTCTGACGGACCGAAATAATGAAACCAGCCGTAAACGACCCCCCTTGGTTCACCCGGACGGCCCGAGTGCGACGGCACCCTGGGAAATCGACACTGCCTGCTACCATATACAGCCATTTGCGTACTGGCGTTAGGGTCCCATACTACCACCTATTGAGACCGGCGCCAGAGGCATATACTACGCTCCACGGCTTGTCGCGCAATAGGGGGGCTGGACCCATGATCACCGAAGTGGCGCCATTGCAAGCCGCCGAACATCCCGGGGCAATCAGTGCCCTGCTCCTCGCCCTGCTCGCGGTTGCGATCGCCCCAAGGCCGGGGGCCGCTCAGGCGACGCTCCAGGGCCGCGTGGTCGATAGCGAGCTCGGCCAGCCTGTCTCGGCCGCCGTCGTGCGCATCAAACCAGGCCCACCTCCTTTCACCACCGACAGCCTGGGCCGGTTCGAGGCGCGAGACCTCCCCGCCGGGCTGGCTGAGGTCACCATTCAAGCTCTGGGCTACGACTCCGCCACCTTCACCGTTCGGTTCGCCGCCTCGGATACGGTGAACGGCGTCTTCGCCCTGGATTTCACGGGTTACCGGCTGGCGGAAGTGCTTGTGGTGGCTCGGGCCGAACAACTCGCGCCGCGATACCTGGATTTCGAGCGCCGGCGACACGCCGGGCTGGGCGCGTACCTCCGTTGGGACGAGCTCGCGAAGAAGGGCTACTCCTCGGTCGGGGATGCTTTGCACGTCGTTCGGGGAGTTCGCATACAGTGCAACCAGGAGACATTCGAGTGCTTCGCCTTCATGGCCCGCACCCCGCAATGCCAGCCGACCTGGTGGATCGACGGAGTACAAGTGCACTCCTTCCAGGAGAGCACGCCCATCCGCGACATCTATGGGATCGAGGTCTACCGCGGCCCCGGAGAGGTTCCGGCCGAGTACTCCGGGTCAGACGCCGCCTGCGGCGTCATCGTGATCTGGACAAAGTCGCGGCCGTACCGGTAACGGCGTTGTTGTAGCATGTATCCTTTCCGCTGGCTGCTGCTGAGCGCGCTCCTTCCCTGGGGCGCGACCCGACAGAGCGACACCCTGGCGCAACGGACCAAGGGACGCCCCGGGGCGCCGGTGACGGTCTACGAAATGGCGGATTTCCAGTGCCCCGCCTGCCGGCAGTTCGCGCTCCTGACCCTCCCCATGATCGATCGGGATTTCATCCAGACGGGGAAGGTCCGGTGGGTGTTCGTGAACTT
>Ga0307281_10000448_pt1 | contig 10846 bp, 8 predicted proteins | sample ER_DNA_120_FD_194486 | JGI IMG/M metagenome (GOLD analysis project Ga0307281, IMG submission 194486) | Bulk soil microbial communities from the East River watershed near Crested Butte, Colorado, United States - ER_DNA_120 | ecosystem: Environmental > Terrestrial > Soil > Floodplain | place: USA...
GTCTGGGGCCGGTGCAAGCGGCGAAGCCGCAGCATGTGCCGATGTCAGCGTTTCATCCGCCGATCGACAGCTTGAGCACTTGGCGAATCTCCGGGCGGACCGCGCGCATCTTGTCGAAGACGAGCTGCACGTCCTCGGCGCCGACGAGATCCGGTTTCTCCTTGGTGATGCGCTCGTAGTCGGCAACGAAGTCGGCGTCGCTCGCGAGCGCCTGGTAGGCCCGGCGCAGGTCGGCGGCGGCCTCGTCCGGCGCGCCCTTGGGCAGGAAGAACCCGCGCTGGAGCTTGGTGGCGATGTCGTTCATGAGCAGGAGCGCCTCGAATTTCTCGCCCGACGGCATGGCGCCGAAGGCCTGCCGGTAGACCTCGGTGTAGACCGGAATGCCCTGCTTCATCAGCGCCGGGTTGCCGCCGGGCTGGCCGTCGGGTCCGATCACCGCGTAGTGCCATAGCGGCATGCCGATCCCGGTATTGATGATGTTGGGCACCACCTGGCTCTGATAGGCCGGCAGCGAGCTCGAGGTCATGTTGATCTCGTTCTGCTGGAACGCCTTGTTGATGTCGCCGGCCGAGGGGAAGCCGGTGACGGCCTGGTACGGCAAGTTCATCACCTCGAGCGCGAGCCTGATCCGGGTGTCGTGCGACGCGCCGCGGCTGTAACCGCCGAAAAACACCTTCGTCGCCTTGGCGATGTCGGCCGGCTGCTGCAGCCCGGGCGGCGTATCCCTGCGCGCATAGGCGACGGTCCATCCGGTCGCGCCGCCGATCGGCAGGTAGTCCTCCCACATCTTGATCTTGAAGGCGGGGTCGTCGATCAACGGCGCGGTCGGGCTGATGGTGAAGAAGCCAGCGGTCAACCCGTCGGCGCGTGACTTGATGTTGAGACCCAGCAAGTTCATGGCGTGCAGGCCGCCGGCGCCGGGCGTGTTCTGGATGATGATGGTCGGAGCGCCCGCGATATGTTTCGGCAGGTGGCGCGCCAGGATCCTCGCCTCGGTGTCGATGTTGCCGCCGACCCCGTAGTTGACGATCAGGGTGAGCGTCTTGCCCTTGTAGAACTGGGCCGCCGCCGGCGTGGCCGACGGGATCGCGGCGAGTACCCCAAGGGCGGCGGCGACAGCGGCGCTCCACGTCATGACGCACGCCTCCGGTGAAAACGTCGTCTTGCAACCACCATGCTGGCGATCTGGCCCACGCTATCACTCCCGCCCGCTGTCGTCCCCGCGCATCCGTTCCGGGGTCGCTAACACCGCGCTCGCCGACATCGTCAGGGTTGCACCTCGACCTCGATGTTCAGGTAGTCGTCGACACGCGCGCGCTGTCCCGGATAGAGCACGATGGTCGACGTCTGCTCCTCGATGACCGCCGGCCCTTCGATGCGCGCGCCCGGAGCCAGGTCCCCGCGCCGCCGGACCGGGACGTCGCGGGCGTCGGTCGCATTAAAATAAGCCCGCCTCGTCTCGAACGGCGTCTGCGGCCGCGACCCCGCACCAGGATCGAACCTCTTGGTCGCGGGTTTCGGGATGCGACCAATCGCCGTGACCTGAAAATTGACGATTTCCACCGCTTCCGCCTGCGCCATGTGGCCGTAACGGCGTTGATGCGCATCGTGGAAGCGTTGCACCAGATCGTCCAGGTCGTGCGGCCCCTGCAGGCTCGGCACAAGCACCGCCACTTCGTAGGACTGGCCGCGGTAGCGCATGCCCGCGTGCCGTATCGTCTGCAGATGTTCGCGCGGGATTTGCTCTTGCACCAGGTCCTGCAACGCGTCCGCTTCCATCGCGGCAAAGATCGCGTCGAGGTCGGCGGCGGCCGTCCTGTCCACCGGCGTGATGCGGGTCAGGCTGCGCTGCTGGTGCACGTCGGTCACCAGCATGCCGTGGGCGCTGAAGGTGCCGGGGTCGCGCGGAATGAGAATGCGGCTGATGCCGAGCTCGGCGGCGATCAGCCCGGCGATGGTCGGGCCCATGCCGCCGAACGGCACCAGCGTGAACTCGCGCGGATCATAGCCGCGTTCCACCGTGATGGTGCGCATTGCCACCATCACATTGGTGGCGAGCACGCGCAGGATCCCCCACGCCGCCTCGATCGGAGTAATTCCGAGTGGGTTCGCCACACGGCTGGCCACCGCCTCGTGCGCTTTCGCGCTCGCAATCGGCATCGCGCCCGCGAGCAGCGCGGTCGGATTGAGATGGCCGAGCAGGACGAGCGCGTCGGTCAGCGTCGGTTCGCCACCGCCGCGGTCATAGCACGCCGGGCCGGGAAGGGCGCCCGCGCTCTGCGGACCGACCTTGAGGACGTGGCCCAGTTGCACCGAGGCGATGCTGCCGCCGCCGGCGCCGATGGTTTCGATGTCGACGGTGTGCGTGCGCAGCGGATGCCGCGCCACCGTCACCTCCGACTTGAACAGGGGCCGGCCCGGCAGCACCGCCATGTCGGAGCTGGTCCCGCCGGTGTCGAAGGTGATGAGATTGTCGATGCCCTTGACGTCGCCGAGGTGGCGGCCGCCGATGACGCCGGCCACCGGTCCCGACATCACGGTCTGGATCGGCGTGCGCGCCAGCATGCGGGCGCTCGCCGCACCGCCGTCGGATTTCATCATCAGCGCGCGGGAGCGCGGAAAGCGCCGGCGCGACAGCTCGTCCAGCGTCCGCAGGTAGCGCGAGACCGGCGGACCGATATAGGCGTTGGCCACGGTCGACGCCGTGCGCTCGTATTCGCGCCATTCCGGATTGACCTCATGCGACAGCGATACATAGAGGTCGGGCGCGATCGTGCGAATGATCTCGGCCGCTGCCTGCTCGTGGGCGGGGTTGGCGTAGGCGAACAGGAAGCACACCGCCACCGCTTCGACACCGTCGGCCACGAGCTTGCGCACGGCGCCGGCGACGTCCTCCGCCAGCAATGGTTCGATGACCTCGCCCTGGGACCCGATGCGCTCGCCGATCTCGAAGATGCGGTCGCGCGGCAGCAGCATCTTCGGCGCCGGCGCGAAGATGTTGAACACATCCTCGCCGCGCCACTGCCGCCCGATCTCGTACACGTCGCGGAAGCCGCGCGTCGTGAGCAGTCCCGTGCGTACGCCCTTGCCTTCGAGCAGCGTGTTGAGCGCGGCGGTCGAGCCATGCAGGATCAATGTCACCGCATCGGCGCCGAAGTCGCGTGCGAGATCCGCGGTGATGGTCTCTATCACGGCGGCGGGCTGCGCCGGGTTGGAGACATATTTGCGCACGGCGACGAGCTCGCCCTGATCTTCGTCGAACGCGGTGACATCGGTAAAGGTCCCGCCGACATCGATGCCGACACGCAATTTCATCGCGCGGTCTTCTCGCCCCGCAGCCGCGCGGTCGCGGCATTGTCGACGGCGAGATCGGCGTCGAGCGCGACTCCGTAATCGTCGCGCGCGGAGGCGCGCGAGACATAGCCGCGCGCCACATCCTCGCACACCCGGCCGATCTCGCGCTGATGGGGATCGCCCCACCCGCCGCCGCCGGCGAATTCCACCGACAGGAGATCGCCGCGCTGGAGGCGCACGCCAGCCACTTTCGAGGTCAACGCACGTTCCGTGGGACTGCCGGGATTCAAGACCGCCCGGGAAGCGCGCGCGGGCTTGGCGCCGAAGACGCCGAGGGAGGAGAACTTGAACCGGTCCATGCGCAGATTGACGCTGGTTTCGTCGGCCAGGATGCGCCACTGCCGGCGCACGCCGAGGCCGCCGCGAAAAGTCCCGGGACCGCCCGAATCGCCCGCCAGCTCATAGCGCTCGACGCGCACCGGAAACTCGGTCTCGATGGCTTCCACCGGTGTGTTCATCACGTTGACGACCAGCTCGTCCATGGCGCTTACGCCGTCACCGTCGGGTCGGGCGCCGGTGCCGCCGTTGAGGATCTCATACTGCGAATACCAGCGCCCTGATCTTGGGTGGCGCCCCGCGCTCGACAGCGAGCCGCCGGCGGCGCTGCCCGGCGCCGGCACCCGTCCGGGCACGGCCTGCGCGAGCACGCGCATGATGACCGAGGTCGTGACCTGGCTCGGGCGCACATACATGTTCACCGGCGCGGGAAAGCGCGGGTTGAGCAGCGAGCCTTCCGGCGGATAGGACACGCGCACCGGCCGCGACAGGCCGTCATTCACCGGCAGGCCCGGAATGAAGATCATCTTCACCAGGCATTCGATGAAGTTGCGGGAGACGCAGGGCCGCAGGTTGATGGGTCCGCGTGCCTGCGCGTCGCTGTCGAGGATGAAGTGCAGCGTGTCGCCTTCGACCCGAAGCGATGCCGAAATACGATGCGGCTTTGCGAGTTCGACGCCGTCGTCGTCGAGATGGTCGGTCTCCGGGCCGTAGAGGCCGTCGGGCACCTTGGCGATCTCCTCGCGCAGCTCGGCTTCGCAGATGTCCATCCAGCGCCGCCAGCAGGCGAGCACGGTATCGACGCCGTACTTGCCGAACAGCTCCGCGAATTTGCTCAGGCCGTAGGTGTTGGTGTTGACCTGCGCCTTGATGTCGCCCCAGGTCACCTCCGGCGTGCGGGTGTTGGCGCAGATGAGCGCCTCCACGTCGGTATTGATCTCGCCGCGGCGGAGGATCTTGAGCGGCGGGATCAGCAGGCCCTCCTGGAACAGATCGGTGGCGTCGCCGCTGTTGGTGCCGGGGACCTTGCCGCCGAGGTCTGGCTTGTGGGCGATATTGCCGATGAAGCCGACCAGCCGCTCGGCGGCGAACATCGGCGAAATCACGGTGACGTCGGTCGCGTGGTTCTGGCACGCCTGGTAGGGATGATTGACGATGAAGGCGTCACCCGGCTCGGTCGCATCGCGGAACCGCCGCCGGATCTCGTTCACCTGCGCCGCCAGCGGCCCGATATGGAGCGGCTGCGGAATGCCCTGTGCGACCATGCGCCCGGCGCCGTCGAAGATTGCGAAGGTGAAGTCCTGGCTTTCCTTGATGATGGTCGAGTAGCCCGTGCGCAGCATATTGAGCGTGAGCTCGCGCGCGATCTGCAGCGTGGACTGATAGATGACTTCGAGGTCGATTGCGTTCACGGCCGCATTCTCGGGCTCGTCATGCCCGCGAAAGCGGGCATCCAGTAACCACCACTGCAGCAATCGGCTGGAACGTGCATTACACGCTGTAAGGCGATTACTGGATCGCCCGCCTGCGCGGGCGATGACAGCGGAGTGGGTCTCCTCGTTCGCATACTCATTTCACCGGATACGCCTTCTCCAGCTGCGCGAAATAGCCCTCCTGCTTGAGCTGGTCGATGATGCTGAGATCGAGGTAGTCGTTCACGTTGCGGCTGCCGATGTCGGTCCCGATCGCCTCGAGCTGCGCGAGCACGCTTTTGGCACCTTCGATCGAGGGCGCCGCGTCGCGCGGCATCAGGCGCTTGAAATCGGCGTAGGTCGCCTCGATGACTTTCGGATCGCTGGTCTTGAACTTCTGCGCGATCACCTCCTTTGCCTTCTTCTCGTCGGCGAGCGCGAGGTAGGCGCCCGCGATGTAAGCCTTGACGAAGCGCGTGAGGGTGGCGCGGTTCTGCTTGAGCGTGGCGCTGGTGACGACGACGGAGTCGAAGATCCACGGTGTGTTGGCGGCGGCAAGATCGATCAGCGGGCTGAAGCCGCGCTCCTTGGCCACCGTGATCCCCGGCTCGATCAGCGGGGCGACATCGATGCGTCCGGCCATCAACGCGGCCAGCCGCTGCGAGCTGCCGCCGATCTGGGAGACGGTGACGTCCTGGCGGGTGAGGCCGAGCTTCTTCAGCAGAATGCCGATGGCGATGTCGGTCTCCGACCCGAAGGTGCTGATGCCGAAGGTCTTGCCCTTGAGGTCGCCCATGCCGACCCCGGCCTTGGTGAACATGGTGATCGGGATGGTGTTGCAGGTGGAGGTCACCAGCCGCAGGTCGGCGCCCTGCTTGTTGGCGAGCACCGCCGGCGCGAGGCCGACATGCATGCCCTGGATTTCGCCTGACAGCAGCACCTGCAGGCCGCGGGTGCCCCCTTCCATGTTGATGACCTCGGCCTTGATCCCTTCCTTCTCGTAGAAGCCGCCGGCCTCTCCCATCCAGACCGGAAAGATGGTCACGACCGGCGCCGAGATGCCGATCTTGAACGGGATCAGCTCGGCCGCCGTGGCGGGCGATGCCGCCCCCAGCGCGAGCGCGAGGCAAGCCACAGTGCCGCGAAACATGCCAATTCGCATGGCGTTCTCCTCCCTGAAGCGGGTGCCCGGTTGGATCGAGCTGTCCGCCCACAATGGGTTAGGAATTGGGATCGCTGCGGTCAACCGCGCGGCGGTTGCGATCGGCCCGCACGTCCTCCTCGATCAGGCTCCAGATGCGATCCTCGATCGCATGGAAACGCGCCTCGCGTTTCAGCGTCAGCCGGCGCGGCCGCTCGATCGCCACCGGGATGATTTCCTTGACGCGTCCCGGCCGGCCGGAGAACACCGCGACGCGGTCGGACAGGTAGATCGCTTCGTCGATCTGGTGGGTCACGAAAAGCACGGTCTTCTTGGCCTTCACCCAGATCCGCAGCAGCTCTACCTGCATCGCCTCGCGGGTCTGCGCGTCGAGCGAGGCGAACGGCTCGTCCATCAGCAGGATCTTCGGGTCCATGACCAGCGCGCGCGCCAGGTTGACGCGCTGCTGCATGCCGCCGGAGAGCTCATAGGGATAATGCTGCTCGAAGCCGGCGAGCCCGACCATCTCGATGAAGTGCGCCGCGCGGTCCCGCGCCTCGCGCGTTTTGACGCCGAGGCATTCCAGTCCGTAGAGCACGTTGCGAAGCACGGTCCGCCACGGCAGCAGCGAGGCGTCCTGGAACACCACCGCGCGATCCGGCCCCGGCTTCGTCACCTCCTTGCCGTCGACCCGAATGCGGCCTGACGTCGCGGCGGTCAGCCCGTCCACCACCGAGAGGAACGTGGTCTTGCCGCAGCCGGAAGGTCCCACCACCGAGACGAACTCGCCGTCCATGACCGTCAGGTTCACGCCGCCGAGCGCCAGCAGCCGCGTATTGGTGCGGGGCTGGAAATACTCCAGCCGGATGTCCTGCGCTTCGAGCTTGGGCTGCATCCAGGATAGCGCTCTTTCAGGATGGCGGACGCCAGACGTCGACCCGGCGTTCGATCCGACGCACGATCTCGACCAGCGTCACGCCGATGGCGACGATGGTGAGCACGCCGACGAACACCTTGTCGGTCTGGAAGCGCGAGCCCGCCTGGCTGATCATGGCGCCGACCCCCGCGGCGGAGCCGTAGATCTCGCCGACCACGACGCCGATCATCCCGCGGCCGATGGCGAGGCGCAGGCCCGCAAGCAGGAAAGGGACCGTGCTCGGCAGGATGATGGTCCGGAACAGCCGCCAGTCGCCGGCGCTGAAGCTCGCCGCGACCTTGATCAGGCGCGGGTCGGTGGTGCGGACGGCGGCGTGGGCGTTGATTGCGAGCGGCAGCACCGCGAGCAGAAAGATGATCAGGACCCGGGTGCCGAGCCCGGTGCCGACCCAGATCACGAGCAGCGGCAGGAATGCCACCTGCGGCGTGGCGTTGAGCGCCGCCAGCAGCGGCTCGACCGCGTAGGAGAAGCGCCGGTACCAGCCGGCCGCGAGGCCGAGCGGGATGCCGACGGCGATGGCGAGGGCTAGTCCGAGGACATAGCTCATCCCGCTCCAGGCGAGGTCGCGCCAGATTTCGCCGGTCACGAAGAACATGCGGTAGGCGGCTGCGGCGACCAGGGTTGGCGAGGAGATGAAGATCGGCTTGAGCTGCCAGCGCTCCGCCGATGCGCCCAGCAGCGGGTGCAGCAGGCGTGCCCACCAGCCGCGCTCGAGGCCTTCCCACGCGACCAGGAACAGGATCACCATCAGCGCGCCGAGGATGGCGCGCTCGTGCGCGACGTAGAAGCGCACCGCCGCCGGGACTGGTGCGGCATCGCCGGCTCTCGCCATGGGCTCGGTCACGCTCACGCTGTCGCGTCCGTCATCGTTGCCGTTTCGCCGTCATGATCGGTCAATGCAGGTCCGGCCGCCATCGTTCGAACCGCCGCTCGAACACATCGAGGAACGCCACCACCACGAGTCCGGTGGCCATGAAGATCAGCACGCCGAAAAAGACGACGTCGGTCTGGAACGTATTGCCGGCCTCGGCGATCATGTGGCCGAGCCCCGCCGTCGACGCATAGAGCTCGCCGACGACCACGCCGAGCAGCGCGCGGCCCGCGCCGTATTTCAGCCCGGTGAAGATGAACGGAACGGTGCCCGGCAGGATGATGCTGGAAAAGATCTTGAGCTTCGAAGCGGAGAAGCTGCGCGCCACCCGGATGAAACGCGCTTCGCTCGTCTTCACGCCGGCCTGGGTATTGATGAGGATCGGGATGACGGCGCCGAGGAAGACGACCATGACCTTGGACCAGATGCCGATGCCGAACCAGATCACGATCAGCGGCAGCAGCGTGACCCGCGGCACCGCGTTGAGCGTATCGACGAACGGGCCCAGCATGTATTGCAGGCGCCTGGACAGGCCGACCGCGAGACCGAGCGGGATCGCGACCGCGACCGCGGCGGCGTAACCAAGAATGAATTCTCTTCCGCTGACCGCAAGGTCGTTCCAGAAATCGGCATCGTGGCTCAGCCCCCAGCCGGCCTGCGCGATCTGGCTGGGAGCGGGCAAGAACAGCGGATCCACCAGGCCGCTGCGGCCGAATGCCTCCCACGCCAGCAGCAAGCCGACCAGCGTGCCGGCGCCGATCGCCAGTCGCTCATGTGCGAGATAGAGCCGCGCCAGCGCCGGACGCCGGCGCTCGCCGTAGTGCTCGCCATGTGCAGGAATGGTCATCAGGTACCCGGTGCAGCGATCATAACGTGCCAGCGAGAGTCATCGCTGACCTATCCACTGTCATTGCCGGGCTCGACCCGGCAATCCATCCTCTTCGACAGACAGAGTCTTTTCGATGGATGCCCGGGTCAAGCCCGGGCATGACGACGATAGGGAAGCGAAGGCGAATTGAAGGTCAAGGTCGCTGTCGCCGCGCAATGTGTCCCGGTGGCCTTCGCGTCTGCACGATGTGAAGGGCTTGGCCTTGGCCACAGGTGGCGTGTAGCGTCGGCGCTGTTTTCATGAGGCCCCAGCATGAACCAGCGCTTTGATCTGATCGGACGCACCGTCATCATCACCGGCGGCGGCAAGGGAATCGGCAAGGTCTATGTGGAAGAATTCGCCAAGGCCGGCGCCCATGTGGTCGCGGCCGATATCGATGGCGCGGCCGCCAAATCGGTGGCCGAGGCCCTGGTCGCGCAGGGCTTGCAGGTGATCGGTCTTGCCACCGACATTGCGAGCGAGGAATCCACCAATGCGATGGCTTCGGCCGCGCTCGAGGGCTTCGGCGCCATCGACGTGCTTGTCAACAATGCCTCGCTCATGAGCGTGCTTGCGCGGCGGTCCTGGCTCGATATTCCGGTCGAGGAGTGGGACCGGGTCATGGCGGTCAACCTGCGCGGCATGTTCCTGTCCTGCCGCGCGGTGTTTCCCGCCATGAAGGCGCAAGGGCAGGGCAAGATCGTCAACATCTCGTCGTCGCGGGTGTGGGAGGGCACGCCCAACCGGTTGCACTACACCACCTCGAAAGCCGGCGTCATCGGCTTCACCCGGGCGCTGGCGCGCGAGGTCGGCGAGTTCGGTGTCACCGTGAACGCGGTCACTCCCGGCATGACCCAGAGCGAGACGCAGGTGCAGTCGTCATCGGGAAACTATCTTGCCACCCGCGTCGCCGGCCGCGCCATCGAGCGCGTGCAGGTGCCCGCCGACCTCGTCGGCGCGGTCATGTTCCTGTCGTCGGCCGCGAGCGATTTCATGACCGGGCAGACCATCAACGTGGACGGCGGCAAGGCGATGCATTGACGCTGGCGTGGGGCAGGCACCGCGTTGCACCCAGCAACCCCTCACTCCGTCTTCACCAGCCCAACCTTGGCGAGCAGTGGCTCATCCGTCACCCGCAACACTACCGCGTCCTCGTCGGCTACGAGCGCGTGCGGGTGCCAGCACGGCACCGTCATCACGTCGCCGACCGCGAGCGTCTCATCCGCTCCCCCCTCGATCGTCACCCGCGCCTTGCCGCTGATGACGGAATAGAGGTGATTGACCGTGGTCTTGGCGACCTCGCTGCGCGTGCCCGAAGGCAGCCGCATCAGGTGCAGGCCGATCGTCGGCAGCGCGTCTTTGGCGATCTCCACCGTCTTCGCGCCGGTTCCCGGCCCCAATGCATCGCGCGAAGGAATGCGATGCGCGGAGGGGCCGTTGCTGGTGATGGTCTCGAAGCCGGCGGGATTGGCCTCGAAGAACATCGCCTCCGAATGCTGCACGAACGGCACGTCGAGGAAGTCGATCCAGTAGCTGGTCGCGTCGCTCTCGTTGGCATGGCCGTGCCAGGACCACGACGGCGTCAACACCACGTCGCCCGGCGCCATGTCGACGCGGGCGCCGTCCACGACGGTATAGGTGCCGGGCTTCGCCTCCACGACCAGCCGCAGCGCCGCCGCGGTATGGCGATGCGAGCGCGCCTTCTCGCCCGCCTTCACCATCTGGTAGGCGGCGACGATGTTGCGGCTGCTGGCGTAGACGTTGCCCTCGATCGGGTTGACCATGATCAGGTTGCGCCGCTCCGCTTGCTCGACCGGAACGAACTCGCCGGCCTGGTCGAGCGCCGCCCTGGCGGCCGCGAAGCGCCAGACCGCCGGCTTGAACTTGGGCCGCGGCGCCGGCCACATCGCCGGCTCCGGCCGCGCCCAGCCCGGAGAGAAGCTTAACCGGCCGAGTTCCCCGTAATAGGGCGCGCGGATGTCCTGGT
>Ga0307281_10000449_pt1 | contig 10844 bp, 10 predicted proteins | sample ER_DNA_120_FD_194486 | JGI IMG/M metagenome (GOLD analysis project Ga0307281, IMG submission 194486) | Bulk soil microbial communities from the East River watershed near Crested Butte, Colorado, United States - ER_DNA_120 | ecosystem: Environmental > Terrestrial > Soil > Floodplain | place...
CTTCCAATGGAATTTCCGGCCGGCGAAGTCGCCGGTCGCCTCGCCGCCGACATGCACGGTGAACGGCGGCGCGGCGTTGTGGAAGAACTGCTCGGCATGGTCGTTGGAGAAGATGATCCAGAGGTCCGGCTTCAACGCCCGCAACCTGTTGCCGATATCGGCCGCCACCTCGCGCACATGCTCGACGTTCTTCTTGTCTTCGGTCTCGGGCATGGTGAAGAACTGAGGCGCATGGGGCAGCATCGCCCCGCCGATCACCGTCGACATCATGGTCGTTCTCCTTGGCCGCTTCGGGTTCGCGCGCAGGTGCGCGCGGCGGACCGGTTCACTGGCAAAATATCGCGCCAAGCATGCGCCAACAAGGCGACACTTCACAGCCCAAACGGAAGCAAGTAGGTATGCCTGAAATTCGAGCTTGCTCCGCCGCCCGAGGCGCTATTTCCATCCCGCAGTAACCCACGAGGAGTCCCAATGGCTGATGTGCCGATAACGATCGCATGCGGCAATTACGATCGCACCCGCGCCATCAGGGACGGCCGCGTCAAGGTGGAAGGCTGCGACGTCACCTACCTGCCGCTGTATCCGGAGGAGATCTTCTTTCGCGCCTTCCGCTATCAGGAATTCGACGTCTCGGAACTGTCGTTCTCGAGCTACATCCGCACCATTGCCGCGGGGGATTCGGCCTATGTCGGCATTCCCGCCTTCGTGTCGCGGCTGTTCCGGCATTCCGGCATCTACATTCGCGCCGATTCCGGCATCCGCACGCCCGCCGACCTGCGCGGCAAGCGCATCGGGTTGCCGGAATATCAGATCACCGCCGTGGTCTGGATGCGCGGCATGATGCAGCACGAGTATGGCGTCAAGCCGACCGAGATCCATTGGCGCAGCGGCGGCCAGGAGGAAGCAGGCCGCGACGAGCGCACCCCGCTCAAGCCGATCGCAGGCCTCGATCTCAAGCCGATCGGCAAGGACCAGACCCTGGTCGACATGCTGCGCGACGGCGAGCTCGACGCCCTGTTCACGGCGCGGGCGCCGTCATCGTTCCTCCGCGGCGAGCCCCATATCAAGCGGCTGTTTCCCAACACCCGCGAGGCGGAGCAGGCCTACTACAAGAAGACCCGCATGTTTCCGCTCATGCACCTCGTCGGCATCCGCAAGGAGCTGGTGCAGAAATATCCCTGGCTCCCGTCGAGCGTCTATAAGGCGTTCTGCGAGGCCAAGGCGCTCGCCATGATCGATCTTCTCGACGTCAACGCGCTGATGGTGACGCTGCCCTGGCTCATCCCGGAGACCCAGGAGACCATGGCGGTCATGGGGAAGGACTTCTGGGCTTACGGCATCCAGGAGAACATGCGCGAGATCACGGCGCTGACTCAGTACGCCCATGAGCAGGGCCTGATCGATCGCAAGGTCGCGGTCGAGGAGCTGTTTCACCCGTCGATGTTCGAGATTTCGAAGGTTTGATCAGCGGGCGGCGATTGTTACGCACGCGGCGGTGTATGGTGCGGCGGTTTGGAGTGGGTCATGCAGCATGACGATCGGGTGATCGTGGTCGGCGCCGGGCCGGTGGGCGCGGTGACGACGCTCGCCTTGATCAAGCAGGGCATTCCGGTCACGCTGCTGGAGAGCGAGCCCGAGCCGCCCGAGGATCAGCGCGCCGCCACCATTCACCCGCCGACCGTCGAAATGCTGGCCGAGCTCGGGCTCAAGGACGAAGCCTTTGCGGACGACGCCAGCGGCGGATTGCAGTCGCCGATCTTCCACTTCCGCGACCGCGTGAGCGGTGAGCTCGTCGCCGTGTTCGACCTCAATCTACTCAAGGGCGAAGTGCCATACCCGTTCGTGGTGCAATGGGAGCAATACAAGCTGGTGCGGGCGGCGCAGCCGCGTATCGAGGGGAGCGGGATCGCCGAGGTCCGCTTCTCTACCAAGGTGACGGGCCTTGTGCAAAGCGCGGACCACGTCGACGTCACCGTGATCAATGCCGGCGGCGAAACCGAGACACTGCGCGGGCGCTACGCCATCGGTACCGATGGCGGCCGCAGCACCGTGCGGCGCCAGGCCGACATCGAGTTCGAGGGCTTCACCTGGGCCGAGCGTTTCATCAAGATCGCCACCAGCTTCGATTTCGGCGCGACCGGCCGGGGTTTCTGCACCCGCAACTATTTCTCCGATCCCAACGAGTGGCTCAACCTGTTCAAGGTCGTCGGCGACGGCCCGCCCGGGTTCTGGCGCGGCATCATGCCGGTGCCGGCGGAGGAGAGCGACGAGCAAGCCTTGAGCATGGACGGCATCCAGCGGCGTCTGCAGGGCATCCACAGCAAGCCCGGCGACTACGAAATCCCGTACTACGCGCTCTATTCCGTGCACCAGCGGGTGGCTGCGACCTTCAACAAGGGCCGCGTGCTGCTCGCTGGCGACAGCGCGCATGTCAACAATCCCATCGGCGGCATGGGCATGAACGGCGGCATCCATGACGCGATGAACCTCGCGAACAAGCTGGCCGATGTCTGGTTCGGGCGCGCCGAGCCCGACGTGCTCGACCGCTACACCCGCCAGCGGCGCAAGGCGCAGGTCGATTTCGTGCAGGCACAGACGATCCAGAACAAGAAAGCGCTGGAGGAAAAAGACCCGGTCATCCGCCGTCAGCATCTCGACGATCTCCGGCGCACGTCCGAGGACGTGAAGCTGCACAAGCAATACCTGTACCGGTCCGCGCTGTTCGACAGTCTCAACTCGGCCAACGCGGTGGAGTGACGCGGCGAGTGGCGAACAGCAGGTAGCGAATAGAGGCCGGTTCGCTACTCCCCTTTCGCCTTTCGTGGCATGCTCGCAACATGGACGTTGTCGTCGAGGAGGTGTCGCAGATCTGGCCGGGCATTCGCGGCACCAGCGTGGTCGCGCTCGATCGGGTATCGCATCGGTTCCAATCCGGCCGTATCACCTGCCTGCTGGGGCCGTCGGGCTGCGGCAAGAGCACCCTGATCCAGATCATCGCCGGGCTCGAGCGTGCGACGTCAGGCACCGTGCGGATCGAAGACCCGCAGCACCGCGATATCCAGCATTCGCTCGGCGCGGACTCGGTGATGGTGTGGCAGACTCTCAATCTGTTCCCCTGGCGCAGCGTCATCGACAATGTCGCGTTCGGCCTGGAGATGCGAGGCGTGGCCAAGGCCGCGCGCTATGAGCGCGCCCGTGCGTTGATCGCCTCGGTCGGGCTGCGCGGGTTCGAGCGGCACCTGCCCGGGCAATTGTCCGGCGGCATGCGCCAGCGGGTGGCGCTGGCGCGCGCGCTCATCATGGAGCGGCCGATCCTGCTGATGGACGAGCCGTTCGCCGCGCTCGACGCGCAGACCAAGATCGTGATGCAGGAAGAACTGCTGCGGATCTTCGACCGCACCCGCAAGACCATCCTGTTCGTCACCCACGCGATCGAGGAGGCCATCCTGCTCGGCGACGAGGTCGTGGTCATGACCGCACGGCCGGGTCGCATCAAGGACGTGATCCCCGTCGACCTGCCGCGGCCGCGCTCGCACGAGATGGTCGCTGCCAAGGAGTTCGGCGCGCTGTTCGACCGCACCTTCCATCTCATCCGCGAGGAAGTGACCAAGACCATGGCGCAGCAAGACGCGCTGGAGGCGCGATGACGTCGGGTCGCGCCGCGCGGATCTGGCAGTTCGCGCTGCCGCCCCTGACCATCGTGGCCGTGGTGGTGGCCTGGGAAGCGCTGGTCCGGCTCAGGGGGATTGCGCCGATCTATCTGCCCGCCCCCTCCTCGGTCTTCGTCTATCTCTCGCGCATGATCGCCGACGGCTCCATGCCTTATCATCTCGGCATCACCCTGCTGCGCATCTTCGTCGGATTTGGCCTCGCGGCCGTGTTCGGGATCGCGCTCGGCGTGCTGATGGGGATGTCGCGCACGATCGCGCGGGTCGCGGACGTCTGGATCGCCGCGCTCTATCCGCTGCCGAAGATTTCGCTCATCCCGCTGCTGATCATCTGGGTCGGTACCGGCGAAGCCTACAAGATCGTGATCAGCGCGGTGAGCGCGTTCTTTCCCATCGTGATCAGCACCTATTCCGGCATCCGCCAGACCGACCGCGGCCTGATCAAGGCGGCGAAGGATCTCGGCGCCAATGCCAGGCAAATCCAGCTCAAGGTGGTGATCCCCGGGGCGATTCCCAGCATTTTTGCCGGCCTTCACCTCGGCATGGGAATTGCAATCATTCTGGTGGTGGCCGCCGAGATGATCGGCGGATCGAGCCAGGGCGGCATGGGTTGGCTGTTGATCAGTTCCGGGCAGGTGATGGAAACCGAGAAGGTCTTCGCCAGCCTGATCGTGCTTGCGGTCGTAGGGGCTGTTGTCATCAAATTGCAGCAGTGGATCGACCGCAAGGTCGCGCCGTGGGTCAGTTACCACGACGGCTGACGCTCAACTCCGTGACTCCGTCACCTGCGGCGCTTCGGACCAGATAGAGGAGAACCATATGACGCGATTGGCAAAGGCTTGGTTGGCGGCGAGCGTCGGCATTTGCGCCGCGCTGGGCGCGACCGCTTCCGGCGGCGCGGCCGATCTCGTCCGCGTGGGCGAAGGTCCCTTCATCACCGGCGGCGCGTTCTTCATCGCGCGCGAGAAGGGCTACTTCAAGAAGCTCAATCTCGAGATCGAGACCAAGCGCTTCGAGGACGGCGCCTTCGCCGTTCCATCCATGATCGCGGGCGAGCTCGAGCTCACGCTGATGACGGCGAATGCCAGCCTGTTCAACAGCGTCGCCAAGGGCGCCCCGCTCGTGGTCGTTCTCGACCGCGGTCACAACCGCCCCGGCTTCGGCTACACCGTGATCAATGTCACGCAGGCGCTGCATGACCAGGGCGTGCGCGCCGCCGGCGATTTCGCCAAGCTCAAGGGCAAGAGGTTCGGCGTCACCGCGCTCGGGAGCATCAACCAGTACACCGCCGCCCAGGCGCTGCTCAAAGCCGGTCTCGATCCCGCCAAGGATGTGCAATGGATCGTGAACGTCCCGCAACCCGACCTCATGCGCATGTTGGGACAGAACCAGGTCGACGCCACCGACCTTGCCTACCAGTTCGGCTTCTTCGCGCAGAACAACAAATGGGGCCCGATCGTGGTCAACGACGACGAGATCGTCCCCGGCGCCGAGATCGCGACCTACGCGGTGCGCAAGGACTTCCTCCAGAAGAACCGCGATGCGGTGGTCCGTTTCGCCATGGCCTACCTGCGGGGGATCAAGGAGTTCAATGCCGCAGCCAGGGACCCCGGCGCGCATCCCGACATCGTCGACATCCTCGCGCAGAACACCGCGCTCAACAAACCCGAGTTGGTGCGGGCGATCGCGCCGCACTGGTCCTACATCGCCGACGACGGCCTGCCGTTGGTCGATTCGATCATGGAGATGCAGGACTTCTGGAGCGGCAAGTATTTCAACTTCGTGGAAAAGAAGGTCCCGCGCGAACAGCTGTTCGACCTCAATGTCGCGAAAGAGGCGCAGACGCGGCTGGAGAAGGAGAAGCCGTTCGGGAATTGACGCGCGGGCGTCACGCTCCTCCTCGCGTGTCCCGGGCGAGCGACGCGAGACCCGGGACCCAGGGGCTGCACGACGGCCTAATCGTTTGCAGTCTGCGACACGGGTCTAGCACCGCCGTGTTGCCCTGGGTCCCGGCTCGCGCTCGCGCGCGGTACCGTGCCGGACACTTAGTGAACGGGCGCTCGCTTGGCCGGACACGAGCGCGCAGCGTCCCGTCAGCGGACGACAACACTTCACTCACTTCAACGCGTCTCCCCATTTCTCCTCGATCGCCTGCGCCTCCGCGAGCGACAGCGCCGACGTCGGCGGAAACTTGTCGAACCAGGGAAACGGCCGGCACGCCTCGATGATCACCTTGGAATGCGAGGTGACGCCGCGCTGCTTGTCGGCTGCCGGAATGCGGGGATCGAGCGCCGAGCTCCAGGCATTCCTGACGATGTCGATCTGCTCCGACGGCTCGCAACGGGTGGCGACCGCCCACATGACGTCGTTGAGGTTGGACGGGTCGACGTCCTCGTCCACGACCACGACGATGCGCGCCATGTAGCTGTGCGCCGCGGCGACCAGCGCGGCCCGCTTGGCATGACCGTCGTAGCGCTGCTTGAGCGCCACCACGGTCATGAGCTGCGAGACGTGCTGCCAGGCCCCGACCACGTCGCTGATGCCGGCGGCGTCGAGGTTCTGCCAGATCGTGGCGGCGCGGAACGGAAGCCCGAAATGAAAGCGCGGCGGCTTCATCGGGGGCGACCCCAGCAGGATCGGGTCGTTGCGATAATAGGATGCCGTCACCGCCATGACCGGCGCCGGTCGCGCTTCCGATGCGTAATAGCCGGTGAATTCGCCGAACGGTCCTTCCGGCAGCGCGGTTTCGCTGATCGGCAGGAGTTGGCCTTCGAACACGATCTCCGCATGCGCCGGGATCGGCAGGCCGGTCAGTGGTCCGCCATAGACCTCGATCGGCGCGCCTTTGATGGCGCCCGCGAACTCGTATTCCGATTGTCCGGCGGGCAGGTATTCGAAGCCGGCAATGAACAACGCCGGATCCTCGCCATTGACCACCGCGAGCGGGCACGGCTTGCCCTGGTCCCAATACTTTTTCGCGATGATGGCGCCGTGCCGGCCGCCATGATCGAACTGGACCGTGAGCTTGTTCCGGCCATGCACCTGGATGCGGTAGATCGAAGCGTTGATCCAGCCCTCGTCGGGATCCCGCATGATCACGATCGAGCCCGAGCCGATATAGGGACCTCCGTCATGCCGGTGCCAGATCGGCGCCGGAAACCCGGCGAGATCGACCTTGTCGTCCTCGCGCGCATTCTGGAGAAACGCTGCATCCTTCACGACGGCAGGCTGATGCGGACGGAGTGTCTTGCGCTTCTCCATCCAGGCCTTGAGCGTATCGAGTGGCCGCAATGTCGGATCGATGCCGAGCGCGAGCGCGGCCCGCTGCGGGGTGGTGGCGGCGTTGGTAAAGACGCGCACCCCGCGCGGAAAGCCCTTGATGGCGTCGAACAGCAGCGCGGGCCCATCGGGTCGCCCGGCCGCCACCTCGGTGATCCCGCCAATTTCGAAGCGAGGGTCGGCGCCGTCGATGCGCCGCAGCGCACCGAGCTTGTCGACAAGCCCGATGAATTCGCGCAAGTCCTGATACATACCCCTTCGTCCCCTGAGCCGCTCGGCATCATGGCATTTTCGGCCAACGCCGGCACCGGTTCTGTGCAGGAGCGCAGCCCGCTTCGCAAGATCCGCGTCAACATAGACGCCACGCAGGATATCAGGCGGCGCGGCTTGTGGTGAGACGCGGTTCCTCGCTATTGTTCGCCACCCCGTTACGCAAGAAGGACAGTCGCCATGGCCAAGCTTCGCCACATCGCGCTCATCGTGCCGGACCCGGAGAAAGCCGCCAAATTTTTCGAAGAGGCCTTCGACATGAAAGTGGCGGGCAAAGCCCGGCGCGGGCTCTACGTCTCGGACGGCACCATCAACGTCGCCCTGCTCAAGCAGGAGGGCAACGAGGAGGTCGGCATCTATCACTTCGGGATGTGGGTGGATGATCTCGACCAGGCCGAGAAGAAGGTCGTGGACGCCGGCGGAAAGTATCTCGCGGGCCGTCCGGAGCCGGCCAAGCCCGGTCAAGCCGCCAACGCGCATTCCTACTACGAGGCAAAGTACAAGGATCCGCTCGGCATCGTGTTCGATCTCACCCACACCGGCTGGGTCGGCGCCGTGAAGGACGTGGTGGCGGCGAAGAATTGACAGAGGGGTGCCCGGCTCAAGCCGTCATTGCCGGGCTTGACCCGGCAATCCATCCCCTGACGAGCAAGCACTTCGGTCCTTCTGCGAAGACGATGGACCCGCGGGTCAAGCCCGCGGGTGACGAACACTTACGGCGCGGGACGCATGAATAGACCCTCCAACCGCGTGATCGTCATCGGCGCCGGGCCGGTCGGGCTGTGCCTGTCGCTGGCATTGGCGCAGCAGGGCATCCCGGTCTGTCTGATCGAAGCGCTCGGCGACCACAACTTTCTCGAACAGGTGCCGCGGGCCGGCACCAACCATCCCGCGACGCTCGAACTGTTTGAGCGCATCGGGCTTTACGACAAGCTCGAACCGCGCGGCATCATCGCGCCCCTGTTCCATTATTGGGACCGCCACGAGAGCAAGCTGGTCGCCGAGTTCGACCACGCTCATCTCAAGGACGATACCCGCTTCCCCTACGTCTTGCAGTGCGAGCGTATCAAGATCGTCGAGGAAGCGCTCAAGCTGGTGAAGGCGCATCCCGGGATCGAGCTGCGGCTGTCGACCGAGTTCACGGCATTCAGCCAGACCGCCGACGGCGTGACGGTTCAGGTGACGAATCCAGCGGGCGAATCCGAAGCCATCGCGGGCAGCTATCTCGTCAGCGCCGAAGGCGCGCGCAGCATCGTGCGCAAGGATCTCGATATCGAGTTCGAGGGCTTCACCTACCCCGATCGCACCTTGAACATCGAGGTGGCCTACGATTTCAGACGGCACGGCTATACCGAGCGCAACTACATCTCAGACCCCGACGAGTGGTCGAACCTGTTTCACTGGAAGGGGCCGCCCGACCGCTGGCGGGTTCATTTCCCCACGGCGCCCGACGCCGACGAGGCCGCGCTGACGCAGCCTGAAGCATTGCAGGCGCGGCTGCAGCGCTTCCTGCCGATCGGCAAGGGGTTCGACATCGTCGGCAGCAATCTCTACGTGGTGCACCAGCGCGTGGCGAAAAAATTCCGCGCCGGCCGCGCCATCCTCGCCGGCGACTCCGCGCACGTGAACAGCCCGATCGGCGCCATGGGTATGAACAGCGGCATTCACGACGCATTCAATCTGGCGGAGAAGCTCGTCGGCATCCTGCGCGGGAAGGCGGATGCGGACATTCTCGACCGTTACGAGCGCCAGCGCCGCCACGTCGCGTTGCAACACACGCAGGCTCAGACCATGCGCAACAAGCGGTTGCTGACGGAAAAGGATCCGGCGGTGCGCCGGAAGAACCACGACGAGTTGCGCCGGACCGCGGAAGATCCCAAGCTTGCGCGTGCGTTTCTGCTGCGCAGCTCGCTGATCGAAAGCCTGCGTGAAGCTGAGCAGATTGCGTGAAACGGCCTTGGCACGAGGGTTGCTAGGATTCTGGCCGACACGTACGGCACGGGAGACCGACCTCATGACTCGCCTGGTCCTGATGCTGCTCGCGGGCTGCTTTTGGACGTCCGCAGCGCATGCACAGCCCGCCGACGCGCGCTGGCCGGAGCGGCCGATCCGCTTCATCGTGCCATTCACCGCCGGCAGCAGCTCGGACACCGTCGCCCGCTTGGTCGCGCAAAAGCTCGGTGAACGCCTGGGTCAGCAGTTGGTCGTCGAGAACCGCGTTGGCGGTGGCGGCAGCATCGGCACCGACCAGGTCGCACGCGCCGAGCCTGACGGCTATACGCTCGGGCTTGCCAACACCAGCACGCATGCGGTGGCGGCCAGTGCCGCCACCATCTCCTACGATCCGGTCAAGGACTTTGCACCGGTGTCGATGCTCGGCAGCTCTCCGTTCGTGCTGGCGCTCTTCCCCGCCGTGCCCGCGCAAACCGTGCAGGACCTGATCGCGCTCGCAAAAGCCAGGCCGCGTGCTCTCAACTACGCCTCCGCCGGGGCGGCGACGCTGGCGCACCTCTCGGGAGCGCTGTTCGAGAAAATGGCAAAGATCGAGCTGACCCACGTGCCTTATCGCGGCACAGCCCAATCCACGCTCGACCTGCTCGAAGGCCGCGTCGAGATGCAGTTCGGCACGATCCCGCCATCGCTGTCGCATATCCGCGCGGGCAAGCTGCGCGCGCTGGCGGTGACCGGCGCGGTCCGCAATCACACCCTACCGGATGTCCCCACGATCGCCGAGTCCGGCCTGTCCGGCTACGAATGCTCGCTGTGGCAGGCGATCGTCGCACCGGCCGCGACGCCGAACGCCATCATCGCGCGGCTTAATCGCGAAACAACAGCCGTTCTCAACGATCCGGAGGTGCGGGCGGCCTTTGCCAAGCACGGCGTGGAGCCGGAACCCGGATCGTCCGAAGCGCTGGGTTCACGCATCCGCGACGACGTGAAGAAATGGCGCGACGTCATTACCAGCGCGGGCATCCGCGAGAACTAGAGCGTAGCCGGTTCGGCTCGACGCAACACAGTTGCGGCGCACTCAGTGTGCCGCTTGAACTCGTTCCATCCCCACAGACGCGCGCTAATCCGCCTTGGCGCCTGACGTGCGGATGACGTCGGCCCATTTCCTGGTCTCGTCCGCCATGAAGGCTCCGAAGTCGCTGCCGAACACCGTGCCTGGCTCCGAGCCGAGCTCCTGTATGCGCGCCACCATGTCGGGCGCCTTGAGCGCCTTTGCCACTTCGCTGCGCAGCTTCGCCAGTACAGGCTCCGGGGTTTTCGCCGGAGCGACGAGCCCATACCACGACGACGCGTCGAAACCGGCGAGGCCCTGCTCGGCGATCGTCGGTACATTGGACAGTGCCGACGGCCGCTTGGCCCCGGCATTGGCTAGCGCGCGCACCTTGCCGGTGGCGATTTGCGGCAGCACCACCGGCATCAGGTCGAAGAACATCTGCACATGCCCACCGATGAGATCGTTCATCGCCGGTCCCGCGCCGCGATAGGGAACGTGCACGATGTCGATGCCGGCCTTGCTCTTGAACAGCTCGCCGGAGAGGTGATTGGTCGTGCCGTTGCCGGCGGAAGCAAAGTTGATCTTGCCCGGATCCTTCTTTGCGAGCGCGATCAGTTCCTGCA
>Ga0307281_10000450_pt1 | contig 10842 bp, 4 predicted proteins | sample ER_DNA_120_FD_194486 | JGI IMG/M metagenome (GOLD analysis project Ga0307281, IMG submission 194486) | Bulk soil microbial communities from the East River watershed near Crested Butte, Colorado, United States - ER_DNA_120 | ecosystem: Environmental > Terrestrial > Soil > Floodplain | place: USA...
GACGTCACGCTGGCGAGCGGCGCCAGCGGCCGGGCGGCGGTGCCCTCCGGCGCGTCCACCGGCGAGCACGAGGCGGTGGAGCTGCGCGACGGCGACCAGCAGCGTTTCGGCGGCAAAGGCGTGCTCGAGGCGGTGAAGAACGTCAACGAGGTGATCGGCCCGAGGCTGGAGGGCTTCACCGCCACGGACCAGATCGCCGTCGACTACGCGATGCTGGAGCTCGACGGCACGCCGAACAAGAGCCACCTCGGCGCGAACGCCATCCTCGCCGTATCGATGGCCACGGCCCGCGCCGCCGCCGAGGACGCCGGCCTGCCGCTGTACCGCTACCTCGGCGGCCCGCTCGCGCACGTGCTGCCGGTGCCGATGATGAACATCCTGAACGGCGGCGCGCACGCGTCCAACACGGTGGACTTTCAGGAATTCATGGTGGTCCCGATCGGGGCCGAGACGTTCGCCGAGGGGTTGCGCACGGGCATCGAGGTGTTCCACGCCCTCAAGAAGGTGCTCGGCAAGCGCGGGCTGTCGACGGCCGTGGGCGACGAAGGCGGCTTCGCGCCCAACCTGCCGAACGACGAGGGGGCGCTCGAGGCGATCATGGCCGCGATCGAAGGCGCGGGCTTCGAGGCGGGGAAGGACGTCGCGATCGCGCTCGATCCGGCGGCTTCCGAGTTCTACGAGGACGGCGCCTACGTCTTCAAGAAGAGCGGCGCCGGGAAGAAGACGGCCGACGAGATGATCGCCCTCTACAAGTCGTGGATCGACCGCTATCCGATCGTGTCGATCGAGGACGGACTCGCCGAAGACGATTGGGCCGGGTGGGCGCGGCTCACCGAGACGCTCGGCAACCGCGTGCAGCTGGTCGGCGACGACCTCTTCTGCACCAGCGTCGAGCGCCTGGCGCGCGGCGTCGAAGAGGGGGTCGCGAACGCGATCCTCATCAAGGTGAACCAGATCGGCACGCTGACGGAGACGTTGCAGTGCATCGAGCTGGCGCGCTCCAACGGCTACGGCGCCGTCATTTCGCATCGCTCGGGGGAGACCGAGGATACCTTCATCGCCGACCTCGCGGTGGCGAGCGGGGTGGGGCAGATCAAGACCGGCTCGGGCTCGCGCACCGACCGCGTCGCCAAATACAACCAGCTGCTGCGCATCGCCGAGGCGCTGGGCGACGTGGGCCACTACCCCGGCCGGGACCTGTACGGCCTATGACGCGCGCGCAGCTCATCGGACTGGGCGGCGGAGGGGCCCTCGTGCTGGTGGCGTTGTTCGCGGGCGAGTACAGCACGCTCGACTGGCTCACGTTGCGGCGCCAGCTCGGCGAGGAGCGCGATTCGGTCGCGGCGCTGCGCGCGGGACTGGATTCGCTGGCGCGCCTGGCCCGCGCGCTCGAGAACGACCCCGCCACCCAGGAACGGGCGGCGCGGGAACAGTTCGGCCTGATTCGCGATGGGGAGATTCTCTACCGGATCGTGCCCGACCGCTGACGCCGGCCCTTGGTCAGTGGCTCTCGATGCCGATCGACAGCGACAACCGGTCCATCACTTCCGTGCGCCCGGCGGCGTTCATCCGCACCCGCTCGATCCCGTACGCCGCGCGGATCCGCACCGGGAAGCGCTGCGGGATTACGGGGACGTCGCGCACCCGCAGGCTGATGCCCCCTTCGCCGCCCATGCCGGACTGGAATCCCTGGGGCACGTTGACGTCCGCCGACAACACGTCCCAGAGCTCGATGTAGGACTGGACGTCGGGAAGGATTTCTCCCTGCGCCCGCGCCCGCCCTTCCATCAGGAACCACCGTTGCCGGCCGGCATTGCTGGTGTAGGTCCACGCATGCGGTCCGACGCGCACGGACAGCCAGGACAACGGCCGGGCGCCCAACTGGGCGTACCCTTCCACCACATCGCGGGCCGCGACCTGGGTCTGGCCGCTCGCTGGTGTCAGCTGACCCTGCCAATAGCCGAGGTTGAGGGTGATGAGCCCGCTGTAGATGATGTGCCCGTTGAGGCCGAAGGCGGCGCCCGAGAGCCGCTGCGTCGTCGGTCCAGTGGTACTGTTCACCCGCATGCCGACGCCGGACAACGACGCTTCCCACTGCCATGTGCGCTGGGCGGAGAGCGGGGCGGCGACCGCGAAGAGCAGGGCGAGCGTGGCGGTGCGGCTCATGGGCCTCCTCCGATCACTTCGGGGGCGCCGATATGGATGTCGAGCCGCTTCTGCTGGGCGCGGATCACGTTCTCCTGCATCGTCGTCTGGACCTGCGCCTGCCACCCTTCGCGCAGCGACTGGTTGGCGGCGATGTTGTCCGGCAGCGGGCGTCCGGGTCGGTGCTTGAGAAACCCGATCAGGCCGGCGAGGCTGAGGCCTCCGGCCACGACGTAGCGGCTGCCCGACGGGGTCGTCCCGCCGGCTACCAGTCCGGGGAGCAACACTACTCCGAGGCCCACGCCGGCGCCGCGCACGAGCGCCCCGAAGCCTTTTCCCGCGGACTCGCGCTCGGGGAAGAACAGGGAATCGGGGAGCGGCGGCGGCGTCGGCAGCGTGTCCTGGGGCCCGAGCACCAGGTCGAATGGGAGCCGCAGCACGCGGCCTTGCCGGCCCGCGTTGGTGAGCGACGTGACCGAGAAGACCAGCCGTCCCGAGTCGTTGGCCAGGAAGATCGTATCCTCGCCCGTCCAGAAGACGTTCAGCGTGTCGCTGATCGGCCCGGCGTACAACGTTTTCACCGTGAAGCCATCCTCCCGCTCCAGCGTGACGATCACCTGGTGGAAAGAGCTGGCGTAGAGGCGGGCCCGGAAGCGGTCGGCGCCGAGGCGGATCGATGTGTCGCGCGGCGTTTCCACCCGCACCACTTTCGTCGCCTCGCGCGCAAAGTCGTAGATCGTCGTCACCTCGGGCGGGAACACCAGCGGGTCGGGGCGCGCGCGGGGGTTGAACACGACGAGGCGCCGGAAGGTGGTGAACGCCGAGTCGCGCCGGCCGCGGAACAGCTCTGCGGCGGCGAGGTAGGTCATCGCGCGGCCGCGTCCGGAGTCGCTCAGCGTGTCGCCGGCCCTGCCCGACAGGGCCCGGCGCAGATAGATCGCGGCCGAATCGTATTCCAGCGACTGGTAGCGCCGCAGCCCGTTGGCCAGGGCCGCGCCGGCCGCGGCGCCCTGCGCGGTGGTGTCCTGCGCCCGGACCTGCGGGACGGCGATCCCGAATGCGACGAGCGTCGCTGCGATGACGGCGGCACGCCTCACTGCGGCTTCTCCTGCAGGACGATATCGGTCAGCCGGAGCGATTCCCCCGACTCGATGGCGATGATGGTTTCGTAGGGCAGGTAGTTGTCCCGCGTGATGCGGATGGTGTGTGTGCCCGGCGGCACCCTCACGTCGGCCTGCGGCGTGTTGCCGATCTGCCGGTCGTCCACGTAGAGCACGCCCCAGGGGGACGCGGCGATGTAGAGGTGCGCGGGCTCGACCGTTCCGCCGGTCTGGCCGGCCGGGGGCCGCCGCCGGCCGGTATCGGCGGGCGGGACAGTCCCGGGCGTGGTCGTGCCGCCCGAAGGCCTCGTGGGGCGAGGTCTGGTCGCGGGCGTCCGCTGGGTCGAGCCGCCGCGCGGATTCGCCGGACGCGTCGTCGTCGGCTCGAGTCCCAGTGGCGCCGACTCCCGCACGAACGGGGTGCCACGTTCCTCGTGGCCGCGCGCCACCCGCCACCACACCAGGGCGAGGACCAGCACGGCCGCGGCCGCCGGCGAGCCGTAGCGGATGTTGCGCGGCAGGTTTCGCCACCGGGCGGTCAGCCGCCAGAACTCCTGTGCCAAATGCTGCAACCGCGGTGGCAGTCCCTTGTGATTCGGATCCAGGAACACGAACGCGCGGGGGCGTTCGTGCTCGTCCACAGTCGCGCTGGCCGCGGCGGCCGGCGCGGCGGCCGGCATGGGTTCGCGGGGGCCGGGCCAGAGCAGCACGGGCTCGGGTGCCGCCTTCTCGCGCGCGATCTCCTGCGCTTCCTCATCGTCCTCGTGTCGATGGGGACCGCGGGTCAACGGGATCCGCGGCTCGTCCGGTTCGTCCTCGTCCTCGTCCTCGTCATCCTCGTCCCGAACGCGGGAGCGGCCACCGCGCTCCACGAAGAGCAGCGGCGGGCGCGGCGGCTCCGCCGCCGGTGTATCGGGGGTCGGGGTAGCCTCTGCGGTCGCTACCGCCGCGACCGGCTCGGGCGCGGGCTCGGTGGCTTGCTCCGGTTTCGCAGGCGCCGACGGCTCCGATGCCGCCGTCACGGGCACGGCCGGCGTCGTCTTCGGCTCGGCCTGCGGCTTGGGGGGCTCGGGCTTTGGTGGCGGCGGTTGTTGCGCGGCCGGCGCCGACGCGGGCTCGACCACGCTCAGCTCGAGCTGCGCCGGTGCCGCCGCGGGCCCCGGCTCGCGCAGGGCCGCTCCGGCGAGGGCGGTGGCGAAGTCGAGCACGCCCGCGAAACGATCGGTGGCCGCCCGGCTCATGGCGCGCGCCAGGGCGCTGGAGACGTAGGCGGGCAGGTCGGGCCGCGACTCGGCGATCAGCGGAACCGCTCCCTCGAGGTGGTGACAGGTGATCTCCTCGAGTGTTTCGCCGACGAACGGCTGGCGGCGTGCGAGGCAAGCGAAGGCGAGCACCGCGAGCGCGTACTGGTCGGCGGCGGGGCCCAGCTCGCCCTTTTCCCCGAACTGCTCGGGGGCGGTGTGGCCGAAATTCTCTTCGAAGGACTGCTCCGGGGCGCGCCGCGGCAGCGTGCCGAACGCGGCGTTCACGCCGAAATCGGCGACGCGCGCCCAGCCTTCGGGATCGACCAGGACGTTGGCGGCCTTGAGATTGCCGTGGACCATGCCGCGGCGGTGTCCGTACTCGAGGGCGCTGGCGATTTGCTCGACGAGCCGCAGGCAGGTCTTCAGGTCCATGCGGTCGGCGCTGCGCAGCAGGTCGCCGAGCGAGCGGCCCTGCACGTATTCCATCGCGTACCACACCGCTTCGTCGGTGGCGCCGAAGCTGAGCATCGAGACGAGGTGCGGGTGGTCGAGCCCGGCGGCGCGCTGGGCGTCCTTGCGGAAGCGGTCGATCAGCCCGGCGGGGAGGTCGTCGGAGAGCGGCAGCACTTTGAGCGAGCAGAGCCGGCCGGTCACCTGGTCGCGCGCGAGGTAGATGCGCGACGTCGTGCCGCGGCGCAGCACTCCTTCGACCTGGAACTGGCGCTCCAGGGCGGGGAGGATCGGGTCGTCGGGCCGGTTCCAGTCGGTGGCTTCGACCACGACGCCGCCCGTGCGCGAGAAGCCACACACCAGACACTCCTGGGTGGCTTCGGAGATCTCGCCGACCGAGCAGCGGGGGCAGATCATCGGCTGGGACCTGCGGGTGGTGCGTCGCGCACGGATACGCTACGTCCGATCATAAGGTGATGTCGAATTGATTACTTAGCGCGTTGGCGAACCCACTCGCACTTGCCCTCAATCTATACTGGCTGCCAACCAAGTCGATGTTCAGATCTCCAAATGACGCCACACCGCCTGAGGCAGACACAGTCGTAGTCCCGGAAAGCGCCGCAAGAGGCGTACCCGTACCCGGGGCGATGTCCAGCGTGATCGCGTCGTTTGCGGTGGTTACGGTATTACCCCCGGCGTCGACGATGGCGACATCCACGGCCGGGGTGATCGTCGCGCCGGCCGAGGTGTTAGACGGCTGAACCAGGTAGATGAGGTGGTCGGCCGCACCAACGCTGATCGTAAAGCTGCTCGAGGTGGCGTCCGGGAGGGCGCCCGAGGTTGCCCGGAGCGTATAGCCGCTCCCGGCGCTATCGATGCTCAAGCTCCCGAAGCTCGCTACCCCACCCGAAGCTGCCACCGTCACACTCGTTCCGCCCGACAGGTGCGCCCCGGAGGTTCCGCTGCCGGACGTAATGGCGAGTGTCACGTTATTGGACGACGCAGTCTGGTTGCCGCCGGCATCCAACAGGCGAACGGTCACGGTCGAAATGGTCGCTCCACCGGTCGTCGAGGTGGGCTGCTGCCCGTACACGAGCTGGGCCGGAGCCCCCACTGCGACATTAAACGCATTCGAAGTCGCCGCGGTCAACGCACCCGAAATGGCGCCGAGCGTGTAGCCGGTGCCGGCGCTGTCGATGCTCAGCGTGCTGAAATTCGCGAGTCCGCTCGACGCAGCGATTGTCTTAGTGCCGCCCAGCGTTCCGTTGCTCGGGTTGGTGCCAATCGCGACAGTGACGTTGCTGGTGTAGCCCGTCACCCGGTTCCCGCCGGCGTCGCGCGCCTCTACCTGGACGGTGGCCATGGTTGCGCCGCCGGTCGTATTCGCGGGTTGGATGCGGAACGCGAGCTTGGTCGCCGAGCCGACGCTGATGTTGAACGGGCTCGACGTCGAGGGCGTGAGCACGGGCGACGACGTCGCCGTGAGCGTGTATCCCGTGCCGGCGCTGTCGATGGTCAGGGTGCTGAAGATGGCCAACCCGCTGGACGCGGCGATTGTTTTGGTCCCACCTAGCGTGCCGTTGTTCGGGTTGGTGCCGATGGCCACGGTGACATTGCCGCCGTAGCTCGTCACCCGATTGCCGCCGGCGTCACGCGCTTCGACCTGGACGCCGGCGAGCGTGGCGCCGCCAGTCGTATTGGCCGGCTGCACGTGGTAGCCGAGTTTCGTCGCCGACCCGACCGCCACGTTGAACGAAGTCGAAGTCGCCTGGGTCAAACCTCCACCGTTGGCGTCGAGCGTGTACCCGGTGCCGGCGCTGTCGATAATCACCCCAGGGAACGTCGCCAGGCCCGACGCGGCGGACACCGTCGTCGTTCCGGACAACGCTCCGCTGTTCGGGTTGGTCCCGATAGTAAGGGTGATGCTCGTGGAGGCCGTAGTCACCCGGTTCCCGCTTGCGTCCTGCACCTCGACCTGGAAGGAGGGGATGGCGGTGCCACCGGTGGTGCTCAACGGCTGCGTGAAGAACGCGAGCTTCGTCGCGCCACCGGGCGTGATAGTGAACTGCGCGCTCGTATCGGGGACGAGCCCCGCGGACGAAGCGAGCAGCGTGTAGTTGATTCCCGCCTTATCAATGCTCAGGTCGTTGAAGCTCGCAATGCCGCCGCTCAGATGCCCATTGGCGTTGGTCGCCGTCGTGGTGCCGGAGAGCACGCCACCCGGACCCGCGTTGAACAGGATCGACATGCCGACGGGATTCGAGGCAGACGTCACGCGGTTGCTGAAGGTGTCGCGCACCTCGACGGTGACGGCACTCCCGGCCCGGATGATCGCACCCGCGGCCGTGAGGTTCGGCTGAACATTGAAGAGCAGGACCTTCGCGGCCGCCGGGGTGACGGTGATGTTCACGGTCGGCGTGATCAGCACGCCGTCGATCGTCGCCGATCCGACTTTCAGCTCGGCGACCGTTGAGCTCAAGGTGCCCGTGGCGACCCCGCTGACGTTGGTCAGCGCACCCACCGGCGGATTGGGCGTCAGCGTGTTACTCGTACCGGTGGCACCGAACACGACCGTTGCGTTCGGGATCACGTTGCTGAACTGATCCCGGGCCGTCACGGTCATCGTCGATGCCGCCGAGCCCGTGCTCGCGACGATCGTCGTCGGCAACCGGGTCATGGTGGACGTCGTGGCCGACACGCCGGCCGGCGTCACCGCAACCGGTGCCGTCTGCGTGATCGCCGCGCCGTTGATCGTTACCGAGACCGTCTTCGTGCCGCTGGCGGTCGAGCTCAACGTCCCCGTGGCGACGCCGGATCCGTTGGTCGTGGCCGATGGCGTGAGCGTATTGCCGGGGCTCGGCAGCGCCGAAAACACGACATTCGCGCCCGGGATCAGATTCCCCAGGGTGTCCCGCGCCGTGACCGTGATGGTCGACTGGCTTGCACCGTTGCTGGCCGTCAGGCTGCCTGGCGCTGCGCCGACGGTCGACAATGCGGCTGACACGCCCCCCGGGTTCACGGTGAATCCGGTACTGGTCGTCGCGAGTGCCCCCGAGGCCGCCTGCAGCGTGTAGGGGGTGCCGGTCTTGTCCACTCGCAGGTTCGAGAACGTCGCCACGCCGCCGACCGCGGCGACGGTCGTCGTGCTGTTGATCAGCGCGCCACCACTCGGGTTGTTGGCGATCGAGATCGTGACGTTGCCGGAGAACGTGGCGGTGTTGCCGAGCGCATCGCGCGCCGTCACCTTGACGGCCGGCCCGATCGGAATCCCCGCCGTGCTGTTTGCCGGTTGCGTCGTGAACACGAGCTGCGTGGCTATCCCGCCGGTGATGCTGAAGGTGCCGCTATTGAACGCAGCTCCCCCCGCTACTCCGGCCGAGGTCGCCTGGAGCGTATAGCCGCTTCCGGCGATGTTGATGCTCAGGTCTGAGAACGTCGCCACGCCATTGGAGACGGGAATCGGACTCGTGCCCGACAGCGTCCCACCGCTCGGATTGGTGCCGATCGTCATCGCCACGCTGCCGGCGTAGCCGGTGACCGTATTCCCTTGATTGTCCCTGACTGTCACCTGCACCGGGGGCGAGATGGTGATCCCCGCCGGCGCGTTGCTCGGCTGGACCGTGAAGACGAGCTGCGTCGGCTGCCCCGCAATGATGTTGAATGGCGAGCTCTCATCGGGTGACAGTGTACCGGATGTGGTGAGCAGGGTGTAGCCGGTGCCGACCTTGTCGATCTTGAGGTCGCCAAAATTCGCCACACCAGCGGTCGCGTTCACCTGCAACGTACCAGTCAGCGTGCCGCCAGCGGGGTTGATGCTGATGAGGACCCTGACCAGGCCGACGAAACTCGTCGCGGTGTTGCCTAGCGAGTCCTGCGCGGTGACCTGCACCGCGGGGGTGATCGAGACTCCGGCTGCCGTCGGAGAAGCCGGCTGCACGGTGAACGCGAGCTGCGTAGCGGTGGACGTGATAGTGAACGTCGAGCTCGTATCCTGTACCAGAGCCCCCGAGAACGCCCGGATGGTGTAGTTCACTCCTGGTTTGCTGATGCGGAGATTGGAGAATGTCGCAATACCTGCGCTCGCATTGACCGTCGGCGTGCCGTAGAGGATCCCGCCACCCAGCGGGAGGTTCGCGATCGCAGTCGTCACTGCGCCGCCGAAGCCAGTGGCAGTGTTGTCGAACGCGTCGAGTGCCGTGACGACCACGGCAGGGGTGATGGCAGCCCCCGCGGCGGTGGTGGTGGGTTGGCCGGTGTAGAGCAGCCGCGTAGCCGGGCCAGGGTTGATGTTGAACGCCTGGCTGGTCCCATTGGTCGCACCAGACGCCGTCGCGGTCAACGTGTAGCCCGTCCCGCTCTTGGTGATGTTGAGATTCCCGAACGTGGCCACACCGGACGAGGCCGGCACGGTCACCGTTCCGCCGAGGACGGCGCCCGGGGTTCCTGTGCCGGACGTGATCGACACGGTCACGTTGGCGGTGAACGTGGTGACCGTCGCTCCGAGGCTATCCTGGGCGGTGACCTTGACCCCAGCCGGAGCGCTGATCGTTGCCCCAGCCTGGGCGTTCGTCGGCTGAGCGGTGAAGACCAGGTGCGTGCCCCCGACATTCGTAATGTCGAATGGCTGGCTCGGCGCCCCCGTCAACGCCCCGGATGACGCGGTGAGGGTATAGCCCTGTCCGGGCGCATTGATGTGCAGGTTCGAGAAGCTCGCGATTCCACCGGACGCATTGGCGCTCAAAGTGCCAGTGAGGACCCCGCCGGACGGATTGGTGCCAATCGCAACGGTTACGAGGCTGCTGAAGCTCGGGACGAGGTTGTCGTTCGCGTCCAAGCCGGAGACCTGGACCGGTGGCGAGATCGCCAGCGTCGCGCCGGTATTGCTTGGGTCGACTGTGAAGTCGAGGTGGGTCACAGGGCCCGGTGTGATGTTGAACGCCGTGCTCGTGTCCGGCTTCAGGCCGGGCTGGCTCGGCGAATTTGCCCGCAGCGTGTAGCCGATACCCGTCTTGTTGATGCTCACCGCGTTGAACGTCGCCACACCGTTCACGGCGGTTACTGCACCGCCGCCGGTCAACGTGACGGGTGGATTCCCGGGGTTGTTGGCGATGGACAGCGCGACCGTTCCGCCGAAGGTCGTCTGGTTCAAAAAGTTGTCTTCCGCGGTGACCACCAACGCCGGAGTCATGGTGGCACCCGCCTGCGTACTCGCCGGCGGGTTCGTCGTGAAGACGAGCTGCGAGGTCGCGGCCGGCGTGATGTTGAACGCGTTAGTGGTCCGGTTGAAGCCCGATGTCGAAGCCAGCAGCGTATACCCGTTGGCGGCTTTCTGGATGTTGATGTCGCTGAACGTCGCCACGCCGGCCACCGCATTGACGGTGGTCGTCCCAAACAGGGTCGCTCCCCCGGGGTTCGGTGAGATGATGAGGCTGACGGCGCCCGTGAAGCTCGTGACCGTGACGCCGCCGGCGTCCGCCGCCGTCACCTTGATCGCCGGATTGATCGCCACGCCAGCTACGGCGTCGGACGGCTGCTGCGTGATGATCAGTTGCGACACCGGCGTCGCCACGCAGAAGTCGGCGGCCGTCTCCGCGTTCGTGGGATTCAGGGGGAACGAAGCCCACCCACCTGGCCGATTCGTGTTGTCCACCGCGCGCGCTTGCCAGTGGTAGCACAGGCCCGTGGTCAAGGTCAGGCTGCCGACCGAGGCCTGCGAGCCATTGGCCACGAACGTGCTGGACACGGTGGGGGTGTCGGTGAAGTTCGTGCCCACCGGTTTGTACTCGATGTCGAGCCGGACCGTCTGGCCGACGTCGGGATCGCTCACCACTCCCTTGAACACGATGGTGGTAAAGGAGGCGTCACCCCCGACGGCGATCGCGTCCGTCCCGTTGCTCTGGAAC
>Ga0307281_10000452_pt1 | contig 10832 bp, 6 predicted proteins | sample ER_DNA_120_FD_194486 | JGI IMG/M metagenome (GOLD analysis project Ga0307281, IMG submission 194486) | Bulk soil microbial communities from the East River watershed near Crested Butte, Colorado, United States - ER_DNA_120 | ecosystem: Environmental > Terrestrial > Soil > Floodplain | place: USA...
ACCAGGTCCCTGAACCGCGTGGCCCCGGCGGCGCCGTTGTCGTCGCGTACGACCACGACGTCACTCGTCGCCACGTTGCCGGTGAAGGTGCGCCACCCGAAGTACGCCACATACACCGTGTGATCCGCCGCAATACTGGGGCGCACCGACGGACCATCCTGGTCGGCCGTGCCCCGCGTCTCGATGCGTGCCGAGACGTAACTCGCTCCCCCGTTCTGGGAGACGTCCACGGTGGCCGTCTGCCCGGACGTCGCAGCGAAGTCGTTCATGCCGATGTAGACGCGGTCGGCGGTACCGACGCTCGTGGCGCGCACGAACGGCTGGTCCACATTGCCCCGTGAAGCCTGAACGCCCAAGGGCGTCAGCGAAAAGACATCTCCCGTCTTGAGCTCATCGAGGAGCAACGACGCCGACACGGAGAGAATGCCGGCGTAGAGATCCCCGCCACCGCCGTCGAACGCTTCGGTGATGTCCGCTGTGGTGACATCGCTCGGTACGGTGGCGCGGAGCGCCCACGTCTTGCCGCTGTCCTGCGTGACGTAGATGGGCGCCGTCGTGCTGGAGGAGCCTGCGGGGTTCGGCGTGAAAGCGGAGGCAGCCATGATTGCCGTGTTTCCCGGAAGCGACGCGAGAAACGGCTCGGCATCCTGAGCGGTCTCTCCACTCAGCGTCGCCGGGATCATGTTGACGACACGCGTACCGGGCTGCACCTCCCCCCCGCCGCCGCCACCGCCGCCCCCACCCCCACCGTTCCCGTTGCAGCCTCCGGCGAGACCGATCGCGAGGAGGCCGACTGCTACCACGCGCATGCTCACGTCCTTGTTGTTCAAGCGGGCCTCAAAGTGTCCTGCCGGTGCCGTCGACTCAAGGGGAAAGATCACCGGTTCCTGGGTCACGGAGGCGCATCCAGAATCGCTCGGACTCTCCGCGCCAGGTCATCGGGGGTGAACGGCTTCTGCATGAAAGGAACTCCCCGTTCCATGCCATACGGCGCCAGCGCGTCGGCGGTGTAGCCGGAAGCGAACAACACCCGTAGATCGGGCCGGACGGCGGTGAGCCGATCGGCCAGCTGTCGTCCGTTCATCCCGGGCATGATGACGTCGGTGAGGAGCAGGTGAATGGGGCCCTCGTGCTGACGCGCGGTCTCCAACGCCGCCTCCCCATTCTCCGCATCCAGAATGTGGTACCCCCGCCCCTGTAACACCTCGCGCATCAGCTCCCGGAGCTGTGGAGAGTCCTCGACCACCAGGACCGTCTCGCTCCCCGTTAAGGACGCCGGCTCGATCCGCGGCGCCGGTTCCGGGGCCGCGGCGGCTGCGGCCGGGAAGTCGATACGAAACGTCGTTCCCAGCGCGCGCGCGCTTTCAACCCAAATGAAAGCGTCGTTCTGTTTCACGATCCCGTAGACGGTCGCCAGTCCCAATCCCGTCCCCCGTCCGATCTCCTTCGTCGTGAAAAACGGCTCGAAGATGTGCGCCTGCGTCTCGGGGTCCATCCCGATTCCCGTGTCGCTGACGCTCAATCGCACGTAGCGTCCCGCCCGCGCGCCCGGATGGTCGCGCACGAACGCCTCGTCCAGCTCTGCCGGCGCCGTCTCGAGGACCACCCTGCCCCCGGCGGGCATGGCGTCCTTCGCGTTGACGACCAGGTTCATGAGCACCTGATCGAGCTGCCCGGCGTCCGCCAGCACCGCGGCGAGCACGGGAGCGAGTCGCACGACCAGCTCGATGTCGTCGCCGACCAGCCGTTTCAGGAGCCGCTCCGCCTTGGTGACCACGGCGTTGAGATCCAGTACCTGGCGCTCGACGACTTGGCGGCGGCTGAATGCCAGCAGCTGCCGGGTCAACCCGCTCGCCGCGTCGGCGGCATCCCGGATTTCCGCGATCTCCGCTCGCTCCCGGGCATCCGGGGGAAGCGTGCGGAACAGCAGATCGCAATACCCGATGATGACGCTGAGGAGATTGTTGAAGTCGTGCGCCACACCGCCGGCGAGCCTGCCGACCGCCTCCATCTTCTGTGCCTGGCGCAGCTGATCCTCCAGGCGCTTGCGCTCGCTGATGTCGTGCATCAGCGACAGCAGGCAGGGCCGTCCTCCCAGCTCGATCCGCTCGAACGACGCCAGCACGAAGCGCCGGTCGCCCTGCTTGGTGCGCAGCTCCAGGTCGACGTTCTGGACCGTCCCGAGCTCGCGCAGCTCCTCGAGCAGGTCGGCTTGCTCGCGCAGGTCCTGGACGAAACCGAGCTCGGCCGCGGTGCGGCCGATGATCTCGCTCCGGCCATACCCGGTCAGTGAGAAAAACGCGTCGTTCGCATCGACGAACCGACCATCGTCGGCAGTGGTGATGGCGATCCCGGCCGGGCTCGCCCGGAACACGCGGGAGAATCGCTCTTCGGACTGCCGCAACTCCTCCTCGGCTCGGCGTCGCTCGATACCGACCGCCAGCTGATCCGCGACCGCCTCGAGACCGTCGAGCACGTAATCCGGCACGAGTCGCTTGGAGAACACCGCGAGGACGCCGACCACTCGCTCCTCGACCAACAACGGGTAGCCGCCGAATGCCGTGATCCCCTCCTGCTCGACCCACTCGCGGCCGGCCGCCGCCAGCCCTCCCCCCGCCAGGTGCAACGGCAGGCGATCCCGAGCAATCTGGCCGATCGGGGTGTCCTCCAAGGAGAGGCGAGCCAGACGCTCGGCAGTCTGCGCCGGCATTCCGGCGCTGGCCAGGAGTTCGAGCGACTTGGTCTGTTCGGCGTACGTCCAGACGGCGGCGCCCAGGACGTCGAGGTGACGGACCAGCGCCCGGGCGCAGCTCGCCAGCGATTCCCGCAACGGGATCACGCTCGTCAGCGCGACACCGACGTCCGACGTCAGCTCGGCCAACCTGGTGCGCTCGAGCACGATATCGTGCCCCCGGCGCCGCTCCCGCCGCATCTCCGCGTCCCGCAGCTCACGCTCGATCGCGGGGACGAGCCGCTTGAGCTTGTCTTTCAGCACGTAATCGGACGCGCCCGCCTTCATCGCCGCCACGGCGACATCCTCCCCGATCGTCCCCGAAACGAAGATGAAGGGCACATCGATTCCCAGCTCCTGCAACAGGGTCAAAGCCGCCGTGCCGCTGAAGCTGGGCATGCTGTAGTCACTGATCACCAGATCCCAGCTGAGCCGGGTCAGGGCGTCCCGCATCGCCGCCGGCGTCTCGACGCGCTCGTGCTGCACGTCGTACCCGGCCGCAGTGAGCTGGCGCACCAGCAAGCGAGCGTCGTCGGCCGAGTCCTCGACCAGCAGGACGCGGAGCACCATCGCCACGGTTACGCACCCCTCCGGGGACCGTCGGTCACGCGGCGGACACGTCGGGCTTCTGATTGAGGATGAGCCAGTACACCTCCAGAGACTTCACCAGCTCGAGGAGGCTGTCGAAGCCAACCGGTTTCACGAGGTAGGAATTCGCCCCCAGGTCATAGGCCTGATTCACGTCCGTGGTCTCCTTCGAAGACGTCAGGACAACGACCGGAAGACGTTTCAGGCCGACCTGGCCGCGGATCCACTCCAGCACCTCGAGCCCCGATCGCCGCGGCAGCTTCAAGTCGAGCAGCACGAGCACGGGGAACGGATGTCGCTGGCGGTCGGCGAAGGAACCTTCCCCCGCCAGGTAGGCGACGGCATCATCCCCGTTCCCGACCGTTTGGAGCGGATTCAGGATTCGCGCCTTGTCGAACGCCCGCTGGATCAAGAGCACGTCGTTGGGATCGTCCTCCACGATGAGGATGACTTGGCCACCGGCATTCATGCGCTCTCCCCCTCCACCCGTTGGAGTTCGACCCAAAAGCGACTCCCCTGCCCGAGCGTCGATTCCACCCCGACCTGCCCTCCCATCCGCTCGACCGCCTTACGCACGATGGCGAGGCCGATCCCCGTGCCGGGATAATCGTCCCCGCTGTGCAGTCGCTCGAACACCCGGAAAATGCGGTCTTGGTGTTCAGCCGCGATCCCGATGCCGTTGTCTTCAACCCAGACGCGAATCCGGCCGTTGCCGTTCTCCGCCCGCACCCGGAGCGCGGGCGTCCGATCCGGCGGGACGAACTTCAGCGCGTTCCCGAGGAGATTCGTCAGCACCTGGGACAACGTCGCCGGATGACCCAGAACCACGGGGAGTGGATCGTCCACCCGCACCACGGCCTCCCGTGCGCGGAGCGATTCCGCAAGCTCGCGGAGCACGGTCTCCGCAATGAGTCCGAGCGGCACCGGGACCAGGCGCAATTCGGCGCGGCTGACGCGGCTGTAGGACAGCAGATCCTGAATCAGCAGATCCATGCGCTGCGCACCGGCGACGATCCGTTCGGCGTACTCTCTGCTCAGCGGGTCGAGCCGGTCGCCCGCATCCTCGAGCAGCGCCTGGCTGAATCCCTGCATCGCCCGCAGCGGCGCCCGGAGATCGTGGGAAATGGAGTACCCGAACCCCTCGAGCTCCTCGTTGCGCTCCTCGAGCTCCGCCGTGCGATGCCGGACCTGCTCCTCCAGCGCGTGTTGGGAGTCGCGCACATGGCCGAGCATCGTGTTGAACGAGTCCGCCAGGCTGCCCAGCTCGTCCCGGCGGTTCACGGAAACCGGCGTCGAGTAGTCCCCCGCTGCGATCGCGGCCGTGGCGGCCGTGAGTTGTCGCAGTGGATTGGCGATGCGCCGCCCGACGATCCACGCGAGCCCGAGGCCGACCACTACCAGGACCGCCATCAGGAGTCCCAAGCGCCGGAGAAAGAGCCGCACGGGCGCGAGAATCGTCGCCACGGGGAACTCGACCAGGACCACCCAGGCCGTGCCCACGATCGGACGCGCGCGGGCCAGCACTTTCCCGGCACCCGGCCGGTCGTATTCGACGACACCCTGAGCCTGGCGGACGTCGACCGGAGGTTTGGGTGCGACACGCAGCAGATCCGTCCAGACATCACCCTGGTCGTTTCCGACGTACAGCCCGGCGTTCGAGCCGATCAGCTGGAGTGCCTGATCGCGTCCTTGCGGCGACGTCGAAGTCCGCCGCCACTGCACCACCCAACCGAGCACCCTGCCGTTCTCCGTCAACTGCTCCGTCACCGGATACACCAGGGAGTCCCCGATCGCTTGGAGGCGTCCGACGGCACCCGAATCGGGACCGGGCGCCCAATGCACGTTCTCCGAGTTGAGCAACGCGACGCGGGGCGAGCTGTCCCGCGAGACCCCCAACACACGCTCCCGTTGGGCGTTCCAGAGCTCGGTGCTGAGGATCTGCGAGAGTGGTGGCCCCAAGCCGGCCAGTGCCGCGAGGGCCGCCGGCTTCGCGGCGGCGGTCGGCGTCGTGAGATAGCGACGCACCGCGTCGTTCGACTTGCTGGCGTGCAACGAATCCAACAGCTGCTTCGCGGATCCCTGCAACATGGTGCCGAGCTGATCGGTGATGCTCCCCAGCCGAGCTCGTGCCGCGGTGAGCGCGCTGAACTTCACGCTCCGGTACGAGGCCCAGGTATAGGCGACACTGACTGTCAGAATCAACGCGAAGATCGAAAGCGGCAGCTTGTACTCGATCGAGAGACCAGAGAAGGACGACCGTGGATTCGGCGCTCCGGCCGCTTCCCTGACGGGTTCTGCCATTCACCCACCTCCCCCTAGCCGGTTGGCAATATTGAGTTTGCGCAACCGCCGGGCAAGCGTGTTTCGCTCCGTCGCTCCTCGGTCTTGTCAGCAAAAGACCTACGGTAGGGTCCGTGACGCGGCGTTGGGGCGGCCGCACGACCGTGTTCGCGGTCGTGCTGTTGTACTGGTGTGAAAACGTGGTCGTGGGCGGGTTCAACGTGCGGCGAATGCTGTGCCCTACCCGGCGGCACGCGAGTACCGCCGGGTAGGGCTACAGCCGAGCGTCGAAGACTCGGGTCTTCCCCCGATCGGACGCTCTTCCGATCAGGCGCTCTTCGCGACGACCTCCTCCTGATGGAGCTGGGCCATAGCCTCGCGCACCTGATCGGCCATGCCTCGCTCCTCGCGCAGCGTCTCGATCAAGGTTTCCGCCCGTCGCGCATGCAACTCCAGGGCGGCGGCGGTCCCACTGACCCGATCGATCACGGCCTTCTGGCCGTGCAACAGCTCGAGGCTCGATTGGACGTCGGCGAGCAGCGTTTCGACGCGTCCCAGGCGCTCCTCCGCCTGCTCGACTTGCCGCCGGCGCTGATCCAGATCGCCGGCCGACTCGCGCACCTGGCCGGCGAGTCCCATCACGTGTTCGAGCGACTGCCGCGTGGCGGATACCTCCTCTTTCGCGGCCGCGATGGCCCGGACGTCGTTGGTCGTCCGCTCCGCCACCTCGAACAGCCGGTGCATGTCCGCCGCGAGCGCGTCCAGGGTGGCTCGACGATCGGTCGCCTGATCGAGCCCGCGGGCGAGCTGCCCTTCCAACACTCCCCACTTCGCCAAACGCTCTTCGAACTGTGACATCCGCTTCTGGACGAGGCGCAATCCCCCGGCTCGACCGTCGAGCTCGTCCAGTGCAACCGTGATCTCGCCGAGCCGGCCGCTCGCCGTGCCCAGTGCCCCGGTCAGCTGCCCACTGCGCTCCTCCAGCTGCTGCGCGGCGTCGGCCGCCTGTTCCCGAAGCTGGGTGGCCTGCGCTAGGTGCTCCGCGGCCTTGTCCAGCGCCGCCTGACGGCGGTCGAGCTCCTGCCCCAGCGACCGCGTACGCTCGGCCAGGCCATCGATGTTCTGCGTGCGGGCTTCGACCGACGCTACCGCCGCATCCACATCCGCCACGCGCCGCTCCACCCGCTCGACCGTGGCGACCGCCGCCGGCACCACCCGCTCGATCCGCACCGCTTCTTCCGCGTGGGCGGCGAGAGCGAGAAACCGCTCGTCGGCCCCATCCATCCGCCCCAGGAGCGTGTGGCTGCGCTCTTCGAGCTGGGCCTCGCGGGTGGCGAGGTCGGCAAGCTTCACGTTCAGGTCTTCGACGAGTCGCCGGCGCGCCTCCAGCTCACCCATGGATTGCGTCACACGGTCCGCTTCAGACCGGACCAGTTCCACCGTCGGCCGCAAGTCCTCGATTGATCCGAGATCGACTCGGAGCGCGTCGACCGACTCCGTCACACTCGCGAGCCACGCCTTCGTCCCCGCCTGGCCTTCGCGCACGCGCGCGATCTCGCCTTCGGCCACTTGCAGCTGCTCAACCGCTTCCTTCACGGATTCGTGGCTGCTGCGCAGCTTCGTCACGTCGTGGAGCACGGCCTCGACGACCGGCTGCGCCTGTTCGAGCCGGGCGGTACGCTGCGCGACCCCGTCCACCGTTTCCTGCAGTCGGGTAGCGGTTGCTTCGACCGCCCGGACCCGCTCCGCCTGAAGCTCGAGCTCGGCAACGTCTTCGGCGACGCCGTCGAGCTGCGAACGCAGTCCATCGGCTCGCGACTGCACCTCGGCGAAGGTGCGGCCGGCCTCGTCCAGCGTCCGGACGCGCCCTTCCATCTCCGAGAGACCGCCACGCAGATCCATGATCCGTTGACCGACGGCCTCGAGCCCCTGGTTCTCCAGCTCGAAGCGCTTCACGGTGCGCTGCACGTCCTCCCGCAGTGTGCCGAGACGACCCCGGAGCTCCTCATCGCCACGCCGCACGTCTTCGTGACGGGCGCGCATGTCTGCGGAGCCCGACAAGAGCTCCTGGTGCACGGTCTGCAGCTCGCCGAGCTTGGTTTCCAGCGCGGTCAGTCGTTCCGCGCTCCGCTCCTGGGCCTGGATCTTCCCGTCGATTTCCCGATCGAGCTCGAGCAGGCGGGATACCTGCGTCGCGGTGCGCTCGACGACCTCACGCTGCTGCTCAAGGGTCGAGACCTTCTGTGTGACGGCGTCGGCGAGGGACTTGAGGGACCCGAGCTGGCGCGCGCTCTGCGCTGCATCCGCGGCTACCTGGGTCAGATAGGACAAGGTGCGCTCGAGCCCGGCGACACGCGTCTCGGCGGCGACCACGCCCCCGTGCGCTTGCTGCTGCCGTTCCTCGAACGCGTTGAGCCGGTGCGCCGCCGTTTCACTCGTGCGGTGCAGCTCCTCTTGGCGTTCCCGCACCCGGTCATACCCCTGGGTCACGTCGCGCAGCTGGGCTTGTGCGGCTTCCGCATCGCGACGCAGTGCGACGAACTCCGGGCCGCGCTCCAGAAACCCGGCCAGCTCGGCTTTGAATGCCATCGCCTGATCGAGGTGACTCCGTAGCTCTAGGATCTCGCCACGCAGCCGCTTCGCGTCCTCCGACGAATGCCCCAGCTGCGTCTCCATACGCCGCTGCAGCTTCGCGACCCCCTCGGTCTGTTCGTCCAACGTCGCCAGCACCGGCACCAGCCGCTCCAGCGCTTTCACGCGGGACTGCACGTCGCTCACCCCCCGGCGCGCGTCCTCCAGCGGCTGCACGACCTGATTGAGCTGCTGGGCAGATTCCTGCGCCCGGGCGTGCAACGCCTCGAACGCGGCGCGCTCCTGGCGCATCTGAGACAGGATGGCGCGCAGCTCTTCGGGAAGCTGTTCGGCGCCGGACTGATGTCCGAAGAACTTGTTGAGCGAGACGGCCATGGGCGCGGGCCCTCGAGGAATGAGTAGTTACGGACGTACCGGAACGCGTTCTGCGGCAAGCGTTGTGCCGTTCACGCGCCGACCCCGCTACTGCTGATGTGATGGCTGTTTAAGAGGTCGCGACCGGTTCCGGCCGACGACACCAGTCTCGTCTCTCGCGGGTCCCGTTGCAAAAGGCCAGCCGCGGATACGACCCACATGTCACCCAACCGGACGTGACGGGAATCACCGTTGGGCCGCGCACACAAACGCGGCGCATTCAGGAATGAATGCGCCGCGAGTAGGGGTGTTACCGCCTGCTACCAGCTCTCAACGCCGGCGCGGATGTAACGGCTGCGACGGCATCGCCTCCGGCGACCCCGCTTGGTCCTCGTCGGCGGCATCCGGCTCGTCGCCGTAGCCGGAGAGTTTCGTCGCGAACGCGCGCAGGCTGTCCTCGAAGTCCGCGATTTGCAGCTGCACGTGCTCCCGAGCCCACCCGTAGCGTTGCTGCAGGATACCGATGAGCTTGTCTTTGCGACCGGCGATCGTGTCGAGATCGTCGTCCGTCAATTTGCCCCAGCGCTCGCGGACCTTGCCTTTGAATTCGGTCCAGCGGCCGGCAATCTGATCCCAGTTCATAGGTCCTCCTTCTCGTTGGGCCTCAGGATGTTGAGGCGCCCGCGGCCGGCAACGCGCGCCGGCGCGTGTCTCGCTGTACCCGAGGGTCGGCGCGACGGTCCGCGTCGTTTCGATCCGAGACACCGCCCCTCACCGGTGCGGTGACGCTGCCAGCACCGCCACACGCCGCCACACCTCGTCGAGCTGGTGCGTGGGAACTTGGAGGAGACGAGTGGCCGCGCCGATGGCGGCCGCGGGTGCCCTGGCTGGGCCGGCACGACTGGCCACGGTTACAGAAGGAGAGGGGCGAGCTCGTGGTCACCGCTGCGATCGCAGTCCTGACGCGAACGACAATGCTCGCTGGCGCCAATCGGCGACGATGATTGGCCAGGAACCGCGGAACAAGCGCTCCATCTTCGCACGGAAGTCCTCCTCCAAAGGCGAGCCACTATCGTATAACGCCTTCACGGCATCCACTCCTCCTTGGTCGAACACCATCTGGATAAACACTGCTGCAGCCGGATAGAACTGTGCTGGTGGGAAGCGTCCTGTCAGAATGGAGTCGAGGCTCACGCCCGGGTGTTGGACCAGAAATGTCGCTAATCCCCTGGCTGCGGTGTGAAAGTCCATCCCCGTCGTCCCACCGACCCAGCTGGGAACTCCCTCGGATACGAAATAGGAAGTATTGCCCATCAGGGGCAACAGGATAATGTGCGCGAGCTCGTGGCGGTAATCCTCGCCGACAGTCGGAATCCCCGAAAAGAGCTGGTGATTTGTCGGTTGTGCGACGCCGCCTACCGGCCCCCACTTGATGTCGGTCTCCAGCCCCATGATGCGGTACACCTCGTCCACGCTCGAGGTCAGATAATACGCCAGCCGTTGGAGCGGAGGCACGCCGAAGGCAGTCGCAAGCGAATCGGTGAACGCAACGGCCCGCTCGGCACGGCCGCGGTCAAATGGGTATCCGGGCTCCATGACGTAGGCAATTGGCCCGATGGTCTCACGACGCCACGTACGGGTGAGTCGCGGCAGTGCATTCGCAAAGACCCACCCGTCCCCTGAGCGCAGCGCGAAGACGGTCATTCTCACGCTGGGGGACCGCAGCGGGCTACTCGCGCTGTCTTCGCGGAAGCGCGTGACAACCCGATACTCATCTCGCGCGGTTGGCTGAATATTGAGGACCTCCGGCGTAGCGCTGTCTCCTAAGTAGGCCATGGCGAGATCGTACACCCGCCACTGTTGCTGTTCAACCGCCAGCCAAAAGGGTGATGGTTTCCACGCTCCCACGGAGTACTGACCCGCCTTTGATTCTAGATATCGAAGCCACGTCCGATAAATCTCTGACTCGGGCCCTTGGGCGGTAGAGTCGGCCCAGGGGTGGGCGGCCGCATCTGGTGCTTGTGCTGGTGTGAGTCGAGGCTCTGGCCCGTGCGCCACGCAACTGACAATGAGGCCACAGACGGCGAGGCTTAGAAGGCTGCGAACAAAGGACGGCATCAGCATGGCGCGTCTGACCGCTCTGGGTTCGAGTCTTTCAGGTATCCGAAGCGAGAGTCACTCCCCAGCAGCTGTTCGTCGAACCAGCGGTCGATGATGCTGCGACGAAAGCGCCATTCCTTGCCGAGTTTCACCGCCGGAATGCGCTTCTCTTGGGCCCACTTGTAGA
>Ga0307281_10000453_pt1 | contig 10824 bp, 10 predicted proteins | sample ER_DNA_120_FD_194486 | JGI IMG/M metagenome (GOLD analysis project Ga0307281, IMG submission 194486) | Bulk soil microbial communities from the East River watershed near Crested Butte, Colorado, United States - ER_DNA_120 | ecosystem: Environmental > Terrestrial > Soil > Floodplain | place...
CAGCGCCCTCGTTGCCGCGCCCGCGATCCTGCGCGCCCAGGGCGCACCGATGAAGATCGGTTTTCTCATCGTGAAGACCGGTCCGCTCGCATCCGGCGGCATCCAGATGGAGCAGGGCCTCACGCTCTATCTCAAGGAGCGCAACAATATGCTGGCCGGCCGGCCGGTGCAGCTCTTCACCGGCGATTCCGGCGGCGCACCGGCGGTGGCGCGCACCAAGATGCAGGAGTTCGTCGAGAAGGAGAACATCGCCTGCCTGATCGGCCCGCTGGCGACGGCGGAAGCGCTCGCCATCGACGACTACATCCGCGACAAGCAGGTGCCCACGCTCAGCGTCGCGGCCGCCGAAGACATGACCCAGCGCAAGGCCAATCCCTGGTTCTGCCGCGCCACGTCGTCCTCGGCGCAGTGCAGCTATCCGATGGGCGACTATGCCGCGAAGGAACTCGGCTACAAGCGCGCCGCCATGATCGCCGACGATCTTGCCTATGGCCACGAGCTCAATGCCGGCTTCCAGCGCGCCTTCGAGGACGCCGGCGGCAAGGTGGTACAGAAGCTGTGGCCGCCGCTCAACGCGCCCGACTACGGCAGCTACATTGCTCAGATCAAATCGAATATCGATTGCCTGTTCATCGGGTTCGCCGGCTCGAACGGCTTCAAGTTCTTGAAGCAATATCGGGAGTATGGCGGCAAGCTCCCGATCCTCGGGGGCATGACCGCCATCGACGAATCGCTGCTGCAGCAGATGGGTGATGACGGACTGGGCTGTTACTCGACCTGCTTCTATTCCGCGCAGATCGACACGCCGACCAACAAGAAGTTCGTTGACGGCATGCAGCGCGATTACAAGGTCGACCCCGGCATGTACGCCTCGTCGACCTATACCAACGGCGCGGTGCTGGAGGCCGCGCTCAAGACGATCGACGCCCGGATCGAAGACAAGCACGCGCTGATCAAGGCGCTGCGCGAAAACAAGGTCGGGGATACCGCGCGCGGCCCGGTGCGGTTCGACAAGTACGGCAACGTGATCGGCAACGTCTACATCCGCCGGGTCGAGAAGAAAGGCGGCCGCTACGTGAATGCCGTGGCGAAGATCTATCCCGATGTCAGCCAGTTTTGGACCTACGACCCCGAGGAATTCCTCAAGCACCCCGTCTACAATCGCGAGACTTGGCCGGGCAGCAAGAATATCGAGCCGTGAGGCGCAAGCCGATCGGCGGCGCCTTGCCCGCGCGCCAAGCCAAGCCGTCTGATCAAGAACAATCCTTCGAGAGGGAGAATGCCATGACTGTCGATCGTCGTACCGTCATCAAGGGAGCGCTCGCCGCGGGCGTCGCCTCGCAGGTGCTCAAGGTGCCCGCCGCCCCGGCGCAAGCAGCGCCGATCCGGGTCGGATTCCTGACCGTCAAGACCGGCCCGCTCGCCTCCGGCGGCCTGCAGATGGAGCAGGGCCTCACGGTGTTCTTCAAGGAACGCAACAATATGCTGGCGGGCCGGCCGGTCGAGCTGCACACCGCCGACACCGCCGGCAATCCAGCCCAGGCCCGCACCAAGACGCAGGAGCTGGTGGAACGCCTGAACGTCGCGGTCCTGATCGGGCCGCTCGCCGCCTTCGAGGCCCTGGCGATCGATGACTACGTCCGCTCATCGCGCACGCCGATTCTGTCGGTTGCCGGCGCGGAGGACATGACCCAGCGCAAGCCCAATCCGTGGTTCGTGCGCGCGAGCTGCACCTCGGCGCAACCGAGCCATCCGCTCGGCGAATACGCGGCGAAAGACCTCGGCTACAAGCGCGCCGCGGTGATCGCCGACGACTTCGCGTTCGGCCACGAGAACGTGGCCGGGTTCCAGCGCGTGTTCGAGGATAACGGCGGCAAGGTGGTGCAGAAGCTGTTTACCCCGCTCAATGCGCCGGATTACGGCAGCTACATCTCACAGCTCAAGCCCAATCTCGATGCGGTGTATACAGGACATGCCGGCTCGAACGGCTTCAAGTTCATCCGTCAGCTCAGGGAATACGGCAACAAGGTGCAAATCCTTGGCGGCTTCACGCCAGTCGATGAGTCGCTGCTGCAACAGATGGGCGACGATGCGCTCGGCGCTATGACCGGCAACTGGTATTCGGCCGAGCTCGATTTCCCCATCAACAAGAAGTTCGTCGAGGCCATCAGGCGGGACTACAAGACCGACCCCGGTGTGTACGCGGCCGAGACCTATGTCTCCGCCGAGGTGCTCGAGCACGCCCTCAAGACGATCAACGGCAAGGTCGAGGACAAGGACGCCTTCATGAAGGCGCTGCGGGAGGCGAAAGTGCCCAATACCTTGCGCGGGCCGGTGCGCTTCGACGAGCTCGGGAACGTGGTCGGCAACATCTATATCCGCAAGGTCGAGAAGAAGGACGGCAAGTACGTCAACGCCGTGATCAAGACCTATCCGGATGTCAGCCAGTTCTGGACTTACAAGCAAGACGAATTCCTCAAGAACCCGGTCTATTCACGCGACTACCCGCCGGCACGAAATCTCGAGCCATAGAGCATGATCCCGAAACGTGGATACCGTTTCTGAAAGGATCATGCTTCGGCCATAAGGGACACCGATCGCCCGCGCCGGGAGGCGCAAGCGGCGCGGGGCGACGGCGGCGCAGTCCGGCGCGTGACCGGGCGAGACGGTCACACCGCGTGGGCGGATCCGACATTCCTGCGAGCAGGTACAAATCCAACCACACGCGAACGAGAATCAGAGAGTCGCTAGTCCCTGTGGTTCCGACCTTTTGTACGCGGGCGTGCAGCAAGGGGTACGAACGTCGAAACCGGGACACCAACTGGGGACGGTGGAACGAGAATGCTTCGCGCGACTGCCGACATCAAACTGCCGACCGCGATCGTCGGTTCGCTGCCGCGGCCGAGCTGGTATACCGAAAACCTCGGCTCGCGGAGCTTCCTCGCGGCCATGGTCAATGCCAGATACCGCGAGCAGTACGTCGACGCGCTCGGCGTCTACCTGCTCGAACAGCAGCTTGCCGGTCTCGATATCCTGACCGACGGCGACTGTCGCTTCGACACCGACGTTGGCGGCCAGAGCTGGACGACCTATCCGCCGTCCCACATGCAGGGATTCGACCGCCACAATCCCCGTCCGGTTCCGTCGAGTCCGGGCAAAAGCCTGGTCTGGTTTCCGGCGGGACACATTCTTCATGACTATCTCGAATCACGCCTGCTGCCCCCGATCATCGGCCCGGTCGAGCGCGGCGACCTGCAGTACGCCGCATTGTGGCGCACCGCGCAGCGGCTGACCGCGAAGCCGGTCAAGTTCGGCACGATCACCGCGGAGATCATCGGCTTGCTGTGCGCGGATCATTACTACAAGGACGTCCGCAGCCGCATTCTCGCCATCAGCGACGCGCTGCGTGCGGAATTGCACGAGCTCGCGGATGCTGGTTGCCCCGTGATCCAGATCGAGGAGCCGCAAATCCACTTGCTGGCGGCACGCGGCTTCGTCAACGAGGTGATCAACCCAGACTTCATGGTGGAAGTCTACAACAACACCGTGAAAGGCTTGCGCGACAAGACCGAGGTCTGGTGCCACAGCTGCTGGGGCAATCCTTCGCAGCAGCGCATGTTCGCCGATATTCAGAGCTACAAGCCGGCGATCGAATATTTCAACCGATGCGAAGCCGACGTGATTACCTTCGAATCCTGCAGCTCCGGCGGCATCGATCTCGAAGTCATCGGCAAAGGCATCGTTGACAAGAAGATCGCGATCGGCGTCATCGACCATCATACCCTGCAGGTCGAACGGCCCGAAGAGGTGGCCGACCACATCCGCCGCGCCTTGAAGTTCATCCCCCCCGAGCGTCTCGTCATCTGCACCGACTGCGGAATGGGTCGCGAAGGCATGAGCCGACGCCACGCGTTCTACAAGATGGTTGCGCTCGTGCTTGGAACCAACATCGTCCGCCGCGAACTCGGCCTGCCGGAAGCCGCGTGTCCGGCGGCCGATGGTCGCTATTCGCTGGTCGTCCCGGTACAATGACCGTCCTTGAGACCCCTCCCGAGAGCGATTGACCGATGCAGTGGCAGTTCTGGATCATCCAGACGCTGAACAGCGTGGCCTTCGGCGGCCTGCTGTTCCTGTTGTCGTCGGGCTTCTCGCTGATCTTCGGCCTGATGCGGATACCGAACCTGGCGCACGGCGCGTTCTTCATGCTCGGGGCGTATTTCGGCTACACCCTGCTGCGGCTCAACCTGCACTTCTGGCTGGCAGCGATCGCCGGCGGGCTTGGGGTCGGGCTGCTCGGCATCCTGATGGAGCGGTTCATCCTTCGCCGGCTCGCCGGCAACGAGCAGGGCCAGGTGTTGGTCACGCTCGGCGTCTCCTTCATCATCGCCGACATCTGCCTGCTGGTCTGGACCGGCGATCCGATGCCGCTGGCTGCGCCGCAGGCGCTGCGCCCACCGCTACGCGTCTGGGGCTTCGCCTTTCCGACCTACCGGCTGGTCGTGCTGGCGATCGCGCTCGTCGCCGCGCTGGCGCTCTACCTCTTGATGGAGCGCACCCGGCTGGGGGCGATGATCCGCGCAGGAGTCGACGACATGGAGATGGCGCGCGGCGTCGGCATCCCGGTGTCGCGGCTGTTCACCACCGTCTTCCTGCTCGGGGCCACGCTCGCGGGGATCGGCGGCGTCCTGGGCGGGCCGATCCTCAACGCCTATCCCGGCCTCGACAACGACATGCTTCCGCTGGCGCTGATCGTCGTGATCCTGGGGGGCGCGGGAAGCCTGCTCGGCGCCTTCGTCGGCAGCTTCATCGTCGGCTTCATCTATAATTTCGGCATCGCGCTGGTGCCCGATCTCGCCTATTTCGTGCTCTTCCTGCCGATGGTGCTGGTGCTCGTGTTCCTGCCGCAGGGATTGTTCGGGCGGATGCAGATATGACGCTGCGCACCGTCGCCGCGCTTGTCGTCTGCGCGCTGGCGCTCTTGGTCCTGCCGTGGATCATCGGCAACGAATTCTATGTCAACATGGCGACCCAGGTGCTGATCTATGCGCTGTTTGCGCTGTCGATCAACATGATGCTCGGCTATGGCGGCATGGTCTCGCTCGGTCACGCCGGCTACCTCGGCATCGCCGGCTACGCCTGCATCCTCGCCGTCACCGCGGGTTACGACCACCTAACGTCGGCGATCTTCGCGATCGCGGTGTCGACCGCGGCGGCGGCGTTCTTCGGGCTGCTGTCGCTGCGCGCGCCGGGTCTCGGCTTCATCATGATCACGCTCGCGCTCGGCCAGATCGTCTGGGGCATCGCCTATCGGGCCAACGACCTCACCGGCGGCGACAACGGCATCCGCTACCCTGCACGGCCGATGCCGTTCGGTTTCGACCTCCGCGACGCACCTAGTTTCTATTATTTCACGCTCGCCGTCTTTGTCGTCGCCCTGTTCTGCATCTGGCGGTTCTCGCGCTCTCCGTTCGGCGCGAGCCTGATGGGGGCGCGCGACCAGCCACGGCGCATGCGCATGCTCGGTTACAATGTCTGGCTGATCCAATGGCTCACGTTCGTCATGGCCGGGTTCTGGGCGTCGATCGCGGGCGTCCTCTACGTCTATTACAATCTGTTCCTCAGCCCGCATGCGATCTCGCTGCAACAGTCAGCCGAGATCCTGCTGATGGCGATCCTCGGCGGCGCCAGCACGCTCACCGGCCCGATCGTCGGCGCCGCCATCATCACGCTGGTGAAGAACGTGATCTCGACCTATGTCGAGCGTTGGAACACGCTGCTCGGCCTGATCTTCGTGGTCGTGATCATGTTCATGCCCTACGGGTTGGTCCCCGGCTGCGCGCAGCTGTGGCGGCGATTGCGAATCCGGGGCAAGACGCCAAAGGCGGCGAGCAGCCCGGCTGCGATGCGCGCGCATGGCGCGTCGGAAGACGCGCGTGACCGCGCTGGTGACACTCGCCCTGAAGCGGGCTCGTTGGCGCGCGACGCCGCCTCGGAGCCCGCGCCATGACGTTCCCCGCGCTCGAAGTCTCGCATCTCAAGAAGCGCTTCGGCGGACTGCCCGCCACCAGGGACGTGTCGCTTTCGGTCATGCCGGGCGAGCGGCGCCTGATCATCGGCCCGAACGGCGCCGGCAAGACCACGCTGTTCAACCTGATCACCGGCGATCTCGCCGCCGATGCCGGTTCGATCCGGCTGTTCGGCCAGGAGCTGCGGGGGATGCCGACCCAGCGGCGCGTACACCTCGGCTTGGCGCGCACCTATCAGATTCTCACGCTGTTTCCGCGCGAGCGGCTCATCCACAACGTGGTGCTGGCGCTGCTCGGGCTCGACCGGCGGCGCTGGAACCCGTGGTCGATCCTGACCGGCAACCGCGATCTCTACAAGAACGCCCACGAAGCGCTGGAGCGCGTCGGACTAGGCGACAGTGCCGAACGCATCGTGGTCGAGACCTCCTACGGCGAGCGGCGCCGGCTCGAACTGGCCATGGCGCTGGCGCAGAAGCCGAAGCTGCTCCTGCTCGATGAACCGCTCGCCGGGCTCTCCCAGGGCGAGCGCCAGACCGTTCGTACCCTGCTCGGCACCATCCCGCGCGACGTGACCATCGTGATGATCGAGCACGACATGGACACGGCGCTGGGCTTTGCCGAGCGCATCACCGTGCTGCATTACGGCGAGGTCATCGTCGAGGGTACGCGCGCCGAGGTGGTCGCGGATCCGCGCACCCGGGAGGTGTATCTTGGCGACTGAGGCGCTCACGATCTCGGACATCGATACCTATTACGGCGACAGCCACGTGCTGCACGGCGTGTCGTTCTCGCTGCAGCCGGGCCGGCTGCTCGGCCTGCTCGGACGCAACGGCGCCGGCAAGAGCACCTGCATGTCGACGATCATGGGCTTTCTCAAGCCGCGGCGTGGCTCGATCAGCCTGTACGGCGACCCCGTTGCCGGTCTCGCGCCCGACGTGATCGCGCGCAAGGGCATCTGCCTGGTCCCGCAGGGGCGGCGCATGTTCCGCACGCTCACGGTGCGCGAGAACCTGATGGTGGCGGCGCAGTCGCAGAAGAAGGACAACGGCGCGGGCTGGTCGATCGGCCGCGTGTTCCAGACGTTTCCCCGGCTCGCCGAGCGCCACGCCCAGGTCGCCGGCTCGCTGTCCGGCGGCGAGCAGCAGATGCTCGCAATCGGGCGCGCGCTCATGGGCAACCCCCGCGTGCTGCTGATGGACGAGCCGTCCGAGGGGCTTGCACCACAGTTGGTGGCCGAGGTCGGACGCACCATCGCGCAGCTCAAGGCCGAAGGACAGTCGATCGTGCTGGTCGAACAGAATATCAAGCTGACGCTCGACCTCGCCGATGATGTCGTCATCATCAATACCGGCCGGGTAGTGTTTCGCGGACCCGCCAGCGGCATCAAGCTCGACGATGCCATTGTCTCCCAGCACCTGGGTGTGTTCTAGAGCATGGTCCCGAAAAGTTGCAGACTTTTCGGATAAGATCATGCGACCAAAGAAACGCAGGCAGCAGACGCGACACCCGGACCATTCATCAGGCGTAGAAGGAACGAAGCGGAAATGGCGACGCAATGGAGCAGGTACGAGGCGACCGCGGCCCGCAAGCACGGCAAGCCGGGACGCGAGGTCAGGCCGAAGAGCACCACCATCGACATCCATTCCCATGTCGCCATCCCGCAGGCCGCCGCCTACGTCAAACCGCACCTCGACATGTCGACGATCGCGCTTGCGCACTTCGCCTCGCCCGAAACCAAGGCGCTGAGCCAGAAGCAGGAAGAGGATATCCGCGCGCGCATTACCGGCTACGACGAGCGCCTCGCCGATCTCGACACCATGGGCATCGACCTTCAGCTCGTCATGCCGCCGCCGAACCAGTGCTTCTACACCGTGCCGCTCGACATCTCGGTCCAGGCCTCGCGCTTGGTGAACGATGGGCTGGCGGAATACGTCTCCCGCAAGCCCGACCGCTTTGTCGCGCTCGGCACCGTCCCGCTCATCCATGGCGGGGAAGCGGCGAACGAGCTCGAACGCTGCGTGAAGTCGCTCGGCATGAAGGGCGTGGAAATCCTGACCAATGTCGCGGGCCGAGAGCTTTCGGAGCCAGATTTCGCGCCGTTCTGGCAGAAGGCCGAAGAGCTCGACGCGCTCGTCGTCATCCATCCCAACGGTTTCACCGACGCCAAACGGTTCACGCGGTTCTATTTCAACAACGTGATCGGCAATCCGCTCGAAACCACCATCGCCCTGCACTACCTGATCTTCGACGGCGTACTGGAGCGGCACCCCAGGCTGAAGATACTCGCGGTGCACGGCGGCGGCTATCTTCCGGCCTATTCCGGCCGCATCGATCACGCCTGGGGCGCGCGCTCGGATTCACACGGCGACCTGCCGCAGCCGCCGACCAGCTATCTCAAGAAGATCTATTTCGACACCGTGGTGTTCACGCCCCACCAGCTTGCGGAGCTCGTGCGCCAGTTCGGGACCGATCACATCATCATGGGAACGGACTATCCGTTCGACATGGCCGACTTCGACCCAATCGGCCACGTCGCGTCGGTCGAACATTTCGACCCCTCGACCATCGCCGCCATCGCCGGGGGCAACGCGCGACGACTGCTGGGGCTTTAGCTAAGGCATTGTTGAGATGCAGCTGAATCGTCAACTGCCCCTCCCTTGGCGATCGCGGCGTTGTAGACTTGAATTTCATCCGCGGCATGCACCGATACCGCGCTCGTGATGAGCAGTATCACCGCAAACAGCAAGTGCCGGAAACCGAAGCGCATTTGAGATACATCAATACGAGAGGCGTGACCGCATATTGCCTCTAAAAAAATGGCTGATGCTTGCGCAAGAGCAACACTTGCTTAGAATTGTTCCAAACCTGCAGCGGAACGCGAGACCGGGGCATGACATTCAACACCGCGACGACATGGGGCTGGCCCGCCAAGACGCTGCACTGGGTTTGCGCCGCGATCATTCTGCTGCTGCTCGGACATGGCTGGTGGATGACGCATCTGACGCCGCGGCCCGATCGGCTCGCCAATTACGCGGGGCATTCGGCGCTTGGCTATGATCTGTTGGCGCTGATCACCGTGCGGCTGTTGTGGCGATGGCTCAATCCGGTGCCGGAGTTGCCCGCCGATCTCAAGCCGTGGGAGCGGGCGGCGGCGCATATCGGGCACATTTCCCTCTACGTGCTCATCTTTATCGTGTCAGTGACCGGCTGGATGGTCGCCACGACATTCCGGGTCCCCATGACCAAGGACGTGTTCGGGATCGACGTGCCGCCCATCGTGACGACGGTCGATCGCCCGGTGCGCCAGTGGATCGAGGAATCACATATGGTCCTCGCCTATCTACTCGCGGCAGTGGTGCTCATTCACGTCATCGGTGCGCTCCGCCATCATATCTTCAAGCGTAACCAGATCCTGCGACGCATGACGTGGGGCATGCGCGCCTAATTCAAGCGCATCTGTGAAGAGAGACGAATCCACACGATCTGCGACGGCGGCTTCATCAACAGAGCGAAAATCGGCGGTCAGATTCAGCAGAAGCTGACCCGACATTCCAAGCCCGCACAATCCTTGGTGACGGAGCCCCGCTCAGGTCACTCCCCCTTGACCTTCGCGTCCTGGATCACCTTGCGCCACTTCGGCTCGTCGGCCTTGATGTAGCTGGTGAGCTCTTCCGGCGAGCCGGCGATCGATTCGAAATACTGCCGTTCGAGAAAGTTCTTCTTGATATCGGGATCGGCGAAAACCTTTCGCACTTCGGCGTTGATCTTGGTCACGATGTCGGCCGGCATTCCCGGCGGCCCGAACAGCCCGAACCAGGAGACCGCTTCGTAGCCGGGCAACCCGCTCTCCGCGACGGTGGGAGCCTCAGGCAGCAGCGCCATGCGCTTTCCGGCGCCCACCGCGATGAGCTTGACCTTGTCCGACTTCCATTGCGGCACCGCGCTCCCCACGCTGATGAACATCATCTGGATGTGCCCGGCGACCACGTCGGTCAGCGCCGGCGTCGCGCCCTTGTAGTGGACGGCCTGCAGCTTCGCTCCCGAAAGCGCCTGGAATAATTCCATGTTGAGGTGGCCGCTCGACCCCACGCCGAAGGTCCCGTAGTTGATCGCGCCCGGCTTCTGCTTGGCGAGCGCGATCAGATCCTTGACGCTCTGCACCGGCAGCGCCGGATTGGCGATCAGCGCATGGTTGATGGTGACCAGGCCCGAGATCGGGGTGAATCCCTTGACCGGATCATAGGACAGCTTGGGGTAGAGGCTGGGATTGACCACGAACGTCACTTCCGGCCCGATCAGCAGCGTATAGCCGTCGGGTGCGGCCTTGGTGACGTATTCCGCCGCGATCTGGTTGTTGGCGCCGGGCTTGTTCTCCACGATCACCTGCTGGCCCCAGGCTTCGGTGAAGCGCTGCGCCAGCGTGCGGCCGAGCGCGTCGGTGACCCCGCCCGGCGCGGCCGGTACGACGATCGTCACCGGTTTGGTCGGGTAGCTCATCCCTTGTGCGGCCGCCATCGCGGGCAGACAACTCACCACCACAGCCGCAAGCCATGTTCGCATCCGCCAGTCTCCTTGAGGTCCCTTGCCTTTTGGCCAAGTATCGCTGATTTTCTGGTGCCTGCCTATGGTCGGCACGATGCGGCAATCCCGCACAATCTGCACGTCATGTCCTAACGGCGCGCAAGGCGCCGAAGGCCGGGGGGGTTTGGTAGCGTGATTGTTGTTGCGATCGATATCGGCGGCACCTTTACCGATCTGATCGGGTTCGACCAAGCGAGCGGGCAGTTCGTGCAGGCCA
>Ga0307281_10000454_pt1 | contig 10815 bp, 9 predicted proteins | sample ER_DNA_120_FD_194486 | JGI IMG/M metagenome (GOLD analysis project Ga0307281, IMG submission 194486) | Bulk soil microbial communities from the East River watershed near Crested Butte, Colorado, United States - ER_DNA_120 | ecosystem: Environmental > Terrestrial > Soil > Floodplain | place: USA...
TTCGGGGTCCTGCCGTTCGGGCTCGACGCGCTGGACCTGCTCCGGATCGAGGCCGGGCTGCTCCTGCTCGACGTCGACTTCGCCAACTCCCGTTATGGCTGGACGGACGAGGACCGGTCGTCGCTGATCGAGCTCGGCTGGGGCTGGATGGTCCGCGACCTGGCGAGTAACGACCGCGCCTTCATCGGCCGCCGTGCCATCGAGCGGGAGCTCGCCGAGAAGACGTCGCGCTGGCGGCTGACCGGCCTGATCGTCGACTGGGCCGACTACGACCGGATCTATGGCGAGGCGGGACTGATCCCGCCCAAGGACCACACCCCGATCCTCGGGGAGATGTTCCTGTACGACGACGACAGCGTCCAGGTCGGCTACACCACCAGCTACATGTACTCGCCGATGTTGCAGCGCCACATCGCCCTCGCCCGCGTCCGGCCCGCCCTCGCCGCGCCGGGCTCGACCGTCCGACTGGAGATCGACGTGAACCATCGCTACGAGTACGTCGCCGCGCAGACCGCCCGGCTTCCGCTCTACAACCCGACCCGGAAGACGGCCTGATATGCCGAAGACGCCCAAAGCCTCGAAGCCGGCCAAGCCGTCGAAGAAGAACGCCGACTCTGCCGACAGGACCTACGACGTCATCGTCGTCGGTGGCGGTCACAACGGGCTGACGAACGGCGCCTACCTGGCCAAGGCCGGGCTCAAGACGCTGATCCTCGAGCGGCGCTCGCTGTTCGGTGGCGCGGCGATCACCGAAGAGCTCTACCCGGGCTTCTGGTTCACGACGTTCTCGTACGCCCTGAGCCTGCTCAGGCCGGACATCATCCACGACCTGGAGCTGACCAAGCACGGCTTCATGCCGCTCCTGATGTCATCGACCTTCGCGCCGATGGAGAACGGCGACTACCTGTGGCTCGGCCAGGACCACGGCGACAACCTCAAGGAGATCGCGCGTCACAGCAAGCACGACGCCGACGCCTACAACCAGTACGCGCACGACATGGAGATGGTCTGCCAGGCGATCAAGCCACTGCTCGACGCCGCGCCGCCCGACCTGTTCAGCGACGACCCCGAGGAGCTCCTCGCACTGGCCTCCCTCGGCCAGCGCTTCCGCAAGATGGACAAGCGGACGTTGCACAACACGGTCCGCCTGCTGACCGGGAGCGCCGCCGACTTCCTCGACGACTACTTCGAGTCGGACATCGTCAAGGGCTACCTCGCGTCGTCGGCGATCATCGGCACCAAGGTCGGGCCGCGCTCGCAGGGCTCGGGCCTCGTCCTGCTGTACCACTCGATCGGCGAGCACGACGGCGAGTTCGGGGCGTGGGCCTTCCATAAGGGTGGGAATGGCGGGTTCACCAAGGTGCTCGCCCGCGCGGCGGAGTCGTTCGGAGCCGAGATCTCGCTCGAGTCGCCGGTCAGCGACGTGATCACGAAGAACGGCCGGGCGATCGGGGTCGCGCTGGAGGACGGCACCGAGTACCACGCCACGACCGTGGTCAGCGCGCTCGACCCGCGGCGGACCTTCCTCGAGCTCGTGGACCCGCGCGAGCTACCGAGCGACCTGGTCGAGACCATCCAGCGCTTCCGATTCCAGGGAACGTCATCGAAGGTGAACTTCGCGCTCGACGGGCTGCCCAAGTACCCGGCTCTCGGCGACCGCGGCGACATGTTCCGCGGCTTCACGAACATCGGGCCGTCGATGGACTACCTCGAGCGCGCCTTCGACGACGCAAAGTACGGTTGGTACAGCCAGCGGCCGTACATGGACTGCGCCATCCAATCGACGATCGACGCGGACATGGCGCCACCCGGCAAGCATGTGATGAGCACGTTCATCCAGTACACGCCGTACAAGCTCCACGAGAGTGACTGGGACACCGAGCGGCAGAACCTGGGCGACACCGTCCAGGCGACGTTCGAGTCGTTCTTTCCGGGCTTCAGCGACCTGGTCCTTCACCGGGAGGTCGTGACCCCGCTCGACATCGAGCGCACGGTCGGACTGTCCGAAGGCAATATCTTCGCCGGGGAGTTCCTGGCGCCGCAGATGTACTTCTTCCGCCCGGCACCCGGCTGGAGCCAGTACCGCACCCCGATCGACGGCTACTACCAGTGCGGCTCAGGGACGCATCCCGGTGGCTGCGTGATGGGGGCCCCCGGCAAGCTCGCCGCACAGCGGATCCTCAAGGACCTCGCGCGGGCCTAAGCCGGGGCTCGGCATGGGCCAGGCGTGACGCGAGCTCAATGAACCTTTTGCGAAGCGGCGACGCCATACCCTGTCGAACACGACCGTTGTGGTCGTGACACAGTCGAGGCGACCGTGGACCAGCGAGAGCTCGTCGGGCGCGCGAAGCGGGGCGATCATGACGCCTTCGCCCAGCTCGTCGACCCTGCCCTTGCGCGGCTGGACGCGGCCGCTCGCCTCATCCTTCGGGACCCGGAGCTCGCGCGCGACGCGGTCCAGGAGGCGCTCATCAGGACCTGGCGCGATCTGCCGGGCCTTCGTGACCCGGATCGGTTCGAGGCCTGGCTCCATCGCCTGACCGTCAACTCCTGTCTCGACCTTGCCCGGCACCGGCGACGGCGCCCGATCGAGGTCGAGATCACCCCGCTCGATGCCCCGACGGCGTCCGACGTCTCGAGTCATCTGGCCGACCGCGAGCTGGTCGATCAGGCCCTTCGTGGCCTCGATCCCGGCCATCGCGCGGTCGTCGCTCTGCACTATCTCCTGGGGATGCCGCTGCCGCAGGTGGCGACGTCCCTGGGCATCCCCGTCGGTACGGCAAAGTCCCGGCTGCACTACGCCCTTGCGGCGATGCGCTTGTCGGCGGGAGTCGAACCCGACACGGCCCCAGGCCCGGTCACGGGAGGGCAGGTCGCATGACGACTGAAGCCCGCTTCGAACGTCAGCTGCCCGCCATCCTCGAGGACCTCTATCTGGGGCCGTCTCCCGACTATCGAGACGAGGTCCTGGCCGCCGCAGTCCGCACGCGGCAGCGCCCGGCTTGGACCTTCCCAGGAAGGTGGATCCCCATGGCTGATATCGCAACCCGGCCAACGCTCGCACCACGATTGCCGTGGCGAACGATCGGCGTGGCCCTGGTCATCGTCGCGCTGCTCGCCGTCGCGACTTTCGCGATCGTCGGTTCGCGACAGACGAAGCTTCCGCCGCCATTTGGCAATGCAGGGAATGGGCTCGTGACCTACTCGAGAGGCGGCGACGTCTACACCCTGGATCCGCGAACGGGCGTGGTCACCGCCATCGTCACCGGCACCGAGGTCGACAGCCAGCCCGAGTACTCCCCCGACGGAACCAAGTTCTCGTTCGTCCGGAAGAGCGCCAAGGACTGTTGCCTCTCCTATGACGTCTTCGTCGCGGCTGCCGACGGATCCGACGCCCGACTCGTCAGCGCGGGCCATCCGGTCACCGACAATGACTACTCGCAGTGGTCTCCGGACTCAGCGGCGATATTTGTAGGAACGGCGCAGGGTTCGCTCCTGCGATTCGATGCCACTGGCACCGGCGCGCCCGTGATCGTCGCAGAAGGGCTCCGGTTCTTGGGCGGCGAGGTTCGACCGCCCGATGGCGCCCAGATCCTCTATGACCCCGATAGCACACCCGAGATCGACCTATGGATCATGAACGCCGATGGAACCGGCGCGAAGCCCATCCTTCCGGCGAACGCGTTGACAGGGAGCCAGCACGATCTGTCGGCGGTCCGCTGGTCGCCGGATGGGAAGATGATCGCCTTCAACTGTGGCTCTCCGACGAACACGGATGTTTCGCATATCTGTGTCATGAACGCGGACGGCACCGGTATCCGGCAACTCACGGACGAGTCGGACGCCTGGTTCGAGAACGATCTCGCCTGGTCGCCGGATAGCACGCGGATCGCATTCAACCACTGGTATACGGATCCGGCGACCGGGTCCACGACCGTCCGGCCGATCGGGGTGGTATCGATCACGGGCGGTGCCGTCATCGATACCGGGCCTCTGCCCGCCTCCGACGGCGCCCTTTTCAGTTGGTCGCCCGACGGGAAAACCCTGCTGTCACTCCCGGCGCAGTTGCTTCACTCACCTTCGGGAGCGGCGACGGTTCGACCGCTCGCCATCGACGTCGCAACCGGGAATGCCCACGAGGTGGACTGGGAAGTGGGCGGAGAAGCCACCTGGCAACGCGTCGCCGAATAGGATTCACGGGCGCGCGGCCCGCGCCGTTCGGCGGACAAGAAAGAACCCCGGGTGGTCGGGCCCGGGGTTCAAGATGTATGCGGCTTGGTTGCGGGGAGAGGATTCGAACCTCTGACCTTCGGGTTATGAGCCCGACGAGCTGCCGCTGCTCCACCCCGCGACCTGTAACTCTAGGGGCCAAGCACCATTCGGTCAAACGGGCGACCCCCACCGCCCGGGCCTGACACGCTCGTTGTTCTCTGTGGACGAACAAATCTGGGCGGCGCCGCCGATGACCGTCAGGGGAGCAACGTCCGAGCCCGGGTTGTGCACGATCCGAGCTCACGGAAATGCGAGGGGTCCAGCCGCTTCGACCTCTCTACGACGGTGATTCAGCTCGCAGAGGGTCGAATCGGCCAGTTCGGAGAGCCCAGCTGCTGGTTTTGTTCTGCTGTGGAGAACGAAGGGTGTGGGTACCTAGAGCGCTGGGTACGCCCCGATCCGCTGCTGATGGGGTCGGTCGGTTCCCGGTGCACGCGACGCCGGTCGCCCCAACGTCCCATCCCCGAGCGAGAGCACGAAGACGGTCACGTATGGGCCTGGGTGGGGCGATTAATCTGCGGTGATGGAGACGCGATTTGGCGTGCGACACTCGCGTTGGCGAACGTGGCTCCGCGCCCACACCCCGACTCGCTTGTACGACCTCGGGCTCGTCGTGCCCAAAGCTCGGGACTGCAGCGATCACGACTGGTACAACGTGGATGGCCTCACCGAGGCGTGTTATCACTGCCTCGCCGCGCGCCCTCGGACCCGCACGGTGATGGACAGCAACGAGGTCGTACGTGTCCTCGATTCGCTCGAGGGAGTCGGGGTGCGCGCAGGCGTGACCGGCGGCTGGGGGATCGATGGCCTCCTGCGGCGACAGACACGCGAGCATGGAGACCTCGACCTGGGCGTACCAAGGAGCGCCATCCAGGCGGCGATCGAGGCGCTGGCGGCCATGCGCTACACGGTCACCGCCGACGACCGTCCCGCGAGGATCGTCCTTGTTGGTCCAGATGGGGCGGTCGACCTGCACCCGATCGAGATGCTGCCGTCCGGAGCCGGCGTGCAGACCGGCTTCGACGGGCAGATGTTCGAATACCCGCCGGGAAGCCTCGAGGCCGAGGGCGAGATCGGCGGGCGGGTCGTCCGGTGCGGGACTCCCGAACTCCAGGTGACCTTCCATCGAGGCTACGAACCGAGGGAGCACGACCGCCGGGACATGGCCGCCCTTGCCGACGCGTTCGGTCTTACCCTCGGGCCGCCCTACTCAGACTGAAGCGGGAGCGACTTCGGGTTGGGGCGACGGTGCGACGGGCCGCCCATCCAGCCGCCGCCCGCCGATCAGCAGCCCCACCACGAGGCTCGAGATCAGGACCGCACTGAAGACGTACATCGGGTAGACGATGTCCTTCTCGGCGAGGACGCCGGCGATCAGCGATGCGACGATGAAGCCGACCGTCCCGGCCGCGCCGAAGATCCCTTGCGCCGTCGATGACCGCCCGATCGGCGAGTTGGCCGCGACGACCGCGTAGAGAGCCGGGTTGAGCATCGCGAACCCGGTGGCCTCGATGAGGATCATCGGGACGGCCAGGAACGGATCGGAGATCCGGGTATAGGCCAGGCCCATGACCGCCGGCAGGATGGAACCGATGACGATGAACGCCAGCGCGCCGCGCCGGTCGACGATCCGACCGGCGAACGGCGACAGCAGCAGAACCGGCAGCCCGAACATCGCGAACGTCAGCCCGATCAGGTCGAGGCCCGCCCCGAGCTTCTGGAGGAAGAGGCTCCAGATGACCTCGTAGGTCCCGCCCGCGAAGTAGCCACCGGCGTTGATGACCAGCACGGCGATGAGGCCGCGGTTCCAGAGTCGACGTGGGACCGACGGGCCGACCGTTTCGCGCTTGCCCCGATCGGCGTCGATGGCGGCGGCGGCTCGCCGGGTCGTCGATGGCGCCTCGGGCGGGAACAGGGTCGAGTCGGCCGCCGGGGCCGGGTGGGTCCGCGCTTCGGTCTCGCGACCACGCAAGCCGATCGGGATGGCCGCCAGGAACGCGGCAAGTGCACCGAACACGAAGACGAACGAGATCCCGCCGAAGTAGAGGGCACCTAGCGCGCCGATGGCCGGGCCGAGCAGCAGACCGCCCATCTGGACCGCGCCGTACAGCCCGAACGCCTCGCCACGACGGTCGGGCGGCGTCGCGTCGGTCAGGTAGCCACGGGCCGCAGGGTCGTAGGCGGCCGTCGCCAGGCCGGATCCGGCGCGCAACAGGACGAACGCCAGAGGCCCCGTGAAGATCAGCGGCAGGAAGCTGAAGATCCCGGTCGCGATCAGCCCGATGACCATCAGGGGCACGCGCGCCGTCCGATCCGCCAAGTACCCGAACACCGGCTCGCCGACGAGCCGGGCAGCCGGCCAGGCGGCGATCACGAGGCCCAGCAGCGCCAGGTCCACGCCCTGTTCGGTGAAATAGAGCGGCAGGACCGGCAGCAGAGCCCCGAACCCGAGCCACACGATGAACTCGGCGAGCAAGAGCGGGACGATGTCGCCCCAGCGCGCGAGCCACGCACGGATCCGTGGCATGGGCGAGCCAAGGAGCAAGGTTCGGGCCATGGCCGGAGCCTAGCGGGCGCCGGTATACTTGCGGGCCCCCGCGCCCAACTGCCCCACCGGGAGCAACAGCATGCCCACGAACGCCATCACGGCCGAAGGCCTGGTCAAGATCTACAAGTCCCGCAAGAGCGAGGTCCGCGCCCTCGACGGCATCGACCTCGAGGTCGCAGAGGGCACCGTCCTCGGCCTGCTCGGGCCGAACGGCGCCGGCAAGACGACAACGGTCCGGATCCTGGCCACGCTGCTCAAGCCCGACGCGGGGCGCGCGACCGTGGCCGGCTTCGACGTCGTCAAGCAGGCTGACCAGCTCCGCCAGGTCATCGGGTTGTCCGGCCAGTTCGCCGCAGTCGACGAGAACCTGACCGGGCGCGAGAACCTGTGGATGTTCGGGCGGCTCTACCAGCTGTCGTCGATGGAGGCCAGGCGACGGGCCGACGAGCTCCTCGAGCAGTTCGACCTGGCCGATGCCGGCGATCGCGTGGTCAAGACGTATTCGGGTGGCATGCGCCGCCGGCTGGACCTCGGAAGCGCCCTGATCGGGCGACCGCGGATCCTGTTCATGGATGAGCCGACAACCGGCCTCGACCCGCGCAGCCGCCTCGGTATGTGGGATGTCATCCGCGGCCTCGTGCGCGAGGGCACGACGCTCCTGTTGACCACCCAGTACCTGGAGGAAGCCGACGAACTGGCCGATTCGATCGCGGTCGTCGACCACGGAAAGATCATCGCCCGCGGCACGGCGGACGAACTCAAGTCGCAGGTCGGTGGCGAGCGGATCGAGGTCGTCGTGCGCGACCGAGTCGCCGTGCCTCGGGCCAGGGAGCTGCTCCAGGCCGATTGCAACGGCGAGGTCACCCTCGACGAGCACACGAGGCGACTGACCGTGCCGGCCAGCGGTGGCGGTGCCACGGTCCTGGTCCAGGTCGTGCGCGATCTCGACGACGCGGGGATCGTCATCGACGACATCGGCCTCCGCCGGCCGACGCTCGACGACGTCTTCCTGGCCCTGACTGGTCACGCGGCGGAATCGGCGGTCTGGGCCGACGAGGACACCACACGCGAGGAGAAGAGCGCATGACGACCGCCCGACTCGTCACTCCAGCCCCGGCGGCTCCGATCGGTGGCGTTCGCCGCGCCTTCAACGACGGCCGCGTCGTCGCCTGGCGCAACCTCAAGCGCATCCCACGGATCCCGGAACTGGCGATCTTCGCGGTCCTCCAGTCGATCATGTTCGTGCTGCTCTTCTCGTTCGTGTTCGGTGGCGCGATCACAGTCGGGGCAAACACGGACCCGACCATCTACCGCGAATACCTGATGCCGGGGATCTTCGCCCAGACGATCGTCTTCGCCGCGGCGACGACCGCCATCGGCATGTGCGACGACATCAACAAGGGGATCATCGACCGCTTCCGCTCGCTCCCGATGGCACGCTCGGCAGTCCTGACCGGCCGGACATCGTCGGACGTCGTCTACAACGCGGGCATCCTTGTCGTGCTGATGCTCAGCGGCTTCGTGGTCGGCTGGACCAACCACAATGGGTTCGACGCCCTTCTCGAAGGTGCGGCGCTCCTCCTCCTGTTCGCATTCGCGATGGCCTGGATCGGCGTCTGGCTCGGGCTGTCGGTCCCGACCGTCGAGGTCGCCCAGCAGGTCTCGTTCACGGTCATCTTCCCGATCACGTTCGTGTCGAGTGCGTTCGTCCCGATCGCGGGGATGCCGACCTGGCTCCAGCCGTTCGCCGAGTGGAACCCGACGAGCACGTTGAGCTCGAGCCTGCGACGCCTGTGGGGCAACCCCGACCCGAACCAGACAGGCACCAGCCTGGCGTCCACCGATCCGATCCTGGTGACCCTCATCTGGGTCGTGGTCATCCTGGCGATCTTCGCGCCGCTCGGGGTGCGTCGCTATCGGTCGATGAACCGCTGACCCGCGGGTAACGTCGGAGGCCTACCATCGTCGGGTCATGCTGCCAGCCCCCGCTCTCCTCGCCGCCGGTCTGGTCATCGGTCTGATCATCCTGTTGCCGGCACGCCGGCTCCAGCTGGCCGGGTTCAGCGGCCGTTCGATCGCGTTGTATGCCATTTGCCTCTGGGCGTTCGCGTTCTTCATGGCGGTGCGGCCGTTCGCGGCGCGGTTCCTCATCCCGATCCTGCTGATCGCCTACCTGGCGCCGTTCGTGGTCGCGCCAGGTCGGTTGTCCGGGATCGTCTCGCGAGGGCGAGGACGCGGCGGGCCGGGAGCGGCCGGCGACCCACCCAAGCCGCCGATCAAGAACGTCACCCCGCCCGACCAGCGGATGGGGCCTGAATGAGCGGACCCATCGCGCTCCACGGGGGCGGCGAGTTCCTGGCGGGTGACGAGCCGTTCCTCGCTGCACTTCTGTGGCGGGCCGTCGAGCGCGCCGGCCGACCCACGTCTGGCCGGCCGATCCGGATCGCCGTCGTCCCGACCGCCGCGGCACGTGGCCGGCCCGATCTCGCCGGTTCCAACGGGGTCGAGGCGTTCGAGCGCGTCGCCGCCGCGAGCAGCCTCGAACTCGTCGCTGCCACCGTCCCGATCGTCAATCGCGCGACCGCCGCCGACGCCGGATTCGCCGCCGAATTGGCGGCCGCGGACGTCATCCATTTTCCGGGCGGCGACCCGGACCTGATCCCGACGATCATGCCGGGCACGGCGGCCTGGGCTGCGATCAACGACGCGCACGACGCCGGTGCCGTCCTGGTCGGGGCGAGTGCCGGCGCGATGGCGTTCGGGCCGTGGACCTGGACGCCCGGTGGCGGGATGGCCGGGCTCCACGTCGTTCGGGGCCTCGTCGTCGTGCCGCATGCGCAGGCAGCCACCTGGTCGTCGACCATCGAGCGTTTCGCAGCGTGGGCGCCCGAGGGCCTCGGAGCCCTTGGGCTGTCCGAGCAGACCGGCGTGATCGAGGAGCCCCTGCTCCGCGGAAGCCTGACGATCGACTGGCGCGTCGTCGGTCCGGGTGAGGCGCGCTGGCTGGCGGACCCGGAACGCGGCGAGACCGTCGTGGCTCGCTGGCACGAGATCATCTCCACGCCGGTCGTCGCGTTGTGAGGCTCGATCTGGGCTGGCGGCTCGATCCCGAGGTCACGTTCCTGAACCATGGCTCGTACGGCGCCTGTCCGGAACCGGTGCTCGAGGTCCAGCGGGCGTGGCGCGATCGCCTGGAGTCGGAGCCGGTGCGCTTCCTATCGGACGACCTTCCGGGATTGCTGGCCGAAGCGCGGGACGCCGTTGGCCGGTTCCTGGGCGCCGATCCCGAGGGACTCGCGTTCGTGACCAACGCGACGACCGGGGTCAACACGGTCCTCCAGTCGCTCCGCTTCGAACCCGGCGACGAGCTCCTGACCGACGATCACGAGTACAACGCGACCCTCAACGCGATGCGGGCGGTGGCGACGCGCGACGGGGCACGGGTCGTTGTCGCGCCACTGCCCTTCCCGATCGCGAGCCCCGACGACGCCCTGGCGGCGATCCTTGCCGCCGTCACAGAACGGACGCGGCTCCTGCTCGTCAGTCACGTCACCAGCCCGACCGGCCTCATCCTGCCTGTCGCCGAGCTCATCGCCGAGATGGACCGGCGCGGCATCGACACGCTGGTCGACGCGGCCCACGCGCCGGGAATGGTCCCCGTGGACGTCACCGCGTTGGGTGCCGCCTACTGGACGGGGAACGGCCACAAGTGGGTGTGTGGGCCCAAGGGCACGGCTGTCCTGTGGGTCCGCGAGGACCGGCGCGACCGGATCCATCCGCTGGTCGTATCGCATGGCGCGAACGAGCCGCTGGCCGGGCGGACGCGTTTCCGCCACGAGTTCGACTGGGTCGGGACGGCCGACCCGACCGGGTTCCTGACGCTCCCCGCGGCGATCGACTGGATGGACCGGTGCGGTGTGCCGAACGGTGGCGGCTGGCCGGCGATCATCGCCGCCAACCATGCGCTGGCACTCGAGGGCCGTGACATCCTCGCG
>Ga0307281_10000456_pt1 | contig 10791 bp, 6 predicted proteins | sample ER_DNA_120_FD_194486 | JGI IMG/M metagenome (GOLD analysis project Ga0307281, IMG submission 194486) | Bulk soil microbial communities from the East River watershed near Crested Butte, Colorado, United States - ER_DNA_120 | ecosystem: Environmental > Terrestrial > Soil > Floodplain | place: USA...
CCTCGTAGATCACGTCGTCCATCCGGCTGCCGGTGTCGATCAGCGCGGTGGCGAGGATGGTGAGCGAGCCGCCTTCCTCGACGTTGCGCGCGGCGCCGAAGAAGCGCTTCGGGCGCTGCAGGGCGTTGGCATCCACGCCGCCGGTCAGCACCTTGCCGGAAGCCGGCACCACGGTGTTGTAGGCGCGCGCGAGGCGGGTGATGGAATCGAGCAGGATCACGACGTCCTTCTTGTGCTCGATCAGGCGCTTCGCTTTCTCGATCACCATCTCGGCGACCTGCACGTGGCGCGAGGCCGGCTCGTCGAAGGTGGAGGACACCACCTCGCCCTTTACCGAGCGGATCATTTCGGTCACTTCCTCGGGCCGCTCGTCGATCAGCAGCACGATCAGGACCACGGCGGGATGGTTGGCGGTGATGGCGTGGGCAATGTGCTGCATGAGCACGGTCTTGCCGGCCTTGGGGGGCGACACGATCAGCCCGCGCTGGCCCTTGCCGATGGGGGCGATGATGTCGATGATGCGCCCGGTGATGTTCTCCTCCGCCTTGATGTCCCGTTCGAGCTTGAGGAGCTCGGTCGGATGGTAGGGCGTGAGATTCTCGAACATGATCTTGTGCTTCGAGCTCTCGGGCGCATCCTCGTTGACCTTATCCACCTTGACCAGCGCGAAGTAACGCTCGCCGTCCTTGGGCGTGCGAATTTCGCCCTCGATCGAGTCGCCGGTATGCAGGTTGAAGCGCCGGATCTGGGACGGGCTGACGTAAATATCGTCGGTGCCCGCGAGGTACGAGGTATCGGGCGAGCGCAGGAAACCGAAGCCGTCGGGCAGCACCTCAAGCGTGCCGCCGCCGAAGATGCTTTCCCCCTTCTTCGCCTGGTTCTTGAGGAGCGCGAAGATCAACTCCTGCTTGCGCATGCGATTGGCGCCGTCGACCTCGTTCTTGACCGACATCTCGAGGAGCTCGCCGACGTGGAGGTTTTTCAGATCGGATAAATGCATATGCGGCGACCCTTCGTGGGTTGAAGCGGGAGCGGAAGAGGGAGGGGCGTCCACTGCGTGCGGACCGCCCATCTCATGCGGGATTCCGGGCGCCTGTCGCCCGGGTGCTTGCGGGGAAAGTTGGAAACCTTAGATGTGGCTGTCAATAAAAGCGGTCAGTTGTGATTTGGACAGGGCGCCGACCTTGGTCGCTTCCACGGCCCCGTTCTTGAACAGCATGAGCGTGGGGATGCCGCGGATGCCGTACTTGGGCGGCGTGGCCTGGTTCTCGTCGATGTTCAGCTTCGCGACCTTGAGGCGGCCGGAGTATTCCTTCGCCACCTCGTCGAGGATGGGCGCGATCATTTTGCACGGGCCGCACCATTCGGCCCAGTAATCCACCAGCACCGGGGTCTGCGACTGCAGCACCTCGGGATCGAACGTCTCGTCGGTCACGTAATGGATATGTTGACTCATGCGGCGAATACCTTCGGGAATCAATCGGAAAGCGCCACGGAGAGTGTGGCAGTTGAGACTTGCCCCATTATGCTAGCGAAATTTCCCTGCTTTGCATAGGGCCATCAGCCGGCCCGCGCCATCGGCAATACGGGACGTGTCTGCTAAGATATGGACTCTGCCTGCAAGTATCAAGCCGGATCGAAATCCCGAGGGAATACTATGACTTACGTTGTTACCGAGACCTGCATCAAATGCAAGTATACCGATTGCGTTGATGTGTGTCCGGTCGATTGCTTCCGCGAAGGCCCCAACATGCTCGTCATCGACCCCGATGAGTGCATCGACTGCACCCTGTGCGTCGCGGAGTGCCCGGTGGAGGCGATCTTTGCCGAGGACGATGTCCCCGACAACCAGAAGCACTGGACCAAGGTCAACGCCGAGCTGTCGAAGGTGTGGAAGCTCATCATCGAGAAGATACCCGCTCCCGCCGACGCGGATGAGTGGGCCAAAATCAAAGAAAAAGAGCATCTCCTGGAAAAGTGATTCCAGGGAGCATAGTTTTCAACCAGCCTTCAACCGTTATTATCCCGTCAGTGCCGCATTTCCGCGCCGTAGCCGTTAGCTGACTGCCGAGCGCTTCAAGATGCGCCCCGACCTCGCGCAGCGGATCGAAGCCGGATGCGCGGTCGTGACTCCGAACCGCCGGCTCGCGGCGCACCTCAGGCACGAGTACGACGCGCGGCAAATCCGGGCCGGCAAGCCTGCGTGGCTGACCGCCGACATCCTGCCGTTTTCGGCCTTCGTCGAGCATGCTTACAGCGACGCCCTCTATTCCGGTCATGCTGCCGGGCTGCCGCTACTGCTGGCCCCGGCTCAGGAGCAGTCGCTGTGGGAAAGCATCATCCGCGATTTCGATGCGGAGAGAACTTTGCTCGCCATCCCGGAGGCAGCCGCGCTCGCGCGCGAAGCGTGGCAGCTTGCGCACGCCTGGGGTCTTATGCCGCGTCTCGGAAAATTTCCGCTGAATGAGGACGGCAAGGCGTTCCAGCAATGGGCGCAGCGTTATGAAAGCATCACCCGGCGCGAGCGCCACACCGACGGCGCGCGTCTCGCGGACGTCGCCGCCGCGCTGCTGGCGAAGATGGAGATCAGGAAGCCGAAGTCCCTGGTTCACTACGGCTTTGATCTGGTCATGCCGCAGCAGGCGGCCTTCTTCAAGGCTCTGACGGCCGCCGGATGCGACGTGAGCGGCGCCGGCCCGCAGCCGCGCAGCGGCGAGCGCTTGCGTGTCGCCTGCGCGGACAGCGCCGAGGAGATACGCCGCGGGGCGGCGTGGGCGCGGGCGCGCCTCGAAACCAGCGCTGGGGCGCGCATCGGTGTCGTCGTGCCCGAGCTGGCAAAACACCGCAAGGCGATCCAGCGGATCTTCAGCGCGGTCATGGAGCCGGACTACGCGCTCCCGGGCATCCGGCACGCGGCATTTCCGTTCAACATTTCCCTGGGCGAAGCGCTGAGTGCGTACCCGCTGGTGAGCGCCGCCTTCCTGGTGCTCGAGCTGGCAGGCAGGGAAATCGACTTCGAGCGGGCGAGCCGGCTGATCCGCTCCCCGTTCCTCGCCGGCGCGGAGACCGAGCTGTCGCGGCGCGCGCGGCTCGACGCCCGGCTGCGGAAGCGCGCCGAGCCGGTCGTCACGCTGGACCGCCTGCTGACGCTGATCGCGCAAGACGATGCGGGCTGCGCCATCCTCGTGGAGCGCCTGGCGGCGCTCGCCGGGTTCCGCAAGGCGCGCCTCTTCGGCGGGCAGCCGCCTTCCGCCTGGGCCAGGGGGATTTCCGATGCGCTTGCGGTCGTCGGCTTTCCCGGTGAGCGCGGCCTCGACTCCGCCGAATACCAGACGCTCGGCAAATGGCACGAGCTCGTCGCCGATTTCGCCGCGCTCGACCGCGTCCTGCCGCGCACCGGCTACGGCGACGCGGTATCGCGCCTGCGGCGGATGGCGGTCGACACGCTGTTCCAGCCGGAGACGCCGGCAGTGCCGATCCAGATCCTCGGCGAGCTCGAAGCTACCGGCATGGAGTTCGATCACCTGTGGGTGATGGGGCTGGCGGACGAAACCTGGCCGCCCGGCCCGCGGCCGAACCCGTTCCTGCCGGTCGAACTGCTGCGCGACGCCGGGTTGCCGCAAGGTTCGGCCGCCGGTTCGCTGGAGCTTGCGCGCCGGCTGACCGGGGAATGGCTGTCCTGCGCCGGCGAAGTGGTGCTCAGCTACCCGCTGCACGAGGACGACCGCGTGTTGAAGCCGAGCCCGCTCATCAGCGCCGTGAACGAGGAGGCGCTGTTGCTGCCCGAGTACGCCAGCTATCGCGGCGCGGTTCATGATTTGCGCAAGCTAGAGAGCGGCGCGGATGGCAGGGCGCCGCCGCTGGCGGCGGGCGCAGCAGTGGACGGCGGCACGGCGGTAATCAAGGATCATGCGGCGTGTCCGTTTCGCGCGTTCGCGCTGTACCGGCTGGACGCCAGGGGACTGGACGAACCGCATGCCGGGCTGAATGCGATGGAACGCGGCACGCTGGTGCACCGCGTGCTGGCACAGGTGTGGGCGCATCTCAAGACGAAGAGTGCGCTGGACGGGACCGGGGAGGCCGAGCTCGGCGCGCTGCTCTGGCGGGCGGCGGAAGAGGCGGTCGCGCGTACCTGGCGCGACCGGCCGACGGTGCTGTCGGGCCGCTTCGCGGAAATCGAGAAGCGGCGCCTGGTGCGGCTCGCGCGTGCGTGGCTCGAGCTGGAGAAACAGCGCGGCGGCTTCACGGTGCTCGCCACCGAGGACAGGCGCCGCCTCGAGATCGACGGGCTCGCTTTGACCGCGCGCCTCGACCGCGTCGATGAGACCGACGACGGGCGCCGCATCGTGATCGACTACAAGACCGGTAACGCGTCGCCCGGCGCCATGCTCGGCGACCGGCCGGACGAGCCGCAGTTGCCGCTCTACCTGGTCGGCGCCGAGCCGGACGCGGCGGCGGTGGCCTTCGCGCTGGTGAGGGCGGGCGACATGAAGTTTGCGGGGCTGTCCCGTGATGCCGACGTGTTGCAGGACCTGCGCACGCTGCCCGATGGCAAGCTCAAGCAGGCCGAACCATCCTGGGGTCAGCAAATACAGGCCTGGCGCGTCGGGCTGGCAAGCATCGCCGCCGGATTTTCCGCCGGTGACGCCCGGGTCGATCCGAAGCGCTTCCCGGACACGTGCCGCTATTGCGACGTGAAGCCGTTCTGCCGCATCTACGAGCGGCTGGAGAACACGCTCGAGGAGGACGCGGAATGACCGCGATGGATATACCCGACCTCGCCGCGCGCCGCCGCGCGCTTGACCCGGAACGCTCGTTTATCGTGCAGGCCCCGGCGGGCTCCGGCAAGACCGAGCTCCTGATCCAGCGCTACCTGCTGTTGTTGGCGGCCGTGGAGCATCCCGAGGAAATCGTCGCGATAACCTTCACCCGCAAGGCCGCCGGCGAAATGCGCGAGCGGGTGCTGCGGGCGCTGGTGGAAGCGCGGGCGGGGAAGATCCCCGAGAGCGATCACGAGAAATCGACGCTCGCGCTCGCCGCGGCCGCGCTGGCGCGCGACACCGAACGCGCGTGGAGCGTTACCGACAACCCGGCCCGGCTGCGCATTCAGACCATAGACTCCCTGTGCGCGGCGCTGACGCGCCAGATGCCGATTCTGTCCCGTTTTGGCTCGCAGCCGGAAAGCATCGAGGACGCGTCCGAGCTCTACCTCGAAGCGGCGCGCGCGACGGTCGAGCTGGTCGAAAGCGACGGCGCGGTGGCGCAGGACGTCGAGCGGCTGCTCACCCATCTCGACAACGACGTCGAGCGCATCGAGACGCTGCTTGCCGACATGCTCGCGCGCCGCGATCACTGGTTGCGCCACGTGCACGGCCGGGAACGCGAGGAGCTGGAAGCGGCGTTGCAGAACGTCAGGCACGGCGCGGTCGAGCGGGTGCGCGCGCTGGTACCCGCGGCTGCGCAAGCGGAGTTGCAAGCGGTCGCCGGGTTCGCGCTCGGCAACCTCGGGCGCGATGGATTTGCGGACGGCGTGGAAGGCTGGGCTCAGCTGGCCCGCGTGTTCCTGACCGGCGACGGCGACTGGCGCCAGAGGCTCACGAAGAACGAAGGTTTCCCCGCGGGCAAGCCGGCGCAACCCTGGAAGGAACGCGCGCTGGCGCTTTGCGCCAGCCTCGAAGAGCGCGGCGGGTTCCTCGCCGCGCTCACCGATATGCGCGCGCTGCCGCCCGAAAAGTACAGTGAAGAGCAATGGGAAGTGCTGGGCGCCATCCTGCGGCTGTTGCCGCGCGCGGCCGGCCAATTGAAGCTGGTGTTCCAGTCGCGCGGCCAGGTCGATTTCACCGAGGTCGCGCAGGGCGCGCTGCTGGCGCTGGGCGGGGAGGGGATGCCGAGCGATCTCGCGCTCGCCCTCGATTACCGCATTCGTCATCTGCTGGTCGACGAATTCCAGGATACCTCGATCAGCCAGTACGAGCTCATCGCGAAGCTGACCGCCGGCTGGGAGCCGGGCGATGGGCGCAGCGTGTTCGCGGTCGGCGACCCGATGCAATCGATCTACCGCTTCCGCGAGGCGGAGGTCGGGTTGTTCCTGCGCGCGCGCGCCGCGGGCCTGGCAGGCGTCGCGCTCGAGCCGATCGGCCTGTCGGCCAATTTCCGCTCCCAGGCCGGCATCGTCGAATGGGTCAATGCGACCTTCTCCCGGGTCATGCCGGAGCGGGAGGACGTTGCCGCCGGTTCGGTGCCGTACACTGCGTCGGCGGCGACGCGGGCGGCGCTTCCCGGCGCGGCGGTGACCGTGCACCCGTTCTTCAACGACGATCGCGCCGGCGAAGCGGCTCGGGTGGTCGAGATCGTCGCGCAGGCACGGCGCGAGAACGCCGAGGCGAAGATCGCGATCCTGGTGCGCACCCGCGGGCAACTGCACGAGATCGTGCCGCAGCTGCGGGACACCGGCCAGCGCTTCCGCGCGGTCGATATCGAGGAACTCGGCCATCGGCCGGTGGTGCAGGACCTGCTGACGCTGACGCGCGCGCTCTCGCACCCTGCGGACCGGCTGGCCTGGCTGGCGCTGCTGCGCGCGCCATGCTGCGGGCTGAAGCTCGCCGATCTTCACGCGCTGGCCGGCGACGCGGTGGGGCGCACGGTGTGGGAACTGATGAACGACGATGCGCGCGTCGCGACGCTATCCGGCGACGGTCGCGTGCGATTGGAAAGGGTGCGCGCGGTATTGCAGGCGTGTCTCGATCTACGCTGCCGAGGCTCGCTGCGCGAGCGCACGGCCGGGGCGTGGTTCGCGCTCTCCGGGCCGGCCTGTGTCGCGGACACGACCGATCTCGAAGACGCTGAGATCTACTTCGACTACCTGGAGTCGCGCGAGGAAGCGGGCGAAATCGCCGACCCGTTCGCATTCGAGAAAGGGCTCTCGAAGCTTTACGCTTTGCCGGACCTGCAGGCCGACGAACGACTCGAGATCATGACCATCCACAAGGCGAAGGGACTCGAGTTCGACACGGTGATCGTGCCCGGCCTCGGCCGCCGGTCCCGCAGCGACGACAGCAAGCTGTTCCTGTGGATGGAGCAGCCGCGAGAGCAGGGGAACGGGCCAGCAGACCTGCTTCTCGCGCCGATCCGGGAGACTGGCGCAGACGAAGACCCGATCTACCGCTGGCTGCAAAAACTCGAGGCCGAGAAGGAGCTCCTCGAGAGCGGCCGCCTGCTCTACGTGGCGGCGACGCGCGCCCGGCAGCGCCTGCACCTGCTCGGCGATACGCGCTGGGCCGCGGACGACGATGGCGTGCCCGCCCTGAAGCCCCCGGGTGAACGAACGCTGTTGGGCCAGCTATGGCCCATCATCGAGTCGGTCTACTCGGCGGCGGCGGCGGCGTTCGTCCCCCCGGCGCAAACTCCCGCGGCAGAGGACGAACTGGACCAGTCACTGCGCCGCATTGCTTCCGGCTGGCAATCGCCGCCGGCGCCGCCTCGCGTCGAGTGGACGCCGCCCGCGGAGCCGGCGCACGCCCAGGACGCCATCGAGTTCTCGTGGGCCGGCGAAACAGCGCGACACATCGGCACTGTCGTGCATTGTTGGCTGCAGCGGATCGCCGACGATGGTCTCAAGAGCTGGGACCCGGCCCGGGTCAATGCACTGAATAGCGTCTTCAGGGACGAGCTCGTCGCGAGCGGCCTGCCGGCTGATGCGCTGGGAGCCGCGACCGGACGCGTGGCCGCAACGATTGCGCAAACGCTGGCCGACGAACGCGGCCGCTGGCTGCTCGGGCCCCGCGACGACGCTCGATCGGAGCTGCGGCTGACCGGCGCAGGCGAGGGTGGAGTGGTGAACATTGTCATGGACCGGACTTTCGTCGACGAGCAGGGGGTACGCTGGATCGTGGACTACAAGACCAGCGGTCACGAGGGCGGCGACACCGAGGCCTTCCTCGACCGTGAACGCGAGCGCTATCGCCCGCAGCTCGAGCGCTACGCCGCGCTGATGAAGGCGTACGACAAACGCCCGATCAAGCTCGGGCTCTACTTCCCGTTGTTAAAGGGCTGGAGGGAGCTGGGGTGAAGCAGCGCTTCACCACGGCTCGACGCCCATCGCCGGTTTAAGCAGGGCCAGTCACCAGTCACGAGTCACGCGGAGCATTGCCCCACGGGGCAATGAGCGTCTCGCCCTTGATCGTCGTGCGGCGCATCACGCGCCGCTGCGCCGTGTCCACCTCGGTGCGGTAGTGCATGCAGCAGCGGTTGTCCCACAGCACGATGTCGCCGACCTTCCAGTAGTGCGTCCACGCGTACTTGGGCTGCGTCGCGTGCGCCCACAGGCGGTCCAGCAACTTCTCGCTTTCCTCGTTCGGGAGGCCGACGATGTAGTTGGACGGCCACACTCGCCGGCGGCCGAGGTAGAGCGCGCGCTTTCCCGTCACCGGGTGCACGCGCACCAGCGGATGCGTCGGTCCCTCGACCTCCTCCGGCTTCGTCGGCAGCTTCACGCCGGGGCGCAGTACGCCCGCGCTGTTGCGGCTCGAGTCGTGCACCTGCGACTTGCCCTCGATCGCGCGCTTCAGGTCCTCCGGCAGATCATCGTAGGCGAGGTACTGGTTGTTGAAGGACGTGTCGCCGCCGCCGTTCACCGGTATTTCCAGAGAATAGAGCATGCTGCCCGCGGGCGGCACCTTCACGTAGGAGTTGTCGGTGTGCCACACCACCTCGTAGCTGCCGAGGCCGCCGTTGTCCATCACCGGATTCCCGTCCGGCCCCAGGTTGGAGATGATCGTGATGCTGGAATGCTTCGACACCAGGTAGGCGTCGTCCACTGCGTGGCCCGCGTCGACGTGGTACTTGCGAGACGCGGCCTCGTGCGGCGGCCCGAAAATCAGTGAGGTCGACAGCAGATGCTCGTCGTCCAGCGTCTGGCCGCGAATCAGCAGCACCATGTGGTCGGCCCATGCCTTGCGCAGCGCCGTTTTCACGTCATCGGGCACCGGCAGCGAGAAATCCACGCCGCGGATCTCTGCGCCAAGCGCGGCGCCGCTGGGGACGACCTCGAACACGGAAAGCGAGTTGGGGACCTTCAGGTGGCGCGCCGCCGGAGCGGCGCCATCATGTGGACGGGTATGCATGCAGGCCTCCTCCAGTAACGTTTCGATTCTCGTCCCCGCCTGCGCGAGCGTCAAGGCGCGGGTAAGCGGACAGGGTTAACTGGCCTTATGGGAACCCAAAACATATTTGCCGCCGGTGACGAGGGGTTGAAGACGCGCAAGTCTAAAGTACAACGCGGAAGGCGTGCCAGCCGGCCGCAGACCCACGCCTCATATTCCCATATAGAGCTTGTGCACCAGCTCGTTGTTGGCGAGCGCGTCGCGGGAGCCGCCCTCGTACTCGATGCGGCCGTGGACGATGACGTAGCCGCGGTCGGCGATGCGGATCGCCTGGTTGAAGTTCTGCTCCGCCATCAGCACCGTGAGCCGGTAGCGCTCCTTGAGCTCGCGGATCTTGTCTATGGTATGGATGACCAGGATCGGCGCGAGGCCCACTGAAGGCTCATCGATCAACAGGATGCGCGGCGCCGTCATGAGTGCGCGGGCGAGGGTCAGCATCTGCTGTTCGCCGCCGCTCATGCTGCCGGCGAGCTGCCTGCGGCGCTCGGCCAGCACCGGGAAGGTCTCGAAGCAGAACGCCAGGTTGCGGGCGATGGCGGCACGCGCGGCGCGCCGGTAGGCGCCGAGCAGCAGGTTCTCCTCCACGGTCAGCTTCGGAAACAGCCGCCGCCCCTCCGGCACCAGCGCGATGCCGAGGTCCACGATCTCCTCGGTCGCGCGGCCGACGAGGTCGTGCTCGGCGCCGTCGATCACGGCGGTGATGCGCCCGACGCCCGGCGTCACCATGCCCATGATGCATTTCATGAGCGTGCTCTTGCCATTGCCGTTGGTGCCGAGCAGCGCCACGGTCTCGCCGTCGTTGACCTCGAGCGAGATGCCGTCGAGCACCTGCACCGCGCCGTAGCCGGCGCAGAGGTTTTCGACGCGGATGCTTGCAGTCATTTCAACTACCGTGAGAGCGGGAGAGCGAGAGGTCGAGAGGGCGAAGAGGCAGTTGAGAAGGCGCGAAGCCGGTTTTTCGATCTCCCGATCTCCCGCCCTCCCGATCTCCCGACCTTTCGCGCTCTCACGTTATTCCCCCAAATAGGCCTTTATCACCTCGGCGTTAGCAACGACCGACTGCGGATCGCCGTCGGCGATCTTGCGGCCGGCGACGAGCACGACGACGCGGTCGGAGAACTTCATCACGGCGCGCATCACGTGCTCGATCATGATGACCGCCACGCCCTGCTCCTTGAGTCCCAACAGCAGGACGAGGATGTCGTCCACTTCCGAGGCCGATAGCCCCGCCATCGCCTCGTCCGAGATCAGCAGCTTCGGCTTCGCGGCCATGGCGCGCGCCAGCTCCAGCTTCCTCATGTCCACTTGCGTGAGGCCGCCGGAGCGCGCGCGCGCCTTGTCCGCCAGGCCCACCTGCCGCAGGATGGCCATGGCTGCGTCCTCGATGCGGTCCGCGGCGAGCTTCTCGTGCCGGCGCGCCGCGTAGAGCAGCGGGATGCACAGATTGTCGAGCACCGACATGCTGACGAACGGCTTGGGAATCTGGAAGCTGCGGGCGAGCCCGGCGCGCGTGCGGCGGTGCGCGGCGTGCGCGCAGATGTCGCGCCCCTCGAAGTGGATCGCGCCTTCCTCGTTGCGCAGCGCGCCGCAGATGCAGTTCACCAGCGTGCTCTTGCCCGAGCCGTTGGGG
>Ga0307281_10000457_pt1 | contig 10789 bp, 6 predicted proteins | sample ER_DNA_120_FD_194486 | JGI IMG/M metagenome (GOLD analysis project Ga0307281, IMG submission 194486) | Bulk soil microbial communities from the East River watershed near Crested Butte, Colorado, United States - ER_DNA_120 | ecosystem: Environmental > Terrestrial > Soil > Floodplain | place: USA...
AAAACACGGTTCGTCATTTCGACGGCGTGAACTGGAAGGACACGGGCGTCCGCGGCGAGTACATCAGCGGGTCATCTGCTTCCAATGTCGTGGTCGCGACGGGCTTCTCGATTGTGCAGTTCAACGGTGTGGAATGGGACACGCTCCTGAGCAGTCCGGCATATCGCGGAATACAGGACGTTGCGGCCTACGGCACCGACAGTTTCTTCGTCGTCAAAGTTGATTCGTTATGGCAGTGGAACGGTGGCGCCTGGAGCTACTATGCAACCCCAACACCGGTCGGGCACGTGACCGCCTTCTCCGACGGAAGCTGCGCAGCGGCCGGCTATTCTTCGGGCGCAACGCATGTCTTTCTGTTCGCCGCCGGCGCCTGGACCGAAACGCCGCTTCCTCCGACCGACTACATCGCCGACCTGTGGGGTGACCGCCCCGGTTCATTGTGGGTTGCGGGCAGGGGTGTGTGGCACTACGACGGCACGTCCTGGAGCTCGATGGAAATTCCCACGCATGATTACATGGACACCGTGTGGGGAACGAACAGCGGGGATGTCTACGCCGCGGGCGGAAGCGGATCGGTGATTCGCTACGACGGGGTTCAATGGAGCCTGATCCGGTCCGGCGTACCGGATCGAGGGTATTCACTGTACGCCGCGTCATCGACGGACATCATGGTGGGCGGCGGGCTCGGTACGGTCTACCGGTTCGCGTCGGGAAGTTGGCTGGAGCAGCCCCTGCCGGAAGAATTCGACCATGTTTTTTGCCTCTCCGGAAATGAAACCAACATCTTTGCGGGAACGGAGAGCGGCCGCGTTTACAAGTTCGACGCCGGCGTTTGGGCTCTCTCCGCGGACTCATTGGGCGGAAACAATTATGCCCGCGTGGCGGACATCTGCGCGTGCCGGGACGGCAGCGTCTTCGCGGTGGGCCAGGGATTTATCGCGCGATTCGACGGCGCATCCTGGACGAAAACCTTCACCCCCAACGAAGTTGTCTCATATGTGTGGGCTCTCAACCGTTCGGTTGCATTTGCGACAGGGTATGGCGGCGTCTTCGAGTTCGATGGCCAGACGTGGAAGCGCACCGTGCTGCGCGCGAGCCGTTACCCGGAAGGTGTGTGGGGCACGTCCCGTAACGACGTCTACATCGCGGCCGGCGACATTCTCCACTACGACGGACACGCGTGGAAGAATGTGTTCCCGAAGGGTTCGTACGGGCTCATCGGAGGCAGCGGGCCGGATGACGTGGTGGCTCTTTCGGAGTTCGCGGTCGGCCATTTCGACGGTGCAATCTGGCGGGAAGACTGGCTCGGCCTTCGCACCGACCAGCCCATTGATCTTGTCACGGCGCCCTCGGGCGGAATATTCCGGATGAATGTCCATTATTCCAACGAAACAACCTTCATTGTTTCCCGGCGGGTGGGACAATGAAGCGTCTTGTTGCGCTGGCGATTTTCCTGCTGGCCGGCGTGCCGGCCGTGCCCTCACGTGCGCAGATCGTCAGTCCGCCCATTGAGCGTCATGCCGTCGAGTTCGGGCTCATGTACAAGTGGTTCGATCGCGACGTCAAATTGCCGCCCATCTCAGAAGTGAAATGGGAGGTGGCGACCTTCTACGGTCGGTACGGGGCCTTCGACCGCGTTACGTTCTCGGCGGAAGGCGGAGTCTGGAACGTCGACAATCCCGATTTTCACTCGCCTTATCGACGTTACACGATGGGTGGCGGTCTGTCGGTGTCTGCGCTGCGGACCGCGAAATGGGATGTGAGTGCAAGCGCGTACTACCAGACGGTCTGGGACAACGATGTTTCAGGACTAGATTTCGACAAGCGCACGCGAGGCTTCAATGCCGGAGCGATGGCGTCGCGCAGCTTCGCGCCTGTGAACCAGTATCTCCGGCTGTGGGCGGGTCCGATGTATGTCGACGATCTCGCTGAGAACTATTTGTGGGGTTCGTCGGAACCGGTTCGCCACGAGCCGGAAACTCACTGGGGAGTCGCGACGGGCCTCGAGACCGTGCTGTGGAAGCACGTGAGCGGCCTGGCATACGCCATCTTTCTCGAGAACCCACAGTGGCGAGTCGGTCTGGCGTGGCGCGTGGAGGTTGCTCCATGATTCGGGCCCGTGCAGGTGTGTTCATGATCCTGGCCGTGGTCACGCTCGCTCTCGCCAGCTCGTCGCGCGGCGATACGCTCGGGCCTCTGCTCCCGAAGGGGACCATGGAAGGCGGCATCGCATCGCGCAGCATCGATCGTACCGTTACGTACTCCATGTTTCTCGAAATCCAATCGCACGAAACCCGTATCGAACAACATGACATTGCTGCGTTCGGGCGCTATGGCGTGACGTCAAACGCAACCGTCTCGTTCGAGCTCTCGGCCACGCCCGGCGACGTAGCATTCGAGGAGGCCAACGGTCAGCTCTACCTGGTGGGTGGCGCCGTGCAACTCGGGATCTGGAGCGACATCCATTACACGCTCAGTTTTGGTTTTCACTACGCTTCATTCTTCTGGCGCAATGACGACCCGGGAAAGGACCTGGAGGAGCAGCTGCTGGAGTTTACATTTCAGCTCCAGCGATCATGGTCGCTGGGGCAGACGGCGGGAGATGTCTGGATTGCGCCGATGGTCTCCCACTTTTCACTGGAAGCTCAGTTGCCCGCGAACGACACCTATCAGGAACCCGAAGATGCAACGGGCGGATTGATCGGCGGCAATGCTCGTTTTTACGAGCACGTTGGCGCTGAATTGCAATTCTTATGGATCGAGACTTCCGAGCTGCGCGTGGCCGTGTTCTATCGCTTCTAACTTCGGCTGCACTCCGAGCCCGCCCTTCTTCTCCTTCGACAGATACGAGTAGAACGCGGGGACGACGTAGAGCGTGAGTCCGGTCGCGAAGACCATCCCGCCCACCACCGCGATACCCATCGACACGCGGCTGCCGGAGCCGGCGCCGAGTCCCAGTGCCACCGGGAGAATACCGAGAATCGTGGCGCAGCTCGTCATGAGAATGGGACGCAGGCGAGCTTCGGCGGCGTTTCGGATGGCTTCCTTCACCGACAGTCCCGCGCTCTTGCGCTGGTTGGCGAACTCCACGATCAGGATGCCGTTCTTGGTCACAAGACCGATCAGCATGATCATGCCGATCTGGCTGAAGATGTTGACGGTCTGGTTGAAATACCACAGGGAAATCAGCGCGCCGCCCACGGCAAGCGGAACCGTGAGCATGATGACGAGCGGATCGCGGAAACTTTCAAACTGTCCGGCCAGCACGAGGTACGTCAGTACCAGCGCCAGGATGAACACGAACACGAGGCTCGACGAGCTGTCGGCGAAGTCACGCGAAGCACCGGCCAGCGAGGTGTGGAACGACGGATCGAGCAGCTTGTCGGCGATACGATCCATCTCCTTGATGCCGTCTCCGAGCGTGTGGCCCGGCGCGAGGCCGGCGGACACCGTGGCGGACACGAAGCGGTCGAAGCGAAAGAGCTGCGGCGGGCTCGAGCGCTCCGACGAGTGCACGACGTTGTCGAGCGGGATCAGCTTGTCGCCGCGATTGCGCACGTAGATCGACGCGAGGTCGAGCGGCGCGTCGCGATCGGCGCGGTTGAGCTGGCCGATCACCTGGTATTGCTTTCCGTTCATGATGAAGTAGCCGTAACGCTGCCCGGCCAGCGAGAGCTGGAGTGTTTGGGCGATGTCGGCCACCGACACGCCGAGGGTGCGCGCGCGCTCGCGGTCGATTTCGATGGTAAGCTCGGGCTTGTTGAACTTGAGGTTCACGTCGATGGCGCTGAACACGGGGCTCTTCTGCGCCTCGTCCTGGAATTTCGGCAGCGCCTCGGAGAGCTTGTCGAGGTTGGGCGCCTCGATCACGAACTGCACGGGGAGCCCGAAGCGCGACGCGCCGCCGCCCACGCTGATGGTCTGCTCCTGGGTGACGAAGGTCTTCGCGTCGTTCATGCCGCGCACGGCCTTCGAGAGGGCGTCCGCGATCTGCTGCTGTGTGCGCTTGCGCTCCTCCGGCGGCACCAGCGTCACCGTGCAGTTGCCGGCGTTGGCGGCACCGGCGAAGCCCGACGTGTTGGCCAGCACACCGTCCGCTTCCGGTACGCCGTTGCGAACGAGGTCGATGATGCCGTCCATGTAGTGGTCCATGCGCTCGAACGACGTGCCCTCGGGCGCGGTCGCCGACATGCGCACGCGGCCGCGATCCTCGATCGGCGCAAGCTCACGCGGCAGATGTTCGAGCAGGAGCCACGCGATCGCGATGGTGACGATAATGATGGGGGCCGCGAGCAGGCGCCGCCGCAGGAATACGTCCAGCGACCGCCGGTAGCCTTCGGTGAGACGCACGAAGAACGGCTCCGTTCGGCGGTAGAAGGCGCTGTGGTGCGCGTGCGGCTTGAGCATGCGCGCGCTCAACATGGCGGTGAGCGTGAGCGCGACAAACGCGGAGATCGCCACGGAACCGCCCACCACGATCCCAAATTCCTTGAACAACCGCCCGGTCAGTCCCTGCAGGAACACGATGGGCATGAAGACCGCGATCAAAGCCACCGTCGTCGAGATGATGGCAAAGAACACCTCGCGCGAACCCGCGTGCGCGGCGTCGATCGGGTGCATGCCGTCCTCGATCTTGGAATAGATGTTCTCGAGCATGACGATGGCGTCATCCACCACCAGCCCGATCGCCAGCACCAGCCCGAGCAGCGTCAGCACGTTGATCGAAAAGTCGCACAGGTACATGATGAAGAACACGCCGATCAGCGATATGGGCACCGCGAGCACCGGGATGAGGGTCGTGCGCCAGTCGCGCAGGAAGAAGAAGATGATGGCCACCACGAGCAGGAACGCCAGGAGGATGGTCTCACGCACCTCGGCGATCGACTTGCGGATGTAACGCGACGTGTCCCATGCGATGCCCAGCTTCACGTCCTTGGGAAGATCCTGTTTGATGACCGCGATGCGGCGGCTGAATTCATCCGAAATGTTGATGTGGTTGGCGCCGGGCTGCGGAAAGATGCCGAGCGCCACGCGCGGCCCGACCAGGCTCTTCGAGATCGAGCGGTCGTTTTCGGGACCCAGCATCGCCGTACCGACGTCGCTGAAGCGAAGAATATGGCCGTTCTGCTCGCGCAGGATCATGTCGTTGAACTGCTGCGGTGTCTCCAGCCTGCTCTTGGTGCGCACGGTGAGCTCGACGTCGTTGCCCTCGATGCGCCCCGACGGGAGCTCGACGTTCTCGGTGTTGAGCGCGCTACGGATGTCCATCGGAGTCACGCGGTACGCAGCGAGCTTCTGCGGGTCCATCCACAATCGCATCGAGTAACGCTTCTCGCCGAAGATCGTCACTTGCGCCACGCCGTTGATGGTCTGCAGGCGCTCCTTGAGGACCTTGTCCGCGAGGTCCGTGAGCTCCATCAGGTTGCGCGTGCTGCTGCTGATGTAGAGCACGATGATGGGAAACGCATTGGCATCCGCCTTCGAGACCACGGGCGGGTCCGCATCCGGTGGCAGCAGGCCGACCGCGCCCGCCACCTTGTCGCGCACATCGTTGGCGGCGGTCTCGAGGTTCACGTTCAGGTTGAATTCGATGGTGATCTGGCTGGTGCCGTCACGGCTGACGGAATTCAGCGTACGGATGCCCGGCACCCCGCTGATCGCTTCTTCCAGGCGCTGGGTGACCTGCGAATCGATGACGTCGGCGTTGGTGCCCGCGTAGTTGGTTGTCACCGTGATGACGGCGGGATCGACGTTGGGGTATTCGCGCACGCCGAGGAACGTGAATCCGATCACGCCAAATACCACGATCGCGATCGAGATGACGATCGTAAGTATGGGACGGTTGATGCAGGTGGAAGAGATGCTCACGGCGTTTCCGTCGTAATGGTGACGGGGGCGCCGGGCTTGAGCTGCAGAATGCCGGACGTGATCAACGTGTCACCCGCAGCCACGCCGCTCGTGATCTCCACGCGGTCCTCCGTGCGCAGGCCGGTCTTCACCGACACCGGGCTGGCCTTGCCTCCGTGGTAGAGGAACACGCGCTGGCCGCGCAACTCGGGCACCAGCGCGAACGACGGCACCGTGACCGCGTCGCGCTCGGGCATGAGCACCTGGACCTCCGCGAACGCGCCGGGGACCAGCGCGCCGTCGGTGTTGGGGCTGGTGGCGCGCACGCCGAGCGAGCGCGTCTCGGGATCGATGATCGACTCCAGCGCGTACACGGTCGCGTTGAAGTCACGGCTCGAGCCCTCGACGGTGAAATTCACGATGTCGCCCTTCTTGATGCTTCCGGCGAAGCGCTCGGGCACGGTGAAGTCGATCTTCACGGGATGATCCTCGAGCAGCGTGGTGATGAGCGTGGTGGGCGTGATGAATTCGCCCTCGCTCACGTTGCGCAGCCCGACCACCCCGTCGAACGGCGCGCGGATGTCGGTCTTGTTGATCTGCACGCTGATCAGGTCGAACTCGGCCTGCGCGACGCCGAGGTTGTTGGTGGCGGTGTCATATTCGCGCTGGCTGCTGACCTTCTGCTGGTAGAGCTCGGTCTGGCGTTCGTTCTCCTTGTGCGCGATGGCGAGCTCGGACTTCGCGCGTGCGAGCTGCGCGGCGAGCTCGCGGTCGTCGATCTTGACCAGAAGGTCGCCCTTCTTCATGCGCGCGCCTTCCTTGAAATGAATCTCGCGCACACGTCCTGACATCTCGGTACGGACATCGATGCGTTCGTTGGGCAGGATGGTGCCAACCGAGCTGATCTTGTCGGCGAGCCGTTCGGTCTCGAGAACCGCGATGTGCACGGGCGTCGCTGCGCCCGGACCGCCCTGCGCACCGGCCTGCAACCCGTGCGCGCCGGCCGAGGGCCGCTTTTCGTCGACGACCACCTTGCCGGCAACGAGCAGCGCCAGCACGAGCACGATGATGAGCCAGACAGGGATGCGTTGCATGGGAACCACCGGAGAGGCGGCGATCAGCCGATCTCGAGCATCCGATCGAGCGCGCGCTTGGCCCGCACTCGGATGTCTTCCGGGACCTCGATGACGTAACGGTTGAGCTGGAGCGCTGCGAGGGTGTCTTCCAGCGTGATCTCGTTCATGTGGGGGCAGCGAATGCTGCACAGGCGCACGGTTTCCTTGTCCGGATTCTCCGCGATGATGTTGTCGCCCATGCTGCACTCGGTGAGCAGGAGATAGCGCGGCGCATTCGACTTGCGCACGAAGTCGATCATGCGCGTCGTGCTGCCGGAGAAATCCGAAGCCGCGACAACTTCCGCGCTGCACTCGGGATGCGCGAGCACAACGACGTCGGGGAACTGCTTGCGCACGTTCTTGATGTCCTCGACCGTGAACTTCTCGTGCACCTCGCAACGGCCACCCCAGCCCACCAGCGTGTAGTGAAGATTCGCAGGTGCATTCGCCTGGGCCGATAAGGGCTTCGGCGTCTTGGTCGGGAAGATCACCTGGCGGCCGGTTTCCCGCGCCACGTTCTGGGCCAGATACTCGTCGGGGAGAAAGATGATGCAGTCGGAGCCCAGCGCTTCGACGACGCGCGCGGCGTTGCTCGACGTGCAGCACACATCGGTCTCGGCTTTGACGTCGGCGTAGCAGTTGACGTAGGTAACAACGGGGACACCGGGATACTGGCGCTTGAGCTCGCGCACGTCTTCTGCGGTGATACTGGCCGCGAGCGAACAGCCCGCTTTCGCCGCGGGGAGCAGAACAGTCTTGGAGGGATTGAGAATCTTGGCCGTTTCGGCCATGAAGCGCACGCCGCAGAAAACGATCGGATCGCGGTCGGTCTGGGCGGCCCGGCGCGAGAGCTCGAGCGAGTCGCCGACGAAGTCGGGAACGGTGTGGTAGAGCGCGGGCTCCATGTAGTTGTGCCCGAGAATGATGGCGCCGCGCTCTTCCTTGAGGCGGTTGATCTCGAAAACGAGCGAGGCCTTCTCGCGCAGCTCCACCTCGGGAACGACGCGCGAGAGCTTCGCTCTCATCTGCTCGAAGGTATGCTGGACGCTGTCGGCCTTGATCATCACACCACTCTGCCCGCCGAAGTTTACGGCGAAACGGATGGAATAGCAAGTGACGCCTCAACTTGCGGTCGTCGCAACGTTGACAGGACGGATGCCAAACGATATCTTGATGACACCTCGCCGCAGGCTGGCGCCCCCCCAAAGGAGAGCCAACATGTCCCGCATCTCACTGGTCGTGGCGGCCGCGCTGGTCATTTGCATACCTGATTCAACACCTCGGGCGCGGATTTCATGCCTTCCGCTTTCCAAGACGCAGGCAAACGGGGGGATACAACCGATCCTCGTCGTCGACGGCTCGCCCGTTCATCGTGTCGGCAACCTTTACGTCCACGCTTCCAACTGGGGAGCGATCGGCTCCATGCCGGGATCCGGCATGCCCTTTCAGGATGCTCCGTCTGCAGAATGGCCGGCCGGGTCAGGCGTGAACTACCTCTTCGTGGCGGGTCTGTGGGTGGGCGCGCTCGTACACGGTGCGCCCGCGGTTTCGACGTCAGCGTACGAATTGGAGTTCCGCCCGTCGAGCGACACCCGCGACATCGTCTACCAGACCTGGTATGGCGCGGATCACGGTGCGCGTATTCCCGCCAATCCGGACGACGATCGCGACGGCGTTGCCGATGAAGATCCGCTCGACGGGTACGACAACGATCACGACGGCACTGTCGACGAGGACTTTGCGGGCGTGTCCGACCAGATGATGACCCGCTACTTTCGCGACGACCAGCCGGGCGTGACGGATCTGTACCCGCAGCACGTACCGATGCATCTCGGCGTGCGCGAAGATAGCTACGCCTTCGCGGAGCCTGCCTACGACGACTTCGTCGGCTTCACGTTCACAATCACGAACACGGGAGCGGACACGCTCCAGAACGTGTACATCGGAATGATGGCCGACGGCGACGTCGGCCTGGCGTCACGGCCCAACTACTGGCTTGACGACGCTGCGGCGGTGGCTTCGATTCCCGTCGATCTGGGAGCGCACGGCGTCGCCACATACTCGTTCCCGTACTGGCGCGACGCGGATGGTGATGGAGGAACCGCGGCGGGCCGTTGCGGATTCGTGCTGCTCGACCACACGGTCGACCCTTCGGGTATCGACGCACCCGGCGAAGTATCGCTCCATTCCTGGACGCATTTTCGTGGAGGTGCTTCGTTCGAAGACGGCGGCGATCCCACCAACGACTTTGAACGATACGAGGCGATGTCGTCGGGAGTGTTGGCCGCTCCGCTCGGTCTCGGCGACGTTCGCACGTTGATGTCCGTGGGGCCGTTTCCGACCATGCTGCCCGGAAAGTCACTCACCTTCGCGCTAGCGCTTGTGGTGACCCCCGACGATTCCTCCAATGTTGCGCGCGCGGTCGAGGCGTACCAGGGACAGTGGTTCGACCTGGACCACAATCCCGCCACCGGAGTTGGCGGCATGGAGCACCAGGAGCACTGGTATCTGCCGACCGACAAGCCCTCGCCGGTGTGGTTCGCGGGGTTCGCGGCCGGTCCCGACGGCGGAGCCGTCAAGCTTCAGTGGTTGGTGGTAACTGACCAGTCGCTCGACAGGATCGACGTTCTGCGCGCGCCCGCGGCGGGCGGAACGCCCGTCACGGTGGCCACGTTGCCGGGAAACCGGCGTGAATTCGTCGATACGTCGCTGCCTTCCGGCGGCCGTTATTTGTATTCGGTTGTAGCAAGCGGTCGCAACGGTGCTCAGGCCTCGTCACCGTGGCTCGAGGTCAGCGTACAAGATCTTCCCACGACGTTCTGGCTGAGCTCTCCCAACCCGTTTCGAGAATCGACCACGATCTCGGCCCACTTCGCCGAGAGTGCGAATGTGGACCTCAGCGTGTTCGATGTCGCGGGCCGTCGCGTGACCACGCTCGCGTCAGGTCCTCGCAACCCCGGCGAAGGGATCTTCGTGTGGAACGGGACGGATGACGGCGGCCGGCGCGTGGCGGCGGGAGTCTATTTCTGCAGATTGGAAGTGGGAGACAAGATCTTCCACGAGAAGCTCGTGGTCCTGCGCTGACGGTCTAGTCTTTGTTCTCTTCCGAGACCCAGCGGCCGACGGTGTGCGCGCTGCTGACTTCGCCCTTGCCCGATCCCCAGCGCGCTTCGATCTCTTTCATCAGCTCCGCGACCATCTGGTCTTCCTTCACCTTGCGGTCGATCTTGCCGTTGATGTAGATGAGGCCCTCTCCGTCGCCGGCTGCAATTCCGATCTCGGCGCCGGCGGCTTCGCCGGGACCGTTCACCGCGCATCCCATCACGGCGATGTTGATGGGCACGCGCAGGTGCGCCGTGCGCCGCTCGACTTCCGCCGCGATGGCGAAGAGGTCGATGCGATTGCGCGCGCAGGTCGGGCACGCAATGACGCGCGGCATATTGGAACGAAGGTGGAGCGCCTGCAGGATCTTCTGCGCCACCTTGACCTCGTCGACCACGTCGGCTGCGAGCGACACGCGCATGGTGTCGCCGATGCCTTCGTGCAGCAGGATCCCCAGGCCCACCGAAGAGAATACCGCTCCTGAAAGCCCCGGTCCCGACTCCGTGATCCCGATGTGGCGCGGATAATCCGACTGCCGCGAAAAGAGACGATAGGCCGCGAGTGCCAGCGGTACGTGCGACGCTTTCAATGAAACAATGATGTCGGTGAACTCATGTTCTTCGAGCACACGAATGTGGCGAAACGCGCTTTCCACCATCGCTTCGGGCGTGGGGAAGCCGTATTTCATCAGCAGGTCCTTCTCTAGCGACCCGCCGTTCACCCCG
>Ga0307281_10000459_pt1 | contig 10770 bp, 8 predicted proteins | sample ER_DNA_120_FD_194486 | JGI IMG/M metagenome (GOLD analysis project Ga0307281, IMG submission 194486) | Bulk soil microbial communities from the East River watershed near Crested Butte, Colorado, United States - ER_DNA_120 | ecosystem: Environmental > Terrestrial > Soil > Floodplain | place: USA...
AAACAGGGCTGGGGCATCATCAACCACGATCTGTTTCTGTCGAATGCACAGATCCGGGAGGTGATCCGCCGCGCCATCGACGGACAGCCGAGGTTGGCAGGTGATTGACCGCGCGCAATAGTCAAGGGCCGCAGACTAGCGACGGGGGCATCGCATGTATGTCAGCACCCTTTGCAAATTCCCAATTTCTGGTCCAACTCCATCTCGGCGTTAAAGCCCCTGCCTTCGCCGCTTTCCTTTCGCAAGACGCTTGGCGGCAAGTCCTGCACACGCGGCTGACGATGGCCCACAGGCGCCTGCATTCGGCCTTGCGTTTCTATCGGTTGCGTGTTCGGCCATGTCGGCGAGGTGCCCCGTGAATCGGTTTGTGGCGGAAGGTCGCTTTGTGCGAGTCCTGCAGCCGGGAAGCTTGCCACCGCGATGAGCAGTGCCCCAAAGCGGGTGACGAACGTCATCATTCGGATCGGCTTGCGACGGTTATGCGCAAATCCATTCGTACGAGACCGTTCCATTGAAATCCTCCGCCTCAGCGAAGCGTCAAATTGGGCGCCCCTGAGTGGTGATCTGCGCGGCACTATGATGCTTGAAAGGTGCTGCGCCGTGCCGGGCAAAAATCTACCCGACACGGAAAAATGGCTTTGCTCTTATTGCTTTGTTTGGCGCGGCCTTGCGTCAATGGCGCAGCCCGTCAGACCGGCCGCCCAGGCCTTGCAGCAGGTCGCGCTGACCGGATTGCGACGCTTACCAGATGTCCGGACGGCCCCAACCACTTGCTCCGGCCGGTCTCCTGGCAGGTTCCACAGTACGGACGAAATTTGCCGCTTGGATGTTATCCCATTCGGAACGGATCGCGCATTGATCCGCCATCGGGCCATAGTATGGTTCGTCGCAAGGCGACACCCCCAGGAGAGAGCAGAATGGCTAACCGTTTAATGAAGGTCGTCGCTACGATCGTGTTCGTCGCGGGTACGTCGTCGCTCGCAACAGTCGCCTCCGCAACCCCGGTGGCGAACGGGTTCGCAATCAAGAATGCAGTTCCTGCCAGCGTGGAGATCGTGCAGTGGCGGCGCGGATGGGGTGGCGGCGGCTGGGGGTATCGCCGCGGATGGGGCTGGGGCGGTGTAGGTGCAGGACTTGTTGCGGGCGCGGTGATCGGCAGTGCCCTCGCCTCGCCCTATTACGGCTATGACCCCTATTACTACCCCGGTCCTTACGTGGCGCCTCCGGGCCCGGTCGTGTCCGGCGCGCCGGGTCCCGCTTATGCCGTTCCTGTCGCTCCCGTTGCCGAAGACGCAGTTGCGTACTGCATGCAGCGGTTCAAATCCTACGACCCCAGAAGCGGGACATATCTCGGCTACGATGGCGCTCGCCATCCCTGTCCCTGATTAGTGCGTATCAACAACGAAAGGGCCGCGTCACGCGGCCCTTTTTTATGTGCTCGGCGCGCCGCGCGGCAGAATGCCTGCCGGCTGCAAGCACCACCCCACACTAATCGATCCCAGCGGCCGAGCGAGCTTCGGCGGTCAGTTCCAAGATGTGCATGCCCGTATTGGCTCGATCGACGACATAAATGTAACCGCGGTCATCGGTCTCGACGTTGTTGCTTTGGATCGACGTGGTGCAGCGTTCCTGGCCATCGATCTTGAAGCAGCGCTTCTCGGTGGCTTCTGTCATCGCCGGGATGAAGTAGCCGACTTCCTTGGGATGATAAGGATTGCGCACGTCGAGCGCCCGCACCCCCCCGGCGAAATAGGTGATGAAGGCGAGCTTCTTGTGAAATGCCGGCGCCGTGCTCTCGTTGGAGGAATGGGCGCCGAAGCGCACACCGCGGTCGCAATAATTGCCGCTGGCCTCCGGCACCGAGAAGTTCGACACCATCATGGGCCTTGCCTCGACGCTGATGTCGGCGAACCACACCATTTGGTGGGTTTCCTGGCAGCCATTGGCCCGGCCGGTCGCCTCGCTGACAATCATGACGAAATCGCGCACCGCCCCGACCCTGGACTTTGCGAATTCGGGCAGCGGCATCTGCAGCAACGGGAAAGACGTGTGCGCGCCGTGAAGCGGCGACATGTCCAGGCGGCCGACCTCGGGATAGCGCAAATTCGCCGGCGTAGGCTCCTTCGGCCCCTGCAACAGCTTCTGGCGGTCGATAATCTGGAAGATGCCGCCGTTTAGCGGCCCGTAGGCGAGGTAGAGGCGATTGCCCCGTGGTCCGGTCGAGATTGGACCGTGCAGGTCCGACGGCACGGCGCCGGTGGCACCGGGTTCATGACCCGGCAGGCCGAAGTCCCGAATCTTCACCGGCTTTGACGGATCGCCGAGATCGTAGATTTCGAGCATCCGCTGCGCTCGCCAGCCCGGCACGCCGGAAACCAGAAAGGCGATCCCGGTGTCGCACTCCCACCAGCTCTTGTGCGTATCCTTGTAGTCACCGCCGATGCGCACGACGAGTTTGGGGTTGGCCGGATCGGCGACATTCCAGATTTCGTGTGCCAAACGACCGAACGAGCGTAGCAGGTAGACTGCGTTCGCGTCGCCTCTTGGGAGGCTTCTGCCGTCGCACACCCGCGTCATCTGCGCGCCGCCGGTCTCGGGGCCACCCTCGGCGCCGGGAATGTGCGCCAGATATTTCGGTTTCACCGGGTCGGTGACGTCCACGATCGACGTGCCGTTGAATTCCGGTACGCCCTTGAGCGGGTTCGCCGGCTTGCCGTCGTAGCTGGCCCCGTGGTGCCCGACATAGGCGATATAGCGATCGCCCTGCTTGTGGATCGTCGGCTGGTAGGCGCTACGCGCCTGCAGATCGTTGAACCCGACCAGCCGCATGTTCTTGGCTTCCGCGGGCTCGACGACCTTTGGCGCCTGGCCGTCGGCGGGCATCTGCGCGAGCAAAAGTCCTGCGAGCGCGACGCCCGCCGAGCGCAATGTCGACGCGGTGAAACATGTCATGACCGTTCTCCCCCGTGCGTCACAGCCGTGCCGGGTCCAGCCGTGACGCAAACCTGGCTGGCTTACTGCATTCCCGCGACGGCCCGTGCCTCGCCGCTTAACTCCAGAATGTGCATGCCGGTATTGGCGCGGTCGACGACGTAGACGTAGCCGCGGTCGTCCGTCTCCACATTGTTGCTCTGAATCGCGGTCTTGCAGCGGTCCTGGCCGTCGACCTTGATGCAACGCTTGTCCGTCGCCTCGGTGATCGACGGGATGAAGTAGCCGATCTCCTTCGGCTGATACGGATTGCGCACGTCGACCGCGCGCACGCCGGCATTGAAGTAGGTGATGAACACGACCTTCTTGTAGAACACCGGCGCCATGCTCTCGTTTGAGGAATGCGCGCCGAACCGGCCGCCGCGCTGGCAGAAGTTTCCGCTCGCCTCAGGGACGGAGAAATTCGAGACCACCATGGGCTTGGCCTCGACCGTCACATCGACGAACCACACGATTTGGCGCTCTTCCTGGCACTCGTTGCGGATCTGCTCGTCCACGATCATCACGATGTCCCGGACCCTGCCGTCCTTGTCCTGGGCGAATTCCGCAACCGGCATCTGCAGCATCGGGAAGACGGTGTGCGCACCGTTGAACGGAAGCATCTCGACGCGGCTGATCTCCGGGTAGCGCAGGTTGTCCGGCGTCGGCTCCTTCGGCCCCTTGATGAGCTTCTCGCGGTCGACGATCTGCAGCACGCCGCCCTTGTTGGTGCCGTGGCCGAAATAGATGCGATTGCCCTGCGGCCCGGTGGACACGCCGCCGTGCAGCTCCATTGGCACCGCCCCGGTCGCGCCGGGCTCCTGGCCGACGAGGCCGAAGTCGCGGATATGGACAGGCTTCAACGGATCGCTGAGGTCATAGACCTGGGTCATGCGCCGCACCCGCCAGCCCTCCACGCCGGAAGCGAGATAGGCGATGCCGGTGTCGCATTCCCACCAGCTCTTGTGCGTGTCCTTCAAGCCCATGACGATGTGGGTGAGCAGCGCGGGCTTGGCCGGATCGGTGACATCCCAGATTTCATGGCCACGGCCGCCGAAGACGCGCAGCATGTAGGTCTTGCCGGCGTCGCCCTTGGGCAGCGTCTTGCCGTCGCAGACGCGCACCATCTGCGCGCCGCCTTCCTCGTAGTTGCCTGGGAGCCCGGGGATATGGGCGAGGTATTTCGGTTGCGCCGGGTCGGTTACGTCGACGACCGAGGTGCCGTTGAACTCGGCTTGGCCGGTCAATTTGTTGACGGGCTTCGGCACGTCGGGGGTGCCGCCGTGATGCCCGATATAGGCGATGTAACGGTTGCCTTGGTGATGGATGGTCGGCTGGTAGGCGCTGCGCGCCTGCAGGTCGTTGTAGCCGACGAGCCGCATGTTCTTGGCTTCCGGCGGATCGCCGATCTTGGGCGACTGCGCGAGCGCGGGCAGCGCCGAATAGGCAAGTACCCCGGCGGCTGCGCCAGCCATCAGAGTGCGCAGCCCGTCGGCAGAATTAGTCCATGGCATTCAAGTTTCTCCCTAGTTGTTCGTTCCTTACGCCAATGCTTTCTTGACCCGCTCCGGAGTGAACGGAGTATGACGCAGGCGCACGCCGGTGAGTTCGGCCACCGCGCTCGAGATCGCAGGTGCCACGAGCGGTGTCGCCATCTGTCCGGCCCCGGTCGGATGGTTCTCGGTCGCGATCACCTCGATGTGCATCTGCGGCACATCCTTCATGCGCGGCACGTGATAGTCATAGAAGTTGTTCTGCTCAACCGCGCCGTTCTTGATGGTGATGAGCTCGGAGAGCGTCACGCCGAGGCCGTAAACGATGCTGCTCTCGGTTTGCGCCACCACGTTGTCCGGCTGCACCGCCACGCCGCAGTCGATGGTGCACCAGAAGTTATGCACCTTGATCTGGCCACTCCCGCGGTCGAGCGACACCTCGGCGATGCCGGCCACCTGTGAGCCGGAATAGTCGAGATAGGCGAAGCCAAGCGCGCGACCGTCACGTTTGCGGCCCCACTCCGCCATCTGCGCCACGCGTTGGACCGCCTTGATGGCGCGGGGTGTGTCCTTCAGGAGTTCGAGCCGGTAAGCGACCGGGTCGACCCCGCGCTTGCGCGCAATCTCGTCCAGGAACGCCTCGGTTGCGAACCTGTTGGCCAAAAAACTGATTCCACGCAGCGGATTGGTGCGCACGCCGGTGTCGCGGTAGAGTTGCTCGACCAGTTGGTGCGGGACGTCGTAGCCGCGTAGGTCAGCGCCGAGCATCGCGATGAAGTCCTTGCCTCCGGCCATCTGGTAGCGCACCGGATCCATGTAAGCCCCGACCCGGTCGACTGCGATGCGGTGATGCCAGGCCGCGAGCTTGCCGGACCGGTCGAACCCGGCCTTCAGGTAGTGGGCGGAGATTGGCCGGAAGCGGCCGTTATGGACGTCGTCCTCGCGCGTCCACATCACCTTGACCGGTCGGCCGGCCTCCTTCGACAGCAGCACCGCATCGAGGATGAAATCGACGTCGCGGTTTCCGCGCCGGCCGAAGCCGCCGCCCATCAGCATGTCGTTGAGCTTCACCTTGTCGCGCGGAATGCCGAGCAGCTTGGCGGGCGCTTCGCAGGCGGTCGTCTGGCTCTGCGTTCCCGCCCAGATTTCGACCGAATCTCCGCCGGGCGCCACCGAAGCGATGGCGTTGAGCGGCTCCATCTGGGCGTGATAGGCGTAATCGCAGCGATACTCGGCATCGATCGTACTGGCTGCCTTCGGCATCTCGCCGCGGGCGTCGCCGATCCTGCTCCACTCCGTCGCGCCGCGGGCGAGATTCCTGGCATCGGCGGCGAATCGCTCAATACCCTTGTCGCTGTCGAAGCCCCAGGCGGTCCCGGTCCTGCTCCAAGTCACGGCGAGCGCCCGGCGTGCCTCGAACGCGGCCCACGGCGTGTCGGCGAGCACGCCGACCCCGTACGGCAGCCGGACGATCTTGACCGCGCCCGCGATCACCTTGGCCTTGGCATCATCGATCTTGTCCGGCACCGAGCCGTCCACCGGCGCCCGCAGCACGGCGCCGTAGAGCATGTTCGGGACCTGGACATCGATGGCATAGCGCGCGCTGCCGTTCACCTTGCCCGGCAGTTCGGCCCGCATCACGTCCCTCCCGATCAGCCGGAACTGGCCCGGCTTCTTCAGGTCCTCCGGCTTGATCTCCGGCGCCTTGGCGGGCACCTCGGCAATCGCCGCGATGTCGCCATAGCTGAGCTTACGGCCTGACTTGGCGTGGACGACCACGCTCGGCTCGGTGGTCAGTTCCTCGATCGGCACGCCGAGCTTCCTGGCCGCATTGTCGAGCAGCACGCGGCGCACTTGCGCGCCGAACGTGCGCAACGGCCCATAGTAGCTCGTCACCGCGTTGGAACCGGCGGTGTACATCATGCCTTGGAAGCCCGGATTGCCGTAGATCGCCTCGATCGGCGGCGCCGGCACGATCCGTACCTTCGACCAGTCGGCGTCGAGCTCCTCGGCGATGATCAACGGCAGCGAGGTCATCGACCCCTGCCCCATCTCGGTCGCCGCCGACATGATGGTGATCGTTCCATCGGGCGTGATCGACACCCATGGGCTCAGCGCCTTGCCGGCGCGCTCGGTGGCGAGCGCCGCCGCGACAGCCGAGCCGCTTTTCCCAAACGCAACCGCGAAGGACAGCCCAGCCACACCGACCATAACCTGGCGGCGCGACATGGAAACGCTCGCGCTCCGGACTCTTATGTGCTTTGTCATGGCTCAGGCCTCCCGCGCGGCGCGCTCAACGGCGCGCACGATGCGCTGATAGGTTCCGCAGCGGCAGATGTTCGTGTTCATGTGCTCGACGATCTGATCGCGCGTCGGCTTGGGATTTTGCTTGAGCAAGTCGGCGGCGCTCATGATCTGCCCGGACTGGCAATAGCCGCATTGCGGGACCTGTTCGGCGAGCCACGCCTTTTGCAATGGGTGCGACGAATCCAGCGACAACCCTTCGATCGTCGTCACCGACCTGCCGCCAATCTCCGACACCTGCGTCTGGCATGAGAACGCACGCTTGCCGTCGATGTGCACCATGCAGGCCCCGCACAGGCCGGTGCCGCAGCCGAACTTGGTGCCCGTGAGCTTGAGGCCTTCCCGGAGCACCCACAGCAACGGCGTTGCCGGGGGTGCGTCGGTAGACGCCGCCTTGCCGTTCACAATGAAATCGGTGGCCATGGTCTCCTCCCTGAGAATAGACAGCGAGCAGCGAGGTCGCGGTTAGGGCCGCTTGTTATTCGCTACTCGCTACTCGTAGTGGGTCATTCGCATGCTCCCTGGTCACTCGTCCGTCCTGCGTCGCTCGATCTACCCCAGCGCCGACTTGACCCGCGCCGGGTTGAGCGGAAGATCGCGAACACGTTTGCCGGTGGCGTTGGCGAAGGCATTGGCAACGGCAGCGACCGCGGGGCCCTGCGAGCCTTCACCGGACCCCAGCGGGCGCTCATTCGGACGGTTGATCAGCTCGATCTCGACCTTTGGCGCCTCCGGCATGGTCAGGATCGGATAGCTCGCCCAGTCGCGCGCCAGGATCCCACTTTTGTCGAAACGCACCTCCTCCTTCAGCGTCCAGCTCACCGATTGGACGATGCCGCCTTCGATCTGGCTCGTGAGCCCATCCGGGTTGATGATCAAGCCGGAATCAACCGCGGCCCAGGTCTGTGGCACACTGACCAGGCCGGTGGCACGGTCAACCACGACCTCCGCCACCACCGCGACATAGCAGGCGAGATTCTTGTATTTGGCAAAGCCGATGCCCCGGCCGCGCGTACCGTCGCCCTTCTCTCCATCCTTCCAGCCGGCCTTCTTGGCCACCGCCTCGATCACGGCCCGCGCGCGCGGGTCTTTCAGATGTGCAAGGCGGAAAGCGACAGGATCGGCGCCGGCCGCGGTCGCGAGCTCATCCATGAAGGATTCGAGCGCGAACACGTTGGCATAGGCGCCGAGCGTGCGCAGCGCCGAGACCCGGATCGGCATGTCCTGGACGAAATGATGGACCACCCGCTGGCTCGGGAAATCGTAAAGCGGAATGGCGTTGCGATCGCCGCCGCCGGCCGGTTGCGGCGGGCTCGTCGGCGGTCCCATCTTCTGCGGCTCGGCGAGATACCAGCCCGCGAGCACATTGGTACCGTCGGTGGATTCCGGACGTGTGGAATGGCTGTTGCTCCACACCTCGTATTGCCAGTCCGCGATCTTGCCGTCGCCTCCAAGCGCCGCCTTGGCGTGCATCACCATGGCGGGACCATAAGGTTCCCAGCCGAATTCTTCGTCTCGCATCCATTGCAGACGAACCGGGCGGCCGGGCACCGCCCGCGCCAGCAACGCCGCATCGGCGGCAACGTCGTCGGCGCCGTTGTGACCGTAGCAGCCGGATCCCTCCACATGCACACAGCGGATCGCGGCGGCCGGCATTTTCAGGACTTTGACCAGCTCGGCGCGCAACGGAAAGACGCCCTGCGAGTGCGTCCATACCGTCATGCGCCCATCCTTGAACTCGGCGACCGAGCAGGATGGACCGATCGAACCGTGCGACATGTAAGGCTTGGTGTAGACCGCCTCGAAGGTACGGGCATCGGCGGGTGCCGCACCCTGCTTGACGCCGATGGTGGCATCCTTGCTCGGCAGCGACTTGATCACCTCGAAGATGCGCGCGGGATCCGGCAACTCGGGTCCCAATGTCCACTTCGCGCTTTGGCGCAGCGCTTCGCGTGCCTTGATTGCCTGTTCTTCGCGCTCGGCCACGACACCGAGGAAGGAGCCGTCCCGCACCACCGCAATCACGCCCGGCATCGCCTTGGCGGCCGCTTCGTCGGCGCTGTCGAGCTTCGAGCCATAGCGCGGCGGACGGATCACCCGACCATGCAACATCCCCGCGGGGCGCATGTCCTGCACATACACCAGGCCACCGGTCACTTTGGCCGGAATGTCGAAACGCGCAATGGATTTTCCCACGATCTTGTGGCTCGCGGGCGGCTTCGGTGTCGCCTTGGCCGTCGCTTCCCGATTGAGGTCGGGATTGAGTTCGCCGTAGCCGATCTTGCGGCCGTCAGGCGCCGAGACGACGCCGTCGGCGACCTTCAATTGATCCGTCGCCACGCCGAGCCGCTTCGCCGCGAGGTCGATCAAAATGGTGCGAGCCTCGGCGCATGCCATGCGCAAAGCTGTGCCGCTGTTCTCGACGGATTGGCTGCCCGCAGTCTGACCCTCGTTCGGCGTCTGGCGGGTGTCGCCGGAGATCATCCTGACGCGAGCGAGCGGCAGATCGATCTCCTCGGCGGCAATTTGCGCGAGGGCGGTGAGGATACCCTGCCCCAGTTCGACCTTTCCCGTGAAGATGGTCGCGGAACCGTCGGGATTTATGCGAATCCAGCCGTCGAGCCTGCGATTGTTCTGCAGGCTCCCGGGCAGCCTTTCCTGACCCAGGGCAAGATTGGGATCGAGCGAGAAAGACACCACGAGCGCGCCAAGCCCGGCAGTGAAACGGCGTCGCGTGAAAGCGGGAGCGTTCATCCTCAGGTCCTCCCGCTTGCCTGGGCAGCGCGTAGTACTGCGCGAATGATCCGGTTATGGGTGCCGCAGCGGCAGAGATTGCCGACGAGCGCGGCGCGGACATCGGGCTCGTTCGGCCGTGGATTGCGGTCAAGCAGTTCCTTCGCCGACATGATCATGCCACTGGTGCAGTAGCCGCACTGGGCTGCCTGCTCCTCGATGAACGCCTGCTGGAGCACGTGCGGCTTGTCGATCGAGCCGAGACCTTCGAGGGTCGTGATCTCGCTCATCTCCAGCGCGCTGATCGGTGTGACGCAGGAGCGTACCGCTCGGCCGTCGACCAGCACGGTGCAGGCGCCGCATTGAGACAGCCCGCAGCCATACTTGGCGCCGTTGAGTTCGAGATCGTTGCGCAGCACGTAGAGCAACGGCGTGTCCGGCTCGGCTGTCACCGAGCGAGGCACCCCGTTGACTTTGAGATTGATGGCCATCCGCGGTCTCCCGAAATCTCAGCGCTTGCCGCGCCTGTTTAGATTGGTTTTATTCTGCGCCCATGCAACGGCGTCGTCGAGCCCCTATTGCGCGCCCAGGCCGAGGCGCTGGATCAACTCGCCCTTGAATCGGTAGTCCGCAATTGTCTGCGCCTGGAATTCGGCGCCGCTGAGATAACGGATGCTCTGTCCGGTATTGGTGATGATCTGTCGAACCACCTCGCTCTTCACGACATCGGCGCAATGCCGCTCCAACGCCGTCTTCGTAGCGAGCGGCAATCCGCCCGGCGCGTAGAGGCCGTTGTGGCCGGGCGGCACCTCGCTGGCGGCGCCAAGCTCGCGTGCGATCGGCACGTCTGGATAGGCCGGGTGCCGGGCCTGCCAAAACACCAGCAGCGGGCGAAAATTCTGCCCGTGGATCGTGGATACGGCCGGTGCACCGAAATCGATATCGCCCTTGAGCAGGGTTGGCAGCACCGGAGCGTCGCCACGGAATGGCACCGCCTGGAATTTCAGCTTCAGAGCCTCGGCGAAGTTCTCGACCGCCAGATGCGGAATGGTGCCGGTTCCGGCGTGGCCATAGGTCAGCTTGCCCGGATTTTCCCTGGCTGCCGCAATCAGGTCATGCATTGATTTGAATTTCGACTGCGGCACGACCGCGATGGTGAACACGTTCTCAAAAATCTGGCAGAGATAATCGAATGATTCGACCCGATAACGCACCCCCTTCACCAGATAGGGCGCGTTGGCGATCGGCGTCGTAGGACCAAACGCGATGG
>Ga0307281_10000460_pt1 | contig 10767 bp, 7 predicted proteins | sample ER_DNA_120_FD_194486 | JGI IMG/M metagenome (GOLD analysis project Ga0307281, IMG submission 194486) | Bulk soil microbial communities from the East River watershed near Crested Butte, Colorado, United States - ER_DNA_120 | ecosystem: Environmental > Terrestrial > Soil > Floodplain | place: USA...
ACGCGACGCCGGGCATCGGTCGTTACCTGCCGGTGAATCCAAGCTCGGTCAGCATCGCGACCGCCTGCTCCGGTCCGGCGGCCACCCGGCATCCCGCCGCGGCGAGCGCGGCAAGCTTGGCACTCGCACCCTCGCGCGTGCTGCCGACGAGCGCGCCGGCATGGCCCATGCGCTTCTCGGCCGGTGCATGGCGCCCAACCACCATGGCCACCACCGGTTTGGGAAAGCCGCGCATGGTCTCGGCAAAAGCATATTCCTTGTCGCCACCGATCTCGCCGCAATAGAGCACCGCGTCCGTGGCCGGGTCGTGCGCCAGCGCGCCGAGATATTCGTGCGGGTTGCGCCCCACCACGGTGTCGCCGCCGATGTGTGCGACCATGCTCTGGCCGATGCCGGCCAGGGTCAGTTGCCGCGCCATGGCGAGCGTGAGCGTGCCGCTGCGCGTGATCACAGCGAGCCGCCCCTGCGTGCAGAAGCTCGGCGCGATCGAGCCGAGCAGCCCGCGCCCAGGCACGAACATTCCGAGCGTATTGGGGCCGATGAGCCAGCAGCCGGCCGCGCGCGCGGCCGCGGCCGCGGCGAGCGCGTCGTGCACCGGCACATATTCGGCGACCGCAACAATGGTGTGGATGCGTACGGCAGCGCAGGCGGCGATGGCATCGCGCACGCCTTCGGCCGGGGTGTAAAGCACCGCAACGTTCGGCCGTTCGGGCAGATCGGCAACACGGTCATACAGCCGCAGTCCGTCCATGTCTTCGCCGGCACGCCCAAGCGCCACGCCGCCGACAAGCGGCGTGCCAGCAGCGATCAGCCCCGCGACCTGGTTGCGCGCGTAGCGGCCGGTCGGATTGATCACGGCTACCCGCCACGGCTCGGCGTCGAGAAACGGCAGGCGCTCGAAGTCGGGGTGGGGCATGCTAATGTCCGAGGAGAAAGCGCCGGCGCGGCGCGGTGGGATGTTGCATTATGCGCTTGGCCGAGATCGACGGGAAAGCCTTGTTGCGCCGACACGGGCTCGCTGTCCCGCGTGGCGTTCTGCTGGGCGCGGACGCCGCCATGCCCGCCGAAGCCGCGCAATGGCCTGGACACGTGCTCAAGGCGCAGGTGCTGGAAGGCGGCCGCGGCAAACGCGGGCTGGTGCGCCGGCTCGCGGATGTCGCAGAGTTCGCGTCGGCGCGCCAGCGCATCACGGCCGCGTTGGGCGATCTGGCCGCGCCGCTCTTGCTCGAGGAGGCGGTGACGATTGCGCGCGAAATCTACCTGGCGGTGCGTATCGACGGCACGCGTCAGGGGCTCGAGCTCCTGGTGGCGGCGGAGGGCGGCGAGGATGTCGAGCGCACCGACGCGCTGGCGAGGATCGCGCTCGATGATGCGGACGTCGTGACCGCAGACGCGCTCTATCCCGCGCTGGCCGAGCTGTTCACGCCCGACGTCGCCGCGCGGCTCGCCCGCTATGCCGCGCGCCTGCCGGAGATCGCGCGGCGCGAGGATCTGGAACTGCTCGAGATCAATCCGCTCGTGCTCACGCCGGACGGACGGTTCGTCGCCTGCGATGCCAAGATCGTTCGCGACGACAGCGCGGCATTCCGCCACGATCCGGAAGAGTTTCCGGTGAGCCAAGCCCTGGCGGAGCGCGCGATGACCCCGCTCGAACGATCCGCGCGTGAGCTCGGCTTTCAACTTGTCGAGATCGACGGCGATGTCGCCTTGGTGACCGCCGGCGCCGGTCTCGGCATGATGATGATGGACCTGCTGGCCGACCACGGGCTCACCGCCGCATGCTTTATGGATAATCTCCGCGGTGCACCCGACGAAACCATGGCCGAGCGGCTGCGCATTGCGCGCATGATCTCGCAGCGCCCGAAGGTGCGGGCGATCGTGTTCCAGACCGTGCTGGCCTCGCGCTCGCTCGCCGACCGGATGGACGCGCTGCTGGCCTGGGTCGCGGCCGAGCCGTTGCCGAAGCCGCTGTTCGTCGGCATCGCCGCCGGGCATGCCGCCGCGCGCAAGATGAGCGCGGAAGCGGCAGTGGCGAAGCTCGGCGCGGCCGGCATCGCGGCATTCACCGATCCGGTCGCACTGGTGCGCGCCGTCGCGGACGCGGTCGGCGGGAAAGCTGCGTCGTGAAGGCGCCGACGGACGGCCCCGTCCTGCCCGCACGACTTGTAACCAGGGACACCGAGGCTGCGTCTTGCGTCCGAAGTTGAGGTAACATATTACGGCATCGCCACCACTCCATTGCCCTTTTTACCCCCTAGTTACCATCGCTAAGCCCTAGGCCGCTGGCTTAAGTCAAAACCAAGCCAAGGTGCCTAGTGTCGGCGAAGGGCTGGGTTTTCACGCGAGAACGAGGGGATCGACATCGGCCGCACGATTATTGGGCCAATGTCGGGGGTATAATGAGACGCGTGATCCGTCCGTTCGCGGTTGCCACTTGCGCCGTGGCCCTCGCAGCCTGCGCAACTGTCGCGCGCACGCCTTACACCCCACAGGATCAGTCCGCGGCGGTCATTCCTGGGATTCCGGACGCCCGGGTGTGGGCCGACGACCCCCGGATCGCGACCGAGCAGCCGGTCGTATCTGGCGTGGCGCTGAAGCAGCCGACCGCCCTGGCGCTTTCCGGCGGCGGCGCCGACGGCGCGTTCGGCGCCGGCCTACTGGTGGGATGGTCCGCACGCGGCACGCGGCCGCAATTCACGATCGTGACGGGAGCCAGCGCCGGCGCGCTGATTGCCCCGTTCGCATTCCTGGGGCCGGCCTACGACGAGATGCTGAAGAGCGTCTTCGCCAGCGGCGAGATGGCAAACTTGCTGCAATCGGACGGATTGGCGGGACTGTTCGGCCCGGGACTCTTCAAGCCCGCTCCCCTCCGGGACCTGATCGCGAGACATGTCGACGCGGAATTGCTTTACGCGATCGCCCGCGAGTATCGGACGGGCCGCCGCCTCTATGTTGTGACGACAAATCTCGACGCGCAGCGCACCGCCATCTGGGACATGGGCAAGATCGCCTCGAGCGGCGAGCCAGGGGCGCTCAATCTTTTCCGTAGTATTCTTGCTGCCTCGGCGAGCGTCCCGGGCGTTTTCCCGCCCGTCCTGATCGATGTCGAATCGCAAGGACGACGTTTTGCGGAAATGCATGTCGACGGGGGCGTCACGACGAACGTGCTGATCGTACCCGAGGCGGCGCTGCTGTCCGGTGCGGCGTTGTTCGCGCACGACGCGCGGCCGAAAATCTACATCGTGATGAACGGCAAGCTTGCGCCGGACTTCGAGGTTGTGACGCCCTCGACGGTGCTGATCGTGACGCGGTCGTTTGAAACCTCCGTCCGCGCCAACACACGCAATGCGCTGCTTGCTTCCTATCAGTTTGCCAAGCGCCGGAACTGGGAGTTCAACCTGGCCTCGATCGATGCCGACTATCCCAAATCCACGTCGATCGGCTTCGACCCCGGCTACATGCAGCGACTGTTCGAATACGGCTATCGAAGGGGAGCAAGCGGAAAACTCTGGCAGTCGGCGCCCTCGGAGGTCCAGGTGTCGCCGCCGCCGCGCGTCGCAGGCCGGTGATGTGCGGACGCAACGCGTTTCACTTCGCCGGAGCTCAACGCGCGATCCGATCGCGCGTTCTTGAACCATCCTAATCCGGCTTGGCGCCGGAATACCTGACCACCTTGGCCCACTTCTCCGTTTCGTCTGCAAGAAGCCGGCCGAACTCCGCAGGCCTGCCCGCGAGCATGGCGCCGCCGGTGTCGGCCAGGCGTGCCCTCATCACGGGATCGGCGAAGGCCGCATTCATCGCCATGTTGAGTGTTGCGATGATGTCCGCCGGCGTTCTGCTGGGAACGCCGATACCGGTCACCGCGCTCGCCTCGTAGCCCGGCACGGCGTCGGCGATGGCGGGAACGTCGGGCAGCGCTGCGGCGCGCGTGGTCGTGGTCACGGCCAACGGTCGCAATTTGCCGCTTCTGATCGGCTCGATCGCCGCGGACATGGGTTCGAACATGACCTGCGCCTGCGCGTCGATCATGGCCTTGAGTGCGGGGCCGCCGCCGGCGTAATGAACGACCGGCAGGTTGAGGCCGGTCATCATCTTGAACAACTCGCCCGCAACATGCGGCGAACTGCCGTTGCCGGTCGACGCCATCTTGATCGTGCCCGCATTCGCCTTCGCGTGGACGATGAGCTGCGTGACGCTCGTCACCGGCACCGACGGGTGGACTACCAGGACCAGGGGTTCGCGGGTGATGCCCGCGACCGGCGCGATGTCGCGCAGGAAGTTGAAGCCGAGATTGGGATAGAGCGAGGCGCCGATCGCGTTGGCCGGACCGACGAGTAGAAGCGTGTAACCGTCGGCCGGCGCCCGCACGACCGTCTCGGTGGCGATATTGCCGGAGCCGCCCGGACGGTTCTCGACCACGAACGGCTGGCCGAGCCGGCCCGACAACCACTGTGCGATCAGCCGCCCGAGAATGTCGTTCGGGCCGCCGGCGGGAAAGCCGACGAGGAGGCGCACAGGTTGGGCTGGATAGGCTTGGGCTGCTGCCATCCGCGCCAATGCCGGCAGGAGCGGCGCGACGCCCGCCAGCGACAGCAAACGACGGCGTGACGGTCGCATGGCAGGCCTCGCGGTTTAGGACTTGATCCCCAGCAGCTTCGCAGCGGTGTCCCCAAGCATCGCCGCGCGGTCGGCATCGCTCAGGCCTGGGGTGTTGAGGATGTGATCGACCGACGTGCTGGTCCAGGGAAACGGATAGTCCGTCCCCATGACGATCTGGCTGGCGCCGACCTCCGCCACCAGGTGCCGCAAGGCCTCCGACGTGAAGATGATCGAATCGAAATAGAGCTGCCGCAGATATTCGGTCGGCTTCTTCTTGATCTGCACGGCGGAGCAGCGATCCGGAAAGGTGGTGCAGCCGGCATCGGACCGTGCGGCGTAGGAGGGCAGGTAGCCGCCGCCGTGGGCCGCGCAGATTTTGAGGCCGGGATACCGGTCCAGGGTTCCTTCGTAGATCATGTGCGACAGCGCGATCGTGGTTTCGAGCGGATTGCCGATGACATTGATCAGTCCGCCATTCCCTTTCAGCCGCTTCTCGAAATCTGGGTTGGCCTGCGGGTGGATGAAAATCAGGCAACCCAGCTCCTCCGCCTTGGCCCAGAACGGGTGAAACTTGGGATCGGCCAGTTCCTCGCCGTTCACGCTGCCGCCGATCGCCGCGCCGCGCAGCCCGAGCTTCTTCACCGCGTCATCGAGCTGCTCGGCGGCGAGGTCAGGGTATTGCAGCGCGACCGAGGCAAAGGCGACGAAGCGGTCAGGCTGCGCCGCGCACAGCGCGGCCAGCTTCTCGTTCTGCAGCTTGATGAGCTGACGCGCGAGGTCGCGGTCGGCCTTGTACCAATAGGCGTTGATGCTCAGCGCCTCGACGTCGATGCCCTGTTCGTCCATGGCCTTGATGCGCTCGGTGCCCATGACCAGGGCTTCGGGATTCACCTTGAGACCCATCAAGGCCATGGCGTCCGGGAAGGCGCAATGCGCGTGCACATCTACGGTTTTCACGCGGCGGCCGTTCACCACCACCTCGCGGCGCCGAGGTGCTGGCTGCGCGTGTGCGTGCGTCGTATGCATCAGTTCGCAGCCGACGAACGCTACGCCAGCCATGGCGCCGGTCATGCCGCCGATGAAGTCCCTGCGTGTCGGCATTTCGTCCTCCCCATGTCGTATTATTTTCAGGAAGAAGTATCGCTCTCCCCTATGCGCCAGGGAAGGGGGAGCGTCCCGAAACCGTGTCGCGTCAGCGCCGGGGCGAGGTAACGAGTTGCAGACGGTCAGGCGACGGCGGCGTGCGATATGCAGCGGACGCCCAGCGCCGCCAGAGCTTCACGCGTTGCCGCCATCGAGCCGTCCACGTCGATGCTGCGACACGCATCCTCGATCACCACGACGTCGAGGCCTTCCCGATGCGCGTCCTCGGCCGAGTAGCGGACGCAGAAGTCGAAGGCGAGCCCGGCCACGAAGATCCGCCGCAAGCCGCGCTGTCGAAGGTATCCGGCGAGGCCGGTCCGCGTTCTGCGGTCGTTCTCGTAGAATGCCGAGTAGGAATCGATCTCGCGGTGAAAGCCCTTGCGCAGCACAAGTTCCGCATGGGGAATCTGCAACTCGGGGCACAATTCGGCGCCCGGCGTCCCCTGCACGCAGTGGTCTGGCCATAGGATCTGTCGCCCATAGGCGACGTCGATTGTCTCGTATGGCTTATGCCCGGGATGCGAGGACGCGAAGGATTGGTGCCCCGCCGGATGCCAGTCCTGCGTGAGCACCACATGTGCGAAGCATTCGGCCAGACGATTGATCAGTGGCACCACCTCGTTGCCACGCGGAACCGCCAGCGCCCCGCCGGGACAGAAGTCGCTCTGGACATCGACCACCAGCAACGCATCGCGATCGTCGATGGCGAGATGTCCGCTCATGACGGCGCCTTGTCCTGACGGGCCAGACGGCCGTCGACCTCGGTGCCGAGCCGCACCAGCGATTGCGCCACCTCGACCGGGTAGGACGCGCCCAGCTCCAGCCGGCGAAGCGGCTCCGGCAGCCGTTCGAGATCGCGCGCCGCGCGCGCCCGGACGTCGCCGAGCGACGGCGATGGGGCGATCCGGCGGCCGTCCTGCATGACCAATTGGATCAGCGGTTCGCCGGCCCCCTTGTCGCTCTCGAGCGAGATGAGATCGCCCGCCATGCGACCATCCGCCCCGTAGCGACGCCAGACCTGCTTGCGTCCCGGCCACGTCACCTTGCCGACGGACTGTTTGCGTCGCGCCAGTCCGGCATATTCCTGGAGCTTGTAGGCGCAGTCGAGCACCGGCACGTCGGACGACGCCGTAAGGCTCGCGCCGACTCCGAAGCCGTTGATCGGCGCACCGGCCCGGAGCAGTTCGGCGATGCTGTCCTCATCGAGCCCACCGCTCGCAAAAATGTTGACGGCAGTCAGTCCCGCGTCATCGAAAATGCGGCGCACACCCTTGGAGGATGCGATCAGATCGCCGCTGTCGATACGCACCGCGCGGATGGTGATGCCGTCCGCCTTCAGTCGCGGCGCCAGCGCGACCACCTTGCGGGCGGCGGCCAACGTATCGTAGGTGTCGATGAGGAGCGTCAGGTCGTTAGGCCGCGAGCGTGCGAAATTCTCGAATGCGAGGGCCTCGTCGTCATAGGCCTGGATGAACGAGTGCGCCATGGTGCCGAAGATCGGGATGCCGTAGCGCTGGCCGGCAAGCACAGTGGCGGTCCCCGCAAACCCGGCGATGTAGCTCGCTCGTGCAGCCCAGAGCCCGGCTTCGCCGCCGTGCGCGCGGCGCAACCCGAAATCGACCAGCGCCTTGCCCGGCGCCGCCAGCAGCATGCGCGCCGCTTTGGAGGCGATCAGCGATTGAAAATGCAGAATGTTGATCAGGCGAGTCTCCGCCAGTTGCGCCTGGGGAAGCGGCGCGGTCACGCGCAGGATTGGCTCGTCGGCGAAGAAAACCGTTCCCTCCGGCATGGCGTGTACGTCGCCGGTAAAGCGAAGCCGCGCGAGCTCGTCGAGCAATGCCCTACCGAAACGTCCGGTCTGCGCCAGCCACTCGATGTCCTCCGGCGAGAAGCGCAGGTTCTCCAGAAAGTCGAGCGCCTGCTCCAGCCCGGCCGCCATCAGGAATCCGCGGCGAGCCGGCAGCTTGCGCATGAAGAACTCGAATACCGCAATCCCGGTATCGCCATGATCCGAGTAGGCCTGCATCATATTGAGCTGATAGAGGTCGGTGAGCAGCGGATTCGAAGGCTCATCCATCTTGCTGTTTCCCCGTGCCGTATTTGGTTTTCCGGCGCAAAGACGAGTATCTCTTGCTGATGAGCGCCAGGGAAGACCGAGCCAGCGCGCTTAGCGCGAGGTCCGCAACGCGGAGGATGTCACGTCCCTCTTTTGCCCACCTCAGGTGACGCGCAGATAGTTCGCAAGCGCAGCCACTTCTCCATCGCACAGCTTATCGGAAAAGCGCGGTATCGCCTGCATACTCTGGCGATGCGGGAATTCACCGCTCCGATGCCGTCCAGCATCGCAACGATCAGGTTGCGAGGATCGGCAAGGCGCAGCGTGCTGTTGCCGCGCAGCGCGACGACCTTGTTCGGTATTCCGTTGCCGATCTTAAAATCGGTGGCCGCAGGATCGAACGCGTCGAACGCGGACGGGTTGGATCGAGCTCGACGAGCGTGCTCAATGGGCGCCCCGTGGAGTATACGCATCTGATGATGGTGGGCAGCCGCTGGTCGACGCGGCTGCCCGGGTTGCTGGGAAGCGTCCGCCTAGTCGTCGCCCGGCCGGTCCCCCGGCTTCGCGGAGTCATCGCGCAGGCGCGCCTGGACACCCGCCGCCGTCGGTGGCGGCACGATCTCCTCCGCCATGATTCGGGTCACGGTGACTTTGGCCTTGCCGCTGTTGTTCTTGTAGAACACGTCGGTGAGCCCGGGTAACGTCAGCACCGCGTCGTTGACGTACAGGAACAGCTCTCCCGTCGCGTTTGCGGTGATGTCGGAGATCAGCGTCCGGTTCGGCCGGGGCTCGCCCGGATCACATTGCAGTTGCGCCAGCTTCATTGGCGTCGGCGCTGGCGTGGACGTGTTGGTGATGGCGTCCCACACGGACGGCGCCAGCTCCGGCGGGCACTTCTTGCTGAAGTTGACCACTGGCAACGGCTCGGCCGGCCTCAGCACGTGCTCGTAGTTGCCGACTTCGCCGATCCGCGCGATCGGCTGGAACCAGTTCTCCCGCCACCATCGCTTCAATGGCGTCGCGGAATAGTGGTGCCAGTCGTCGGCTGCAAATCCGGCGACGTCCACGCGCCGGCCCTGGTCGAACCATTCGCCATCCGGGCCGCGCTCCATGTCGAGGCGGATGCGATATTTGCGGCCCGCAACCAGCCGAAGTCCGGTCTTGTGACAGCGCGAGTCCGTTACGAAGGTGGCGGGTGGTTCGAGTTTCTCGTCCACGCCGTCCTTCGTGCCCGTCGACGCGGCCTGCGCCTCGACCGTTCGGCGGGCCTGGTCGCGCGAGTCGTCCGTGGCTTTGCAGAATTCTCCGCCGGCACTCAAGAGGTCGAACGTCGCGCGGTGCCCAAGGGCGAGGACCGCAAGCCCGCTCACGAGCAGAAAGAGCGCGGGCAGCACCGTTTGCGCGACGTATCGATACGCGGCGACCGCTCGAAGGTTGGTACGCGCGGCGCGCGCGAAGCTCAGCAACACGCCCGGCTTCGCAGGATCGATGCGTCCCGGCGGCCAGAGCATCCGCCACGTCCACAACAGCGCGAAGACACCAGTGCCGGCGGCCGCGACGATCCAAAGCCATCGCGAGTCCGACAGCTTGAGGGCCGCGATCGCGAGCGCCGCGAGGACGAGCGTTGCTACCGCCAGGGCATGGCGTTGGCCGGTTAGCTGCAAACGATCGACAGGCGTTGCCGCGGCTCTGCGCCCGACGTTGCGGGCCGCCCGCGCCGCGTCGCAGTTCCAGGCTGCGCGCGCGCGGTCGCAGATACGCCCCTGCAGGCGACTGCTGAAGCGCAAGCTTGCCAGCAACGCAACGATGACCAGCACCGCCATTGCGGGGTTCCGGACGATCGCCGCAGTCCAGGGTTCCGCGATGCCCGGCAGGAACCCTTTGACCAGGCCGACCGCCCAGCCGACCGATCCTCCCGCACGATCGTTGAGATCGGCGACGCCCCTGACCTGAAGATACTCCGCGAGCAGCGGGAACAAGGCGGCGAACGTCACCAGGAACAACGATACGAAGTAGATCACCCGACGCCACCACACCGTATCCAGCACGAGCTTAAAGAGATTCGTGCGGACCGTAGCCGCCGGCGTCGCGTTCACCAACGCCATGGTGTGGGTGAGAACGTCGAGTTGCTCTTGCAGTTTGCTGCGGTTTGCTCCGGGAAGCGCGAGCGCCGTATTGACGTTGCGTTGCGCTTGTTCCACCTCCGTCTTTTCGAACTTGATCGGCGGTCCGTCCGGCGGCAGCACGCCGATGGTTTGCGGCAGCGAGATCGGGGCGTAGCGGTCGTTGCCGCAGATCATCCGCGTCATCACGCTGCCGTGCACAATCGGCGTGATATCCTTGCCCATGAGCGCCTGGACGTCGCGCGGCTGGTAGCGCCAGAATGCGCCGAATCCCGCGCGCGGATCGTAGATGCGGCCGGTCGGCGTCGCGAGTGCGAAATACTCCCCCTCCACGGCTGGCTCGAAGGCGAGGCCTTGCTTCATTGCCTCCTCGATCATCCAGCACAGCGGCACATACGACAGGCCGTCATCCGGATAGCCGCCGCCCACATCGGCATGCGCGCCAGCGAACCAGACCTGCAGCAGCCGGTCGGCCGCGACGCTGCGGTTCTTCTCGCGGAGCTTAGCCTCGGCTCCCTCGTCCCAGGGAATCGGGAAGAAGGTTCGGCGCTCGTCGTCCAGGCTCAGCGCCTGTCTGGCGTGTCCCACATGTTCCAACAGCGATCGGTCGCGGAAGCTCATCGGCCAGACCCATTTGTCGACCGCCTGCGTGAGCTCATCGATCGGCAGCCCGTAGGCGGCGACCGTGTCCCAGACACCTATGAAATGCACGGGGACGTGTTCGCGACCGGCATCACGCGTTTCGGTTCTGACCTGTTCGTAGAGTTTGGCGCCGGTGATCTTGTTCCAGAACGAGATCAGCTGGTCGCGCAGAAAGCGGCCCGTCCGCACCCAGGGGATCCAGGT
>Ga0307281_10000463_pt1 | contig 10737 bp, 11 predicted proteins | sample ER_DNA_120_FD_194486 | JGI IMG/M metagenome (GOLD analysis project Ga0307281, IMG submission 194486) | Bulk soil microbial communities from the East River watershed near Crested Butte, Colorado, United States - ER_DNA_120 | ecosystem: Environmental > Terrestrial > Soil > Floodplain | place...
GCCGCGCGGGCTCCACGATCCTGATTTCCCGGGCACCGCGAAGGTCTACGAGCCCGTGACCCCGCTGCCGACCGAGACGCTGCCCGAGACCTTCGTCCATCCCGCCGGCTACTGCCAGAATGTGCTGGCCACGGGTCGCTGCTTCGTGACCGGCACCAACGTCATGAACGGACGCGAAGCGATCCTCCTCGAGTGCGACCATCCGCGCACGACCGAGCTCCCCGGCGACCGGCCGGACTTCCACATCTCGATCGCGGTCGATCGCGACACCGGGGTGATCCTGCGGCTCGTCGAATCGATCGGCGGCGCGATCACCCGCGAGGCCGAGGTCATCGAGCTGTCGCCCGACGTCCCCCTGCCGCCGGCCGCCTTCTACTTCGTCTTTCCCACCGGGACGACGATGCTCTACTGAGTCCGGGGCCTACCGGACCACCGGACGGCACGCGTATAGTCCGCTCGTCCCCGAGACCCCGACGTTCGGAAAGGACGCGGCCGCATCCAGCCCGCCGGGCACCATCGGAGACCGACCCGTGAGCGACGATGACCAGGACCCCGCCGTGAAACACCCTCGTCTCCTCGAGCTCGAGGAGCGCGTCCGCGCCGGCCAGATCGACACCATCGTGGTCGCCTTCGCGGATATGCAGGGCCGGCTCATGGGCAAGCGGGTCCAGGGCCAAGCGTTCCTCGACGGGGTCGTCTCGCGCGGCGCGCATTTCTGCACCTATCTCCTTGGCACCGACATGGAGATGACCACCCCCGAGGGTTTCAAGCTCATGAACTGGGAGACCGGCTACGGCGACTGGATCGCCGAGCCGATCTGGGACCAGCTCCGGATGCTCCCCTGGCTGCCCGGGACGGCGATGGTGCTCGCCGATGTCGTCGACGAGGAGACCGGCCTCGAGATCCCGATCTCCCCGCGGACGATCCTCAAGCGCCAGGTCGAGCGCGCGGCGAAGGCCGGGTACGCGCTCAAGGCCGGTTCCGAGTTCGAGTTCTATGTGCTCAGGGATCCATGGCAGGAGCTGGCCGACCGCGGCTGGCCGGTCCCGCGCACGTTCGGCTACTACAACGAGGATTACCAGCTGTTGCAGGCCACCAAGGCCGAGCCGCTCCACCGACTGCTGCGCAACCAGATGACCGCGGCGAACGTGCCGATCGAGTTCAGCAAGGGCGAGGCGGCGAACGGCCAGCACGAAGTCAACATCCGCTACGACCACGTCCTCGAATCGGCCGATCGGAGCGTCGTCTTCAAGCACGGCGCCAAGGAGATCGCCTACCTCAACGGCTGGAGCATCACGTTCATGGCCAAGCCCGACCATCACTGGACCGGCTCGTCCGGTCACCTCCACATGAGCCTGTGGGACGCGGTGAAGGACACACCGCTGATGCACGCCGCCGCGGGCCAACCGGAAGGACCCTACGGACTGTCCCAGATCGGCCAGCAGTTCATGGCCGGGATGATGACGTTGTCCAGGGAGCTGGCGGTCTTCATCGCGCCGTTCATCAACTCGTACAAGCGGTACGCCTCGCTGTCGTGGGCCCCGGTCAACGTCGTCTGGGGGCGGGACAACCGGACGACCGGGTTCCGGTTGGTCGGTCGCGGGCCGGGTCTCCACGTCGAAGACCGCTTCCCGGGCGGCGACATGAACGCGTATCTCACCTACGCCGCGATGATGGGCGCCGGCCTGTACGGCATCGAGCACGAGCTCGCGCTCGAGCCGGAGTTCAAGGGCAACGGCTACCTGGCGAAGGGGGTCCCGCGCATGCCGCGGGCGCTGTACGAAGCGATCGCCGAGCTGGAACGCTCCGAGGCCGCGGTCGAGATCTTCGGCCAGGACGTCGTGGATCACTACCTCAATGCCGCCCGCGTCGAGCAGGAGACATACGACTCGGTGGTCCACCCGTGGGAGCGCCAGCGGTACCTGGAACGCGGCTGAGGCCGGCCGGCATCCGATGCGGCACGGCTCGCGGCGCGGGCTACCCGGGACGGTCCTCGGCGACCTGCCGGATGCGACGGGCGACGTCGAGGTGGCCGGCCGTGTCCGCGGTGTCTGCCGGGGTGTCGCCGGCATCCGTGCGAGCCGTCGGATCGGCGCCCGCCGACAGGAGCAGCTCGACGAGCTCGTCATCGCCGTGCTGGGCCGCCGCGTGGAGCGGCGTGAACTCGTGCCGTTGAGTGGCGTTGACATCGGCACCGGCCGCGATGAGGACCCGGCAGACCTCGTGATGCAGCCCGGCCGCGGCCGAATGGAGCGGCTGCACGAGTTGGTCGTTGCGTGACACGGCGCCGACGTCCGCCCCTTCCATCAGCAGCAGCCGGGCCGCCTCCACCTTGCCGAAGAACGCGGCGAAGTGGAGGGCCGTGAACCCGTCCGGGGAGAAGGCCAGCGCCCGCGCCGGATCCTCGTCGAGGCGCTCCCGAAGCCGGTCGATGTAGCCGAGCGCGGTCGCCTCGAAGACGTCGAGGTCGGGGTCGACGGCGAGGAGCGCGTCGGTCGTCGCGCGGTCGTACCGGTAACGCGACCGCATGATCGCGGACACGCCCTCGCGGTCGCGGACCGTGGCGAGCATCGGGTCGGCCGCGACCAGCTCGGCGACACGCGCGGCGTCGTCGGCACTGACCGCGTCGATGAGGTCCTGTTCCGCGCTCGCCATCACCCACTCCTTCGCGTCGTCAGGCGACATCGTGCCACGCGTCGGTCCGGGCCGGGCGGTACTCTGACCGTGACGGACGTCGAGAGGGAGAGCGATGCGACTCGAGGGCAAGGTCTCGATCATCACCGGCGGGGGTGGCGGGATGGGCCGCGTCGCAGCCCAGCTGTTCGCCGCGCAGGGCGCCCGGGTCGTCGTGGCTGAGTTCGATGAAGCGTCCGGCGCCGAGTCGGTCGAGCTCGTCCGCGCCGCCGGCGGCCACGCGACCTTCGTCAAGGCAGACGTCTCGAGGGAGGCGGACGCCAAGGCGATGGTCGACCACGCCCTGGCGACCTACGGCAGGCTCGACTGTCTCTACAACAACGCCGGGATCATGCCCGAGGCGGACCACTCGGTGACCGACACGGACGTGGCCACCTGGGACGCCGTGATGGCGGTCAACGTCCGTGGCGTCTTCCTCGGCTGCAAGTACGCGATCCCGGCCATGATCGAGGGCGGCGGCGGCTCGGTCATCAACATCGCGAGCTTCGTGGCGCTGCTCGGCTGCAGCGTCCCACAGGATGCCTATACCGCCTCGAAGGGCGCCGTCCTCTCGCTAACGCGCAGCCTGGCGGTCCAGTTCGGGCCAAAGGGCATCCGCACCAACGCGATCTGCCCAGGCCCGGTCGAGACGCCGCTGCTGATGGACTGGCTGGTCAAGGACGAGGCGGCCAAGCAGCTTCGCCTCGCTCGCAACCCGTCGGGCCGCTTCGGCAAGCCCGAGGAGGTCGTCCACATGGCGGTCTACCTCGCGTCGGACGAATCGCGCTGGACCAACGGTGCATCGCTGGTGGTCGACGGCGGCATCACCGTCAACTACTTCTGAGCGGCTCACCGGAGGCATCGATGACGGAGGAGACGACGGAGATGGCCAGCGGCCGGATCGCCATCGGCATCGACGTCGGCGGGAGCGGGATCAAGGCGGCGGTCGTGGACGTGGAAGCCGGCCGCCTTCGGTCGGAGCGGCTGCGGGTCGCGACCCCGACACCCTCGACCCCGGACGCCGTGATCGCCTCGATCGCCCGGCTGGTCCGGCGCCTTGCGAGATCGAGCGGCCTCGGTGACGCGACGCCGATCGGGATCGGCCTGCCTGGGGTCGCCATCGACGGCGTCCTCAAGACGGCGGCCAACATCGACCCAGGCTGGATCGACTTCCCCGTCGTCGATCGCCTGACCCGCATCCTCAAGCGCCCGGTGTTCATCATCAACGACGCGGATGCGGCCGGGATCGCCGAGATGCGCTTCGGGGTCGGGGTGGACCAGCCCGGCGTCGTCATCTTCCTGACACTCGGCACTGGCGTCGGGTCCGGCGTCTTCAACGACGGCGTGCTCATGCCCAACACCGAGCTCGGCCAGATGGAGATCCGCGGGCGTGCCGCCGAGCGCCGGTCGGCGGCGGCGGCGCGAATCCGGCGAGGGCTGTCGTGGAAGGCCTGGGCGGCGGACCTCGACGAGCACCTGGATCGGATCCTCCAGCTGATGTGGCCGAACCTGTTCATCCTGGGCGGCGGGGTCAGCAAGAGCGCCGACAAGTACGTGCCCAAGCTGACCGTGCGGGCGACGGTGGTCCCCGCGCTCCTGCGCAACGACGCGGGGATCATCGGCGCGGCCATCATCGCGGCCGAGGCACCGGTCGCACGCCTCGTCGACGAGCCGGCGCTTCGGTCGGGCGAACCGCTCGCGGACGTGACGAAGGCACGGGCGCCGGCGAAGACCAATGTGCCGGCGAAGACGAAGGCCGCGGCGTCCGCAGGCGAGACGCCGACGCTGGCGTCGGCGCCCCCGACCATCGACGCGCCGGGCCGACCCTAGACGCGCTCGCGAAGGTCGCGCAGCGTCGCGGCCGAGCCCGACACGATGATGTGCTCGCCGGCCCGCAGGACCCGCTCGGCCGCTGGGTTGGCCTCGTAGTCACGGTCGCCGCGGGCGACCGCCAGCGAGAAGATCCCGCGGTCGCGGAGCGCCCCGACGCTCTGTCCGTCGAGCGGGCCGCCGGGCCGGACCTCGACCGCCTCGATTGTGAAGGTCGGCTCGCCGTGCGACAGCGCGAAGTCGATGAAGTCGGCGACGCCCGGGCGGATGGCGAGCTCGGCGATCTGCCGACCGGCCCGGGTGTACGGGGAGACGACCCGGTCGGCGCCCGCCTGGACCAGCTTCGCCTCCGAGCCTTCCTGGTTCGCCCTGGCGACGACGAACAGGTTCGGGTTCAGCGAGCGAGCGGACAGCGTGACGTAGACGTTGTTGGCGTCCGAGTCGATGGTCGTGACGAGCCCACGCGCCCGCTCGATCCCCGCCTCGCGCAGCACCGCGTCGATCGTCGCGTCGCCGGCGACCACGAGATGGCCGTCGGCCCGTGCCGCGTCGATCGATGCCGGGTTGATGTCGACCACCACGAACGGCTCCCCGACATGGTCGAGTTCGCGCGCCACCGTCGACCCGACCCGACCGTAGCCGCACAGGATCACGTGCCCGGTCAGGGCACCGATGGTCTGGATCATGCGCTTCGCCTCCCGACGTCCGTTGACCGCCTCCGACAGGACCGCCTCGGCGACGATCCCGACCGAGCCGAAGATGATGCCGACGCCGGCCACGGCGACCAGCACGGTCCAGGCCCGGCCGAGCCCATCGAGCTCGCGGACTTCCTTGTAGCCGACCGTCGTCAGGGTGATCCCGGTCATGTAGGCCGCGTCCCCGATCGACCAGCCCATGATCAGGTAGCCCGCCGTTCCGACCGCCACCGTGATGAGTACGGCGGCCAGCCAGAGCCGGACGTGCGAGCCGCGGATCGCCTGGAGCACCGCACCGGTCACGACTCGATGCTAGGCTCGGGAGGCTGCCGTCCGGAGGGCCGTCCGGCCCGTTCGGAGGGTACCCCGGGCGTATCATCAGGCTCCGCTTCACACCGTTCCGAGGTCCATCCGATGACGACCGATACCCGCGCCGACGTCCGCGCCTCCCAGATGGTCATCGGCGGCGAGTCCGTCGACGCGGCCGATGGCCAGACCTTCGACGTCGTCGACCCGGCGACGGGCAAGGTGATCGCCACGGCACCGCTGGGCGGCCCGGTCGACGTGGACCGGGCCGTCGAGGCCGCCCGTCGCGCCTTCGACGACCGAAAGGGTTGGGCGACCTGGGCGGCCGGCAAGCGCGGTCGCTCGCTGGCCAAGCTGGCGGCACTCATCAAGCAGCACACGGAGGAGCTGTCGCAGCTCGAGAGCCGCAACGTCGGCAAGCCGATCACCGGGGCCCGCGGGGAGATCACCGGCGTCAGCCTCGTGTTCGACTACTACGCCGGGGCCGCCAACAAGGTCTTCGGGCAGACGATCCCGGTCTCGAAGCCGGGTCTCGACCTGACCCTGCGCGAGCCGATCGGTGTGGTCGGGCTGATCGTCCCGTGGAACTTCCCGCTGCTGATGGCCTCGTGGAAGGTCGCGCCGGCCCTCGCGGCCGGGAACACGGCGATCCTCAAGCCCGCCAGCTACTCCCCGCTGACGGCGATCCGCCTCGCGGAGCTCGCACTCGAGGCCGGCATCCCCGCCGGGGTCCTCAACGTGGTGACCGGCCCGGGCGGCTCGGCCGGCGCATCGATCGCCGCGCATGCCGGCATCGGCAAGGTCGCTTTCACCGGCGAGACCACGACGGGCCAGGAGATCATGCGGCTGGCCGCTGGCAACGTGAAGAAGATCTCGCTCGAGCTCGGCGGCAAGAGCCCGAACATCGTCTTCGGCGACGCGGACCTCGAGAAGTTCGCCCGCGAATCGCCCTATTCGGTCTTCGACAACTGCGGCCAGGATTGCTGCGCGCGCAGCCGGATCCTGGTCGAGCGGAGCGCTCACGACCAGGTCGTCGAGCTGTTCGCCGCGGCTACACGGAGCGTCAAGGTCGGCGCACCCGGCGAGGATGCGACCGAGGTCGGGACGCTCGTCAGCTTCAAGCAGCGTGACCGTGTCCGCGACTACATCGAGGTGGGACTGGGCGAGGGGGCGACGATCGTCGTCGGCGGCGAGGCCCCGACCGACGCCGCCCTGGCCGAGGGCGCCTACCTCATGCCGACGGTCTTCGACGGGGTGACGAACGACATGCGGATCGCCCGCGAGGAGATCTTCGGGCCGGTCGTCTCGATCATCGCCTTCGACACCGAGGAAGAGGCGCTGCGCCTCGCCAACGCAACGCCGTACGGCCTGTCGGGCTCGATCTGGAGCCGCGACATCGGCAAGGCGTTGCGTGCCGCGAAGGCGCTCCAGGCGGGCGTGATCAGTGTCAACTCCAACTCGTCGGTCCACACCGAGGCGCCGTTCGGCGGCTACAAGATGTCGGGGATCGGGCGCGAGCTCGGGATGTCCGCGCTCGAGCTCTACACCGAGACGAAGAACGTATTCATCGACCTGAGCTGAGCGCGGCCCCCGAGTCCATCGCTCAGCGGCCGATGACCACGTCGGGCCACGGGACGTCCGGACGCCGCTTGGCCAACCAGTCGCGGAGGGCGAACATCGTGGTCCTGAAGGCGATCCCCGACCAGGGGATCTCCTCCGGAGCAAAGGCGACGACCTCGGTAGCCTCCGCGGTCGGGGTCGCCTTCCCGCCGACGATCCGGGCCTCGAACGCGACCGTGACCACGCTGGCCTCGAGACGCGTGTAGAGCCCGATGATCTCGCCCGGCTCGACGAGCAGGCCGGTCTCCTCGAACGTCTCGCGGATGGCCGCCTGGTGGACGGTCTCGTCGACCTCGAGGAAGCCGCCCGGCTGGGCCCACGACCCCTTGCCGGGTTCGATGCCGCGCCGGATCAGCACGATCTCCCCGGCGTCGGTGATCGGGAAGGTCGTCACGACCAGCCGCGGATTGACGTAAGCGATGTGGCCGCAATCGGGACAGGCCAGGCGCGCGCGATCCTCACCGGGGACGGCCCCGAAGGCGAGCCGAGCCCCGCAGTTCGAGCAGTAGGTGAGCGAGGCGGCCAGCCAGGCCGGCACACCGCGACCCGATGGCAGGTCGGTCGATCGCCCGTCCGGACCGCGTTCGAACCGCTCGTCCATCAGCGTGGCGCCGGGCGGACCGTCGGGCGGGCCGTCGCGGTCATGCCAGGATGACCAGGATCGCGGCCGCGACCAGCGCGGCCAGGCCGATCAGGCTGACCGCGACCCAGGCCAAGCGGAACAGGCCCTTGCCGCGGTCGATCGGCATCCATGCCCAGGCCGAGCGCCAGATACGCAGGACGGCATCTGCTGTGGTGAGGACCAACAGCGGCGCCGCGATGATCACGCACAGCTTCACCAGCGGGCTGCCGAGCCCGGCGTTGAGTTCCAGGGCCGAGATCGCGATGGCGCCGCAGATGAGCACGATCACGCTGAGGTTGATGTAGTGGCGTTGCAGCGGGGTCGGTGCGACCTCGGGGACCGAGCGAGGCGGCAGGCCCTGGAGGCTCGGCGGCAGGGTCGGTGTCGGCATCGCCTGGCGGTCGAGGACGGGCATGCCCGGCTGCCAGCGTTCGTCGTCCATGGGACAGGAGTGTAATCCGCGGAATGCCTGGCCCCGGTCCGGCCGGCCGGGGGCCAGGGTCGCCTGGTGGCGTACGGCGAGCTGACCAGCGCGGCTCCGCCCGGGTCAGAAGCTCGTCGTCGCCTCGGCGTCGGGTTCGTCGACCGCCAGGTCGCAGGTCGGACAGAACCAGCGGGCCTCGAGCGGGGTGCCGCAGCGGCTGTGGCGCATCGGCGCCGCGATCGAGCCGTCGGCGGCCGGTACCCGCCGCGCGCCCCAGTCGGCGAGGAGCCGGAGGGCGGAGGCGAGATCGCGACCATCGGCCGTCAGCGCGTACGACATGCGCGGCGGCCGTTCCTGGTAGGGCGTCGCGACCAGGATCCGTTCCCGCTCGAGCCGGCGGAGCCGGTCGGTGAGGATGTTCGGCGCGATGCCGGAGACGGCCTCGCCGAGCTCGTTGAACCGGCGCGGCCCGTCGAGCAGTGCCTCCACGACGAGGAGGCTCCACCGGTCGCCGACCCGCTCGAGGGCGGCTTCGAGTGGCGAGGGCTCGCGCATGGCGACGATGGTAGGTGTCCGATCGGGGCTTGTCATCGCGCGTTGTCAGTAGTAGATTGCAAGTCACAAGTCTATCGCCACCGCAGGAACATCGGAGAGCACCACCGCATGACCGCCATCGAAGAACTCCAGATCGCCGTCTCCTCCCTCGCCGAGCGCGTCGGCCCGTCGATCGTCGGGATCGGCCGCGGCACCCGCGGCTCCGGCGTCGTCATCGCGGCCGGCAAGGTCGTGACCAATGCTCATAACCTCCGCGGCGATGAGGTCACCGTGACCTTCGCCGATGGCCGCCAGATCCGCGGCACGGTCGCCGGCTGGGACGGCGACGGCGACCTCGCGGTCATCGACGTCGATACCGCGGCCGCGGCCCCGCTCGATTGGGGCGACGGCGATGCCCTCAGCGTCGGGACCGCCGTGTTCGGCGCCGGCGCCAGTCACGGCGGCGGGACCCGCGTCACGTTCGGCCTCGTCTCGGCCGTGGCCCGCGCATTCCGCGGCCCGGGCGGGCGCCGCATCGAGGGCAGCGTCGAGCACACGGCTCCCCTAGCTCCCGGTTCGTCCGGTGGCGCCCTGCTCGACGCCGCCGGTCGGCTCATCGGCCTCAACACCAACCGGATCGGCGAGGGGTTCTACCTGGCCCTGCCGGCCGACGCTGCGCTGCGAGCGCGGATCGACGCGCTCGGCCGTGGCGAATCGCCACAGCGGCCGCGGCTCGGCGTGGCCGTCGCCCCGTCGCACGTCGCTCGACGGATGCGCCGATCAGTCGGCCTTCCGGAGCGTGACGGCATCCTGGTCCGGGGCGTCGAAGACGACAGCATGGCCGCAGCGGCCGGCATCCAGGCCGGCGACCTCATCGTCGAGGCCGGTGGCACGGCCATCACCGACGCCGACGACCTGCACGCAGCCCTCGCCACGCTCGAGCTCCCGTTCGAGGTCAAGCTCGTCCGCGGCACCGACGAGCGGACCGTCCAGGTCGGTGGCGGCACCAAGGCGACCGGCGAGGCCTGACCGATGGCGATCGCGGTGTCCTCACGGCCCGAATCGGTGCCCGAACCGGACGACGGGACGGATGACGACGCGCTCGATGCGTACTCGGTCGCCGTCTCGACGGCGGCCGAGAGGCTCATCCCGTCGGTCGCCAGCCTGCGCGTGACCCGCCAGGTCGGTGGCTGGAGCGGGGCAGGCGCCGGCTCGGCCGTCGCCATCGAGCCGCTCGGGTATCTCGTGACCTCGGCGCACGTCGTCGCCGGGTCGGATCGCGGGACGGCCACCTTCGTGGACGGCGCCGAGCCGACCTTCGAGGTCGTCGGCCGGGATCCGCTCTCGGACCTGGCGGTCGTCCGGACGGCGGGCGGCCTTCCCCGCCCGGCACCGCTCGGTCACGCCGAGCGGCTGCGCGTCGGTCAGCTCGTCGTCGCCATCGGCAACCCGCTCGGCTTCGCGGGCACGGTGACCGCCGGCGTCGTGAGCGCGCTCGGCCGGTCGCTCGCGACGCGCGACGGCCGCGCAAGCCGGCTCGTCGAGAACGTCATCCAGACCGACGCCGCGCTCAACCCCGGCAACTCCGGCGGAGCGCTGGCCGATTCGCGCGGCCGCGTCGTCGGCATCAACACCGCGGTGGCCGGGATCGGTCTCGGGCTGGCCGTGCCCATCGACGCGGCCACGCGCACGATCCTCGACGATCTGATCGTCCACGGTCGTGTCCGGCGTGCGTTCCTCGGCATCGTCGGCGGGACGCGGCCGCTCGGCGAGGCCATCGCCGCTCGCCTCGGCCGGTCGCGCGGGCTCGAGATCGTCCAGCTGCTCCAGCCCGGGCCCGCCGCCAGCGCCGGCCTGCGCGTCGGCGACATCGTGGTCGAGCTCGATGGCAGCCCGATCGAGGGTGTCGGCGACCTCCAGCGTCGGCTCGTCGGCGACGTCATCGGCCGCTCGATCGACCTGCGCTTCGAGCGGTCCGGTGAACCCCGCTCCATCTCGATCCGACCGGTCGAACTCGCGTCCTAGGCTCGCCG
>Ga0307281_10000465_pt1 | contig 10718 bp, 8 predicted proteins | sample ER_DNA_120_FD_194486 | JGI IMG/M metagenome (GOLD analysis project Ga0307281, IMG submission 194486) | Bulk soil microbial communities from the East River watershed near Crested Butte, Colorado, United States - ER_DNA_120 | ecosystem: Environmental > Terrestrial > Soil > Floodplain | place: USA...
TTGTACGGGCAATTGTTCGAGCAGTACCGGGTGCCGATGCAGCGGTTGTAGACCATGACGTTCAAGCCTTCGTCGTCGTGGACGGTCGCGGCGACAGGGCAGACCTGCTCGCACGGGGCGTTCTCGCACTGCATGCACGGGACCGGTTGAAAGATCATCCGGGGCTGCTCGGGGGCGCCCGTGAAATAACGATCGACGCGCACCCAGTGCATCTCGCGTCCCTTCCGCACCTGCTCTTTGCCTACGATCGGGACGTTGTTCTCGCTCTGGCACGCGACGACGCACGCATTGCAGCCGACGCACGAGTTGAGGTCGATCGTCATCGCCCACTGGTGGCCCGTGTCGTACTGCTTTTCGTTCCACATCGACTCGAGCTTCGGGAGCTCGACGGCCTCTTGAGCGAACGCCGGGTCGTGCTTGTACTCTTCGAGCGTCCCCTCGCGGATGAGCGGGCGCCCTTCCATGCTGCCGTGCTCTTGCGTCGGGGCGAGCATCGCCTGGCCTTCCGCCTTGACGACCGTCCCCGTGTCGACGTCGGGCGCCTCGGAGCAGCGCAACGCATACGCGTCGAAGCCGACCCCGCTCGCGATGCGGCCCACATCTTTGCGGCCATAGCCCAAGGTGAGCATCACGGCCCCGTCGGCTTGCCCCGGGACGATCGTGGCGGGAAGCGTCAACGCCTTCCCTCGGACCGTGACGGTGACGAGGTCTTCGTCGACGACACCCAACGATTTGGCGGTCGCGGGGGAGAGGAGCGCCGGATTGTCCCAGGTCAGCTTGGTCACCGGCTCGGGGAGCTCCTGCAGCCAGCCGTCGTTCGCGTACCGGCCGTCGTGCACATAAGGAGACGGACGGAAATGGACTTCGATGCCGTCGCTCGTGCCGGCCGAGAGCTTGGCGATCGCCTGCAGGTTCGCGAGCGGCGTGATCGGCCCGGTGGCGCTTCCCGCGAGGAGCCCGTCGTGAAGGACGCGGTTCCAGTGCTTCTCGAACGCAACGTCACCCAAGACGGGCTTCCACGTTTCCCGAACGAGGTCGTAGCCCGATTGATCTTTGCCGGTCGCGAGCACGCCCAACAGCTCGGTCGCGCCTTTCCCTCCGAACAAAGGGAGGATCAGAGGCTGCACGACGCTGAGCGTGCCGTCCACGGCAGCCGCGTCGTCCCACGATTCGAGGAAGTGCGCGGAGGGGATGGTCCAGCTCGTCTGCTTCGCGGTTTCGTGGACGTGTGTCGCAAGTGCGATCGTGGTCGCGACCTTCTTCATGGCCGTCGCGAAGGCGAGATCGGCCGGTGCGTCATACGCGGGGTTCCCGCCGAGGATCACGAGGGTCGAGACGCTTCCCGCGTCGATCGCGGTCACGAGGCCGGCAAGCGAGCTACGAGACGGAAAGGCCGCGTTCGAAGTCTCGTGATAGGTGACCGTCGTTCCGACGTTCCCCAGCGCTGCGTTCAACGCCAGCACCGCCGAGTGCACCGAACCCGGTTGCCCCGGCCCGGCCACGATCAGGCCGCGCCCGCGGTTGTCCTTCAAGTCCTTGGCGACCGCATCGAGCCACTTCCCGTCGACGCCTTGGACGTCCGCGCCCGCGACGCCCGCCACGACGCGGCCCGTTAACGCGGCGACGACCCCAGGAATCGACCGGCTGGGAAGACGCAGGCGGTGATCCGCCATCGCGCCGGTCAACGAGTGGGCCGCCTCGACCGCCCAAAGGCGATTCATCGGCTTACCGTCGATCGCAGCCCTGCGACCCGCGGCGAAGCCCGCGATGTGCCGGACGTCCTCGGGATCGTTGCCCAGGATGTCCGCATCGAGCGCCACGATGACGGCGGCCTTGTCCACATGGAGGATTGGTTGAACCGGTTTTCCGGAGGATGACGTGCTCGCCGTCAGGACGTTCTCGTCGGAGATCGCCTCGTGGACCGCGATGCGGGCCTTGGGGAATCGCGCGCGGAACAAATCGAGTAAGCGGCTTCGGGTCGGCGACGCGAACGACGGCGTCAGCAGCGCAAGACCCGCGCCGCCATCTTCGAGGTGTTTCTTTTCGAGCTCCCCCCACGCGGCCACGAACTCGGCCCAGGTTGCGTCTTTCCCGTCGTGCCGGACGTGCTGCGCCCGGTCGGGGTCGTACAGGCCGAGGATGGACGCTTGGATCCGCACGCTCGAGCGGCCGTTCGTCGCGGGGTGAAGCTCGTTCCCTTCGATCTTGGTGGGGCGGCCCTCGTGGCTTTCGACCACCAGGCCGTAGGCGCTCCGCCCGAACGGCATCGTGGTCGCATAGTGCAGCGGCACGCCGGGGACGATCTCTTCCGGCGCGGTGACGTACGGGACGATCTTTTCGACGGGACGCCGGCACGAGGCCAGCCCGGCGAGCGAGAGGGAGGCTCCGAGGAGCATCAGCATCTCGCGGCGCGAGACCCCCTCGGGAAGCTCCGACGCCCCTTCCGGAAACTCCCGCGTCAGGTGCTCGCGGAACGACTCGGTGTCGTCGAGCTCGCCTAACGAGCGCCAGTACCTCTCGTTCATCGGTGGCATCCCGAGCAAAAGGTCGGCGGGTTCACCGGGTGCGAGGCGGCAAGCGACGCCGCAAGCGAAGCCGCGTCCTTGGGCGCCGTCCATTTCATGTTCGTGACCTCGGACACCGGGCGCCTGTTGGGCGCCGGGTTCCTGTGGCAGTCGAGGCACCAGCTCATCGACAACGGCTGCGCCTGCGTCACGACCTCCATGGTGTCGATCCGGCCGTGGCAGGTGACGCAGCCGATGCCTGCAGCGACGTGCGCGCGATGCGTGAAGTAGGCGTAGTCAGGGAGCTTGTGCACCCGAATCCAGCGCATGGGTTGCCCCGTCGACGCGCTGTTCCTGATGGGGGCCAGCTTCTCGCTGTCCCGCTTCACCAGACGGTGGCAGTTCATGCACGCCTGGGTCGGGGGGACGTTCGCGACTGCCGAGATCTCGACCGAGGCGTGGCAATAGCGGCAGTCGAGGCCCAACTCTCCGGCGTGGAGCTTGTGGCTGTACGGAACCGGTTGGATCGGCTGGTATCCAACGTCGGTGTACTTCGGCGACCCGTAGTACCAGATGCCGGCGATGGCCAGAGTCGGCAGGACGAAGCCGGCGACCGCGGCGAACAGCGGGAGCTTGTTCAACCAGCGTGGAAAGAGTTGAGGCAAGCGCGGTTATCCTCGCCGGTCGTCGACAGAAACGGTCTTCATGGTCGGTCGCGGGAGTTTAAGCGGGCCCCGCAAGAAGGGTCAAGACTCAAAAACGCTATCGGGGCTCGAAGTTTCGCGCCCCGCCTCCATGTATACTCCGGCCTCGATGGCGAAACTGGCGGAGCTGTTCAAGAAGGTCGAGGCGAACAAGGATCTGTGCTTCGATCTCCTCAGGATTTATCTCGGCGCCGGACTTTTCGTGAAGGGGATTCTGTTCCTCACCGACATGGGTTCCCTGAGCGACCTGCTCATGAAGTCCGGGAGGTTCCAGCCCTTTACGTTCCTCCTCTCCCACTACATCCCGCTCGCCCACGTCGGCGGGGGGTTCATGATGGCGATCGGGCTCTGGACGCGGACGGCGATCCTCGCCAACATCCCGGTGCTCTTCGGGGCGGTCTTTTTCGTTTACATCGAGAAGGGACTGTTCACGCAGAACCAAGGGCTCGAATTCACCGCGCTCGTCTTCTTCCTTCTGTGCGTCCTTTTGATCTGGGGACCCGGCCGATGGTCGGTGGACCACTACTTGGAAAAGGTGGGTCCTCCTGAATAGCGATGGCGGTCGATGACCGAGCCCGATGAGCGGTTCGCGCTCCGCGCCATCCGCCGCAAGCGTCTCTTCCTGGGCCTTTCGATCGCCGGCCTTTCGATCGCCTTCGCCCTCACCGCGCTCTACGGCGTCCTTTGGTGGCGGAACCCGGCCTTCCCCGTGGCGCCCCGGGCCGTCATCATCCTGCTCGTGCTGCTCAACGCCCGGCAGAATCTGAGGCAATACAAGTACGCCCGCCTCCTCGAGGGGTTCATGGGGAAAATGGCGCGGTGACCGCACGCGGGATCGTTCGTAACCCTTACGTTTGGGGCTTCGTGATCGGGATCGTCACCTTGACCCTCATCCGCCCGCTTTTGAGGCACGTCCCCGAGCCGCCCCCCGTGCTCTCAAAGCTCCCGGAGTTCTCGCTCGTCGGCCTCGACGGAAAGCCGTTCGGAAGCGCCGAGCTTCAGGGCCAGGTGTACGTCGTCAACTTCTTCTTCACGAGCTGCCGCTCGATCTGCCCGGCGATGATGAAGGGGGTGAGCCGCCTCCAGGACGGATTCGCGCAAAGGAACATCGACGGGATCCGGCTCGTGTCGATCACCGTCGACCCGGAGCACGACACCCCGGAGGTGCTCGGCGAATACGCCAAGGGGATCGGAGCCGATCCCCGCAGGTGGACACTCTTGACCGGCGACCCGGCGGAGGTCCGCCGTCTGGCCGTCGACGGGTTCAAGACCCCTCTGATCGCTCCGAAGCCGCAGGGCGTGGAGCCGATCGACATCGCCCACTCCGGAAAGCTCGTGCTCGTGGACGGAGCCGGACGCATCCGCGGCTACTACGGCACCGACGAAATGGGGCTCGACGAGGTCTACAACCGGGCGCAGCACGTGCTGAGAGAGCAGCGGGAGGCTGCGCGCAAAGGGTAGACTACGCGGCTTCCGGGGAGCGGGAATGGCATCCAAGGAACGCGTCGGTCTCCTTCTGGTCAACCTCGGCACACCGCTGAGCCCCGACCCGCGCGACGTCCGCCGGTACCTCCGGGAGTTCCTGTCCGATCCGCGGGTCATCGACATCGGGGCCCTGCCGCGGTGGCTCCTCCTCAATCTGTTCATCCTGCCGTTCCGCCCGCGCCGCTCCGGCGAGGCCTACGAGAAGATCTGGACGGAGCGCGGGTCGCCCCTCTTGTTCCACACGAAAGACCTCGCGGAAAAAGTCCAACAACGCTTCGGTGACGGCGTCGTCGTCGACTACGCCATGCGCTACGGCGAGCCGTCGGTCGCCGGTTCGCTCGATCGCTTCAAGGTGCTTGCGGTCGATCGCATCGTGGTGTTCCCCCTCTACCCGCAGTACAGCTCGGCGGCGACCGGCTCGTCGATCGAGAAGGTGTTCGCCGAAGCGTCGCGATCGTGGAACACGCCGTTCGTTCAGGTCGTCCCGCCGTTTTACGACCACCCGGCGTTCATCGACGCCTGCGCCGGCATCGCGCGCCCGATCCTGAACGAAGCGCCTTGGGAGAAGATCCTGTTCAGCTTCCACGGCCTCCCGGAGCGCCACTGCCTCAAGTCGGACGACACCGGCGCCCATTGCCTGAAAAGCGCCGATTGCTGCGACCGCATCGTCGAGGCGAACCGCAATTGCTACCGCGCGCAGTGCTTCGCCACGGCGCGGGCGCTGGCTTCGCGACTGGAGATCTCGGAAGACCGCCGGATCATCTGCTTCCAGTCGCGCCTCGGACGAACCCCGTGGATCCGGCCGTACACCGACGAGGTCGTCGTCGAGCTCGCGAAAAGCGGGGTCAAACGCGCGATGATCTTGAGTTCGGCGTTCGTCGCCGACTGCTTGGAGACGGTCGAGGAGCTGGGCATCCGCGCCGCCGACAGTTTCAAGGCCAACGGCGGCGAGAGGCTCCGGTTGGTGCCGTCGCTCAACGCGGACGACGCATGGGTCGACGGCGTCGTCACGTTGTCGCGGGAGACCTCGGCATGGCTGCGGTAGGGCTTCCCGGCGGCGGCGTCGCCGTCGTCGTCATCGGCGGCGGGATCACCGGGCTCGCGGCGGCCCACCGGCTCGTCGAGCGCCGAGCGGCCTCGGCTTCGGCCCCGTCGATCGTCGTGCTCGAAGCAGGGGACAACGCGGGCGGGCAGATCCGCACCGAGCGTCACGGGGAGTTCCTCTTCGAAGGCGGGCCCGACGCGCTGGTCGCCCAGAAGCCCGCAGGGGTCGCACTGTGCGAGCGGATCGGTCTCGGTCCCGATCTTCGCGACCTCGGCGGTCCGAAGGCCGGCACGCAGATCGTTCACGGCGGGCGGCTCCACCGCGTGCCGGACGGTTTCCTGATGATGGCCCCGACCCGCCTGGGGCCCGTGCTTCGATCCTCGCTGTTTACGTGGCGGGGGAAGCTGCGCATGGCGTTGGAGCCCTTCGTCGCGCGGCGGCCCTCCTCGTGCGACGACGAGAGCCTGGCCTCCTTCGTCACCAGGAGATTCGGACGCGAGGTGTTGGAGCGCGTCGCGGAGCCGGTCATGGCCGGCCTGTTCACCGCGGATGCCGATCGATTGAGCCTGCGCGTGACGATGCCTCGCTTCCTCGACCTCGAGCTGGCGGAAGGGAGCGTGACACGGGGGATGAAGGCGGCGTCGCGCGCTCCGGCGGGGCGGCGACCGTTCGGGCACGGGACGGGACGGAGCGGGTTCGTCGCCGTCCTTGGCGGACTCACGCGGATCGTGGACGCGTTGATCGCGCGCCTCCCCGCAGGGTGCGTGCGCACGGGAGCGCGCGTGACGGGTGTCGATGCCGCGCAAGGCTGCGGCGGGTGGACGGTGCGTCTCGCGAGCGGGGAATCGCTCCGGGCCGGGGCCGTTGTGTTCGCCTGTCCCGCGGCAGAGGCCGCGGCGGCTCTAGCGGGGCACGATCGGCGGCTCGCCGACGAGCTTTTGCGCCTGCGCTACGCATCGTGCGCGACCGTCAACGTCGCGTACCGACGGGAGGACGTCGGCGCGCGTCTCGAGGGTTTCGGTTTCTTCGCGCCGCGAACCGAGAACCTGCCGATCCTCGCGTGCAGCTACGTCAGCGAGAAGTTCGAAGGGCGGGCTCCCGCGGGCTCCTCCGTCTTCCGAGCGTTTCTCGGAGGGGCCACGCGCCCCGACGCGCTCGACGCCAGCGACGCGGGATTGATCCGCCAGACCCATGACACGCTGCGGCGCATCCTCGCGATTTCCGGCGAGCCGGTCTTGGCGAAAGCCTACCGCTCGCCCCACGCGATGCCGCAGTTCGACGTGGGGGCACAGGCCGTGATCGCTGGGATAAAGGACCGCGCGAGAGCGCACGAGGGCTTGTTCCTCGCGGGAAGCGTCGCCGGGGCCTTCGGCCTTCCCGATTGCATCCGTTCCGGAGAGGAGTCCGCGGACCGGGCCGCCGCGTTCCTCGAGTCGGATCAGCGCACGCCCGCGGTTCCGGCCGCGCCCGGATCGTCCGCATGGGTGGCGTACCAGGCGAACCAGAACGCATAGAAGCCCGCGGCGGGCGTCGTCCCCGACGGGCCCACGACCTCGAAGCGGCTCTCGTCTTCCTGAACGGTCAGAGGCTGCACCGTCCACGACCCCGGGGCCCCGCTGACGAACACGCGGGTCTTCTTGCCGATCGGTCCTTCGGGCGGGAGCGGGTCGACGGGGAAGCGGAGCTCGTCGGAATTGAAATAGGAGCCGTAGACGTCCTGGCCGTATTTCGATCCGTCGCCTGGGACGGGAGCCAGGATCGTCGTCCCCGGCCAAGTCGCCTGCCAATCCTCCCATCGCGCGAGCGCGAACGGAACGGATTGGAGTGTGAGCGACGCCGCGGCCGCGGGTCCCGCGACCGCCCTCGCTTGGAGCTGACTCCAGAGACTCTCGGCGGGATGTGCGCGCTCGCGGTCGTACATCAGCAGGTTCGATTGATACAAGAGACCGCTGACGCCGAAGCGCCGCTCCTTTCCGGCCACGCGACGATCGAAAACCGCGACCCCCTCGGAGAGCGGGCTGTACGTGACGACGATCGGGACCCCAGAGACGGTGTCGTTGACGACCTCGTGCCATACGAGGACGCGCAGCGGGTAGGCGCGCGCCGCGCCGTTGACGACGACGCCGATCACCTTGTCCTTGGGGACGAGGTACGACCCGCGCCCGACCGTCTCGAGCCCCGAAAGCTCCGCGAGCGTGATCGTCTTCGGGTCGTCGAGCGGCGGGAGGGCGTCGGTCACCATGCCGCACGAGACGATCTTCTCCTTCGGAACGAGGGTCGCCGTCAGGTCGAAGTCGTAGCTTTGCGCCGACCGGCCGTCACCCCGGGGCCTCATGCGGTTCGGGTCGAGAAGGGGAGCCAGGTTCCAGACCGTTCCGACGAGCGTCACCGCGGCGGCGAGGAGGAGGACCCAACCGCCGCTGCGCATCGTGAAGAGCTTCTCGGATCGCGCCGTGGACATGGGCGCTTCACGCTAGCACGCCGCGGGTACAATGACCGGCCGATGAACGACACTTCCGCGGAGGGCTCGCGAGGCGCCGGCGACATTCTCGCCGTCGGGTTCGGAACGACGGTCGCGATGTGGGCGATCGGCTACCTCGCGCGGCTTCCCGTCGTTCTCGCGCCGCCGGCGATCGTGCTTTCGTGCCTGCTCCTTACGCTTGTCGCCGGAGGGTACTTGGCCGGAAGCCGCGGCACGCGCGGCGCACGAGGCGGCGCCTACGCCGGGGCACTGACCGGCCTGTTGAACCTCTTGATCCTCGGGAGCTTTCTCTCGACCGAGGGCCGCCCCAACGCCCTCGTCCCGAACGCGGCGGCGTGGTTTCCGGGCTCCATACTCTTTTCATCCGCCCTCGGGTGGTTCGGAGCGTGGCTCGGCGCGCGCCGCAAGCGTCCTTTGGGCGAGGCCCCGGATTGGACCGCGGCGTTGGCGCGCGTGGCCGTCGCCGCGTGTTTTCTGCTTCTCGTCGCCGGCGGGTTGGTGACGAGCAACCAGGCCGGGCTCGCCGTCGTCGATTGGCCGAACTCGTACGGCTACAACATGTTCTTGTACCCGTTCGCGCGGATGACCGGCGGGATCTACTACGAGCACGCGCACCGGCTCCTGGGCGCGCTCGTCGGGCTGACGACGGTGACGTTGGCGGTGCGGCTGGCGCAAGTCGAAACGCGCGCCGTGGTGAAGCGCTTGGGGTACGGCGCCGTCGTGCTCGTGATCGTCCAAGGGATCCTGGGCGGGCTTCGGGTCACGGAAAAGAGCATCGACCTTGCGGTGATCCACGGCGTGACCGCACAGGTTTTCTTTTCCCTCCTGGTCGCGATCGCGGTCGTCCGTTCGAAGACCTGGCGGAGCGATCGCCCGCCCCTCCCGAGCCCGCGGGCCGCAACCGATCGCCGCGTCGCCTCGATCGCGGTCGCCGCGCTGCTGGTTCAAATCGTCTTCGGCGCGATCCAGCGGCACCTGGCCGTCTGGCTCATGCTGCACATCGTCTCCGCGTTCGTGGTCGCCGCGCTGTCGATCGCGGCTGGCGTGCGGGCGTGGGGGTTCTATCCGAACGAGCCGCAGCTCAGGCGAGCCGGACTGACGGTGATCCACGCCACGGGTACGCAGCTGGCGCTCGGCTTTTGCGCCTGGATCGCCCGCGGGGCGGCAACCAGCGGAGCGCTCTCTTTGGAGTGGAAGGTCGTCGTGACGACGCTGCACCAAGGCACGGGCGCCGTCCTTCTCGCGTCCGCCGTGACGCTCCGCCTCTGGCTGTCACGGCTGCTCACTCCCGCGGAATGAAGAAGGGACACTCCCCTTTTTCTTCCAAAGCTCCCCGGATACCGCTTTGTTGCGAAAAAGGGGAGTGTCCCTTCTTCATTCCGCGGGAGCGAGACAGCCGCTACTTACCGAGCGACTCGCAGCCGAGCGCGCGGTAGGTGGTCTTGAGCATCGTGGTCGCCTCGGCGTTACCCGGGGCTGCCTTCAGCGCCCGGTCCAAAACCGGGATCGCGAACACGTATTGCTGCGCGGCCAGAAGGGATCGGGCGAGGGCCAGGGCGGCGTCGGACGAAGCCCCGGCCGTTCCCGCCCGCTCGAACTCGTGCGCGAGTTTGACGACTTCGGGGTCCGCCCCCGCGGCGGGCGAGCCCAGCTCGCCCATGAAACCGGCGGCCACCTTCGGATCGAGCCCGTAGGACGCCACGTACGATGCGAACTGGTCCGAGACGTCATGGCCCATTCGGAACGCCGTGTCGAACGTGCTGCGCGCGCGCCGGAAGTCCCTCAGCAGCATCGCGCCGATCGCCTTGGTGCGCACGTAACGGACGTCGTGCGGCGCGAGCTGCGTCGCGCGGTCGAACGCGTCGTACGACTCGTTTTTCCGTCCGAGCCGCGTCAGCACGTTGGCGTAGTCGACCTCGATCGCCGCGTCGTCGGGGAATGCGGAAACCACAGGCGCCAATAGCTCCGCCCCACCGCCCGGATCCCCCCGCTTCGCCCGCTCCGCGCCGTAGGAGGTCATCGTCTTTGCGGTCGCCGGCGTCTTCGGGAGCGCGGAGAGGGCGCCAACGATCGCGGCCTTGGCGGCCACGATGCGGCCGGAGTCCGTCAGCAGGAAGCACTGGAAGACGCGCAGGTCGGCGCGTTGCGGCGCCCGCTTGATGCCGGCGTCGAGCTGGGCGAGCGCCTCGTCGAGAAGCGCATTGTCGTAGTCGACGTGAAGGGTCGCGGAGCGCACGTCGGCATCGTCGACCTTGAGCTCGCCGCGCTCGGCGTCTTCCTTCGACAACGTCACGTTGACCTGGCGATTCGCCTTTCGCGCCTGCGCCGCGAGCGCCCGGGCCAGTGCCAGCCGGAGGTCGACGTCGTCGGGGCGCGCGGCGACGTCGGGGCGCCCCTGCTTCACAGCGTCGCCGGCCTTGCCGTCCTGGATCAGCCGCTCGAGCTGGGCCGCGGTCGTAACGGTCTTGCTTCCTGCGGCCGGCGGGGCCGACGCCAAA
>Ga0307281_10000467_pt1 | contig 10704 bp, 7 predicted proteins | sample ER_DNA_120_FD_194486 | JGI IMG/M metagenome (GOLD analysis project Ga0307281, IMG submission 194486) | Bulk soil microbial communities from the East River watershed near Crested Butte, Colorado, United States - ER_DNA_120 | ecosystem: Environmental > Terrestrial > Soil > Floodplain | place: USA...
GACGCCGCGGGAGGCCCAGGCGGTGTAGACGCCGACGTTCGCCCCGACGTCGACAAACGTCGACCCGCTTCGGAGGAATGCGTCGAGGACGGGTGCCAGCGACGGTGGCTGGTACTGCAAGAAGAAGACATCGATCCACGACCCGTCGTCGCTCATCCGCGCATCGAACGCGAGCTCCCGGCCGATCACGCATCGAACGGCGCCGGTCGGGGGGGGCTCGTCGCCAAGGATCATCGTCCGAAGTCGATCGCGACCACGGAATTCGGGGATCGTCAGCAACCACCCCGCGAGACGCCACCGCCACGACACTTGGCCCGACATGCTCACCCGTCCCTCCGGCGCAGCGTGTGCTCATGGTCGCGCGCAGGCCGCCGGAAGTGGCGGAGTATAACGGCTGTGGCTTGACGGAGTTCGCCGTCATCCCGGCTGATAGACTGAAGGCCCCATGAGTGATCCGGTGAACGACGGCACGTCCGCGCGTCAGCGTGTCCTTCTCGTTGGAGACGCCACCTACGATTCGGTCGTCGATTCCTACCGGAGGGCGCTGGCGCCGTACTACCAGGTCGAGGTCTTCGATCCGTTCGCCGTGCTCGGTCGTGTGGACGAAAGACTCGGTCGTGTCTGGGGCGGAAGGCTGGTCGCCGCCGCGTCACTGTTCTCCCGAGCCGTTCTTCGCGAGCCTCTCGCGCTGTCGGAGCCTCGCCTGATCAAGGTGGCCCGTCGTTTCGCGCCGGACCTGGTGCTGGTCACCTGCATGGCCGATTTGCGGCCGCACGTTGTCGCGGCATTGCGTGCGGGGAACTCGGGCTGCAAGGTGCTCGGCGTCTTTTCGGATCACATCGCGAATTTCGGTCGGGGCTACTTCTTCGCGGCCGATTACGATGCCCTGTTTTTCAAGGACCGCTACATCGTCGACAAGTTGCGGGCCAAGCTCGGTTGGACCCACGTCCGGTACTTGCCCCAGGCCTGCGATCGCGTTTTGCACGTCACCGTGCCTCTCTCCGCCGAAGATCACGAACGCTACGGCTGCGATATCTCCCTCGCCGGCAGCCCGCACCTCTTCCGCAACGAGAGTCTCCGTCCTTTGATCGGACGCGACATGAAGATCTGGGGGCCGCCGCCGCCGGTTTGGGTCTCCCACCCCTCGACGCGACATTTCACCGGACGTTACGTGAGCGGTCCCGAGAAGTGCAAGGCGATGCTCGCGACCCGAATCGTGCTGAACCAGAATCACTACGCGGAGATCGCCGGAACGAACAAGCGCACGTTCGAAGTCGCCGCGATCGGCGCGTTTCAGCTCACCGATACGCCGGCGTTGCGCGACGTGTTCGACCCGGAGACGGAGGTCGCGGTGTTCGACACGCAAAAGGAGATGATCGAGCGGATCGACGAATTCTTGGCGGCACCGGAGCGCCGCGCCCAGATGGCGAAGAAGGCCCAGATCCGCGCGCACGCGCAGCACACTTATGAGCATCGGTGGGTCGCGCACCTTGGGGCGTTGGGCCTACGACCGACGGCGGATTTCCCGGTCCAGCCGGACGCGCTCGTCGTGCGCGCGAAGTAGGGACAGCCGATCGCATGTGCGGCATCGTAACGCTGTGGGATCCGTCGATGTCCAAGCCGTCTCGGCGAGCTCTCGCCACGAGGATGTCCGCGGAGCTCGTCCATCGTGGGCCGGACGGAGACGGCATGTGGGAAGCGGAAGAGTCGCTCGCGCCCCTCGTCCTAGCGCATCGACGCTTGGCGATTCGCGGACTCGGAGTTCAGGGCGCCCAGCCCATGCTCGGCGCGGACAGCGTCTTGGTATTCAACGGGGAGTTGTTCGGCGTCGAAGGCTTGCGCCGGGAGCTCGCTGCCTCGGGCGCGAGTTTTCGAGGGACGAGCGATACCGAGATCCTGCTGAAGGCTTTGGACCGGTGGGGGATCCCCGGCGCACTTCCTCGGCTGCGCGGGCAGTTCGCCTTCATGTGGTGGTCGGGATCGCAACGCAGGTTGTTCTTCGCTCGCGACCGGGTCGGCATCCGGCCCTTGTACTGGTCGCGCTCGGGCGATCGACTCGCGGCGGCATCCGAGCAGAAGGCGCTCCTCCTGGTTCCCTGGGTCGATGCCACGCCCGCGATCGATCCGATGCTTCGCTTCCTCGTGATGGGCCGCACCGACGACGTTCCCGAAGAAACGATGCTGGCCGGAATTCGCAGCCTCCCCGCCGGCCACTGGGCGAGCTGGGACGGACACGATCTGCGGGTCAGCCGATACGATCGGATTGCGGGCGCGCCGACGATCGCCGCCGAGGGTTCAGGAGTCGCAACCCTCCGACATGAGCTCGACCGCGCGGTCGACGAGCAGTTGATCTCGGACGTGCCGGTTGGCGCGACGGTTTCGGGCGGACTGGACTCGTCGTCGGTCGTCGCGCTTGCGGATCGCGCTCGCCTGGCGCGCGGGGATGCGACGACGCTGCATTTGTTCGCCTATCACGACGAGCGGGCCGAGCAGGACGAGCGGCGGTATCAGCATGCGGTGATCGATGCGGTACGAAGCCCCCACGAGATTCACTGGGTCTCCTCGAGCCCCGCCGCCCTGGTGGAACGCTTCGAGCGCTACGTCCGCCACCAGGAAGAGCCTTACGAGAACGTGTCGAGCTACGCCGAATACTGCCTGGCCGAGGAGGCCCGTCGCAACGGAGTCAAGGTCCTGCTCAGCGGCCTCGGCGGCGACGAGGTCTTCGTCGGGTACGTGTCGTTCCTCGGGCCCCTGATGCTCGATCTGATGCGCAAGGGCGATTTCGGCGCCGTGCGCCAAACGATTCGCGTCGCGCCCGACGTGCTCGGGCGAGCCGGCGCGTTCACGTTTCCGATCGCCGCGGCGGCCTATCACGCGTTGCCCGCGCGGGTGCGCAATGCATGGACGGCCCTGCGCAACGCGCGTGCGGTGGGCCTCGGGCTTAAAGACGCGCTGCGCGGGGGCGCCGATGCATGGCGCTCCTGGCATCGGCACGACGGGCGGGGCGCGACGAACGCCGCGCTGCGCGGCGCCCTCGAATCGTGGTCCGTTCCCCGCTACCTGATGCACAGCGACCGCATGGGCTTGGCGCACAGCGTCGAGGGCCGGGTCCCGTTGCTCGACGACGGGGTGATCCGCGCCGCCTTCGCAATTCCCCCTGCGGAACGGGTCGAATCGAGCGGTTTGAAAGCGAGCCTCCGTCGCGCAGTCGCCGACGCGCTCCCGCAACCGGTGCTCGAGCGCCGCTGGAAGCTCGGCTTTCATGCGCCGCTTCCGGTTTACGTGGCCGCGCTCGACGAGGTGCTGCGCGCCGGACACCACATCAGCCGCGAGGTGCTAGGCGGTGGCCCGGAGTGGGAGACGCTGAACCCATCCGCACGTTGGACGTGGGGCGCGCTCGGCAGCTACCTCGGATGGGCGCGTGCCCAGCGCGAGCGCTAACGCGCCGGTGGGAGGTCGGCGGCGAACGATCGAGGCGCTTCGGTCGGCGGCAGGCGCAACGACGGGTCCGCGAGCAGGTCCGCAGTGGCGCGAAGCGAACGGAGGTATCGAGAGCCCGCCGGTGCGAACTGGAAGGCCTCGGCCGACGGGGCGCGTTGCGCGAGCCGCGCGATATCGGCGCCGGCGCGCCGCCGGAAGTGGGCGGACTGCGCACGGAGATTGGCCTCGGCCGAGAGGTAATTGAGGGCGATGAGACCGAGTTCTCGCGAGCGCGGAGTCGCGAGCAGCCCCGTTGCGAAGGCTCGCGCTCGGGCGATCCATCGCCGCCGAAAACGACCCCCGGCGGGTGCCCCGGCAGGCTGCGGGTCGGGATCCTCGAGGCGGAGCGTGGCTCCAGATTGCGCCGCCTCCCGTTCGAGGACGGCTCGCCAATTCCACGCGGGGGAACAGACCAGGTCGTAGGTCCCAGCCCGCTCTCTCCCAGCGGCAATCGCAAGCACGGCGTCCACGATCGTCACCGTGTGGACGACGTTCGAGGGATAGTCGCCCGACCAGGGGACGACGACCTCGCCGCTCCGGATCAGGCGTCGAAGTTCGCCGGAAATCGCCTGAAGCTCCCCGGCGACGTGTCCGAGCCTCAGGATCCAGTGGTCCTTTCCGTTCCGCGACGCCTCGCGGCGGACGATCTTCTCGACGCTGCGCTTTTCCCATCCGTAAGCCGTGACCGACGCCGGCTGGGTCATTGGACGGAATTCGCGGTGGGCGGACAGGCTGCTGAAGTAGACCAGGCGGGCACCGGGCGCCGAAAAGGCCGCCATGTTCGCGGCCAACGCCCGATTCGCGGCGCGCATGTCGTTGGGACGGCTGACGGGGCGGGCAAAGTTCAAAACGAGGTCGCAGTCGCCGAGGAGCAAGGCGGCGTCAACGGCGTCGGTCACGCGGCCGTGGCGACACCGGATTCCACGCGACCGGAGGTACGCGGACCCGGTCTTGTTGCGGCTGATCGGCACGACGTCGACATCCGGCTGCCCAGACAGCAGCAAACACACTTCCGCGCCGACCTGTCCGTTGGCGCCGAGAACGGCGACGCGGGTCACGCGCCCCTCGCCTTGCCGTAGAGGTCCGCAATGAGAGCGGTGACCGGAAGCGCGGATGCCGCCGAAAACGTCGAAGCTGTCCCCGCGGCGAGACCATCGAGGAAATCCCTCCACTCGAGGTAGAACGCCTGGCTCGTCGTCGTCGCGCCGAGACCGCTGGGCTGAAGCCCCGCATCGAACCGGCGTGAGCTATCCCGATTCCCCTCGACGCGCGGGCCGCTCAGGCGGACGATCGAGTCCGGCCGGTTTCCGACGGACAGGCTCGCCGTGGGAAAATGGAACTCGATCGCGCAGTCCACGTCGTCGAGCCAGCTGAATTGAAACTCGAGCGGGATCGGCGCGTCGTCGCCGTGGCCGGTCAGGAGGACGATTTCGCCTTCAGCGACGCGGTCGGGCGGGCCGTCGAAGAGGAGATTGTGACGGACCACCCGATGGCATGTGGCTCCGGTCACGTGCATCGCGACGTCCAAGGCATGGCAGCCGAGTTCGAGCAGGATGCCGCCGCCCAGCCGTTCGTCGTCGAAGTAGCTGTGGTCGGTGCCGCTGCCTCGTGTCCGCCCACCCTCGCGGACGACGATCCGCGTCGGGCGACCCAGCCAACCGTCGGCGACGATCCGTCTGACGGTCATGGTCGCGTCGTACGCGCGTCGCATCAGGCCGCAACCGATATCGCTGGCGGCAAATGGAGAAGCGAACGCGTGATGCTCCTGCACTGTGCGCGCGAACGGCTTTTCGACGAACGCGGCGATGCCGCGGCCGGCGAGGTGTTCGAGGTACGGACCACGCGTGCCGACGGGAGACGCAACCAGCACGACGTCGCAATCCGACTCGCTCGTCGCGGACAACGGCAGGGGGATGGACCGGAGATCGAACGCGCGCGCCACGGAGGCCGCCGACGCGGCGTTTGCATCCGCGACCCAGACGACTCGGACTCCCGGCATGGAGGTCAGCACCGGGAGGTGGACTTGCCTGGCGATCTGGCCGGTTCCGATCACTCCGATGCGGAACTCGCCGCCGGGTCGTCGGGTCGAGCGGGAACGCACGTACCCACTATAGCGGGTGATACTCTTTCGACGTGGTCGAGCCGAGCGGCGGCATCCTGGATCGAGCCCTGAGTCGCCGGATCTGGCGCGATGGGGTTTGGGTCGGGGGAGGGCAGGCGGCGATGGCCGTCGGCGCGTTCGCGGCCCTGAAGCTCCTGACCACACTGTTGAGCGTCGACGAGTACGGGCGATTCGCGCTCCTCGCCGGCCTGGTGGCGCTCGGCTCGAACCTGTTCGTGGTGCCGGTCCTGCAGGCCGTCCTGCGCTTCTACCCCAAAGCGCTGAACGAGGGGAGCGTGTGGGCGCTGCGCGGGCTCAGCTTCCATCGCATTCGATGGGGCGCCGGATTGGCGGCGTTCATTCTCGCTCTGGGCGGCGCGGTGTGGACGCGGGCCCCATCCTCCACCGTCCCGGCGTTGAGCTGCGTGCTCGCGGCGGCGTACCTGGTGGCCGACGCCGTTCGCGGCCTGGAGATGAACCTTCTCAACGCGGCGCGGCGCCAGCGGGACTGCGCGCTCCGGGGTGCCGCGGACGCTTGGGCGCGGCCTCTTCTGGCGTTCGCGGCAATCGCCCTGCTGGGGCCCGGGCTCTCCCAAGCGTTCCTGGGTTTCGCAGCCGGGTCGGTCGCGGTCAGCCTCGCCTTGCGGCATTGGACCGTTCGCGGCGAAGGCAAATCCGGCCACTGGAGTAACGACTCCTGGGTGCGGGACAACCGCCACGATTTCCTTCGCTACGCTCTTCCGCTCGTCCCCCTCGCGGCACTCAACTGGACGATGAGCCTCGGCGATCGATACATCTTGGCCGGGCTCGCCGGCGCATCGGCAGTGGGAACGTATGCGGCCGCCTACGCGCTGGGGAGCCAACCGATGATCGCCGTCAACCAACTCGTTCACTCGACGCTTCGTCCCGTCCTGTACGACGCGGTGACCGTCGGCGACCGCTGCAAGGAGACGCGGATCCTCCGCGTCTGGCTTGCATTGACGCTCGGACTTGCCGTTTGCGGGACGACGATCTGCGCGCTCCTCGCTCCCGCGCTGACGCGGGGGCTCCTAGGGCCGCGATTCGGAAGCGCCGCTCCGCTGCTCCCTTGGATTGCGCTCGCCTACGGATTCCAGGTCGTGCAACAAACGTTCGAAGTCATGATGTACGCGCACGGGATGACGCGAAGGCTCATGGCGCTCCAGGCGGTTGCGGCAACGGCGGCCATCGTCTTTTACGTACTGCTGATCCCGAAATTCGGAGCGATGGGCGCTGCCTGGGGAACGGTTGCGACGTTTGCATTCACGTGCGCGATTGCTGCGGTGATGGCGTCGGCGCCCCGGCGCCTGATGGGAACCCAAGGAACGTGAACGCGTGAGAGTCCTCCACCTCATTCTCGGCTACCCGCCAGCGGACCAGTACACGGGGCCACCGCCACAGGTCCATCGGCTGGCTCGCGAGCTGCGGTCCCTCAAGGTCGATGTCCGCGTCGTCACCACGAACGGCAACGGACCAACCACGCTCGACGTGCCCGCCGGACGTTGGACGGAGCGCGACGGGGTTCCGGTCTACTATGGTCGGCGCATTCCGCGGACGGTCGATCTCTCTTGGGATTCATGGCGCGAGATCGATCGGGCCTCGGCGGCTGCGGATCTCATCCACGTCACCGGGGTCTTTTCGTGGGTCGGACTCGCCGCCGCGGCGGCCTCACGACGCCGCGGGGTCCCGGTCGTGATTTCGCCCCGCGGAAGCCTCGATCCCGAAGCGCTGTCGTTCAGCCCCTGGAAGAAGGGGCTCTACCTGCGGCTCGGCGGCTCGCGCGCCCTCGAGCACGCCGCGGCCTTTCACGTCACCTCCGAAATGGAACGTGCGCACGTCGCGAATCGCCTCCCCGGCGCGCGCACCGAAATCGTGCCCAACGGCGTGATCGTGCCCACGCAGGACGAGCTTGCAGGCTGGGCGCGTGGGCCCGCTGCCGCTCCCACTCTGCTGTTTCTCGGTCGGATCCACCCGAAGAAGAACGTGATCCCGCTCGTGCGCGCCTGGGCTGCGGTCGCGCCACGCCATCCGGAGGCGCAGCTCGTCCTCGCGGGACCGGACGACCGCGGACACCAGGCGGAGGTGGAACGAACGATCGCTTCGCTCGGGGTCGGTGCCAGCGTGCGGCTCGCGGGGTTGTTGGGGGGCGAGCCGTTGAGCCGCCTCCTCGCGACCTCCACGTGTCTCGTGCTGCCGTCGTTGACCGAGAACTTCGGGAACGTCGTCGCGGAGGCGCTGGCCTTCCGCGTCCCCGTCATCGCCTCCAAGGGCACGCCATGGAGCGGATTGACCGATCACAGCTGCGGTTGGTGGATCGAGCCCACGATCGACGGTCTGACGACCGCTCTCGACGACGCGTTGGCGATCGACCCTGCCGTTCGCGCGGCCATGGGGGAGCGTGGCAGGCGCTGGATGATCGAGGAGTTCTCTTGGCCGTCGCTTGCACGCCGCATGGCGGCCTTCTACGTTGATGTCGTTTCCCGGCGGGCCTGAAATCATGTGCGGCATCAACGGTATCCTCCGTATCGACTCCAACGCCCCGCCCCTCGACCCCGAGGTGGCCCGGCGCACACGGGATGCCATGGCCGCGCGCGGCCCCGACGGGGAGGGCCTCTGGGTTGCGCCTGACGGTCGGATCGTGCTCGGGCACCGGAGACTCGCGATCATCGATCTCTCGGAAACAGGCGCGCAGCCGATGGCCTACGATCGCGGTCGTTACCGCCTCGTCTTCAACGGCGAGATCTACAACTACAAGGAGCTCCGAGACGAACTGGAACGGGCGGGGATTCGCTTCGCGTCGAAGAGCGACAGCGAGGTCATCCTCGCTCTCTTCGCGCGCGAAGGGACGAGCGCGTTCGGCCGGCTCCGCGGGATGTTCGCCCTCGCGATCTGGGATGCCGTCGCCGGGCGTCTTGTGCTTGCGCGCGACCCTTACGGGATCAAGCCGCTTTACGTTGTCGATCAAGACGGTTGGCTCCAATTCGCCTCTCAGGTGAAGGCGCTCGAAGCCGGGGGGCGCGCGGGACGCGAGCTCGACCCGGGCGCGCTGGTGGGGTTTCTTCTCTGGGGGAGCGTTCCGGAGCCGCGCACGATCCGTAAGGCGATCCGCGCGGTACCCGCGGGTCACGTCATCGTCGTCGAGGACGGCCGTGTGGCGCCCGCGCGGGCGTTTCGCGATGTGCGCGATCTCCGCAGCGTACCCTGTGCGGGCGTGTCCGAGGCCCTGGCTGATTCCGTTCGCGCGCACCTCGTGGCCGACGTCCCGGTCGCCGTGTTTCTTTCCGCCGGCATCGATTCGAGCGTCATCGCGGCGCTCGCCAAGCGGGCTGCCGGCGACGAATTGACCACGCTCACGATGCGGTTTGAAGACCTCGCGGGGACACCGTCCGACGAGGGGCCGGAGGCCGCCGCCATCGCGCGCGCTTTGGGGACCCGGCACGTGGAGCGCACGCTGACGCGGGGGGATCTTCGCGGTCTGTGGCCGAAGGTGCTTGAGGCGATGGACCAGCCTAGCGTCGATGGCTTCAATACGTACGTCGTCAGTCGCGTGGCCCACGAGGCCGGCTTCAAGGTCGTGCTCTCCGGGCTCGGCGGTGACGAGTTGTTCGGAGGCTACGACAGCTTTCGCACCGTTCCAGCGTTAGCGCACCGAGCCCACCTTCTGGGGCGCGTCCCGGGAGCAACGACGGCCTGGGACGCGCTCACCGGACGATTCGGGCGCCGGCGCCCGAAGATGGCGGGGCTCCTGCGCTACGGGAGCTCGATTCCGGGCGCTTACTTTATGCGACGCGGAATCTTCCTCCCCGAGGAGCTGCCCGGCATTCTCGGAGAAGACTTGGCCGTCCAAGGTCTCCGCGACGCGGATCCCATCGAAGCGGCGGAAGCCGCAATTGGCGGCGCACCGGATGGTCTGGATCCGTGGATCGCCGTGCATCTGTTGGAATCGACGCTCTACATGCGCAATCAGTTGCTGAGGGACTCGGATTGGGCGTCGATGGCTCACTCGCTCGAGCTTCGGGTCCCGTTCGTGGACATCACGCTGCGCGATCAGCTCGCGACGCTGGGATTCCAACCGGCGCGCCGCGAAGGGAAGCGAGCGATCGCCAGGGTCGGCGCGCCCGAGCTTCCCTCCGAGGTCGCGTTGCGGGCGAAGACCGGGTTCGCGATCCCGATCGCGCTGGCGCTCGCGGGCAGCGACGCCCCGACCGTGCGCGGCGGGCTTGGCGCGCGCCGCATTGTCGCATCCGTGCTCGAGGGATTCGGGGTCACGGCCGCAATCCCGCTCCATCCCGCGGGCTGAGCGCCCCCGGCCTTGCCCTCGTCTGCCCCGCGCATAGAATGTGACGGGGTGGCCAGTCGACGCCACGTGAGCGGAGACCCGGTCGGATCGAGAACGACCATGCGCGAGCGGGAGACGCCTCCATGACGCGAATCTTCGGCGAGCCGAACCACGAATACGCCAGGCGCGTGCGTCTCGCGACCGGTGTCGCGGGCTATCCGCAGGGAGCGCCGTTCGGACCGGACGAGGACTACCCCGAGCTTGCCGGGGTCCCCTGGGCGCGCCGGGTCGCCGGACCGAACGCCGTGTACGGCGCGGTGCGCAGGATGCTCGCCGGAATGAACCTCGACGCCGGACGATTCGGCACTCCGGCGTGGAACCCGCTGGCGGATCTGGCGCCGCGGGGTGGGCGGGTCACCATCAAGCCCAACATGGTGCGGCACTGGAACGGCAGCGCATCCGGCACCTGGAGGAGCGTCGTCGTGCACTGGTCGGTCGTGCGGCCGCTGATCGACTACGCGCTGCTGGCGGTCGGACCGGGCGGCCGCGTGTCGGTCGGTGACGCCCCGCACTGGGATTGCGACATGTCACAGCTGGAACAACTCCTGGATCTGCCGGCATTTCGCGAGCATTACGCCAAGACCGCTCCAGGCCAGGTGGCGTTGGTGGATTTTCGACCCGAGTGGTTCGACGTCGCCGGTCCGGTCAAGGGCGAGCCGATACCGCTGTCCGGCGATCCGCAAGGGTACGTTCTCGCCGACCTGGCCGCGCACAGCATGTTCCACGACCCGAACCTCAATCCCTCGCTGTTTTACGGCTCCGGGTA
>Ga0307281_10000468_pt1 | contig 10693 bp, 9 predicted proteins | sample ER_DNA_120_FD_194486 | JGI IMG/M metagenome (GOLD analysis project Ga0307281, IMG submission 194486) | Bulk soil microbial communities from the East River watershed near Crested Butte, Colorado, United States - ER_DNA_120 | ecosystem: Environmental > Terrestrial > Soil > Floodplain | place: USA...
GTTTCGTCTTCGAAGGCCATCGACGCGTTGGCCACACCGTCGTTCTCCAGCGCGAAGGTCTTGATGCGGCCGTAGTGCGTGGTGGCGATCACGGCCGCACCCGAGCGCAGCAACTGCTCCAGCGTGGCGATGGCGATGGCCGCGCCTTCGTCGGGATCGGTGCCATCTCCGATCTCGTCCACAAGGCAGAGCGTCTTGCGGTCGGCTCGGCGCGTCATCTCGCCGAGGTGCGCGAGGTGCGACGTGAAGGTGGAGAGCGACGATTCCAGCGATTGTTCGTCGCCGATGTCGGCGAAGATGCGTTCGAAGACGGGCATCTCGGTTCCGTGCGCGCATGGAACCGGCAGTCCGCACTGCAGCATGAGGGCCAGCAGGCCGGCCGTCTTGAGCGCTACCGTCTTCCCGCCCGCGTTGGGTCCGGTGATGATCATCAGGCGCTGCTTCGGATCGAGCGTCAGGTCGAGCGGCACCTGACCCTCACGCGCGCCAGCGCGTGTCATCGCAACCAGCAAAAGAGGGTGCCGCGCACGAACCAGGTGCATCCGGGCGCCCACGATGTCCGGAGTGATGCAGGCGAACCTGTCGGCAAAGCGAGCCACCGCGCGGATCACATCCAACCGGTCGATTATATCCGCATTGGCAAGGATTCCGGGTGCGCTCTCGCGCACCTGCTCCGAGAGCGCGCGCAGGATGCGATCGATCTCTTCCTGCTCGTCGGCGAGGCGGGTCTCCAGTTCGTTGTTGAGATCGAGGAGTGCGAGCGGCTCGATGTAGAGCGATCCGCCGCTCTGCGACGCGCCGTGCACGAGGCCGGTGCCGCGCTTGACGCGCGCACGCGGAACCACCAGCACGTGCCGGCCGCTGATGACGGTGGCGTGCGAATCCGCGCCCATGTCGTTCACGAGCTTCTCGGCGCGCTCGCGCAATCCCGAGCGGGCGGCCGCTATGTCGCGGCGGATGGCCTTGAGAGCGGGGCTCGCGTCGTCGCGTACGTTGCCCTCGGCATCCAGCGCCCGATAGGTCGCCCGGACAAGCGCGTCGTCGGACTGAGCGCTGGCGGCGATGGCAAATAGAAGCGGCGAACTATCGCGTCGCTCCTGCACACTGCGCTTGAGTTCTCCAACCGCGTGCTCGCCATCCGCGATGCGCCTGATCACACTGCCATCGCCACGCTCGCCCTGGGCGATGCGCTGGACGTGCGCACGGTACCCCGTCTCCGGAATGGCGATGTCGCCGGCGGCCTCCCGCAACGCGCGATACTCGTCGACTTCCGCCAGCCGCTCCCCGATCCACGCCGCATCCGCCGTCGGCTGGAGCGACGTGACCGCCACCCGGGCCGCCGAGTTCACGCACTCCGCCCCCACCAACTCCAGGACTTCCCGCAGCGCGAGCGCACGGGCGGCGTGTTCGAAAGGAGTTGGATCTTTGGTCATCGAGGTCATCTCAAGCGTGCCCGAGTGGGTGGCGACAGACAGGGCTCCCGTTGGCGCCGAGCGAAGCCAGGCCCAACGGGATGGATGGAGCCAGGCCCTACGAGGGCGCGCGATGTTGGATATCAGACAGCAAAGGGTACGGGCACTTCACGCCACGTGCCCGCGCGAGTGATGCGGAATCGCAATGTCGAACAACCAGCCCGCGATCGGCTGGACGAAGTTCACCACCGTGGAGCCGTCGAGGCTGGTGCGCAGTTTGTCCGGCAGCGGCATGTCGATGGCGATCGTGGCCAGGATGCTCGCCACCAGCGTGGCGGCGAGCAACCCGAGCGCAGCGCCACACGCGCGGTCCAGCCAGCCCAACAGCGAGGTGTGAATCAGCTTCTGGATGGCGATGGCGACAAAGTGAAACGCCACCAGCCCGCTCACGAAAACCGCGACAAACGAGATGACGAGCGCCGGCGCGTGCGGAAACGACGCGTGTTCGTGGAGCAATGCAGCGAGCCACGTCGACACCACGGCCGCAACCAGGAACGACACCACCAGCCCGATCAGTTCGATGACCTGACGCGCGAGCCCCTTGATGCCGCCCGCGATCGCGCCAATGGCGATCAGACCGAGCGTTGCAATGCTGGCGATGGTGGCGCCGTCCATGCGCCCGCCCTATCCCAGCAGCTCGCGCACGAGGGAGGAGATTAGTTTGCCGTCCGCCTGCCCGCCCACGTCCGCCATCACGGCTTTCATCACAACGCCGAACGCCTGCGGTCCGCCGGCGCCCGCCCCGTCGACGTGCTTCTTCACCACCGCGCGCAGCTCGTCGTCGGAGAGCTGTTTCGGGAGGTACGACATGGTGATGTCGAGCTCCGCCTGCTCGCGCTGTGCTATATCCTCGCGGCCACCCGCGCGCGCGGCATCCATCGCTTCCTTGCGCTTTTTCGCATAGGAAGTCAGCACCCGCCGCTCGGAGGCTTCATCGAGCTCCGCGCCTTTCGCGATCTTCTCGTTCTTGATCTCCGACATCAGCATGCGCACCACCGACAGGCGCAACTTGTCGCCGGCCTTGAGCGACACTTTCATATCTTCATTCAGTTTTTCTTTGATCATTTGAATCTCATCCCCTCGCCCGCAGTTTATGGGAGTACGGCGGCCCTGTCAAACCGCCGCGCGGCCGAGCGCCAGCATGGAAACCAGAGCAATCGCCGCGGTTTCCGCGCGCAGACGCTGCGACGAGAGCCGCACCGCTTTGGCTCCGCCGTCCAGCATGCGCCCGCGCTCGGAATCGGTGAAGCCGGCCTCGGGGCCGACGATGGCCAGCGCCGGCACGGGCCCGGCCGCCGTATCCGGCGGCGTTTTCGCCTCCGCGTCGGCCAGCGCGACGTGCTCGAACTCATGAAACGTCGCCACCAACGTCGTCACATCGAGCGCGGCCTCGATGCGCGGGAGCCATCCGCGCCCGCTCTGCTTCATGGCGGCGATCGCCACGCGCGTCCAACGCTCGTCACGCCCGTCGGCCCGTTTTGCATGACAGCGCTCCGCGGCCAGCGGAATGAAGCCGGTGATGCCGGCCTCGATGCACTGCGTGAGCGCCGCATCCATGTGCGCGCGCGGCAACATTCCCAGCGCGAGCACGAGCGGCACCGGCCGGGGCAGGTTCGCCTCCACGTTCGAGACGCGCGCGGTGGTCCGCTTCGAACCCACCTCGTCGATCTCGGCCGACACAATCAGTCCCTTCCCGTTGGTGACACGGATGGCGTCGCCGGTTTTCATGCGCAGCACGCGCGAGAGATGGACGTGCTCGTCGTCGGTGATCGACACCTTCGGGTCCGAAGACGTGAGATCGGCGCAATAGAACGAGAACGCGTGCGCGGACATGGGGCCTCGCTGGCCGCCGGAGCGGACCGGAGTGATTAGTCGAGGTGCGGTGCGCGTGAAGAGAGCGTCTTGTCGAGCTCCTTGAGGAGCTCCTCTTCCTTCTTGTCGACCTTTTCCGGCACCCAGGCGAGCACGCGCACGAGCTCGTCGCCGCGGCCGTAGCCATCGAGACGCGGGATGCCCTTGCCGCGCAGCCGGAACACCTTGTGTGACGCGGTGCCGGCCGGGACGCGCAAGAGAACCTTGCCGTCCAGCGTGGGCACTTCGAGCTTGGCACCCAGCACGAGCTGCGTGTACGTGAGCGGAAGATCGACCAGCACGTCGTTGCCGTGGCGCACGAAGCGGTCGTCCACCTCTTCGTCCATGACCACGTAGAGGTCGCCCGGGCGTCCGCCGCGGCCGAGCATGTCGCCGCCGCCGCGCACCGTGATGTAATTGCCACTCGCCACGCCGGCGGGAATCTTCACCGTCACGGTTTCGTTGCCCTTGATAACGCCGGTGCCGGCGCAATCGCGGCAGCGATCCTTCACGATGGAACCCTCGCCGTGGCACACGTGGCACTCGGCCACGTTCACGAACTGGCCGAGGATCGTGCGCTGCACCTGCTTGATCTGCCCCGTGCCCTGGCACGTCGTGCACGTCACCGGCGCCGAGCCCTCTTTGGCGCCGGAGCCGTGGCAGGTGTTGCACGTCACGTTCTTGGTGACCCGAATCTGTTTCTCCACGCCGGTCGCGATTTCATTGAGGGTGAGCTTGACGCGGATCTGCAGGTCGCGGCCCTTGCGCGCGCGCGCTCCGCCACCGCCCCCACCGCCCTCGAAATCACTGAAGCCGCCGAACTCGCGCATGAAGGCGCGCAGCGCATCGGAGAGATCGAAGCCCTGGAAGCCGCCGCCGGCAAAATCGCCGGCGCCCCCAAACGGATCGGCGCCGCCGCCGCGACTGAAGGCGGCGTGGCCGAACTGGTCGTAGTTGCGGCGCTTCTCGGCGTCGCTCAGGACCTCGTAGGCCTCGGTGGCCTCCTTGAACTTCTCTTCCGCTTCCTTGTTGCCGGGATTCTTGTCCGGGTGGTGCTGGAAGGCCTGCTTGCGGTACGCCTTCTTGATGTCTTCGCGCGTCGCGTCGCGACCAACGCCCAGCACTTCGTAGTAGTCACGTTTGCTCATCGTCGGGGGAATATACGTCAGCCCGCCGGAACCAAACCAGAAAAAGTCTGACACCGGCGGACCGTACCCGGGCCCCAAAAAACGGACGCCCGGGAGGCAAGTCCCGGGCGTCGTTCAGGATCGATGTGAGAGGCGCGGCGGATGGACCGCTGCCTCCAACCCGGTCCGGGCATCAATTGTACTGGTTCGAATCGGGCGCGCTGTACATCAGCTCCGCGAAGCGGTGCATGATGGTCTGCAGGCGGCCCGTGGCGCCGCTGATGTCGTCGATGTTCTTGTCTTCCGAGTTGCGCGCCACGCGTACGTCGGCAATCGCGTTGTGGATTTCTTCGAGGTCGCGCGCCGAGAAGCGCTCTGCAAAGTCGCGCAGGGTCTGCTCGGTCGAATAGAGCAGAATCTCGGCCTGGTTGACCGCCTCGGTGAACAGGCGCTTCTTCTTGTCCTCTTCGGCGAAGCGCTCGGCGTCATCCACCATGCGCTTGATCTCGCCTTCGGAGAGGCCGCTCGCCACCTTGATCGCGATCTGCTGCTTGCGCTGCGTGCCCAGATCCTTCGCCGACACGTTGACGATGCCGTTCGCATCGATGTCGAAGGTGACCTCGATCTGCGGCACGCCGCGCGGCGCGGGCGGAATCCCCACCAGGTCGAAGCGGCCCAGCGTGCGGTTGTCCTTGGAGAGCTCGCGCTCGCCCTGCAGCACGTGCACGCTCACCGCGGGCTGGTTGTCGCCGGCGGTCGAAAAGATCTGCGTCTTGCGCGTCGGCACCGTGGTGTTGCGCTGAATGAGCTTCGTCATCACGCCACCCAGCGTCTCGATGCCGAGCGAGAGCGGGGTCACGTCGAGGAGGATGACCTCTTCGACCTGGCCCGTCAGCACACCGCCCTGGATCGCGGCGCCCTTGGCCACCACTTCGTCCGGGTCGACGCCCTTCTGCGGATCCTGGTTGAAGAACTTCTTCACCGCTTCACGAACGGCCGGCATGCGCGTCGAGCCGCCGACCAGGATGACCTTTTCGATCTGCGTGGTCGCTATGCCGGCGTCGTGGAGCGCGTGGCGGCACGGTTCGATGGTGCGCTTGATGAGCGACTCGACAAGCTGCTCGAGCTTGGCGCGCGTCAGCTGCAGTTCCAGGTGCTTGGGGCCGGTGTCATCCGCCGCGAGAAACGGCAGATTGATGGTGGTCTCGAGCGTGGTCGAGAGCTCGCACTTGGCCTTTTCCGATGAATCGCGCACGCGCTGCATCGCCATCTTGTCGTTCGAGATGTTGATGCCGCACTGCATCTGGAACTCTTCCACGACCCAGTCCATGACCTTGCGGTCGAAATCGTCGCCGCCGAGGTGCGTGTCACCCGAGGTCGACTTGACCTGGAAGACGCCGTCGGCGAGCTCGAGGATCGACACGTCAAAGGTACCGCCGCCGAGGTCGTACACCGCGGTGACTCCCGTCTTCTGGCGATCGAGTCCATACGCAAGCGCGGCGGCCGTCGGTTCGTTGATGATGCGCAGCACGTCGAGGCCGGCGATGCGTCCCGCATCCTTGGTGGCCTGGCGCTGCGCGTCGTTGAAGTACGCGGGCACCGTGATGACGGCCTTTTCAACCGGCTCACCGAGGCATTCCTCCGCGATCTTCTTGAGGGTCTGCAGGATCATGGCCGAGATCTCTTCCGGGCGCAGCGTGTGGTCCTTTACCTTGACCAGCACTTCGCCGCTCTTGCCGGCCTCGACCGTATAGGACACGAGGCTCGCTTCGTCCTTCACTTCCTCGAAGCGGGTGCCCATGAAACGTTTGACGGAGTAGATGGTCTGCGTCGGGTTGGTGATGGCCTGGCGCTTGGCGATATGGCCGACGAGACGCTCGCCGTTCTTCGCGAATGCGACCACAGACGGCGTCGTGCGCAGACCCTCGGGCGTCGTCACGACCGTGGGTTCGCCGTCCTGGATGAAGGAAATGCACGAATTGGTGGTTCCCAGATCGATCCCAATGACCTTCGACATCATCCAGCTCCTTGCCCAAGTTGCCCCGCACGGGCCGCGCCATCGCGGCGTTCAAAAATGCCGAACGCGCGCAAGGCGGGCCGTGCAAAAACCAGAGTCTGAATTCGGTATCGTTGCTACTTTGCAACGATGACGTGTGCGGGGCGGATCACGGATCCGTTGAAGATGTACCCCTTCGTAACGACCTGGGCCACGTGACCGGAAGTGGTCGCGTCGGTCTCGATCTGTCCGATCGCCATGTGGCGCGTCGGATCGAAGGGTTGGTGGAGCGCGTCGACTTCCGCGACGCCCATCTTCTGGAGCACCTGAAGCAGGTTGTTGTAGATGAGACGAACTCCTCTTACGAATTCGTTCTCATTGCCCGGCTCCACCACCGCAAACGCCCGTTCGAAATCGTCCAACGAATTCAGAACGTCGAGAATGACCTCGGTTCTGGATTGCTGTTTAAGCAATTCCCATTCCTTCGCGGTACGTTTACGGTAGTTTTCAAACTCGGCGGCCGAGCGGAGCCACTTGTCCTTGAATTCCTTCGCCTGCCCTTCCAGGGCGGACTTTTCAGCCGACCACGCGTCGCGTTCGGCGGCAATTGCTTTTTCGAGGATGCTTTTTTCCTTCTGCAGTTTGCCGAGGGCGGAATTTTTTTCCGCGAAGCGATCGAGGATCTGTTTGCGCGAGAACTTCGGGCGGGCCTGCGGCCCGGTCTCGGCGGCGGCGGCCGCGACGGGCACTTCGCCATCGCCCGGCATCGCCGGACCGGAATCGAGATCGTAGACGCGTTCGTCGGCCGTCTCCGCGTCTTCCTGGTTGTGAATGCCCGTACCCGGGCGATCTTTCTCTTCCACGTTTTCCCCTCGCTTCATTCGTTTCGCGTGGACTGGATCGCTCAAAAGTATTCTTCGCCGATGGCCCGCATTTCGCGCGACACCGCGCCCACCAGCGACAGCGCCACATCATAGCGCATGCGCGTCGGGCCGATGATGCCGAGCACTCCCCGTGCGGCGCCCATCCGGTATCCGGCAGTCACCATGCTGAACGGGCGCAGCACATCGTCGTGGTGCTCGCTTCCGATCGTGACCTCGGTCCGGTCCAGTGGGCGACTGGCGAGCAAAGAGGTCAAATAGTCCCGGTTGTGCAAGATTCGTAACAACGATTGCAGCGTGCGTGGGTCCGCCAGCTCGGGCTGCTCGAGCACGCGGCTTCGTTCCTCCACCCAGAGCTCCACTGCGGGCGGCGCGGAAAAAGTTTCCTCGCAGTGCAATGCGACTTCCCGCACGATCACGCCCTCGTCGGTCACGTTGTCGCGCAGGGTCTCCGCCAGGAGCCGCTTCGACTGGTCGAGCGGCCGGCCCGCGACGATGTTGCGCAAGAGCTCCTCCGCCGCGCGCACGCCATCCTCGCTGATGTCGCGGTCGAGGCGCAGCGTCATGGTGCGCTCGTGTTCGGGAATCAGGTGCACCACCATGAGCACGCGGCGCCCGTCCAGGCGGAACAGTTTCAGCGAGCTTACGCGGCTCTCCTGCAGGATGGCGCCATACACGACCGCCACCAGGTTTGACATCACGCCCAGGAGATGCGACGCGTGGGACATCACCGCATTGACGTCCGGTCCCGGGAGGCGCAGTTCCATGCGCACCGCGGCCGCGTGTTCTCCCTGCGGCACCGCCGAGTCGGTCTGCAGTTCGTCCACGCGCGCGCGATATCCGGCGTCGGTGGGAATGCGGCCGGACGAGATGTGCGTCTTGCTGATGTAGCCCTCCTGCTCGAGCACCACCATGCGGTTGCGGATCGTGGCGGTGCTCATGTGCTGGCAGCCGGCGTCATATACGCGCTGCGAGCTCACGGGCGTTCCGTCTTCGACGTACGCGTTGACAATGGCGCGCAAAATCTCGCGGTCTTTTTCCATCAGCATGATTTCTCTTCACCCAGGCGAAGCACCAGGTCGTTCAGGACCAGGTATCCCTGGTCGGTGGCGCGGATCCGGCCTCCATCATCCACGATGAGGCCCTCGCGGCGGAAGCTTTCGATCACCGAGGCATCGCGTGTGAGCCAGTCGCGCGGCGCGCCGCGGTCGGTGCGAAGGGCCAGCATCAATCGTTCGATGACCTGGTCGCCGTGAACGTCGGCGCCGCGCGCCTGCACGTGCTCTCCGCCCCGGCGCGAAAGATACGAATCCAGCGAGGGCTCATTCCAGAATCTTTGCCCTCCCACGAAGGAATGGGCGGCGGGGCCGAGCCCCAGGTAATCGCCGCCGTCCCAGTACACGCGATTGTGCAGCGACTCGAAACCGGGCTCGGCGAAGTTGGACACCTCGTAATGCCGGTATCCCGCCCCGGCGAGCTCGCCGCACACCTTCAAGTATTCATCAGCCACTCGGTCCGGGTCAACCGCGGCAAAGAAGCGCTCCACCTCGTGCGACATGTCTCCGCCGGCCTCGAGCCCGTACACGGAGAAGTGACGCGGTCCGTGCTCGAGCAACGTCGCCAGCGTGCTGGCGAGATCCTCCGGCGTGGTCTTCGGAACGCCGAGCAGCACGTCGAAGCTCACGTTGTCGAACTCGCGCATGACGATCTCGATCGCGTGCGCATTGGTCTCCGGAGCGCACCGCTTCAATACCTTCTGTCCCACCTCGTGCATCGACTGGATGCCAAGGCTGGCGCGGTTGACGCCGAGGCCGCGCAGGAACGACACCATCTCGCGCGTCACGTCCTCCGGGTTCATCTCGACCGTGAACTCAGCCGGGCCGCGGGCCGGCATCCAGGGCGCCAGCGCCGAGAGGATGCGTTCCCAGGAGTCGTTCCCCAGCACGGTCGGCGTCCCACCGCCGACAAAGATCGTGTGCAGCAACACCTGGTCGCGCGGCGGCATGGCAGCGCCGATCTCGTCCACCAGGGTATCGATGAACCGCACCTCCCGATCGCGCGCCGTGTCGACGTGGTAGAACGAGCAGTACGAACACCGCCGCGTGCAGAACGGAACGTGGATGTAGAGAGAGAGTGGCTTCATGCGTGTGGACCTTGTTGCGCGGTCGCAGGTCGCTCTTTGCTCCCTCTGCTCGCGGGAATCACAGTATTGCGATCCCCGCGAATAGCAGGAGCAAAGAGTGACATGCGACCGCCCGACAAAGATTACGAACGAGCTCTAGCGAATCAGATCTCCGATGCGCGAGAAACGAATCGAGTGCGCGCGCGGGTTCCACGAGAAATAGATGAACATCGCCTTGCCCGCGATGAGCTTCTTGTCGAGCGGTCCCCAGGCGCGGCTGTCGGCGCTGTTGTCGCGGTTGTCGCCCATCATGAACAGCCTGCCCGGCGGCACCTTGAACGGGCCGAAGTGCCGGTCCGGACGCGAGCCGAAGACATACTTCGTGAACGGCTCTTCCTGCAGCACGCCGTCGACGAAGAGCTGGTTGTCGATCAACTCGACCGTCTGCCCTTCCGTCGCCACGCAGCGCTTGATGTAGTCCACCTTGGGATCGTTCGGGTACTTGAAGATGATGATGTCGCCCTGCTTGGGTTGGCGGATGGCCGGCAGGTGCACATCCACGAACGGGAGCTTGGGCCCGTACAGCAGCTTGTTGGCGAAGAGGAAGTCCCCCACCAGCAGCGTGTCCTCCATCGATTCCGACGGAATGCGAAACGCCTGGATGAAGAATGTGCGGACGAACAGGGCCAGGCCCACCGCGAGTATGATGATTTCCGCGTACTCGCGAATGACCCCTTTTTTGCGCTTGGTTTTCGCCATGATTTAGGTGGTCCTCTCCACCTTCAACACCGCCAGGAACGCGTCCTGCGGGATCTCGACCTTGCCCACCATCTTCATTCGTTTTTTCCCTTCTTTTTGTTTCTCGAGAAGTTTGCGTTTGCGCGAGATATCACCGCCGTAGCACTTGGCGGTCACGTTCTTGCGCAGCGCCTTGACGTTGGTGCGGGCGATCACGTCATTGCCAATGCAGGCCTGGATGGCCACATCGTACATCTGCCGCGGAATCACTTCCTTGAGGCGCACCGCGAGGTCGTGTCCCATCTTGTAGGCGGCCTCCTGGTGCACGATCATCGAGAGCGCGTCGACGGGATCGCCGTTGAGCGCGATGTCGAGGCGCACTACATCGCTCTCGCGATGGTCGAGATAGTCGTAGTCGAGGCTCGCATAGCCGCGGCTCATGCTCTTGAGCTTATCATAGAAGTCGATCAGGATTTCGGCGAGCGGCATGTCATAGCGCAGGACCG
>Ga0307281_10000469_pt1 | contig 10681 bp, 14 predicted proteins | sample ER_DNA_120_FD_194486 | JGI IMG/M metagenome (GOLD analysis project Ga0307281, IMG submission 194486) | Bulk soil microbial communities from the East River watershed near Crested Butte, Colorado, United States - ER_DNA_120 | ecosystem: Environmental > Terrestrial > Soil > Floodplain | place...
CCGTCGACCAGCACCTGAAGGGCCTGCAGGCGATGGGCGCGACCATCGAGGTCGAGCACGGCTACATGGAGGCCCGCGCCGAGCGGCTGCGCGGCACACGCATCGTCATGGACATGGTCACCGTGACCGGCACCGAGAATCTGATGCTCGCGGCGACCCTCGCCGAGGGCACGACGCTGATCGAGAACGCGGCGCGCGAGCCGGAAGTGGTCGACCTCGCGCGCTGCCTGGTCGCGATGGGCGCGAAGATCGAGGGCGCGGGCGGCGACGTGATCCGCATCGACGGCGTGCGCTCGCTCGGCGGCGCCGAGCACCGCGTCATGCCCGATCGCATCGAAACCGGCACCTATCTCGCGGCGGTGACCGCGACCGGCGGCAAGGTGAGGCTGCTCGACGCCGCGCCCGAGACGCTGGATGCCACCCTGGAGAAGCTGCGCGAGGCGGGGGCGACGATCCGGGCGCGGGACCGGCAGATCGAGATCGAAGCCAGCGGCCGGCCGAATTCCGTGAGCGTGCGCACCGCGCCCTATCCGGGCTTCGCCACCGACATGCAGGCGCAGTTCATGGCGCTCGCGGCGATCGGCAACGGCACCGCCGTGATCACCGAGACCATCTTCGAGAACCGATTCATGCACGCGCTCGAACTGCAGCGGCTCGGCGCGCAGATCGCGATCCAGGGCAACACTGCAGTGGTGAGCGGCGTGCCGCGACTGCAGGGTGCGACCGTGATGGCGACCGACCTGCGCGCTTCGGCGGGTCTGGTGATCGCCGGCCTGGTCGCCGAGGGCGAGACCATCGTCGACCGCATCTACCACCTCGACCGGGGCTACGAGGCGCTCGAGACCAAGCTGGGCGCGCTCGGGGCGCGCATCGAGCGGGTCAAATAGCGTTGTTGTAGAATGCGCCCCCTTCACCGATCGACACCGACGCATCCGGATATGGCACATGGCGAGCATCAGCATTGCGTTGTCGAAGGGGCGGATCTTCGACGAGACCGCGCCCTTGCTCGCGCGCGTGGGTATCCGGCCTAGGCAAGACCCCGGCGCCTCCCGCAGGCTCGTGATCGGCACGAACAGGCGCAACACGCGCCTGATCATCGTTCGCGCCTCCGACACCCCGACCTACGTGCAGCATGGCGGCGCCGACCTCGGCATCGCCGGCCGCGACGTGCTGCTCGAGCACGGCGGGGAAGGCCTCTACCAGCCCGTCGATCTGGGCATCGCCAAGTGCCGCATGGTCGTCGCGGTGCGCCGGGGCTTCGACTACCAGGGCGCGGTGCGCCAGGGCGCGCGCCTGCGCGTCGCCACCAAGTACCTCAACATCACGCGCGGGCACTTCGCCGGCAAGGGCGTGCACGTCGATCTGATCCGTCTCTATGGCTCGATGGAACTCGCGCCGCTCACCGGCCTCGCCGACGCGATCGTCGATCTGGTCGCCACGGGCAAGACGCTGAAGGCGAACGGCCTGGTCGCGGTGGAGGAGATCATGGCGGTGTCGGCGCGGCTGATCGTCAACCAGGCGGCGCTGAAGACGCGCCGCGCCGAGCTGCAGCCGCTGATCGACGCGTTCGCAAAGGCGTCGCAATGAAACTGCGCCGTCTTTCGACCCGCTCGCCGGGTTTTGAAGCGAAGCTCGCGGCGCTGACGCGCTACGACGCGGCGCAGGATCCGGCGGTGCAGAAGGCCGTGCGCAAGATCCTCGCCGACGTGCGCAAGCGCGGCGATGCGGCGGTGCGCGAATACACCAGGAAATTCGATGGCGTTTCGCCAAAGGACTTTCCCCTCACCGGTCTCGGGGCCATTCCCCGCGAACAAGCCGAAGCGCTGCGAGCTGCTCACGAGCGCATCAAGGCCTTCCACGAGAAACAACGCCAGGAATCGTGGCAGTTCACCGAAGCCGATGGCACGCGCCTCGGCCAGCGCCTGACTCCGCTCGCCCGGGTCGGCCTCTACGTGCCCGGCGGCAAGGCCGCGTATCCGTCCTCGGTGCTGATGAACGCCGTGCCGGCGAAAGTCGCCGGCGTGCGCGAGATCGTGATGGTGAGCCCGAACCCGAACCCGCTGGTGCTGGCAGCGGCGGCGCTCGCCGGCGTCGATCGCGTGATCGGCATCGGCGGCGCGCAGGCGATCGGCGCGCTCGCCTATGGGACAAAGCGAATCGCCCGCGTCGACAAGATCGTCGGTCCCGGCAATGCCTATGTCGCCGAGGCGAAGCGCCAGGTGTACGGCGAAGTCGGCATCGATATGGTCGCCGGGCCGTCTGAGATCCTCGTCATCGCCGACGGCTCGACTCCCGCCGACTGGGTAACGATGGATCTTTTCTCGCAAGCCGAGCACGACGAGTCGGCGCAAGCGATCTTGCTTTCGCCTGAAGAGAGCTATCTCGATGCCGTTGCGGCTTCGATCGACAAGCTTCTTCCCGGCATGGAAAGAAAGGCCGTCATCTCGGCCTCGCTGAAGAATCGCGGCGCGCTGATTCTGACGCGCGACCTCGAGGAAGCGTGCGAGGTCGCGAACCGTATTGCGCCCGAGCACATGGAGCTCGCCGTCGAGGAACCTGAAAGACTCCTGTCCAAGGTACAGGCCGCGGGCGCGATCTTTCTCGGCCGCTGGAGCTCTGAGGCGATCGGCGACTACTGCGCCGGGCCCAACCACGTGCTGCCCACCGCTGGAACGGCGCGCTTCTCCTCGCCGCTCGGCGTGTACGACTTCCAGAAGCGCACCAGCGTCATTGCCGTGTCGAAGGAAGCCGCTCTTTCGCTGGGGAAGATCGCCAAGACGCTCGCGGAAGGCGAAGGACTGTCGGCCCACGCGCGCGCAGCCGAGATGAGGTTCAAATGAAACCTCAGGACCTCGTGCGGCCGGAGATCCTCGCGCTCAAGGCTTATCAAGTCGCCGATGCGAAGGGCATGGTGAAGCTCGACGCGATGGAGAATCCCTATCCGCTGCCGGAGAAGATCCGCCGCGAGCTCGGCGAGGCGCTGTCGCGCGTCGATCTCAACCGCTATCCGGATCCCTCGGCGCCCAAGCTGCGCGCGCTGATCGCGCGCAAGATGGGCGTGCCGGCAGGGATGGAAGTGCTGCTCGGCAATGGCTCGGACGATCTCATCCAGATCGTCACCCTGGCGGTGGCGAAGCCCGGCGCGGTGATGATGTATCCGGGACCGACGTTCGTGATGTACGCGATGAACGCGACGTTCTTCGGCATGCGCGCCGTGCCGGTCGGCCTGCGGGATGACTTTTCATTGGATAAAGATCTCTTTTTGAAAACGATGCGCGAACAGAGACCGGCGCTCGTCTACCTCGCGTACCCGAACAATCCGACCGGCGCGCTCTACCCGGAAGACGACGTTCTGGAAATCATCCGCGCGAGCGAGGGGCTGGTGGTCCTGGACGAGGCGTACCACGCCTTCGCGCAGAAGACTTTCATGCAGCGCCTCGCCGATTTTCCGAACCTGGTGGTGATGCGCACCGTCTCGAAGCTCGGCCTCGCGGGAATCCGGCTCGGCTATCTCGCGGCGCGGCCCGAGTGGGTCGAGCAGTTCAACAAGGTTCGCCAGGTCTATAACGTGAATGTGCTCACGCAGGCCGCGGCGACGTTCATGCTCGAGCGCCTGGAGGTGCTCGAGGACCAGGCGGCGAAGATTCGCGCCGAACGGTCGAAATTGGGTGAAGCGCTCAGGGCGCTGAAAGGCGTGACGGTCTTTCCTTCCGAGGCGAATTTCTTCCTGGTGCGCGTGCCGGACGCCGACCGCGCGTTCGCGTCGCTGAAGGGGCAGGGCGTGTTGGTGAAGAACCTGCACCCTGCGCTCGCGCACTGCCTGCGGGTCACGGTCGGCACGCCGGACGAAAACCGTATACTGCTCACAGCCTTGAGAGAAGCTCTGCGATGAGAACCGCTGAAGTCACGCGCAATACCAAGGAGACCCAGATCCGGGTGAAGCTCAACCTGGACGGCAAGGGCGTGGCGAAGCTCTCGACCGGCCTGCCGTTCTTCGAGCACATGCTCGACCAGGTGGCGCGCCACGCCATGATCGACCTCGAGATCGAAGCCAAGGGTGACCTGCACATCGACGGCCACCACACCGTCGAGGACATCGGCATCACGCTCGGCCAGGCGTTCGCCAAGGCGATCGGCGACAAGGCGGGTGTGCGCCGCTTCGGCCATGCCTACGTGCCGCTCGACGAGGCGCTGTCGCGCGTGGTGATCGACTTCTCCGGCCGGCCCGGGCTCGAGTATCACGTCGAGTTCACGCGCGCCCTGATCGGCGAGTTCGACGTCGACCTGATGCACGAGTTCTTCCAGGGCTTCGTCAACCACGCCCAGGTGACGCTGCACATCGACAACCTGCGCGGCGACAACGCCCACCACCAGTGCGAGACGATGTTCAAGGCGTTCGCCCGCGCGCTGCGCATGGCCGCCGAGCGCGACGAGCGCGCCGCCGGAACCGTCCCTTCGACCAAGGGCTCGCTCTGACTTGAACATCGCCGTCGTCGACTACGGCATGGGCAACCTGAGGTCGGTCTCCAAAGCGCTGGAGCATGTCGCGCCCGAGGACCGGATCCTGGTGACCGCCGACCCTGCCGCGATCCGCGCTGCGGATCGGGTGGTTGTGCCTGGCCAGGGCGCCATGCCGGACTGCATGCGCCAGCTCGCGGCGAGCGGGGCGCGCGAAGCGGTGATCGCCGCGGCGCGCGACAAGCCTTTTCTCGGCCTGTGCATCGGCGTGCAGATGCTGTTCGAGCGGGGCGAGGAGGGCGATACGCCGGGGCTCGGCCTGCTTCCCGGGCGCGTGCCGCGGCTCGCCGCGCCGGGGCTCGAAATCCCCCATATGGGCTGGAACGAGGTGCTCCAGGCGCGGTCCCACCCGCTGTGGCAGGGCATTCCCGACCGCAGCCGTTTCTATTTCGTGCACAGCTACTATCCGGCGCCGCGCGATCCGTCGCTCGTCGCCGCGACCTGCGTCTACGGCGTGCCCTTTACCTGCGCGGTCGCGCGGGATAACATTTTCGCTGTCCAGTTCCACCCCGAAAAAAGCCAGTCCGCCGGCCTCCGCCTCCTGTCCAACTTCGTGCACTGGCGTCCCTGACGCACCCTAAGAGATTTTCTCGAGCACTGCCGTGCTCATCATTCCCGCAATTGATCTGAAGGACGGCCGCTGCGTGCGCCTGAAGCAGGGCGACATGAATTCCGCCACCGTCTTTTCCGAGGACCCGGTGGCGATGGCCAGGCACTGGGCGGCGCAGGGCGCGAAGCGCCTGCACATCGTCGACCTGAACGGCGCGGTCGCCGGGCGGCCGAAAAACGAGAAGGTGATCCGCGACGTGATCGCTGCGGTCGGCCAGCAGCTGCAGATCCAGCTCGGCGGCGGCATCCGCGACCTCGACACCATCGAGAGCTACATCGACGCCGGCGTGACCCTGGTTGTGATCGGCACCGCTGCGGTGAAGAACCCGGGGTTCCTTTCGGACGCGGCCTACGCTTTCCCGGGCCACATCATCGCCGGGCTCGACGCCAGGGACGGCAAGGTCGCGGTCGAGGGCTGGTCGAAGATGACCGGCCACGACGTCATCGACCTGGCGAAGAAGTACGAGGAATTCGGCATCGAGGCGTTGATCTATACCGACATCGGCCGCGACGGCATGATGACCGGCATCAACATCGAGGCCACCTTGAAGCTCGCGCAGGCGACGAAAACGCCGATCATCGCCTCGGGCGGCCTGAACAGCGTCAAGGACGTGCAGGCGGTGTGCGAGACGCTGGTGCCCGAAGGCGTGATCGGCGCCATCGCCGGCCGCGCCCTGTACGAAGGCAAGCTCGACCTGAAGAAGGCGCAGGCGGCCGCCGACCAGGCGACGAAGAAAGCCTAGCCGTGGGCCTGGCGAAGCGGGTCATCCCCTGCCTCGACGTCACCGCCGGGCGGGTGGTGAAAGGCGTCAATTTCGTCAAGCTGCGCGATGCCGGAGACCCGGTCGAGATCGCCGCGCGCTACGACGGCGAGGGCGCGGACGAGCTCACCTTCCTCGACATCACCGCCAGCTCCGACGAGCGCGACATCCTGCTGCACGTCATCGAGGCGGTGGCGAGCAAGGTCTTCATTCCGCTGACCGTCGGCGGCGGCGTGCGCAAGGTGGAGGACGTGCGGCGCCTGCTCAACGCCGGCGCGGACAAGGTTTCGATCAACACCGCCGCGGTTCAGAACCCCGAGCTGGTGCGGGAAGCGTCGAGCATCGTCGGCAACCAGGCGATCGTGGTGGCGATCGATGCCAAGAAAAATGGTTCTTCATGGCAGGTCTTCACCCATGGCGGTCGCAAGCCCACGGGTCTGGATGCCGTCCAATGGGCCAGGCGGATGGCCGAGGCCGGGGCGGGCGAGATCCTGCTGACCAGCATGGACCGCGACGGAACCCGCGAAGGTTTCGACATCGGTCTCACCCGCGCGGTGCGCGACGCGGTCCGGGTTCCGCTGGTCGCCTCGGGCGGCGCCGGCAACGCCGATCACTTCGCCGAGGGTATCCTCGCGGGCGGCGCCAATGCGGTGCTCGGCGCGAGCGTCTTCCACTTCGGAGATCTGACCGTGCGGCAGGTGAAGGAACATATGCAGAGCCGTGGCATCGAGGTGCGCCTGTGAGCTGGCTCGACGAAGTGCCATGGAACGGGGACGGGCTGGTCGCGGTTGTGACACAGGATTTCTCTTCGGACCGCGTGCTGACTGTTGCATGGATGAATCGCGACGCTCTGCAGAAGACGGCCGAGACGAATGAAGCGGTCTACTGGTCGCGCTCGCGCAAGAAACTGTGGCGCAAGGGCGAGGAGTCCGGCTACGTGCAGAAGGTGCGCGAAGTGCGCATCGACTGCGACGCCGACGCGATCCTGCTGAAGGTGGAGCAGGTCGGCGGCATCGCCTGCCACACCGGGCGCGAAAGCTGCTTTTTCCGAAAACTCGAGAACGGGAAATGGGTGACGGTCGATCCGGTGCTCAAGGATCCAGCGCTCATCTACAAGAAAAAATGAAAGACATCCTGCAACGCATCGCCGACTCCATCGAGGAGCGCAAGGGCGCCGATCCCAAGAAGTCCTACGTCGCGAGCCTGTTCGCCAAGGGCGACGACGCGATGCTGAAGAAAATCGGCGAGGAAGCGACCGAGACCGTGCTCGCGGCGAAGAGCGGCGACAAGCTCGAGCTGGTGCGCGAGACGACCGATCTCTGGTTCCACTGCATGATCGTGCTCGCTCGTCATGGCCTCGGGCCGCAGGACGTGCTCGCGGAGCTGAAGCGCCGGGAAGGAATTTCCGGCATTGACGAGAAAGCGGCGAGGAAGAAGCGATGAGCGACCCGACTTGCATTTTCTGCAAGATCGTCCGCGGCGAGATCCCGGCGAAGAAGGTCTACGAGGACGACGAGGTGATCGCGTTCAACGACATCCGCCCGCAGGCGCCGGTGCATGTCCTGCTGGTGCCAAAGGCGCACATCGCGACGCTCTACGACGCGCAGCCGGGGCACCAGTCGGCGCTCGGCAAGATGCTCGCGGTCGCCGGGCGCCTCGCCCGCGAAGCCGGCGCGGCGGATGGCTTCCGCACCATCATCAACAACGGCCGGGTCGGGCATCAGGAGGTGTATCATGTTCATATGCATGTCCTCGGGGGGCCGGAACCGTTAGGTCCGATGCTCTCGAGGCGAAAGTAGGAGGAAGCTATGGGTACTTGGGGCATCGGACACTGGGTCATCCTGCTGATCATCGTGCTGGTGATTTTCGGCACGAAGAAGCTGCGCAACATCGGCGCCGATCTCGGCGGCGCGGTGCGCGGCTTCAAGGACGGCGTGCGCGACTCGAGCGCGGAGAAGACCGCGGAGCCGGGCACGCCCGCGCCGCAAGTGACGGGCAAGACCGTCGAGGGCGAAGTCAAGGCAAAGACCGAGACGAAAGCCTGAGCCGGCTTTCCGTGTAGCACGTTGCGAGCGCCCCTGCGGCGCTCGTTTGTTCTCTAGGCGCCAATGTTCGACATCGGCTTTTCGGAAATGATGGTGATCGCGGTGCTGGCGCTGATCGTGATCGGCCCGGAGCGGCTGCCGCGCGTCGCGCGCACCCTCGGCCATCTCGCCGGCAGGCTGCAGCGCTACGTCGCCGACGTGAAAGCCGACATCAACCGCGAGGTCGAGCTCGACGAGCTGCGCAAGATGCGCGACTCGATGCAGCAGGCGGCGTCGAATTTCCAGAGCTCCGTCAACGAGGAAGTTTCGAAGGCGAGCGCCGAAGTCTCGAAGGTCGAAACAGAACTGAACGCCGCGGCGGCGAGCCTCGATAAGCCCCAAGAACCCGCCAAGCCCCAAGAGCCGGCCAAGCCCGGCGTCGTGTGAGCAGCCAGGAAAGCTTCATCTCCCATCTTGTCGAGCTGCGCACGCGACTGCTGCGCGCGCTGAGCGCGATCGCCGTGGTCTTCATCGCCCTGCTGTTCTGGCCGGGCCCGGGCCATATCTATGACCTGCTCGCCGCGCCGCTGACAGCCGCGTTGCCGCAGGGCTCGAAGATGATCGCCACCGGCGTGATCACGCCGGTCGTGGTGCCGCTCAAGGTCACGGCGCTCGCGGCGTTGATGGTCGCGCTGCCCTACGTGCTCTACCAGGTGTGGGCGTTCGTCGCGCCCGGGCTTTACGAGCACGAGAAAAAGCTGGCGGTGCCCCTCGTCGTCGCGGGCACGCTGCTGTTCTTCTGCGGGGTGGCCTTCTGCCATTTCTTCGTCTTCGGCCAGGTGTTCGCCTTCATCGCCGATTTCGCGCCGAAGTCGATCACGCCGGCGCCAGACATCGACGCCTACTTCACTTTCGTGCTGACCATGTTCCTCGCCTTCGGCGTGACCTTCGAGATTCCGATCGTCGTCATCCTGCTGGTGCGCTTCGGCCTGGTGACGGTCGAGCAGCTGGTCGAGTGGCGCTCGTACGTGATCCTCGGCAACGCCGTGGTCGCCGCGGTGATCACGCCGCCCGACGTAGTGTCGATGCTGGCGCTGCTGATTCCAATGTGCCTGCTCTATGAAGTGGGGCTGTTTGTCGCGCGCTTCGTCCATAAACGAGAAGCAGCGGCCGACCTGTCGCAAAAACAAACCTGAAGGGAGATGCCATGTACCTGCGCTTTGCTTTGGCGCTTCTGGCGGCGTTCGCGCTCGCCGACAGCGCGCTCGCCCAGCTGCTGACCGAGAAGAAGTTCTTCACCCTGCCGCAATACACCACGGCGGGCGGCAAGACGATCAAGAACGTGCGAGTCGGCTACGAGACCTACGGCAAGCTGAACGCCGCCGGCAACAACGCGATCTTCATCGCCCATTTCTTTACCGGCACGTCGCACGCTGCCGGCCGCTACAAGGCCGACGAGAAGGTCGCGGGCTACTGGGACGCGATCATCGGCCCGGGCAAGGCGATCGACACCGACAAGTACTTCGTCGTCAGCGCCGACGCGCTCGCCAACCTGAACGTGAAGAGCCCGATGGTCGGCACCACCGGCCCGGCGACGATCAACCCGGACACCGGCAAGCCGTACGGCTCGAGCTTCCCGGTGGTGTCGATGAAGGACTCGGTGCGGGTGCACAAGGCGCTGGTCGACTCGCTCGGCGTCAAGAAGCTGGTCGCGGTCGCCGGCGCGTCGGGCGGCTCGATCCAGGCGATGGAGTGGGGCGCGGAATACCCGGAGCTCGTCGAGCGCGTCATCCACGTCATCGGCCCCGGCCTCGATATCCATCCCTATGTCATCGGCCTGCTCGACCTGTGGATGATGCCGATCAAGCTCGACCCGAACTGGAAGGGCGGCGACTACTACGGCGGCGCGGAGCCGAACGAAGGCCTCGCGCATTCGCTGAAGACGGTGACCCTGACCGCGCTGCACTTCGGCTGGGCCGAGAAGGTGCACGGCTACAAATGGGCGGCCGAAGGCAAGAACCCCGGCGATGCGATGGGCAACCTGTTCGCGATCGAGGACTCGCTCTACAAGACCGGCGTGGCACGCGCCGGCGCGAACGACGCCGCGCACTTCGTCTGGACTGCCAAAGCGAACCAGCTCTACAACCTGGAGAAGGAGCAGGCGCGCATCAAGGCGAAGGTTCTCTTCCTGCCGGCGAAGACCGACCTCATCTTCCCGCCGGAGCTGTCGCGCAAGTGGGCGGAGCGGCTGCGCGCTCAGGGCAACGTGGTCGAGCTCTACGAGATCGACGGCACCAGCGGACACCTCGATGGCCTGTTCTCGATCGCCAAGGTCGGCGATCAGATCAAGGCGTTCCTGACGAAGTAGGCCGCGGAACGCGCGGCTATTCGGCTGCCCGCGCCCGCGCCCGCGCCTGCGGCTTGGGCCGTCGGCCGACGGTGATGGTGGCGTCGATCTCCTGGCCGCTGCGCGTCACCTTGACGGTCGCCGGCTTGCCCGGCGGCAGCGCCGCGATCAGGTTCAGCATCGAAGTCGGGTCGGCGACCGGCCGGCCCTCGACCTCCACCAGCACGTCGCCCGGCTTCACCCCGGCCTTGTCGGCCGGCCCGCCGCGCAGCACGCCGGTGATGAGCGCGCCGCGCGTGCCGCCGAGCTTGAACGACTCGGCGATCGGCGGCGTGATCTCCTGCACCTCGACACCGATCCAGCCGCGCGTCACGGTGCCGTTCTTGACGATCTGGTCGAGCACCATCCTTGCGGTCGATACC
>Ga0307281_10000471_pt1 | contig 10640 bp, 9 predicted proteins | sample ER_DNA_120_FD_194486 | JGI IMG/M metagenome (GOLD analysis project Ga0307281, IMG submission 194486) | Bulk soil microbial communities from the East River watershed near Crested Butte, Colorado, United States - ER_DNA_120 | ecosystem: Environmental > Terrestrial > Soil > Floodplain | place: USA...
ACACCGGATTGCACGGCGCCAACCGGCTCGCCAGTAATTCGCTCCTGGAGGCGCTGGTGTACGCTCATCACGCGCGCGAAGGCGCGCTGGAAGGCTTCGAAGCGGGCGTGGCGCTACCGCGCGTGCGCCCCTGGCAGGAGCCGGGCGGCTCGGGCGCACCCGATCCGGTCGTGCTGGAGCACGACTGGGACGAAGCGCGGCGCGTGATGTGGGACTACGTCGGCATCGTGCGCAGCGACGCGCGCCTGGACATTGCCGCGCAGCGCATGCAGGCGCTGGCGAAAACCGTCGACACGGTGTACTGGAAGAGCCGTGTCACCCAGGACCTGCTCGAGTTGCGCAACATCATCGGCGTGGGACAGCTCGTGATCGAGTCCGCGCGCGGGCGGCGCGAGAGCCGAGGGCTTCACTACACCGAGAGCCATCCGGAGCGGGACGACGTGCGTTTCCACCACGACACGATCCTCGAGCTCCCGGGCGCCTGAAGCATGGAATGGTACCAGGTCGCATTCGGTGAACTGTATCCGCTGGTGTATCCGCACCGCGACGTGGCGGAGGCGGCGCGCGTGGCATCGCGGCTGGTCCCCATCGTGAGTGCAGAGCGGCCCACGCTCGACGTGGCCTGCGGCGATGGGCGCTACATGCAGGCCCTTGCAGAAGCGGGTGTCGACGTGTACGGCGTCGACCTTTCCGAGTACCTCTTGGGCGAGGCGGCGAAGCGTACGGGACTCGACGGCCGGCTGGTGTGCGGAGACATGCGCGCGCTGCCGTTCGCGTCCGGCGCCTTCGGGTCCGCCATCAACATGTTCACGAGCTTCGGTTACTTCGCAACCGACGCGGACAACGCGCGCGCTCTCGCCGAGATCGAGCGCGTGCTTGCCAGCCGGGGCGCTTTCGTGCTGGACTTCATCAATGCGGGCATCGTACGCCACCACATGAAGCCGCGCTCGCACCGCGTGGTGCGTGGCGCCGAGGTGGAAGAGGAGCGCGAGTTGTCCGCCGACGCGCGCGTGCTCACCAAGCGGGTGAGCGTGCGCTGGACGGACCGCGAGCCCGTGGAATACGTCGAACGCGTGCGCCTCTACGATCGCGATGAACTCCGCGGCCTCTTGAACGGCGCGGGGTTCGACGTGGACGCTGAATACGGCGACTACGATCTCGGTTCATTCGATGCGGGGACGTCGCCGCGGTTGATTCTCGTGAGTAGAAAGCGGAGTGCAACAGCATGATACAGGCGCGCGTCGAAACGGCCAAGAACCAGGGCGGGACACCGCTCTACCGGGACTTCATTGCGCCCGGGCCAGGCCCCATTCATGGCCGGCTCGCGTCGTTCGCGTCCGCGTCATCGTGGAATGACGCGATGGCGCGACGGGCCAGGGTGGATCGCGGGCTCATCACCGCGCTGCGCGCCGCCAACGAGGCGCTCCACGTCGACGCCGCGCTCGTCGCCCGGCTGGACGGGCTCGCCGACGGATCGGTTCGCACCGTCGTGACGGGACAGCAACCGGGTGTCCTGGGCGGTCCGCTCATGTCGCTCTACAAGGCGGCCACCGCGATCGCCATTGCGCGCCGCATCGAGGCGCGCAGCGGGAAGCCGTGTGTGCCCGTGTTCTGGCTCGGCTCCGACGACGACGACTTTGCGGAAGTGCGCGAAGTGAGCGTGCTGGGCTCCGATTATTCCCGGTTCGATGTTTCCGTCGATGCTTCCGCCTATCGCCCCGGCCTGCGCGTCGGGGACATGAATGCCGCCGCGTTGCGCGCGGTGTGGAACGCGGTGGCGCCGGCGCTCCCGGCGGGGCGCGCTCACGACCACCTCGCGGCGGGTGTGGGAGCCGCGGGTGATTTCGCGGATGGATCCGCGCGCGCTCTGGTCGCGGCGACGGCGGGGAACATCATCATCGTCGATGCCCGCACGCCGCAACTCAAGCTCGCCGGCCGCGATCTCCTGCTCGATTTCTTCGATCGCGAGGCGGCGCTGCGCGCCGCACTGGAAACGGACAGCCGCGCTCTGGAAGCGGATGGTTACCACGCGCAGGTACAGTGGGGACAGGACTCCGGGTTGTTCGTTGTGGAGGGAGGTGTGCGCCACCGCGTTCCGCCCGACCAGCGCGGCGGCGTTCGTGCGCAGATCGCGAAAGACGTGAGCCGGGTATCACCGGGTGTCATCGCGCGCAACGTTCTGCAGGACTCCGTGCTCGCGCCGGTCGCGGTGGTGCTGGGTCCGGCGGAGATCGCGTATCGCGCCCAGATGACGGGCATCTACCGCGAGCTCGGGGTCGCGATGCCCGTGGTGGTGCCCCGGCTTTCGGCGACGTACCTTCCTCCCGCGGTGCGCGACATGGCTGCCGCCCTCGGGCTGGATGCCGCGGACATCGCAGCCGATCCCGCCGCGGTGGCCGCGCGGGTGAGCGCCAGCGGCGGCGATGACGGACTCAAGTCGGCCGCGGCCGCGCTGGAGGCTTCATTCGCGCGGGAGAACGGTATCTTCCTGGCGCAGGCATCGACGAGACTCGACGAGCGCTCGCGCCAGAAACTCCAGAAACGCATCGACGAGATTTCGGGCCGGCTCGCGCAGGCGCTGGCCGCCGCGATCGAACAGGACGTGAGCGGCCCGCGTTCGCGTTGGCCCTTCCTTCCGCGCATGGCGGACATGTTCCGCAAGGACTCCGTCGCGCAGGAGCGCTTTCTTTCGCTGGCCATGCCCATGCTCTATCACGGCGATGACGCGTGGCGGGCCATCGACGCCCTGGCCGGTGAATGGGCGGGCGACGCGTTAGACGGCCGCGTGTGGCATGGTGTATATTCGGTGTGACCTTATGCGAATCATGGCCATAGGAATTCATCCCGACGACGTCGAGATCGGGTGCGGGGGGACGGTCGCTGTGTGCAGCGCGGCCGGCGACGAGGTCACCATCGTCGATCTCACGCGCGGCGAATCGGCGACCAACGGAACGCCGGAAGAACGTGCCCTCGAGGCGGCCGAGGCCGCGCGCATCCTCGGCGCCAGGCGCCGCGAGAACGTGGGGCTGCCCGACGCCGGCGTGCAGAGCGAGGACGCCCTGCAGACGCGCGCCGTTGTGACCATGATCCGCGCGCACCGCCCGAACATTCTGCTCCTTCCCAATCCCGATGACGCGCATCCCGACCACGCCTCGGGCGGCATGCTGATCCAACGCGCCGCGTTTCTTTCCAACGTGAACGGATACGCCACCGAACGCGACGGCAAACGTCAGGAGCGCTGGAACGTGGGGCGCATGCTCGTTTACTCGGGGCGCCGCGAGATCCACGCCGACATCGTGGTCGACATCACCGCCCACTACGAGACCAAGCTCGCCTCGGTGCGCGCGCACGAGAGCCAGGTGGGCGGCGGAAAGGGCGCGCTCGTGACCCGCCTCAATGACGGCGGGCTCTTTCGTTCCACCGAGGGCCGCGCGCTGGTCGCGGGCCGCCGCGTGGGTGTGCAATACGGCGAGGCATTCCAATTGTTGGCGCCGGTCCGTCTCTCGCGTCTCGACGTGCTCGCGCCGGACTCGTAGTCATGCCGTCGTCGCTCAAGATCGGCATCGTATGCTATCCCTCGCTCGGAGGCAGCGGTGTGGTGGCCACCGAGCTGGGGAAGTCGCTCGCGCGCCTGGGCAGCGAAGTGCACTTCATTACCACCAGCCACCCCGCGCGCCTCTCGGGCTACGATGAGCGCGTTTACTTCCACAAGGTCATCAGCGAAGAATATCCACTGTTCGGTCAGTATACGCCGTACGCGCTATCCCTGGCCGCGAAGATCCGCGAGGTGGCCGAGCAGTACGCGCTTGACCTCGTGCACGTGCACTACGCCATCCCGCACGCCACTTCCGCGTTCCTTGCCAAGGAGATGCTCAAGCCGACACGGCTTCCGACCATCACCACGTTGCACGGCACCGACATCACGCTGGTCGGCATGATGCCGTCGTACTACGAGATCACGCGCTTCTCGATCGAGAAGAGCGACGCGGTGACCACCGTGTCGGATTTCCTGAAGCGCGAGACTATCCGCGAGTTCCGGATCGAGCATCCCATCGACGTGATCCACAACTTCGTCGACACGGACATCTTCCGGCCGCAGGGGGATTCACCCGCCCGCTGCCGGCTGGCGAAAGACGGCGAGCGCATCCTGATGCACGTCTCCAACTTCAGGAAAGTGAAGAACCTGCCCGTTTTGCTTCAGGTGTTCTACGAGGTGCAAAAGCTGGTCCCGAGCCGACTGGTCCTGGTGGGCGACGGCCCCGAGCGCGAGTCCACCGAGCGCCAGGCGCACGCGCTGGGGATCGACCAGAAGGTGTCGTTCCTGGGGGACCAGGAGTACATCGCGGATCTGCTGGCGCTGGCAGACGTGTTCCTCTTGCCCAGCCAGCACGAGAGCTTCGGCCTGGCGGCGCTGGAGGCCATGAGCTGCGGGGTTCCGGTGGTGGGTTCGCGTATCGGTGGCCTGCCCGAAGTGATCGAGCACGAGAAGACCGGATTTTTGTGCGACCCCAACGACGTGGACTGCATGAAGGCCATCGTGCTCGGGCTCTTGAAGAACGAGCCGCTGCGCAAGCAGATCGGCGCGGCGGCGCGCGAGCGCGCGGAGCGGTTGTTCAACCGCGATCGCATCGTGGCGCAGTACGTGGACGCCTACGAGCGCGTCCTGGCGACGGCATGAGCGCGGGGGAGTTCTGGGTGGCGGTCGAGCGCATCCGCGCCGGCGACCAGCGCTACGCGCGCGACGCCTATGCGTTTGTCATGGACGGGCTCGACCACACCGTGAGCGCGCTCGAAGAGCGCCGCCACGTGTCCGGGCAGGAGCTCCTCGAGGGTCTGTGCGTGTTCGCCCGCGACAGGTTCGGCATGCTTGCCTTCGACGTGCTGAATTCGTGGGGAATCACCTCCGGGCGCGACGTGGGCGAGATCGTCTTTCATCTCATCGACGCCGGGATCCTCTCGCGCCAGGAAGAAGATGCGCGCGAGGACTTCGACACGCCGCTCGATCTCAAGCGCGCGCTGCAAGACTCCTACTTCGATCTCACCGACGCGGCGGGATTCGACGCCTAGCAGTCCAACACGCCCTGCTTAGAACGGCGGCCACGTGAATTCGCGTCCACCCAGCACGTGCAGGTGGACGTGGAACACCGACTGTCCCGCGCCAGCCTGCACGTTCATCACCACCCGATATCCGGTCGACAGACCGGAACTCACCGCCACTTCGCTCGCCGCTCGCATCATCTTGCCCAGCAGCAGCGTGTCCGCGTCCTGCGCGTCATCCAGCGTCGCGATGTGCCGTCGCGGGATGACCAGCACGTGGACCGGCGCGGCGGGGTTCAAATCGTGGAAGGCGACCAGGTCCTCGTTCTCCAGGACCTTCCTGGCGGGAATCTTTCCATTCGCAATCGCGCAGAAAATGCATTCGCTCATGTCCCGGCTCTTTCGGTTGGACGACAGGATGGCGGGCGGAGCGTGGTGCGCCGCTGCCCGTCGCAGTATACGCGTGCCGGTGCGTCGGTTGGCAATACGCGACGCGGCCGGGAGGTACTGCTCCGGAAGGACGCGGGACGACGCGAAACCGTGAGGAACGCCTTGGTACGCTTCTTGCCCCTTGCGGCAGCGCCAGCAATTCGTCATCCGGGCATAACCACCCGTCCGCCGTAGGGCGCGAGGAGGGTCCATGGGCGCCGCGACCGAAGTCATCACACTGATCCGCAACCGCCAGAACGTCGAAGAATTCCAGCGGCTCAACTGGAAGGGAAGCTTCGAGGATTATCTCGAGATCGTGATCCGTACTCCGGGGGTGGCGCGCACGGCGTACCAGCGCATCTACGACATGATCGTCTCGCACGGCGTCGAGGAGTTCACCGAGCACAAGCGCAAGGTGGTCCGTTACCGCTTCTTCGATGACGCGGGCAATTCGGGCGCGGATGCCATCTACGGTTGCGAGCAGCCGCTCATGAAGATGGTCAACATCTTCAAGTCGGCGGCGCAGGGTTACGGCACCGAAAAACGAATTCTGCTGCTGCACGGTCCGGTGGGGAGTGCGAAAAGCACGCTGGTGCGCATCCTCAAGAAGGGCGTCGAGAATTATTCGCGCACCCCGGCCGGTGCGCTCTACAGCTTCGGCTGGCGCGAAGAAGGGCCCGACGGCGCCCGCATCGTCGAGTGCCCGATGCACGAAGACCCGCTGCACCTCGTCCCCGAGAAGCTGCGCGAGGAAGTCCTCACCAGCCTGAACGAACAGATTCCCGCCGGCACGCCACCGGTGACGATCCGTGGCGAACTGTGCCCGGCCTGCCGCTATCATTTCAATGACCTGATGCGCAAGTACGACGGCGACTGGACGCGCGTCATCCGCCACGTGGAAGTGAGCCGCCTGGTGCTGTCCGAGAAGGACCGCATCGGCATCGGCACGTTCCAGCCCAAGGATGAGAAGAACCAGGACTCCACCGAGCTCACCGGCGACATCAATTATCGCAAGATCGCCGAGTTCGGCTCCGACTCCGATCCGCGCGCCTTCAACTTCGACGGCGAGTTCAACGTTGCCAACCGCGGCATCATCGAGTTCATCGAGGTGCTCAAGCTCGACGTCGCGTTCCTGTACGACCTCCTGGGCGCGTCGCAGGAGCACAAGATCAAGCCCAAGAAATTCTCCCAGACCGACATCGACGAGGTCATCATCGGCCACACCAACGAACCGGAGTACCGCAAGCTCCAGTCGAACGAGTTCATGGAGGCGCTGCGCGACCGCACGGTGAAGATCGACGTCCCCTACATCACGCGTCTCAAGGACGAGGTGCGCATCTACGAGCGCGACTTCAACTCGGAGACCATCCGGAACACGCACATCGCGCCGCACACGCTCGAGATGGCGGCCATGTGGGCGGTGCTCACGCGCCTGGAGGAGCCGAAGAAGGCGTCCATCAACCTGGTGCAGAAGCTCCGCCTGTACAACGGGCAGTCGCTCCCCGGCTTCACCGAGGAAAACGTGAAGGAGCTGCGCCGCGAGACGGTGCGCGAGGGCCTCGACGGCATCTCGCCGCGCTACATTCAGGACAAGATCTCGAATGCACTGGTCAGCGACGAGGCCGACCGCTGCATCAACCCCTTCATGGTGCTCAACGAGCTGGAATCCGGCCTGCAGCACCACTCGCTCATCAACTCCGAGGAGCTGCGCAAGCGTTACCGCGAGCTCCTGGCGCAGGTGAAGGAAGAGTACGAGGACATCGTGAAGAACGAGGTCCAGCGCGCCATCTCCGCCGACGAGGACGGTGTCACCAAGCTGTGCTCCAACTACGTCGACAACATCAAGGCCTACACGCAGAAAGAGCGCGTGAAGAACAAGTACACCGGCCAGGACGAAGAGCCGGATGAGCGCCTGATGCGTTCCATCGAAGAGAAGATCGGGATTCCGGAGAACCGCAAGGATGACTTCCGCCGCGAGATCATGAACTATATCGGGGCACTTGCCATCGACGGTAAGACCTTCGACTGGCGGACCAACGCGCGCTTGCAGAAAGCACTCGAGCTGAAACTCTTCGAGGACCAGAAGGATTCCATCAAGCTCACCAACCTGGTTTCCAGCGTCATCGACAAGGATACGCAGGCCAAGATCGACATCGTGAAGCAGCGCCTGACCCGGAATCTCGGCTACTGCGACATCTGCGCCACGGACGTTCTGAATTTCGTGGCCAGCATCTTCGCTCGCGGCGACGTGAAACGCTCCGGGTAGGAGGCCGCCATGGTGCAGCGCATCGACCGGGACCTCTCCCGGTTTCGACAGGTGGTCCGCGGGATCGTCAAGAAGGAGTTGCGCCGGTACATGACAACCGGCGAGCTCGTCGGCCGCCAGGGCAAAGACCTGGTGTCGATTCCGATCCGCCAGATCGAGATTCCCAACTTTCGCCACGAGACGCGCAAGTTCGGCGGTGTTGGCCAGGGCGACGGCGATCCGGGCTCGCCCGTCGCACCCGGCGACGAAGCCGCCAGCGGGCCCGCGGGCAGTGGTCCCGGCGAGCACCTCCTCGAGGTCGACATCGCCGTCGAGGAGCTCGCGCGCATTCTCGGCGACGAGCTCGAGCTTCCCAACATCAAGCCGCGCAGCAAGGACGTCATCGAGGCCCAGCACGGGCGCTTCAGCGGCATCCAGCGCAACGGCCCCGAGTCGCTGCGCCACTTCCGTCGCACGTACCGCGAGGCGCTGCGCCGCCAGGTGGCGTCCGGCTCCTACAACTTCGCCAACCCGGTCATCATTCCCATCAAGGAAGACCGCCGTTACCGGTCGCGCCGCACCATCCACGCCCCCGAGACCAACGCCGTGATCATCTACGTGATGGACGTGTCGGGCTCGATGGGCGACGAGCAGAAGGACGTCGTGCGCAGCGAGTCGTTCTGGATCAATACGTGGTTGCGCCACCAGTACAAGGGCGTCACCACACGTTTCATCGTGCACGACGCCGAGGCGCACGAGGTCGACGAGCACACCTTCTTTCACACCCGCGAGAGCGGCGGCACGCGCATTTCGTCCGCGTACCAGCTGGTGGCCCGCATGATCGACGAAGAGTTTCCGCCCTCGGAGTGGAACGTGTACGTGTTCCATTTCTCCGACGGCGACAACTGGGGCGGCGGCGACACCCAGCTGTGCGTGGGACTCCTGCGCGACAAAATTCTTCCGGCCACGAACCTTTTCGGTTACGGCCAGGTGGCGAGCCCCTACGGGAGCGGCGCCTTCATCAACGATCTGGCCGGTCAGTTCAGCGGCGCGGACAACGTGGTGCTGGCCGAGATCGCGGGCCGCGAGGAGATCTACAGCTCGATCAAGCTGTTCCTGGGGAAGGGGCGATGACCATGCTCACCATGCAGGATCTGTCGCCCATCATCCGGGACATCGAAGGGCACGCGCGGAACTTCGGGCTCGATTTCTTTCCCGTCATCTTCGAGATGCTCGACGACGAGCAGATCAACATGGTCGCGTCCTACGGCGGCTTTCCGACCCGGTATCCGCACTGGCGCTTCGGCATGCAGTACGAATACATGCAGAAGAGCTACGGGTACGGGCTGCACAAGATCTACGAGATGGTGATCAACAACAACCCGTGCTACGCCTACCTCCTGAACTCGAACCAGCTTGTCGACCAGAAGCTCGTCATCGCGCACGTGTTCGCCCACTGCGACTTCTTCAAGCACAACGCCTATTTCCGGAACACCAACCGGCGCATGATGGACGAGCTTGCCAACCACGGGAACCGCATCCACGACTACATGTCGCGCTACGGGCAGAACGAGGTGGAGGATTTCATCGACACCTGTTCGTCGCTCGAGAACCTGATCGACGCGCGCCTCCTGTTCGAGGATACCGCGCGACAGCGCGGAAACACGGACGGTGACGAGCCTCCGGTGCGTGACGTTCCGCGTCTCCGCAGCAAGTCCTACATGGAGTCGTTCATCAATCCACCGGAACTCATCGAAGCGCAAAGACGCGAAATTGAAGAAATGAAGAAGCCCGCCCTGTCTGGCGGGGATCTCAAGGACGTGCTCGGGTTCCTGATCGAGCACGCGCCGCTCCCGAACTGGAAGCGCGACATTCTCTCCATGCTGCGCGAGGAGGCGTACTACTTCGCGCCGCAGGCACAGACCAAGATCATGAACGAGGGCTGGGCCTCCTACTGGCACGAGAAGATCATGACGCGTTGCGTGCTCAACGCCAGCGAGCTCGTCGATTTCGCCGATCATCACTCGTCGACACTCGCGGTGCACCCCGGCCAGCTCAATCCGTACAAACTCGGCTACGAGCTGTATTGCGACATCGAACGGCGCTGGAACACGGGGCGCTTCGGCAAGGAATACGACGAGTGCGACGACATCGCGCAGCGTGCGGCGTGGGACCGCCACACCGGCATGGGGATGGAGAAGATCTTCCAGGTGCGCGCGATCTACAACGACATGACCTTCATCGACGAATTCCTCACCGAGGAATTCTGCCGCGAGCAGAAGCTCTTCACCTATTCGCTGAACGAACGCAACAACCGCTACGAAATGGCGGACCGCGGGTTCGCGGCGGTGAAGGAGAAGCTCCTGTTTGCGCTGACCAACATGGGCCATCCGCACATCGCGGTCGTGGACGCCAACCACGAGAACCGCGGCGAGCTCCTCCTGCGCCACCGCTTCGACGGCGTAGAGCTCCGGCGTGACTTCGCCACGGCTACCATGGAGGCGCTGCAGCGCATCTGGTCGCGGCCCGTGCACCTGGAGACGGTGAGCGCGCAGGCGCCCCTTTTGCTCTCCTACGACGGCACCCGCCATTCCGAGAAGACGCTCATCGCGGAGACCGCCGCGGAAGTCACTGCCTAGCCTCTATTCCTCGATTGTCTCCGTCTCGAAGGCGTCCACACGCGCGCCCGGCTCTCTCCACGCGTCGGCGGGGAGCCCGGCCTTGATGCACGTCTGAGCGAAGAACTCCTCCGCGCTCCATCCGTAGTCCGTGGCCACCGAAGGGAGCAAGAGGCCGCGCCGGCCGCGTGCCGCCACGATCAAGCCATGGCGGCCGATCTCGATCTCACCCGGGCCGGACACGGGGACGGGAGGCGTGAGCAGGGAAATCTCGATGTGGAGACCGGGGACCTCGGCGGGGGACACGCTCG
>Ga0307281_10000472_pt1 | contig 10638 bp, 1 predicted proteins | sample ER_DNA_120_FD_194486 | JGI IMG/M metagenome (GOLD analysis project Ga0307281, IMG submission 194486) | Bulk soil microbial communities from the East River watershed near Crested Butte, Colorado, United States - ER_DNA_120 | ecosystem: Environmental > Terrestrial > Soil > Floodplain | place: USA...
TCGCTGACATCCGAATTCCCAATCGACGTGGCGCTGGGGAAGGTGGACTACCTCGAGGTGATGGGCTTCTCCAACCATCTGTTCACCTCGGAGGTCTGGTATCGCCTGCTGAACTGCGGGTTCCGGATTCCGGCCGGGGCGGGGACCGATGCGTTTCCCAACTTCGCCATGCTGCACGGGCCGGTGGGACTCGAGCGCGTGTACGTCCATGCTGGTCCGGTGCTGGACCACGCGCGCTTCCTGTCGGGGCTCAAAGCGGGGCACACGTTCGTCACGAACGGGCCGTTGCTGTCGTTTACGGTCGCGGGGCATGAGCCGGGAGAGGATATCGCGCTCTCTGCTCCCCGCTCTCTTCCCGTTCACGTCACGCTCCGCTCGATCGTCCCCGTCGACCATCTGGAGATCATCGGCAACGGGCGCGTCGTCGCATCGATTCCACTGGCGGGTGATCGCACCGCCGCCGACACGACGGTGGGGATCCCGCTGCAGGGGAGTAGTGGGTGGCTGGTGCTGCGCGCCCGGGGCGACGGTCCACGCGAGCCGGTGCTCGACCTGTACCCGTTCGCCTCCACCTCCCCGGTCTACGTCACGATCGATGGGGCGCCGGCGCGCTCGGCCCAGGACGCGCGCTTCTTCGTGCACTGGATCGACCAGGTGGTCCGCGCGGCCGCGTCCCGGACCGATTGGAATACCGCGGCGGAGCGCGACAGTACGTTGACTCTGTTGCACCGGGCGCGGGCGGAGTTCGTGCGGCGCGGCGGCGAGTAGGGCCGGGATCTCCCTCGGACCCTGGATGTGAAAACAGCCCGGCGAGCTTCGCCGGGCTGTTTTCGCGCCGTGGATACTGCGGCGGTGCTAGAGGATGTTGAAGGCGCTACTCCCGGCGAGCGGGAATGCCCCGGACTGCGCCGTGAGAGTGTAGCCCACGCCCGTGTTGTTGATGTTCAGGTCGTTGAACGTGGCCACGCCGTTGGAGACGGCCTGGGTCTTGGTGCCCGACAAGACACTGCCCCCACCGCCGGCGTTCACCCCCATCGCCACCGTAACGTTGCCGACGAACGTCGTCACCGTATTCTCGAACGCATCGCGCGCTGTGACTTCCACCGCCGGGGTGATCGTGGCGTTCGCCCCCGTGTTGGACGGCTGGACCGTGAACACCAGATGCGTGGCCGCGGCCGGCGTGATGTTGAACGTGGCGCTCGTCGTGCCGAGCACCGCGGGCGTGGTGGTCGTCGCCGACAGCGTATAGCCGGTGCCCGACTTGTCGATGCTCAACCCGCTGAAGGTGGCGACGCCACTGGCGGCGGTCTGGGTCGTCGTGCCCGACAGGACCGCACCCGCGGTCCCGGTCGCCGGCGTGATGGCGAGGTCGACGTCACCGGCGAAGCTGGTCGCGACGTTGCCCAGAGCGTCGAACGCCGTGACCCGGATGTTCGGACTGATGGATTGTCCCGCCGTGCGGTCACTCGGCGCGACGGTGAACACCAGGTGGTCGGCCGTCCCAGCGGAGATCGAAAACGCGGTACTGATGTCCGCGGTCAACCCGCCGGAGGTGGCCTGCAGCCGGTATCCGGTCCCCACCGCGTCGATGCTCAGGTCGCTGAACGTCGCGACCCCGCTGCTCACCGCCGCGGTCGCCGTGCCCGACAGGGTACCGCCGCCCGGGTTGGAGAAGATCGACACCGTGACGCTGCCCACGAACGTGGTGATGCGGTTGTGCAGGGCGTCTTCCACGTCGACCTGCACGGCCGGGGCGATGGCCACCCCCGCCGAGGCGGAGCTTGGATCCACGATGAACGCCACCAGCGCTGCCGCACCAGTGTTGATGGTGAACGTGCTGCTGGTCGCACCCGATAGGCCTGCGGCCGTGGCAGACAGCCGGTAGCCAGTTCCTTTCTTGTCGATACTCAAGGTCGAGAAGCTGACGACGCCGTTGACGGCGCTCACCGTTGTCGTGCCGGACAGGGTGGCGCCGGCGGTTCCCGTGGCGGCCGTAATCGTGACCGTCACCGGACCGTTGAAGCCGGTCAACACGCTGTTCAACGCGTCCCGGGCCTCGAGCGTGACCGTGGAAATCGCCTGCCCGGCGACCGTGGTGGTCGGCTGGGCAGTGAAGACGAGGCGATTCGCGGTCGTCGCGGTGACGTCGAAGGACGTGCTGGTGACGAATCCTGCGCCGGCCCCACCGGCGTCCGTCGCGTCCAGGGTGTGCCCGGTTTGCGCCACGTCGATGCTCAGATCAGAGAAGGTGGCGATGCCGGCGACCGCGGCCTTGGTCAGTGTGCTGGCGGACAGCACTCCGCCGGACGCGTTGGCGTCTGAAATGGACATCGTCACGTTGTCGACGAAGCTCGTGGCGGTGTTGCCGAACGCGTCGATCGCCTTCACTTCGACCTGGGGCGTGATGGACGCCAGGGCCGTCACGTTGGACGGCTGTACTGAATAGATGAGCTGCGCCGCGGCGCCGGGCGTGATGGTGAAGAACCCACTGATGGACGCCGTCAAGCCGTCGGCCACGTCCGTCGCCGTGAGCTTGTAGATACCGGACTTATCGATATTGAGGCCGTTGAACGTCGCCGTCCCCACAATGGCGGCGTGCGTGAGCGTCCCGCCCAGCGTCGCGGTCGGAGTCCCGGTGCCGCTGGTGATGGCGATCGTCACGTTGCCGCCGAACCCGGTCGCCACCTGGCCCGAGGCGTCGCGCGCCTCGACAGCGATGTCGGGGGCAATCGTGACCCCCGCGGCGGCGTTGCTCGGCTGCACCTTGAAGAACAGCCGCGTCGCGAGCGAGGGGATGATGGTGAACGAGGAGCTGACGACGCCCGTCACGCCACCGACCAGGGTGGTCGCAGTCAGCGAATACGTCCCCGTGAAGTCGATGTTCAGCGACGAGAACGTCGCGATCCCGCCCACCGCGGCTTTCGTCAGCGTGCCGCCGAGCGTTGCGCCGCCGTTCGGCAGCGTGATCGCCACGACGATGTTGTTCGAGAAGCTCGTGACGGTGTTGTTGAAGAAGTCCTGCGCCGCCACGCGCACCGCCGGCGCGATGTTCGCCAACGAAGTCGTCGTGCTCGGCTGCGTGATGAACGCCAGATGATTGACCGCCCCCGGCGTAATGTTGAAGGCGCTCGACTGCGCCGACAACACGCTCCCGTCACCCGCCTGGAGCTTGTATCCCGTCCCCACCTTGTCGAGGAACAAGGCGCTGAACGTCGCGAAGCCCGATATCGCGGCCACCGACGCATTGTTCGGCGTGGCGCCGCCCGGGTTCACCGGCAGCGTCAGCGTGACGAGGCTGGTGTAACCCGTGTTGATGTTGCCGATCGCATCCTTCGCTACAACCGTCACGTTCGGCGTGATCGTCGCCCCTGCTTGGGCGGCGGTCGGCTGGACGGTGAACAGGAGCTGCGTCACGGTACCCGCGTCGATGTCAAAAGCCGTGCTTACTCCGTCGGTGAGACTCCCGCTGGTCGCCGTCAGCGTGTACGCGGTGCCGGCGCTGTCGATCGAGAGACCAGAGAAGGTGGCGACGCCGGCGACGGCCAGGTGCGCCGCGGTCCCTGACAAGACCGCGCCGGTCTTTCCGGTGCCGCCGGTGATGGCGACCCCGACGCTCGCGGTGTAGGTCGGATCGGTGTTGCCCTGAGGATCCTGGGCGTTCACCGTGATCGTCGGGATGGCCACTCCCGCCGTCGTGGTGACCGGACTGACCGTGAAGATCAGCTTGGTCGCCGTGCCCGGGTTGATATCGAAGGTGCCGCTCGTCGCGTCGGCAAGCCCGCCGGCCGTGGCCTTCAGTGTGTAGCCGGTCCCGGACCGGTCGATGCTCAGGTTCGAGAACGTCGCCACGCCCGCGGTGGCCGTGACCGTCGCGGTGCCGGAGAGCGCGCCCGGCGCCGGCGTCCCGCCGTTCGTGCCGATCGCCATGGTAATGTCACCGGTAAAGCTCGGCACCGTATTCCCGAGCCCATCCTGCGCCGCCACGATGATCGGCGGCGAGATCGCCGCTCCTGCGGTGGTGCTGGCGGGTTGGACGGTGAACGCCAGCACCGACGCGGTGCCGGCCGCGACGTCGAACGAATTGCTCGCCCCGGCGCTCGCCCCGGTCGCGGTGGCCTGCAGCGTGTACCCGCTGCCCGCCTTGTCGATGTTGAGGTTCGAGAACGTCGCCACCCCGAGGGCTGCCGCGACGACCGACGTTCCGGACAGCGTGCCGCTGCTTGGATTGGCGGCAATCGCGACGGTGACGTCTCCGATGAAGGTGGTCACCGTGTTCCCGAACGCGTCTTGCCCCGCCACCAGCACGTTCGGCTGGATCGTGGCGCCCGCGACTGCGTTGGTGGGCTGACCGGTGAACACGAGCTGCGACAGCGCGGCCGGGGAGATGTCGAAGGTCCCGGACGTCACGTCGGTTAGCGAACCGGACGCCGCGTGCAATGTGTACCCGATGCCGCTCTTGTTGATGCTCAGGTTGCCGAACGTCGACACGCCGTGCACCGCGGCTACCGACGCCGAGCCCGAGAGCGTGCCGCCGCCGGGGTTCGCGCCGATCGTCATCACGATATTGGCGACATAGGCCGTGTCCACGTTGGCGAACGCATCCAGCGCCGACACGGTGACGGCGGGGGAAATCGACGCCCCGGCGATCGCACTCGTCGGCTGCTGCGAGAAGACGAGGTGCGTCGCCGCCGCCGGGGTGATCTTGAACGCGTCGCTCGTGGCCCCGGTCACGCCGCCTGCCGTCGCGCTGAGCGTGTACCCGTCGCCCACCTTGTCGATGCTGAGCGTCGAGAACGTCGCGACGCCCGCGGTGGCCGTCACGAGCGAGGTGCCGGACAATGTCCCGCCGCCGTTGTTGGTGCCGATGGCGATCGTGATGCCGCCCGTGAACCCGGTGGCGATGTTGTTCGTCCCGTCGAGCGCCTGAATCACCACCGCGGGCGCAATGGCCACACCGGCCACGGTGTTGACCGGCTGCACGAAGACGATGAGGTGCGTCGCCGTATTCGCGAAAATGTCGAACAGCGCGCTCGTGGCGCCTGTGAGCGCGCCCGAGGCGGTGTTCAGCGTGTAGCCGGTGCCGACCTTGTCGATGCTGGTGGTCGAGAACGTGGCCACTCCGGCCGCGGCCGCGACGGGTCCGCCGCCTGTCAGCACCCCCCCGCCGGCGTTGGTGCCGATGGTGAGCGTCACGTTGGCGGCGTAGGTCAGATCGACGTTCCCCAGCCCGTCCTGTGCTGCGACCGTGATCGCGGGCGTCACCGCCGCGCCGGCGGCCGTGTTCACCGGCTGCACCGTGTAGACGAGGTGCGTCGCTGCACCGGCGATGATGTTGAATGCACTACTCGTCGCTCCGGTGAGCGCGCCGGAGGCCGCGGTGAGGGTGTAGCCGGTGCCGCTCTTGTTGATGTTCAACCCGGAGAAGGTCGCGACGCCCGCGGCTGCGGCCACGGTGGCCGTCCCGGAGAGCACTCCGCCGCCCGGATTCGTACCGATCGCGATTGCCACGTTCGCCGTGTAGGCCGTAGCGACGTTCCCCTTCGCATCGAGCGCCGTCACCTTGACCGCGGGCGCGATCGCCGCCCCGGCCGTGGCGTTGCTCGGCTGCACCGTGAATACGACCCGCGTCGCCGCTCCGGGAACGATGTTGAACGTCGAGCTGGTCGCGTCGGTCAGGCTGGCGGCCGTCGTCGTGAGCGTATAGCCCGTACCGGCGCTGTCGAGCGACAGCGTGGAGAAGGTGGCGACCCCTGCGGCCGCCGCGAGACTCGCGGTGCCGGAGAGGGTGCCGCTGTTCGGATTCGTCCCGATGGCGACCGACACATTGCCCGTGAAGCTCGTGGCCACGTTGTCGAATTGATCCAGCGCCGTCACCTTGACCGCCGGCGTGATCGCCGAGCCCGCGGCCGTGTTGATCGGCTGGACCGTGAAGGACAGCTTCGCCGCCGGGGCGGGGGTGATGGTGAAGGTCCCCGAGGCCACCTGCGGCACGCCGCCCGAGGTCGCGGTTAGCGTGTACCCGATCCCCGACTTGTCGATGTTCAGATTATTGAACGTGGCGATGCCCGCGGCGGCGGCCTGGGTCAGCACGCCCCCCAGCGTGCCCGAGCCGGGGTTTGTGCCGATCGCCACCGTCACGTTGCCGGTGAACCCGGTCACGGTGTTGCCCGCCGCATCCTGCCCTGTGACGACGACGGCGGGGGCAATCGACGCCCCCGCGACCGCGTTTACGGGCTGCGTGCTGAACACCAGTTGCGCCAGCGGCCCGATCGCGACGTTGAATGCGCTGCTCGCCGGGGACGTGATCGCCCCCGCAGAGGCCCCGATCGTGTAACCGACGCCAGGCTTATTGATTATCAGGTTCGCGAAGGTCGCTACGCCGAGGACGGCGGTACTCGTCGCGGTGCCTGAGAGCGTCCCGGCGGCCGGGTTCGTCACGATGGCGATCGTGACACTGCCGCCGAACGCCGGCGTCGTGTTGCCCTGCGCGTCTTGCGCGGTTACCTGAACAGCCGGACTGATCGCGATCCCGGCCGAGACGTTCGACGGCTGGACCGTGAACGCCAGTTTCGAAACGGGCCCTGGGTTGATGTTGAAGGCGGTGCTCGTGGCCCCGGCGGGGGGAGCGCCGGCGGTCGGCGCAGCCGTCAGGGTGTATCCGGTGCCCACCTTATCGATGGTGAGGGCCGCGAACGCCGCGATCCCGGCGCTGGCCGTGACGGCCGTCGTGCCCGTGAGGGACCCGCCCACGGGATTTGTACCGATCGCCATCGTGACGCTGCCGGCAAAGCTCGTGGCCGTGTTGCCGAACTGGTCGCGTGCCGTGACCGTCGCGGCGATCGCCGCACCGGCCGCGCTGGTGGCGGGCTGGGTCGTAAAGGCGAGCACGCTCGCCGTGCCGGCGTTGATCGTGAACGTGACACTGGCACCGCTTGCCCCGCCACCGCTTGCCCTCAGGGTGTACCCAGCGGAGGCCTTGGTGAGGGTGAGATTCGTGAATGAGGCGACTCCGCTAACCGCCGTCGCGGTGGTGGTCCCGCTGAGCGTCCCGCCACCCGGATTCGTCCCTAGTGCCATGGTGATGACGTCGCCGAAGCAGGTCAGCGTATTTCCGGACGCGTCCTGCGCCGTCACCGTCGCGTTGATGGCCGTCCCGGCAGCCGTCGTCGTCGGCTGCGTCGTGAACGCCAACGTGATGACCGTGCAGGGGTTGTTCCCGTTGTCCGAATGACACGTCGCCGCCATGAGGGCGAGAGCAGCCGCCGATCCCGCGCGCGCGAGGCGAGCGGTGAACGGCGAGCGGCGGGCGCGAATCGACACCAACCTGTTATGGCGCATACGTTTTCCCTCGAGGGACGTGTAAACGGACCGGGGGGACCAAGCTACGCTTTCTAGCGACACTGTCTAGACCGCCAACTCGCAAGACCCCTTGGAGTTGTAAGTGACCGGCAATCAAGTGATTCATGGCCTGGGAGTTGGGCCAAACTGTCGCTCCAAAACGACACTCGTTCTTGCAGCCCGGAGGGAGGTGTCGGGAAGCGCCCCGACACCCGGCCGCAGGTCGTCCCGCTGCTCGGCTAGTTGATGTTGAATGCAGCGCTGAACGCCGGTGTGAGTCCGGCGGCCGTCGCTCGTAGCGCATAGCCCACGCCCGCCAGATTGATGCTCAACCCGGCAAACGACGCCACGCCGTTCGCCGCCGCCACCGTCGTGACCCCGGCGAGGGCACCACCGGACGGATTCGTGCCGATCGCCAGCGTGACATTCCCGACGAATCCGGTGGCGACGTTGCCTTGCGCGTCCAGCGCCGTCACGCGGATCGCTGGCGTGATCACTGCCGCCGCCGCCACACTGGACGGCTGGACGGTGAACAGGAGTTGGGTCGCCGCACCCGCCGTGATGCTGAAGGCGTCGCTCGTATCCGGCGCGAGCCCAGTGGCGCTCACCGCGAGCCGGTATCCCTGGCCGGACTTGTCGATCGTCAAGTCGTTGAAGTTCGCGACGCCCGCCGTGGACGCGACCGTCGTCGTCCCGGACAGAGTGCCGCCGCCGGGGTTCGTAGCGAACCCGATCGTCACGTTGCCCGTGAACGTCTTTACCGGGTTACCCAGGGCGTCGCGTGCCGTGACCTGGATCGTCGGGCCCAGGTTCCCGGGAATGATGGTCGTCGCGGTGGTCGAAGCAGGGTGCACGACGTAGGAGATGCGCGTCGCCGCCCCCGCGTTGATGGTGAACGGTGTGCTCGTAGTGCCCGCCACCGTCGGGCCCGTCGCCGACAGGCGGTACCCACTGCCGCTGTTGTCGATGCTCAGAGTAGAGAACGTGGCGACCCCCGCCACCGCGGCGACTGTCGTGGTTCCCAACAGCGTGGCCCCGGCCGTACCGGTACCGGCGGAAATGGTGACGGTCAAGTTCTCCGTGAAGCTGGTGGCCACCTGACCGGAGGCGTCCCGCGCGGTGACCTTGACCGCCGGCGCGATCGATGTGCCGGCGGTGGTGGTGGAGGGCTGCACCGAGAACGAGAGCTGCGTTGCCCGGGTGGACGTGATGTCGAACGGACCGCTCGTCGCTCCGCCCAGCGCCCCGGATGCGGCCGACAACGTGTACCCGGTCCCGGCGAGGTTGAAACTCAACGTCGAGAAGGAGGCGATGCCGCCCGCCGCGGCCACAGTGACCGTCCCTCCGAGCAGGGCCCCCGTGGGGTTGTTGGCGATCGCCAGCGTCACGTTGCCGGTGAAGCCAGTGGCCGTATTGCCCTGAGCGTCGCGCGCCGTCACCTCGACCTTTGGAGTGATGGCGGTGGCCACGGTCGCGGTGGAAGGCTGCAGCGAGAACACCAGGTGCGTCGCGGTGCCCGGCGTAACGGTGAAGAATGCACTGGTCGAGGACGTGAGTCCCCCGGCCGTGGCGGTGAGCTTGTAGCCGACCGCGGCTTTGTCGATCGCCAACCCGGTGAATGTGGCGACACCCGAGCTCGCGGCCACCGTGGTCGTGCCGGAGAGACTGGCGCCCGCCGCGCCCGTTCCACCGGTGATCACCAGTGTCACGCTGCCCGAATAACTCGTCGCCGTCTGGCCCGATGCGTCACGCGCGGTCACCTGAATCGCCGGGGCGATCCCCGCTCCGGCGATGGCATTGGACGGCTGGATGGTGAAGAACAGCTGCGTACCGACCGATGCGATGATGTTGAACGGCGTACTGGTCGCGCCGGTGAACCCGACGGCGGCGGCGGTCAGCGTGTACCCGGTGCCGATGTTGTTGAGCGACAGCGCCTGATAGCTCGCCACCCCGTTGACCGCGGCGAGGGTCCGTGTCCCCGCGAGCGTACTGCCGCCGGGATTCGCCCCCAGACTCACGGTGATGTTCCCATTGAACGCCGTCGCCGTGTTGCCCAAGGCGTCACGCGCCGTGACCTTCACGGCGGGCGCGATATTGGCGTTCGTCGTGGCCGTCGTGGGCTGCACGGTGAACGCGAGCGTCGTGGCCGCCCCAGGAATGATGTCGAACAGCGCGCTCGTCGCCCCGGCGAGTCCGCCGGCCGAGGCGGAGAGGGTGTAGCCCACGGCGCTCTTGTCGATGCTGAGCGTGGTGAACGACGCCACGCCGGCCGAGGCGCCTACCACCTTGGTGCCGGAGAGGGCGCCGCCGCCCGGGTTCGCCGCGAGGGCCAGGGTCACGTTGCCTGCGAACGACGTCGCCGTATTCCCGAGCGCGTCGTGGGCGGTGACGACGATCGCGGGCGCGATCGCCGTGCCGGCCGACGCCGTACTCGGCTGCACGGTGAAGCCAAGCTCCACGGCTGCCCCGGCGGTGATGTCGAACGGCGCGCTGGTAGCGCCCGTCAACGCTCCCGACGAAGCCGACAAGGTGTAACCCAAGGCGGTCTTGTCGATACTGAGGCTCGAGAACGTCGCGATGCCGCCTACCGCTCCCACCGACAGAGTTCCGGACAGCGATCCGCCGCCGGGGTTGGCCCCAATGGTCAGCGCCACGCTACCGGCGAAGGTCGGCACCGTATTCCCGAGCGCGTCCTGGCCTGTCACGCTGGCCGTCAGGTTCGAGCCTGCGACCGCGCTGGATGGCTGGGTCGTGAAGGCGAGTTTGCTGACGACCCCGGCCGCGATGTCGAACGCGGCGCTGGTGGACCCGGTGAGGCCGGCGCCCGTGCTGGACAGCGTGTAGCCGGTGCCGGTCCGGTCGACACTCAAATTGGCAAACGTGGCCACGCCCGCTACGGCGGCGACGGTGGCCGTTCCCGAGAGCGTGGCCCCGGCGGTTCCCGTGCCGGCGGTGATCGTCAGCGTCACATTTCCCGTGAAGCCGGTCACGACGTTTCCCGAGCCGTCCTTCGCGGTCACCGCCGGGGCGAGGCTGGCGCCTGCGGTGGTGGACGAAGGCTGGACCGTGAACACCAGGTGGCTCGCTTGTGCCGCCGTCACGTCGAATGCAGCGCTCGTGGCCCCCGTCGGCCCCGTCGCGGACGCGGATAGGGTGTACCCAGAGCCTGCCTTGTCGATGCTGAGGTTGGAGAACGCGGCCACTCCCGCGACCGCGGCCACCGCGGTGGTGCCCGCGAGGTTCCCCGCCGCAGGGTTGTTGTCGATGGCGACGGTCACGTTCCCCGTGAACCCGACCGCC
>Ga0307281_10000473_pt1 | contig 10622 bp, 9 predicted proteins | sample ER_DNA_120_FD_194486 | JGI IMG/M metagenome (GOLD analysis project Ga0307281, IMG submission 194486) | Bulk soil microbial communities from the East River watershed near Crested Butte, Colorado, United States - ER_DNA_120 | ecosystem: Environmental > Terrestrial > Soil > Floodplain | place: USA...
CGCCATCGAGAGCCTCCGCTGCTGCTGTTGTCTTTGAACACCACCAGCGTAGCGAGGGCTCTCGCTCTCTTGCTCAGCCCCGATCGCGCCTCACTCCGCGCCCAGGCCCAGTGTCACGGACGCTTCTGGACGACATCACCGCGGCGCGCAGTCACCGCGAGCACGGGCCGCGTCGTGGCTCAGTCCGGATCGCTGCGGCGAGTCCGGTATCGAAGCCAGAGGCCGAGCCCGAGTCCGGCGCCCGCGGCCAGGAGCGCGATGATCGGCCCGTACCGAACCCAGCCGACGATCCCGGAGAAGAGCGCTGCAGGCAGCCATGCCCAGTGGATCGGTTCTGGAGTCTTCGGCATCGGTCTCGCTGTCAGGCCAGGTCGTCCGCAACGATCAGCTGTTCGCGCACGACCGACACGACCTCCAGCGCGCGGCCGAGTCGGTCCGCGAGCGACGCGATGACCTCCTCCGGCCGGCCGGTTCCGAGGGCGGGATCGAACCGCGTCCGCGCCCGGACGCGAACGGGTGCGCCGGGATCGACCACCCGGACGTCGACCAACAGCGGCCGCAGGTCGTAGGTGACGACAGCGGTCCCCTTCGCACGCTCGCGCGGGAGCGTCCTGGCCGCTAGGAGCCCCGCGCAGGCGATCGTCAGCGCTGCGATGTCGGTCTCCCCGAGTGCGATCCGGTAATCCGCGGCGACGACCTGGCCGGCGAGCGGCGGCGCCCCGAGCCACACGTCGAACAGGTCGACCAGGTGCCAGCCGTCGGGCAGGCCGTCGGCGATCCGGTCGCGCACCACCGAGCGCGGCACCAGCTCGGTCAGGACGATGTCGGCGAGCTCGCGCTCGGCCGCGATCCCGACCTGGAGCGGCGCCCCGAACGCGACGCGTCCTCGTGCACGGCCGGACGGACGGAAGAGCGGCAACGCGGTCGTCTCCATCACCCGCTCGAACGCATCGCCCAGCTCGCGACCTCCGAGCGCCGGAGCATCCGCGTCGCGTGCCAGGACGAGCCGCCAACGCTGGCGGGCGGGCGCGGGCGGCTCGTCGGGCGGCTCGGACCGATCGGTCGTCATCGCTGGGCCACGTTCCACGTCTGGTAGTCTGCGGCACGATGGACGAGGCCGCGTCGCAGACCGTGCCAGGTCCGGCGGACCCGCTGGCTCGCTGGGTGGCTGAGCTCCCAGCGCCGCCGTTCGTCGACGGCTCAGGTGGCCAGGACCGCGGTCGCTTCGTCCCGCTCTCACCACGGGTCGCCGTCCTGATCGCGGCCGCGATCGTCGTCGGTCTGCTGCTGTGGATGGCCCGTGACGCGGTCCGTCCGTTCATCATCGGCCTGCTGTTCGTCTATCTGCTCGACCCGCCGGTCCGCTGGCTGGTGCGGCGCGGCCTCCGCCGGACGCTCGCCATCGTCGTCGTCTACGTGGTCGGGATCGTCGCGGTGGTCGGCTTCATGACCTTGACCCTGACCCCGCTCGTCAACGAGGTCCTGCGGTTCATCGCCGACTTTCCGAAGCTCGCCGCCGACCTCGACGCGCAGCTCCAGCGGCTGGGCGAGTTCTACGCGCATCTCCAGATCCCGATCGCGATCCGGGAATGGGTCGACAGCCTCATCTCGGGGATCGGCTCGGGCGGCGGAGGCGGCGGGCTCGACCTGACCGTCTTCCTCCCGCTCGTGACCGGCGCCGGCAGCCTCATCGGCCTGGTGTTCGGCTACCTCATCCTGCCGGTCTGGGTCGCCTACATCCTCAAGGACAAGGTGCTGCTCGTGTCGAACTTCGACCAGGCGCTTCCGGCAAGCTGGCGATTCGACGTCTGGGCGATCATCAGGACCGTCGAGCGGATCTTCGGGCAGTGGGTCCGTGGCCAGCTGATCCTCGGCTTCTCGGTCGGCGTCCTCACGTTCATCGGGTTGACGATCCTGAGCCAGCTCGTCGATCCGATCTTCGGGCGGTACGCGATCCTGCTGTCGATCATCGCCGGCGTGCTGGAGCTGGTGCCGATCATCGGCCCGATCATCTCGGCGGTCCCGGCCGTCCTGCTCGCAGCGACCGCCGGCATCGCGGCCATCGTCGCGGCACTCGTGATGTACACACTCGTCCAGCAGCTCGAGAACAACTTCCTGGTGCCCAAGATCCAGGGCACCGCCGTCGAGCTCCATCCGGCGGCGGTCATGTTCGCGATCATCGTCGGCGGGTCGCTCGCCGGCCTGCTCGGGGCGATCCTCGCACTGCCGATGACCGCCGCCTTCCGCGATGTCGTGCGCTACCTCTTCCGGCGGCTGAGCCCGAACGAGCCCGAAGCGCTCGCCATGTCGTTGCGGAACATCGGGATGGGGCCGATCGATGGCTGAGACGATCCATCCCTACAAGGTCCTGCAGGTCGATCCCGAGGCGGAGGACGAAGTCATCCAGGCGGCCTACCGACGGCTGGCACGCAAATACCACCCGGACCTTGCCGAAACGCCCGAGGCGGCGGCGCGGATGTCCAGGATCAACGCGGCCTGGGAGCTGATCGGCGATCCGGCGGCCCGCCGGGCGTTTGATCGCAAGCGCGCGACCGAGGCGGCGACGACGGGCCGGGCCGGCGAGACCGGGAACCGATCGAGCGCGGCTGGTACGACTGCCCCCGGCCGGCCGGCGCCGGTGACGCATCCGCTCGGCACCAAGCCGCCGTCGTCCCCCCAGCCCGGGCCAGCCGCACGCCCGCCGGAGACGGTTTCGCGCGACTGGACGTCCGGGCGCTCGACGCAGGGCAGCGGCTACGACGATTCGATGCGCACCGCCCAGGGCTTCGCCGCCGCCGGGCCGCCACCGGGTCGGCCAACCGGGACCGTCCTCAACTTCGGCCGGTACGCGGGCTGGTCCCTCGGCGAGGTTGCGCGCCGCGATATCGAGTACATCGAGTGGCTCGACCGCGCACCGATCGGGCGAAACTACCGGCAGGAGGTCGACGACATCCTGCGCTCGAGCGGCCGCCGCCGGTCGGCCGAGGCGGAGGACGCCGACCGGCGCGGCCTGTACCGGCGGCGTTAGGGCCCGGCGCTCGATCCCGGCGTGCTCGCCGGCGCCGGCCCGGGCGGCAGCGGCGCGGTCATCGGACCGACCCGGATCGACCGATCGACGACGCGCCCGATGGTCGTCCCCTGGATGAGGAGCGTGAACAGCACGACCCCGAAGGTGATCTCCTGGAGGAGGTCGCGCTGCGGGACATCGGCCGGCAGCGAGAGGGCCATGGCCACGGCCACCGCCCCGCGCAGACCGGCCCAGAACAGGATGTTGAGCCAGCCGGCCGACAGGACTTCCGCCATGCCGGGTCGAGGGGCAAGGCGCGAAGCCCCGCCGAGCAACAGGTAGACCACGAGGGCCCGGCCGAGCAGGATCCCGCCGATGCCCCAGGCGATCGGGCCGATCGAGTCGAGCAGCCGCGCGGGCGGGATCGCCAGGCCGACGAGCAGGAAGACCACGGCGGTCAAGAGGTAGGCGAAGAACTCCCACACCGTATCGATGGCATCCGAGCCGGACTCGGACATCGTTCGCCCGGGCCCGAGGTTGCCGAGCACGATCGCGGCGGTGACCGTGGCGATCACGCCGGAGAAGTCGAGCTGGTCGGCCAGGATGTAACTCCCATAGGCGAGGACGACCGTGATGGTCAATTCGACCAGGTGTTCGTGGACCAGACCGATCGCGCGCGTGGCCACGTATCCCGTCACCAGCCCGATGGCGAGGCTGATCGCGACGGTCCCGACGAAGGCGACCACGGCCTCGCCCGGACCGATGGGCGTGTGGACGGCCGAGACCGCGATGGCGAACAGGACGAGCCCCGTGCCATCGTTCAGCAGGCTCTCGCCGTCGACCATCGTGGACAGCGCCTCGGGAACCCGCAGTCGCTTGAAGGTCGCGACGACCGCGGCCGGGTCCGTGGCCGAGACCATCGCCCCGACGATGAACGCCAGATCCAGGCGCAGGCCGGTCGCCAGGTTGAGGACGATCGCCGTGATCGCGGCCGAGATCAGCACGCCCGGCACGGCCAGCAGCCCAAGACCACCGAACCAGAGGCGGAGGTGGCGGATCCGCAGGCGGTAGGCGGCCTCGAAGACCAGCCCCGGCAGCAGGACGAGGAGGACGACCTCGGGTGAGACGTCGACGCTCGGGTAGCCCGCCGCGCTCGCGCCGATCCCGACGAGGAGGCCGGCGACGACGAGCGCGACCGTGTACGGCAGTCGGAGGGGTCGGGCGATGATCGCGACGAATGCCGCCAGCCCGAGCAGACCGACGAACAGCTCGACCGCGTGCGGGATCGCCGCCTCATCCATCAGGCGGTCACCAGGATCGGCGCGTCCTCACCAGGCGGCCCTGGTCTGGCGTATGTTGATGCTCTGGAGGATGCCTAATCCGGCGGCCACGCTGACCAGCGACGCGCCACCGTGGGTCACGAACGGTAGCGGGATCCCGGTGATCGGCATCACGCCGAGGACCATCCCGATATTGACGATGAGCTGGAACAGGATCATCGATGCCACGCCCCCCGCGAACAGCGTCCCGAACGCGTCACGCGACCGCCAGCCCGCGACGAGGACCCGCCACAACAACAGGATGAACAGCGTGAACAGCACGATCGCACCGATGAACCCGAGCTCTTCCGACAGTGTGGCGAAGACGAAGTCGGTGGCCTGGACGGGCAGGAGGTCGCCCTGGGTCTGGGTGCCGTTGGTGAGCCCCTTGCCGAAGAAGCCGCCCGACCCGACGGCGATCTGCGCCTGGTGGAGCTGGAACCCCGCGCCCTGGATATCCGGGTTGGCGTCCAGGAAGTCCGTCAGGCGGGCCTTCTGATAGTCGCGCAGCAGGTACGTCCACGCGATCGGGATCATCGCAACGACCGCCAGGGCCAGCGCGGTCAGCCACCGGAGGCTCGCGCCCGACATCCAGAGCATGCCGGCGAGGATCGCTCCGAAGACGAGCGACGTGCCAAGGTCGGGCTGGAGCATGACCAGAATGAGCGGCGGACCGACCAGCAGGCAGGCACCGACGATCGGCACCGGGGAATCGAGCCGCCCTTCCCGAGAAGCAAGATAGCTGGCAAGCACGATGATCATCAGGATCTTCGCGATCTCGCTGAACTGGAATGCCAGCGGACCGATCGAGATCCATCGGGCGGACCCGCCGACCCCGTCACCCAGGGCGAGGGTCGCGATCAACAACCCGAGCTGGATCGCGTAGATCGGCCAGGCCAACGTCTTGAGCCAGTGATAGTCGAAGACCGTCGCGACGATGAACACCACCACGGCGATGGCCGCCCACATGAGTCCGCGGCTGAAGGTCGCTGCGCCGCCTTCAAGACTGTTCGAGTAGGCCATGACCAGGCCGATCGCCACCAGGAGACCAGCGTACGTCGTGAGCTGGAGGTCGTAGGACCGCCACGCCGCGCCCACCGACTTCGCCGCCCAGTCGCTGACACGTGCGGGTTCGGCTCGGATGACGCCCATCAGTTGCTCTGGTAGAAGTTGCCGCGATGCAGCAGGTTCGGCAGTCGGTAGTCGTGCTTGATGCCAAAGTGCAGCTGGAAGAAGTACTTCACGATCTCCGTGCCCACGTTGCCCTTGGTACGCGAGTCATAGGCAAAGGCAAGGACCACGAGCTGCGAATCGGCGTTATTGAACGATCCGTGCTTCGGGTCCTTGGGGACGAAGCCGACGAACCACGAGTGGAACGGCAGCCGGCCCTTGCTGTCGCGCGTGCCGAACTCGGCCGTCCCGGACTTGCCGGCGATCTTGATCGGCATGTCGACGAGGTTATAGGTGTGGCGGAGGAGGACGACGTTGCGGGCCGCGTTGCGCATGATCCTGAGCACGTTCGGCGCGACCGCCATCTTGTGGAGCACCTTCGGCGCGAAGGGCCGGACCACGGTCCCGTCCGGGCCTACGATGTCGTGGACGACCTGCGGTTGGTACACGGTCCCGCCGTTGGCCAGCGTTGCGTAGGCGTTGATCAGCTGGAGCGGGGTGACCACGTCGTAGCCCTGTCCGATGCCGGCCTGGTAGACCTCACCGGGGAAGATCTGGTCGCCGAGGGTGCCCTGCTTCCACTGGTTCGTCGGGACGATCCCGGGAACCTCGTTCGGGAGGTCGACGCCGGTGAGCTGGCCGAAGCCGTACTGCTTCGCCCAGTACCCGAGTCGATCGATCCCGAGTTTGCCGGCCATCTGGAAGAAGAACGTGTCGCTCGAGTGACCGAACCCGCAGTAGATCGTGCATGACCCGAACCCCATGTGGTTCCAGTCGTAGAACCGGGTCGATCCGAGCGTCAGGTAGGGGTGCGTCTGGATCTTCGTCTTGTCGGTGATCTTCTTGTCGGCGAGGACGCCAGTCCCGGTGACCAGCTTGTACGTGGAGCCCGGCGGGAAGTGCTCCTGGATCGCGTGGTTGAGGAGTGGCTTGTCAGGGTTGTTCAACAACTTGGCGTAGTCGGCGTTACTGATGCCCTTGGCGAACTGGTTGTTGTCGTAGGTAGGCAGGCTGACCATCGCCAGGATCTCGCCCGTCTGCGGGTTCATGGCGATCACGACGCCACGCTTGAGCCCGACCGTCTTCATCGCCCAGATCAACGCCTTTTGTGCCTGCTGCTGGTCCGTGGTGTCGATCGTTAGGGTGAGCGAGTCACCTGGCTTTGGCGGGGTGACCGTCTGGAGCACCTGCGTGCGACGGCCCGACGCGTCCTGTTCAACGCTCTCGCTGCCGTAGGTCCCCCGGAGCTGGGTTTCGTAGACCTCCTCGACACCGGCCTTGCCGATCAAGTCGTCGGGAAGGTAGCCGAGCGCCTTGAGGGTGGCGAGTTGGCCGCCCGAGACCGGTCCGCTGTAGCCGAGGATCTGCGACATCAGTGGTCCGTCGGCGTACTCCCGCCGTGCTTCGACATCGACCTCTACACCAGGAAGGTCGTCGCCGGCTTCGGAGATCAGTCGCGCGGTCGGGACATCGACGTCGCTCGCGATCCGGACGAGGTCGAAGGTCGATCCAGGGTTGCCGTCGATCGTGGCGTTGATATCGGCCGCCGGCATGCCGAGCAGTGCGGCCAGCCGATCGACGACGACGGGTCGCTGTTCGACGGTCATGTCCGACGGCCGCAACTTGACGACGAAAGTGGGGACGTTGGTGACGAGCGGTCGCCCGTAGCGGTCGTAGATCAAGCCACGAGGCGACCGGATCGCCTCGAGCACCGTCCGGTTATGGACCGCGAGGGTCGCGAGACGACCGCCATCCACGATCTGGAGATAGAAGAGGCGCGCCGCCAAGCCGCTGACACCGATGACCACGATCAGCGCGAACGTCAGGAAGCGCGACAGGCTACGGACCGGCTTCGGACGCTCGTCGAGGAACGCCGTCACCAATCGACCCGTTCGGTTTCGATCCGGCGATCGTGGATGGAGACCGCGAGCGGGCCGATCAAAGCGGCAAGGAGTGTGTCGTAGACGACGCCGGGCAGCAGGATCGAGACAGGGTCGACGACCAGGATCGCCGAGCGCAGGACGTTGAAGGCGAGGTACAGGATCATCGAGTAGACCAGGCTCAGAAGGAGGGTGGCCAAGATCGGAACGATCGGCCGAATGCGGACAAGGAGATGGCTGAGGACCGCCGTCGCGCCCATGCATAGGAGGAGCGCGAATGCGGTCGAACCGAGCGGCCGTGCTGCAAGGACATCGAGGACCAGGCCCCCAACGAAGGCCCAAACAAGACCCGCCTCCAGACCGATCGCCACGGTGACGACGGTGCCGACGACGAGAACGAGATGCGGCTGTGCCGCTTCGACCCGAAGGTACGGGCCCACGGTCAGTTCCATCAGGGCCGTCACCGTCGCACCGACCGCGGCGAGCAGCAGGGTCATCGAGCGGGTCGGTCCTCGGCTGATCGGCCTAAGGTCGCGCCCGCCCACACGGTCCCTTCAGGTGTCGGTCGAACGGCGGCGACCTTGCAAGGAAGTATCCCACGGACGACAGTCAGGGGCAACGGACATCCGGGCGTCCAATCGTCCTGCTGCCCCCACAACCCGAACGTTGCCGAAACGCGGAAGGGTTCTGTCGTGCGTGCGCTCGGTCGTTTGGTTTCACGTGAAACGGTCGGCTCACGATTCACCCGACCGCACCGGGTGTTTCACGTGAAACGAGCAAGCGATTTCGGGTCCCTCCGAGTGAGCCGTGGTGAAGGGATGCATACGTGGGGGTAGATCGCCCGGGTTCAGACTTCGTCCGTCCCCCTTCGATCGAGGTTCACCGGCTCACGATGGTAGAATCAGGCACTGTGAGACCTATCCGAGCAGGGCGCTGAGTGGGGCAGACGATCGCCTGCGCGAATCAAAAAGGCGGCGTCGGCAAGACCACGACGGTCGTGAATCTCGGGAGCTACCTCGCCCTCGCGGGTGAGCGGGTCCTGGTCGTCGACCTGGATCCCCAGGGCAACGCCACCAGCGGTCTTGGCCTGGATCGCAACGCGGTCGAGCGCTCCGTCTACGACGCGGTCGTCGACGGTGCCCGATTGGGCGACCTGACGGTGCCCGGACCGATCGACGGGATGGACGTGGTCCCATCGGCGATCGCCCTTGCCGGAGCAGAGGTCGAGCTGGCGCCGATGGAAGGGCGAGAACATCGATTGGCGCGACTGCTGGCCGACGTCGAGATCGACTACGACTACCTGCTGGTCGACTGCCCGCCGTCACTCGGGTTGCTGACCGTGAATGCCCTGACTGCCGCCGATTCGGTGCTGATCCCACTGCAATGTGAGTACTACGCCCTGGAAGGATTGACCCAGCTGCTTGCGACGCTCGACCTCATCCGCGACCACCTCAACCCGGACCTGGCCATCAAAGGCGTGGTGCTGACGATGTACGACGCCCGCACGCGGCTGTCGGCGGACGTGGCCGGCGAAGTCCGGCGTCATCTCAGTAGCCATGTCTACACGACGGTCATCCCGCGCAATGTCCGGTTGTCCGAGGCACCGAGTCACGGCAAGCCGATCTCGAGCTACGCGCCGGAGTCGACCGGCGCATCGGCCTATGCCGCGCTTGCGGTCGAACTGAGAACGCGAGACGGGCGGATCGAGCCACCCGGTCCAGACGAGGAGGCGACGATGGTGGTGGCGTCATGACGGTCCGACCCGACCGGCCCCAGGGCCTGGGTCGCGGTCTGGCGTCGCTGATCCCGCAGCGCGGTCCCGGCCAGCCCACGACCATCGACATCGCGATCGCGCGCGTGCAGCCGAACCCGCATCAGCCTCGAAAGCGCTTTGACACCGAGGGTCTGGCGTCGCTTACCGCGAGCATCGCCGAGCACGGCGTCCTACAGCCGATCCTGGTCACCGAGACCATCGACGGCTACCAGCTCATCGCCGGCGAGCGCCGTCTTCGGGCGGCCCAGGCGGCCGGTCTCGAGCGCATCCCGGCAGTCATCCGACAGCTCGCGGACCGCGGCCAGCTCGAGCTCGCGCTCGTGGAGAACCTCCAGCGCGAGGATCTCGACCCGCTCGAGACCGCCGCGGCGTATCGGCAACTCATCGATGAGTTCGGGTTCAGCCAGGACGAGGTCGCGACCCGGGTCGGGCGAGCCCGGTCCACCGTGACGAACACGCTTCGCCTGCTCGATCTGGCACCGGGCATCCAGGCGGCCATCGCCGATGGGCGTCTGACCGAGGGCCACGGGCGCGCCCTGGGTGGCCTGCCCACCGAGCTCCAGGACCGAGTCCTCGATTCGGTCATCGGGCAGGAACTGTCCGTCAGACAGACCGAGGAACTCGTCCGGCGCCTCCGCGAACCGAAGCCCGAACCGGCCGGTCCGACCAGACGCGTCGCGGATCCCGATCTCGAGCGGGTCGAGGAGGACCTGCGCCGAGCGCTCGGGACCAAGGTCAGCCTCGCCCGATCGAGGAAAGGCGGACGGATCGTCATCGAGTACTACAGCGACGAGGAGCTCGGACGGCTCTACGAGCGGCTGACCGGGGAGCCACGTGACCGAAGCCACCAGTCCGACCCCCGCCAACGCCGGAGGTGGCCGTGCCAAGCGCTCCAAGGCCTCGGCCTCGGACTACACGGCTGCCAGCATCCAGGTCCTCGAGGGTCTCGAGGCGGTCCGCAAGCGGCCCGGGATGTACATCGGCTCGACCGATGCGCGTGGCCTGCATCACCTGGTTTGGGAAGTCGTCGACAACTCGATCGATGAGGCGATGGCGGGCCAGGCGACGACCATCCGCGTCACGATCCGCAACGATGGCATGGTCACCGTCGTCGACGACGGCCGAGGCGTGCCGGTCGGCAAGCACTCGACGGGCAAGGACGCCCTCGAGGTCGTCCATACGGTCCTCCACGCCGGCGGCAAGTTCGGTGGCGGCGGATACAAGGTCTCGGGCGGTCTGCACGGCGTGGGGGTCAGCGTTGTCAACGCGCTGTCCGCGTGGATGCGCGTCGAATCGGCTCGCGACGGCGCGATCTGGGCGCAGGAGTACCAGCGCGGCAAGCCGACGGGCCCGGTCAAGAAGGTCGGCCCGCAGGGCAACCGTCGGGGAACGACGACCAGCTTCATCGCCGATCCCGAGGTGTTCGAGACGATCGAGTACTCGTTCGAGCTCATCAGCCAGCGCCTTCGCGA
>Ga0307281_10000474_pt1 | contig 10595 bp, 12 predicted proteins | sample ER_DNA_120_FD_194486 | JGI IMG/M metagenome (GOLD analysis project Ga0307281, IMG submission 194486) | Bulk soil microbial communities from the East River watershed near Crested Butte, Colorado, United States - ER_DNA_120 | ecosystem: Environmental > Terrestrial > Soil > Floodplain | place...
TTCATGAAGAACCTCTTGCCAGTGAACCTCTCGGAACTCCTTAACATCGAACCGTCCAAGGCACCACCCACAACGGAGGCAGAAGTGGATCTAAAGAAGCTGTGCACGCTTCTTGGTCTCGATGCGGCTTCGACCGAAGAGCAAGTACTCGCCAAGCTGGGTGAGATGGCCTCGGGCGTCGTGAAGCTGACCGAAGACAACAAGAAACTGACTGACGAGATTGCAACACTTAAGAAGGATCCAACTGAGGGTCTTGACCCTGAGCTTATGCGGCTAGTTGAGGCGAGTCCTGCGTTTGCAAAGGTCCTCAATGACATGAAGGAAAAGGACCAGAAGCTCACCGAGATGCAAACTGCAATGCGTCTTACTGAGGTGAACTCGCAACTCGCTGAACTTCAGCGTGGTAAGGTATTTGCACTTGCCCCGTCCGTCAAGGATAATGTTCGAGGCATCATGTTGAAGTCGTCTCCTGAAGCCTCTAAGACGCTGTTCGAATTCCTTGCGCAGGTAATGGACGGAACGGCTATGGTCGATCTGTCTGAGCGTGGATACTCTGGTCGTCGTCTTGATGATGTTGATATTACTAAGCGTTTCAACGATATGGTTCAGCAGTACATGGAGAAGAACAAGTCGGACTTCGGTGCAGCTGTTGAGGCTATTGCTCGTGAAAACCCACAGATGTTCAACGACTACCGTGAAGCGTCTTACCAGTTCAAGGCATAAGGGGAGGTGAACTAAATGGCTGGAGCAAACTACGTACTCGACAAGCCATTCGATGTCCTGTCAACCTACAACAGCTCTGCAGCTGCTGGTGTTCTTGCGTATCGTTGCGTTGTACTAACTACTCCTGCAGGCAAGATTGATCTGAATGCTACTGCTACGGTGTTTAGCATTGGCGTTGTTCAGGAAAACGTCGATGCGGTTAAGGTTGCGACTGGTAAAGTCGTAGCTGACGTCCGACTGATGGGTATCACTAAGGTTCGTGTGTCAGATACACCTGGTACGATCTTGCTTGGTTCTAGAGTTGCACCTAGTGGTACTGGTGCTAACGCTGGTGGTGTCAAGCTTGCCGTTACGAGTAACGCTGTGCTCGGTATTGTGGTTGGTCCCGTGCCGATCGGTACACCTGCCGCTGGTGATCTCATCGACGTGATGCTGACGCCTGGCGTTGGCGCAATCCTATCGTAACCTGAAGGGAGTGAAATAAGTGCCAGTTTACAACCCGACAGGTTCCGGTAACGTCCATATTGATCAGATCCTTACGCAGATCAGTCTTGGATGGCCAAACAATGGTCTCGTAGGAGAACAGCTCTTTCCTACCGTGTCTGTCAATAAGCAGTCGGATAAGTACTTCGTCTTCGGTCGTGAAGGTTGGAGTGTTCAGAACGACGTACGTGCACCGGGTACTGAGGCGAATGAGATCCCAGGCATTGCGCTGTCGACCGATACGTACTTTGCGCAGGAGCACTCGCTTCAGATTCCGGTGACGGACGAAGAGCGTTGGAATGCAGATAGTCCCTTGTCCCCGGACCGTGATGGTGCCGAACTCGTGACCTCCAAGATCTGGCTTGGTCGTGAGAAAGCCATGCAGTTGCTTGCGACTACCGCCGCAAACTACTCGTCTGGCAATACGATTACACTGTCAGGTACTTCACAGTTTAATGACTACGTTAACTCGGATCCGATTTCAGTTCTTCGAACGGGTAAGTCTGCTGTTCACGCACGTATCTTCCAAGCACCAAACACAACGGTAATTCCCTATCAGGTCATGACGATCTTGGAAGATCACCCGGACTTTATCGAACGCATTAAGTACTCAGAACGAGGTATTGTCTCTTCGGAGCTTATCTCTGCAGTGCTTGGTATTGATAAGATCATCATTCCAGGTGTCGGTATTGACAGTGCCCTCTTGGGTCAAGCTCCTTCGCTCGGATACCTTTGGGGTAAGGACATCGTTATGGCGTGGGTTCCTCCTCGTCCTGGCTTGAAGGTTCCTGCCTTTGCATATGAGTTTGGTTGGAAAGGTAATCCTGGTGGCTCTCTTCAGTACGTCGATCGTTGGCGTGAAGAGAAGCGCAAGAGCGATTTGGTTCGTGTATGTCGATACTACGACTTGAAGCTGGTAGCCCAGGGTGATCCTGGTACTGCTGATGCTGGTAAGTCTATCGCAGGTTATCTGATCAAGACCGCAGTGGCATAAGGGAGGTGTGATATGGCAGACGATACGACTAAGGCCAAGCAGTACTTTGCATCGAGTAAGATCCTGCATGGTACCGGTAATGGTAATGAAACGGTCTTTGAGCCTGGCGACAAAGTTACTGGCTTGACAAAGGACGAGATGGTCGCGCTTTGGAATGCAGGTGTATTGACTGAGCGTGATCCCAATGCTATGCCTACAGACGACCGCGATGAGAAAATTGCGGCGCTTGAGAAGCAGCTGGCAGATCTTAAGGCTGAACAGGCTAAGGCTGAGTCCGGCGAGCAGGAGGGCGAGAGCCCAGACGCTGATGACAAAAGCGATGAAGTTCCACCGGTGGAAGAGAGCAGTACCAAACCCGTCGTACCTGTAAAGGCAGCTCCTACGAAGGCTACTACTAAGGCAGAGTAATAACAGACGGAGGGTGGGAATATGTCACGCATTACGGTTCAAGAAGCTCAGGCCTGGGCAGAAGGTACGAAGCTGACTATTCCCGCCCTCGATACTAATCTGTTAGACCATCTCGAAGAGGAAGTCTTACGTCCACTCGATAGTGCCTTCGACATTGCGACTTGGGTCGATGCAACAAGTACTCCCAAGCTTGTTCGTACAATCATCTCTAAGCTGTACGTAGCTTGGGCGTACGACAAGACGTACAGTGAGGATATTGAGCAGGGAAACAACTACGCTGATCGCCTGAAGATGAATGCCAATACACTTCTTGCAGGTTTGATCGCAGGTACTATTGAACTTCCAGGTGTACCTGACGTTGCTGGTACACCTGTATTCTATCCTACGGATGCTTCATCGGCTATGGAACCGACGTTTGATGATCCTTCCCTAGGGCCTGCCGCATTCTCGATGGGCCTGCGCTTCTAAAGGAGGATACATGGCCGATCTTCCTCGTGAGCCCCTTATAAACACACCTCTTCGTCTATCGGATATTAAGGCTGCCATCTATGGCAAAGGCGGATTTGGTGGTCTTCGTTTCGATCGTGTGCTATATGCTGGTTGGAGCTTTTCACCTGCTCCCGGCATTGTTGCTAAGGACATCGATCGTCTAGGTCTAGACATTCGTTCTTTCAGGGAACCTTTAGTCAAGGCTATTCGGTTAGTTGTAATGCCGTCAATTCGAAAGAACTTCGAGCGCGGAGGTCGTCCTGAACCTTGGCCTCCGCTTGCGACCTACACAATTTCTGTCCGCGGAAATGCCTGGCCGATCCTAGTTCGTTCAGGAGCACTAAAGCGAGTAGCATCAAGTTTTGCTATCTGGACTATAGGTGAAACATCGGCATCTATTAGGTCACTGCCTTCTAAAGTATGGTATGGTAACCTACACCAGGAAGGCTATGGTAGTATTGGACAGATTGCACGAAAGCAACTTGGTCCAAGAGCTGCCAAGCAGGACGTTGAAGCCCGAATGATTGAGCTGTTCATGGGAGCTACACCTGCCCGTCAACAGTCCAAGATCGTAATCCCACAGCGCGAGTTTGCATTGTTCCAGGTAGAAGACATCGAGAAGATCCAGGAGATCTTTATCGACTGGGTTGAAGATCGTGCCGATAGAGTCGGTAGGAGTTGGAACATGCGATGACATATCCTTATCCTGCAGATCCGACAGTTATTACACAGTTGTTGGTTGACAAGATAGAAGCAGCCAAAGCAACTTTCCGCATACCTGTAATAGATGTATACTATGGCGATCAAGATATGTTTCCTCATACGCCGTCGGTGTGCGTTGAGACAGGAGACAAAACACGTACTCTCGAAGGTGCTCCAAATATGACGCTAAACGAATTCGAGATTTACGTTTTGATCTACCACAATAAGGTCCAAGATAATCAGAGTACACGTAAAGAAACAGATCAGATTGCGTACGACATAGAACAACTTGTCCATCAAGACTTGCAACTAAGAAATGGCGGACTAACGCCAAATGTGATCCATGGATTCATTCGTTCTCATGAGTCAGGTTATACGTTCAAAAAAGATACGTTGTACAGGTCAGCAAGGTTGACCTACTACGGTAAGAACAAAACGTCGCTGCCGACAGCATAAGGAGTGCCATGACAGCAGTGAGGGTACAGATCGAGGTGACGTCACAGCACCCTTGTCAGATTCCGGTGGTTGGAACGTTTGAAGCCGGAGAAACGAAGATCATTGACGATGTGACACTTCAACTGTTCGAAATGAACTACGGGTATAAGTTGGGTGCAGGACGGTTTGCTAGTTGGGTCGACTGTACTGCTCGTCTAATCTACCCCGAAGTCGAGGTTGTACCCGAAGAGACTGAGGAGGTCTGATGCCACAAGGAATTGGCGCTAGTGGACAGATGGGCATTGCCGCCGAAGTTCTACTTCCACCGGTTGCAACATCGGCTACGCCCGTAGCAGGTGGTGCTCTTACTGCTGGTACGTACAAGTACTATATCACGGCAATTAATTCATTCGGCGAAACGATCGTCAGCAACGAGCTTACTGGTACAACGTCAGCTGGTAACCTCACTATCACGTTGCTCTGGGCTGCTGTAACAGGCGCTACTGGGTACAAGATTTACAGAACAGCATCAGGTGGTGCTACTGGTACCGAGCTTTTACTTACCACTGTAGGCCTTGTAACAACGTACAACGATGCAGCAGTCGGAGCTCCAACAGGATCCTTCCCACTAGTTAATACTGCATCCAACGGTGGCGTGTACGTCGCACCGAATAAGTTCTTCCCTATCGTGAGTGAGTCGCTCAAGTTCCAACAAACTACAACTTGGCGTCGGCCAATACGGAAGTCAGCTGACATCATTGGTGCTGTCGCTGGCGATGTACATATTGAGGGCGATATCGAGATGGAGGCACTGGAGGATGTTGTCATCCACTTCCTCTACGCATCTCGTACAGCCATTGTCAAGTCAGGTACGTCTAACTATACGTACACAGTCACGCCTACGGCTGCAGCACTCCCACAGAGGACACTGAGCATTACTGTTGAACGTAACGGTGCTATATTCGGTTTCGTCGGATGTGTAGTAGGCAGCTTCAAGTTTACTGTAACTGATGGCATGCTAATGTTCACGGCTAGTATCGTTGGTCGCGACGAAGCAAGTCAGGCACTTCCCGTACCTTCATTCACAACTACAGTTCCGTTCGGCGCTGGACAGTACAGCATCGAGATTCCAACTGCGACAGCTGTGTTTGATGTTGACACATTCGAGTGGACTTGTGAAGACAATGCAACTCCACAGTTCCGTTTGAAGAATACAGGACGTGGGGCCCAGTTCATTAACTTCGGTGAACGTACAATGGGCTTAACGTGTGAGCGTGACTTTATCGATCGAACTGACTTCGATGCCTTCAAAGCTTTAACGTCCCAGACGATTACAATCACGGCGAGTAAAGGTGTGAACAATATAATCACCTTGCTCACAGCAGTATCTGTTAAAGATACGTACGAGCTAGGCCTGAGCGGTCAGGGTGATTTAATCCGTGGAAGTATTGCTTATCAGATTCCAATCGATGGATCTGGTAACTCGTTTAACATTACAGTCAAGACTCAGGAGAATGTTACCTAAAGGTGTTACATGCCCGATCAGTCGCCGAAGCCAGGGTTGGGAGTGGACTCCGCCGGAGGACCGGTGATCGACCCTACCCAAAATGTTCTCGATCTGGTAGAAGCGGCAATTCGACGTCAAGACGACTTAAGAGATTCAGATCGACGGCTAGCTGAAGTCGAACGTCAACACGCCAAGGAAATAGCTGATCTTCGAGCTGTACATGCACGAGAGCTACGCGAACAAGAGGCAGAGCGTATCAACGCTATTAGAACAGTAGACGTTAACGCCGTGCAGCGTGCAGCAGAAGTGTCTGCTGCACAAGCCCAGACACTAGCAGCTCAGGTGACACAATCAGCTGAGGCTCTTCGAACGCAGGTGCAAGCAGCTGCGACAGCATCTAACATTGCACTTGCAGCTGCATTGGATCCAATCCAAAAAGCAATTGACGATCTCCGTCGAGCACAATACGAAGCGCAAGGAAAGCAAGGCCAACAAGGTGAGTCCCGACTTAACCTAGGCGCCGTCTTTGGAGGCATTGCCGTACTAGTATCGATAATCATTTTGGTTATGACATTGTTTAGATAGATTCGGAAGTTAAAACAAGCCGCTCTGTGGGATTGCAATAGCATGAACCGGGTGAGCACGTCAATCGGAGGGTGATATGGCAAGGGCAACGGTATCCAAGCTTACTGAAACGAAGAAACTAACGACACTTCCTCCAACAGAAGAGGATCCTGAAGGTGGTTGGGTTGAACTTCGTCGTCTTGCTTATGGTGAGAAGCTGACGAAGGATGCGGAAGCGATGAAGATGCGCTTCGCGATGGATGGATCTACTACTCAAAAGGGAGTAGATGCCGAGGTCTCACTGATTAATGAGTTTGTCACTCTAGCTGAGTTTGCCAAGTGCATTGTCAGCCACAACTTGACGAACGATAAAGATGTTCCGTTGGACTTTAAGAAGCCAGCGGATGTTCGTAGTCTCGATCCTCGTGTTGGTGATGAGATCTCTACCCTAATTGGTGAGATGAACGACTTTGAGCGTGAGTCTAAGACGTCGCTTGTGGATGAAACGGGAAAATAATCCGACCTGATCTAATCTTTCGCATTCGGTCAGCAATCATAATGAATAGGCAACCGGATGAAGAAGTAAATCAGATCATTAGTTTGGTTAGGATGTGTCAAACCTTGAACGTCCTACCGCAAGCTGGAGGTCTTTTAGATCAGGATGCGTACTTCATTTACTTGCTTCAACAAGTGTTATTGGCAGACCAGGAACGTCAGGCACTTGACAAGGCGAGACAGAAGGCGGCTTAGATGGCACTCGCGACTCGAAACCTTTATTTGGTTCTAAAGGCGCGTGACGAAGCGTCACGGGTCATTAGAGGTTTCGGTCGCGAGCTTACTCGTGCTGGTCGTTTAGCGCAGGCAGAGAGCTTACGAAATCGTGCTGGGTTAGCTGCAGAGAGGGCTGCATACCTAGCAGCATCTGGAGCCTCCCAACACGATATCGACCAACAAAACCTTTTGGCAAGGACTCTTAGGCGTCAAGCACAAGAGCTTGAACGTGCTCATAGAAATGCGATTCGTTTCTCTAATGCCTTGCACACAGTTGGTGCTACTCTTGTCACTGTTGGTTCGGGTATGGCTATTGGTGGTGCTGTTGGGTTAGCATTCTTGGTTTCGTCTGTTGGCGTAGCTAAGGAGTATGCTCGACAAGTATCACTGACTGCTACCCAGGTTGATAACTTTAAGGCTAGTCTCGAAGAGATAGGTGCCGTTGGTCTACGTGTTGCTAAGACTATAGCCATACCTTTTGAAGATATTCAACCTGCTTTGTATGACATTTTGTCTTCTACGAATGCTAACTTGCAGCAGGCTGAGATTCTTCTTGCAGGCTTTGCTAAGACCGCAGTAGCTGGCCAAGTTTCTATTCAAGATGCAGCTCGTGGCACAATTCCCATTCTTAATGCGTTCAACATTCCGCTTGAGCAAGTCAATAGGATTTTGGATATTCAGTTCCAGCTTGTTCGTAAGGGTGTTGGTACTTACGCTGACTTCTCAGCTGTTTTTGGTCGAGTTGTTCCATCAGCGACTCGTGCTGGACAAAGCTTTGAGACTGTCGCGGCTATGCTTGCGTACTTAACTCGTAATGGTCTTAGTGCTGCAATGGCTTCATCTTCAGCAGCTCGCGCCTTGGATGCAATGTCTAATCCGACAGCAACCAAGAACATGGAAGCGCTAGGCATTAAGGTTAGAGACGTTGCAGGTAACTTCCTTCCGTTGGAAGAGTCACTTAAGAACTTGCAGAAGTACTTGATGGCGCTTCCTAACTCAAAGCGCATCGCAGCGTTGGTAGACATCTTTAAGGGTGCTGGCGGTACTATTCAAGCTCGACGGTTCCTGGATCAGATCCTTTTGAAGCCGGGTGAACTAAATGAGTATATCGGCTTCCTAGGTGACATGCAGAACGCTAATGGAACGTTCGAAGCAGCTTATTCACAGATGTCAAATACGGTTGCAGCTCAAACAACTTTGATGCGCAACAAGTGGAAGGTGCTTCAAGAGGCAGTGGGCCGTGCAGTCACTCCTGCATTTGTCGTTCTACTGACTTGGGTAAATAAGATCCTTGATGCGTTCAATAACTTGAGTCCAGCTACACAACGAATAATTGCAATTGGAATTTTGCTCGCAAGTATGTTTGGTGTTATTGCTGGCGGTATCCTTGTTGTAGTAGGCCTTCTTGCAAGTGTGGTAGCAGCTGTCGTTGCAGCAGGTGCTTCCTTCTTCTACTTGCTTGGCGGCGTCATTGCACTGATTGGTGGTTTGTCAACACTTGCTGTAGCGTTTGGGGTTGCTTGGAATAAGAGTTCCTCATTCCGTAACCTAATTGGTCAGATGCAAGATGCCCTTAGGAAGTTCTGGCAAGAGACAGTTATACCAACTGCGATAGGAATCAAACAAGCTTGGGATCAGTATATAGCTCCTGCGCTTTCTAAACTTGCTGCCGTACTAGAGAACGACGTAATTCCTGCTGTTGCAAAAGTCCACTCGACGTTTACAAACGACTTACTACCAGCTCTTAAGGAGATAGGTAACTTCCTTAAGGGTACGTTCGGAGAAGTCTTCAAGTTCATTGGTCGAGTTATTACAACTTTGGTAGTTCCAGCCATTCAATACTTGTCAAAGCTTTATGCTGATCATAAACAAACCATTGATCAGCTTATTGGGGTTTTGGTATGGCTTAGTAAGTGGTTCTTGAAGATTGCTATTGTGGTTGGAGTAATTCTTCTTGCAGCATTTGTCGGCCCAATTATTGCTGCTGTTGTAGCCTTTATCGCTGTCATTGCAGCTACGATTGCCATCATCGTAGCAATCATTGAGGGCATCAAAGCTTTGGTTAGATGGGTTGGAACTGAGGTTCCTAAGGCTTGGAACTGGCTAGTCGAAAAGACGAAGAAGGTTTGGAATGCTATTGCAGGGTTCTTCGTAGGCTTGTGGGATGGAATTGTTGGCTTCTTCGTTGGTGCTTGGGATAAGATTGTAGCCAAGTTCAATACGGTAATGGCCTTCTTGACAGGACTTTGGAATTACTTCTGGACTACAAGCATAGGTGGTCTTGTCAAAGCTGTTTTCGGACTTATCGTTGCGATTATTGAATTGGCTATTGCAGCTATTCAACTTGTTATATTAGTGGGCTTGAAGATAATAGTTGACGCTTGGAACTTTACCTGGAACTCCGTAAAGAATGGCGCTCTTATTGTATGGGGATGGATATTCCCGTTCCTGAAAGATACCTGGGAAAAAGTTTTAGCAGGTGCTAAGATAATTTGGGGTCTGATCAGTACATTCTTTATGGCTCATTTCAATAATACGAAGGCCCTTGTTATTGGTGTATGGAATACGATTAAGGACATAGTTACAGGTACTTGGAATGGCATTAAGGGTGGTGCCATATTTATTTGGAATCAAATCTACGATGCTGTAGCAGGTCCTACAATAAGGGCTAAGGACAAAGTCGTAAGTGTATGGAATGAGGTTAAGGCCTTTTTCTCGGATACTGGTTCCTGGCTATTCAATGCAGGCAAGAATCTTATCCAAGGATTAATTGATGGCATAACCAGTATGATCAACAAGGTGACTGAAAAGGTCGAAGAGATCACTAAGAAGATCAAGGACTTCTTCCCACATTCACCTGCAAAGGTTGGTCCTCTGTCAGGTCGTGGTGGTATGTTCTATGCAGGACAGAACATTGTGAAGCAGCTCAATTCGGGTATGGCTTCACAACAAGCCATGCTTAGTGCAAGCTTAGCTTCTACTGCAGCGAGTGCCGGTTCTTCTAGTTCCTCTATGCTTCAATCTCCAATGATGCAACGAGGAGATGTAACACAGATATTCCATATCAATACCCAGGAGATCAATCCTAGAAGGCATTCTGCAGAGCTAGGCTTCTTGTTGGAGGGGAGGTCGTAATGGCACTCGACGACTACACTTGGCAGCTTAATGGTGGTGTGCTTATCAATGATAGTACTGTCGGCCTTCCATTCGTAGACGTAGATAAAGTGTCTGGATTAGACTCTGCACCGTATAGAGAAACGATTCGAGACCATGAAGGTACTGATGGTGGATTCATCGATGCTGAGTTCGAGCAAGGTCGTGAGCTCTCTATCGAAGGAACTGTCTACGCTGATGTAGGCACGATCGAATTCTATATGGATTCGCTTAAGGCAAACTATGCACCTGTGACATCACCTATTCCACTAGTGATGAAAGCTCCAGGTGTAAACGAGCGAGTCGTTTTTGTCAAGCCTCGAGGTGTTCGATATAGTTGGGATGCTGCTCGTAGAACTGGTATGA